>Ga0187824_10000282_pt1 | contig 10193 bp, 10 predicted proteins | sample NC_wetland_sal_i_13_FD_132437 | JGI IMG/M metagenome (GOLD analysis project Ga0187824, IMG submission 132437) | Wetland sediment microbial communities from Neuse River Estuary, North Carolina, USA - SourceSoil_4 | ecosystem: Environmental > Aquatic > Freshwater > Wetlands > Sediment | place... | reverse complement strand
GGTCGGCTCAAATCACCACGATGTCGGATGCGTACTCCTGCCGAGCGCGGCCTGTCAAGCGCGGTGGCGCTAGGCCGGGCGCTCGGTTAATTTGGCGCAACGGGAGGAACAGCCATGAAGATTTTCGATCTCACCGGCAAGACGGCAGTGATCACCGGCTCGTCGAAAGGCATCGGTCGGGCCATCGCGGAACAGATGGCGCTCGCTGGCGCCAATGTCGTGATCTCGAGCCGGAAAGCCGAACCATGCGCGGCGGTGGCATCGGCGATTCAAGCGGCAGGCGGCAAAGCTGTGGCGATCCCGTGCCACATCGGCGAAGCGGAACAACGCAAGGAACTGATCGAGCGCACGCGGGAGAAATTCGGCGCGGTCGATATTCTGGTCTGTAATGCCGCGATCAATCCCTATTACGGTCCGATTGAAAACACGCCCGACGACGTTTTTGATCGTATGATGTCGGTCAATGTCCGGTGCAATCTCAATCTCGCGTCGCTTGTCCGGCCGGAAATGGCGCAACGCAAATCGGGCGCTATCGTGATCATCTCGAGCATCGCCGGCATCATGGGCAACACCGCGCTCGGCGCCTACGCGATCACCAAGGCCGCCGATATGCAACTGGTCCGCAATCTCGCCGTGTCGTGGGGCCGCGACGGCATTCGCGTCAACGGCATCGCGCCGGGCTTGGTTAAGACGGATTTCGCCAAGGCGCTGTGGGACAATCCCGAGATCCTGCAATCGACCCTTAAACAGTCGCCGCTGGGCCGTATCGGCGATCCCGTCGACATTGCAGGCGCAGCTGTGATGCTCGCATCCGACGCCGGCAAGTTCATTACCGGCACCACAATCGTGATCGACGGTGGCGTAACGATCGCCAATCGGCTCTAGGTTTAGCGGCCAGCGACGGTCATGCCGTCGATGCGCACGGTAGGCGCGTCGATGCCAGTCTTGAATTCGAGATCGTTCGCCGCCGTCAACGCCATGAACATGTCCTTGAGATTGCCGGCGATGGTAATCTCCGAGACCGGATAGGCGATCGCGCCGTCTTCGATCCAGAAGCCCGACGCGCCGCGGCTGTAATCGCCGGTGACACCGTTGACGCCCATCCCCATGAGTTCGGTGACGAGCAGGCCCTGCTTCACCGCGCCGATCATCGCGTCGCGCGTTACGGCACCGCGCTCGAGCCACAGATTGGTCGGCGACGGGCCGGGCGGCGAGGACATGCCGCGGCTGGCGTGCCCGGTGGTCTGCATGCCCAGTTGACGTGCCGAACCGAGATCGAGAAGCCAGGTCTGCAGAAAACCGTCGGCGACCACTGCGCGCCGCCCGTTGGCCACGCCCTCGGCATCGAACGGCTTCGAGCGATGGCCGCGCCGCACGTGCGGATCGTCGATGATGCTGATGCCGGGCGAAAACACGCGATGCCCGAGCCGGTCCTTGAGAAAGCTGGTGCCGCGCGCCACCGACGGGCCCGAGATCGCGCCGATGAGATGTCGTAGCAAGCCGCCAGCGACGCGGCGGTCGTACAGCACCGGATATCGCCCGGTCGCGACCTTGCGCGCGTTGAGCCGGCTGACTGCGCGCTCGCCGGCGCGGCGTCCGACCGTGGCCGAGCCCGCGAGGTCGCTTGCATGCACGGCGCTGGCAAAATCGCCGTCAGTCTGCATGCCGAGCCCTTCGCCGGCAATCACCGAGACGCCGACCGAATGACTCGACCCCGCATAGGATGCGGCGAATCCATTGGACGCGACGATGACGACCCGCGCCCGCCCCCAGTTCGCACCCGCACCTTCGGAATTAGTCACGCCCGTGACCGAACGTGCCGCGTCCTCGGCGACCTTTGCGCGCTCGATCAGCGTCGCGGGTTCGGGCTCGACCGGATCGCACAGATCGAGGTCGGGCCAGTCGCGAGCCAATTGGTCGGGTTCCGCCAAGCCGACATACGGGTCTTCGGGCACGGCGCGCGCCATGTCGACGGCGCGCGTAACCAGCTCCGGGAAACTCTTGGGGTCGCGCTCATTGGCCGACACGATGGCCTGACGCTTACCGACAAGCACGCGCAAGCCGAGATCGAAATGCTCCGACCGTTCGAGCTTCTCGGTGGCGCCGAGCCGCTGGGTATGACTCAGCGACGTGCCTTCCGACAGCAGGGCGTCGGCCTGATCGGCGCCCGCCGCCTTGGCTCTGGCGACGAGGTCGCCGAGAAGAGAAAGATCGTCCATCGTGTCCTAGAGCTTGAAAATCCGTTGTGCATTGATCGAACGAATCGCGTCGCGCTGCTCCTCCGGCAAGGCGTCGACGCGCGCAAGGCAACCCGTCATGTCTCCTATATTGTGCGGATAGTCCGAACCGTAAAGGACGTGGTCGGCACCGCCTACGTCGATCGCCAGCGCCAACGCCTCGGGCCGATAGCACACGGTGTCGTAATAGACGTGGCGCAGATAGGTGCTTGGTGGGCGGTCGATATGCTGACGCGCCGCCTTCATTTTCTCCCAGCAGAAATCGAGCCGTCCGGCGATATAGGGCAGGGTCGCACCGGCGTGTGACACGATCAGCTTGAGCTTGGGATAACGGTCGAAGAACCCGTCGAGGATCATGCGCGACACGGCGAGGGTGGTGTCGATCATGAACCCGACCGCCGCCACCAGACCGTAATCGGCGATGTCGAGCGCCGTCGTCCCCGGCGGCGAGGTGGGGTGGATCAGTACTGGTAACGCGCGCTCGTCGATGGCTCTCCAGATCGGCGCGAAATGCGGCTCGGTCAGCGGGCGGCCGTTGATATTGGCCATGACCATGACGCCAACCGTGCCGCGCGCACACGCGCGGGCCAGTTCGTCGACTGCGACCTCGGGATATTCCCACGGCAGCGTCGCAAGCCAGCGGATGCGATCGGGAAAGACACGTTGCGCCTCAGCCATCTCGTCATTGACGAGGCTCGCGGCCTCGAGGCTGATGTCGCGGCCGCCCCAATAGCAAGACGGCGCCGTCAACGACACAATGGCGAGATCGACTTTCGCGGCGCTCATGTCGTTGATGCGCCGCGCGTAGTCGAAATGTGCTGGTTGCGGCGTCAAGAATGGCGCTCCGTCGCAATAGACGGCTTCCGGCACGTCCATCGACGGGCGAATTTCGTAATGCGGCCCGCCATGCCGGCGCAGCATTTCGAACCAGCCCCGTCCCAGCATGTGGGTGTGAACGTCGATGACGGACATCACTCTTCTCCCGTTGTCGGAAGAAGCTTACAGCCCGTATTCGGTCGGCGGGAGAGAGAAGAAGGCGAGGGAGCGAGAAAGGAAAAAAGGGCGGCAGGCCGCCGCATCGCGGCGACCCGGGCCCAGGGACGTTACGGACCGAAGACCGGCCGTACCGGCGTCGGCGGCAGGAGCGGATTCTCCCAACGCAGAACGTAGTTGGGAATCGGCTCGTTGATCATTCCCGCGCCCTCCGCGTTGGCGGACGAGGCCGCGAACGAGGTGAATAGCGCGGTGACCGCGATGGCGCCGGCGAACGCCGCACCAATGAACAGTTTGTGAAGCAACATGCAGTAACCTCCACCATAAGGCCGAAACCCAATCGGGCCGCAGCGGGTACAGCGGAGATATGGGCGTTATGTGCAATTGCGAAATAGCCCGCCAGCGCTCGGCAGGCATGCGTGAATGGGCGGCGGTTGAATGTCGCAGGCCATTGATTTTTATGTCACATTTTTGCAATTCCGCTCACCTGGACGTGATCGGCCGACCACCATTCATATCTTGCGCTGCATCATTCGGTAACGGGATAGCGGCCGCGGTCCTGGAGCCAGCGCTGCTGGTAGGCGCGCTGCGCCGCGGCGCCGATATCGCGCATATACCAGCTATTGACGGTGGCGCCGATGGCGGCGCCGATCACCGGCAACGCCGCCAACGCCTTGCGCTTGGTCAGATTGAGGCCGAGTTGCTGCGCCACGTCGCGGGCGAATAGCAGCATGGTCTCGGCGCGGACTCCGCGCCGCGCCGCGCGCTCGGCCAGCGCCGCCCAGTTATGCGCCATCGTCCGCGTCTCGATGCCTTGCAACATCTCGAGCGCGGCGTGTTTTTGTTGCAGCGAATTAGCGCTTGCGACCGATAGGACGGCGTAGACGAATTGGCGTTCGCGGTCGTCGGCGCCGGCATAACCGTACGCAGCGCCGATGCGGCGGATGGTGCGCAGAGACAGGGTCACGATCGCCGGCACATCGACCGGGAGCGACAACAGTCCGACCGCGCCCGCGAGCGCGCCCTCGCCACCCGCGTAAGCGATGGCCCATTGCCGGATGGCGCGCGCCGCCGCGTCGCGCTGCTCGAGTCCGTCATTGTCGTCGAGCGGTTCGGTCTCGGGAATGGTGCGTTCCGCCATCCAGTCGGAGGCGCGCAACAGCGTCTCGATCGCGGCGGGCGGCACCAGGCCGGAAATCAGCCGGCTGATCGGCGACAGAGCGGTTCCCGTCGCGCGTTCGATCAGCCCTGGCGGCTCGTCGCGCCACGCGCTGATCCGCGCCATCTGGTCGCGTTCATAAGGAGTGGGGCCAATGTCGGTCATCATCGTTATATGGGAAGCGCACGCGTCACGTGCCGCACGGCGGCCATTGCGCGGCCTCGTTTCCTGAGTTCAAATGCGCTTCGAACAATCTGTGGTGGTCTTTTCCTTGGCGATTTCCCGCGCCCTCCCGTTTACGCCCGCTGAGGCCATCGCGCACCCCGCCGCGACGCCGATCGCCGTTCTGATCCCGTGCTACAACGAAGCGGCGGCCATCGGCGCCGTGGTGCGCGATTTCCGCGCCGCGCTGCCGAACGCGACGGTCCATGTCTACGACAACAATTCCACTGACGACACGGTGGCCGTGGCGCGCTCCGCCGGCGCGGTCATCGGCCGCGAGACGCTGCAAGGCAAGGGCAATGTCGTGCGCCGCATGTTCGCCGATATCGAGGCCGACATTTATGTGCTGGTCGACGGCGACGGCACCTACGACGCCACGGCCGCGCCGACGCTGGTGGCTGCGCTGCTGCGCGATCGTCTCGACATGATCAACTGTTCCCGCATCGGCGGAGGCGGCAAGGCGTACCGGCCCGGTCACCGTTTCGGCAACGTCGTCCTGTCGGGCCTCATCGGCCAGGTCTTCGGCAAACGGTTTCGTGACACCTTGTCCGGTTACAAACTGTTCTCGCGCCGCTTCGTTAAATCCTTCCCTGCCCACGCCACCGGCTTCGACATCGAGCCGGAACTCGTCGTCCACGCGCTGGAACTCGGCATGCCGGTGCGCGAAATCGAGACGGCCTATGGCCAGCGCCCTATGGGATCGGTGAGCAAGCTGCGCACCGTGCGCGACGGTATTCAGGTCCTGTGGACCATCGCCATTCTGGTCAAAGAGGAGCGGCCGCTCAGCTTTTTCGGCTGGATTTTCCTCGTGCTCGCGGCCGTTTCTATGCTGCTCGCGGCGCCGGTCGTCGCGACCTATTCCGAAACCGGGCTGGTGCCGCGTTTTCCGACCGCAATCCTTGCTACCGGCATCATGCTGCTCGCGTTCCTCAGCCTGACCTGCGGCCTTATTCTCGACACGGTGACACGTGGCCGCCGCGAGATGAAACACATGCGATATCTCTCGATCCCGGCGGCGCCGGCCGCCGCGCCCGACGACGAGCATTGAACCGGTAGGCTTAGAATCATGGCGGTGAATCGCGCGGCGGCGGATGGCGGCGGTGGACGGAAACTCGCCGAGATCGAGACTTGGATTTTCGATCTCGACAACACACTCTATCCGCTCACTCACAATCTTTTCGGCCAGGTCGAGGAACGCATGGCCGCGTTCATCATGGCCGAGCTCGAGATCAACTATGACGAGGCGCACCGTATGCGCCGCGAATTTTTCACCCGTCACGGCACCACGCTGCGCGGGCTGATGAACGACCACGACATCGAGCCGACGCGCTTCCTCGAATATGTCCACGACATCGATCTCTCCGGGATCCCGTCCGATCCGACCTTGGTCGCCGCGATCAATCGGCTTAAGGGGCGAAAATTGGTCTTTACCAACGCCACGGTCCGCCATGCCGAGCGAGTGATGGAGCGAATCGGCCTCACCGGCCATATCGAGGCGGTCCACGACATCGTTGCCAGCGGATATAAGCCCAAGCCAGATCCGATCGCGTATGAATCGCTGACAAAGCGGTACCGATTTGCGCCGGAATCGGCACTTTTCGTGGAGGATATGGCGCGAAATCTGGCGCCCGCCGCGGCAATCGGCATGACCACGGCTTGGGTCAAAAACCCACTCGACTGGGCGCGTATCGGGTCCGATCAGCCTTATGTTCATTACGTTATCGACGATCTGGCGGCGTGGCTGAACGCGGCGGCGGACGACGCGGCCCGCGCCTGAAAAGATCGTCAAAGATCGTGTTTTCCGGCGATTGGGAAAAAATCTGATTTGCCCCCTCGTCTTCAAGTGACGAGGCCGCGGCGCGGCAAGCTGTGAATGAAGGAACAGTCGGCGACTATTTCAAGGGCGGCGCCTATTCCGCGATCGGCTTGCCGACGATCACCCAGCGCGTGCCGTCATATTGCTTCAGCACCGCCGCGTGCAGTCCGAAATATTGCGTCGGCGAGGTGTTGAGCACGATTCCGGGCAGCAACAGCGGCAGCGACAGATCGTGGATGCTGGTCGCCATCTTCATCACGTTGGCGCGGGTGAGATTGTCGCCGCAGCGGCGCAACACGTCGGTCAGCACTTCGGCGGAGAGATAGCCCGCGGGCCCGGCGGCGTCGCTGGCGTAATCCTGGGGCGGCGCGTATTTCTTGACCCAGGCGAGATAATCCTTCACCGCCGGATCGTTCGCCCAGCCGGGATCGGTCGGGTCCTTGGCGCTGTCGATCGACATCACGCCCTTGAGCTTCGGCCCGAGCGGCCCGACCACGCTTTTCGCCGTCGCGACATAGGACATGAAGATCAGCGCGTTCCAACCCTGAATATCGCGCGCATGCGACACCGCCTGCACCGCGGCGCGGCTTTGCGCCATCACGTAGAGCGTGTCGGCGCCGGCGGCGTGGATCGAAATGATCTGCGACCCGACATCCGGGTCGGTGGCGCCGTAACTTTGCCGCGCCACCACCATCGTCTTGGCCTTGTCGCCGAGCGCGGCGAGGAACGGATCGAGATGGTCGCCGCCGAAATCGTCCTGCTGATAAAGCACCCCGATCTTGGCGTTGGGATGCTCGGCAAGCAGGTACTTGGCGAAGACGCGGCTTTCGAGCGCGTAGCTCGAGGCGAACCCCATGGTCCAGGGATATTTCTTCGGATTGACCAGCGTGTTCGAGCCGGTGGTGACGAAGATCTGCGGCACTTTGTGCGCGTTGAGATAGGGCTCGACCGCGATATTGGTCGGCGTGCCGAGCTGGCCGTACATGAACAACACGCGGTCGAGCTCGACCAGGCGCCGCACATCCTCGACTGTCTTCGCCGGAATATAGCCGTCGTCGAGCGCGATCAGATTGATCTTGCGGCCGTTGACGCCGCCTTGGTCATTGACCATGCGCAGATAGGCCGCCATCTGGCGTTCGAGCGGGCTGGTGACGGAGCCGGGACCGGAAAACGCCCAGGTCGTGCCGATTTTGATTTCCGTATCGGACGCGCCGGGATCGTAGGTGCCGTTGGCAAGGGCGAGCGCAGGCAACAAAACGAGCGCGGCCGCGAAAGCGATGCGCATCATGGCGAATAGCCTCCCGGACTTTTCATTCGTGCATCCTTCGAGACGGCCGCTTCGCGGCCTCCTCAGGATGAGGACATTTCTTTATGCCACCGAAAATCCACCTCATGCTGAGGAGCGAAGCGAAGCTTCGCGTCTCGAAGCACGCACCACTTTTGCCGCGTTACAACTACTCCGCCGCTTCGGCGGCGCCTTGCGTCTGCACCGACGCGAGCTGAAGGCGATAGACGTCGCCCCATTGCCGCGTCTCGGGCGCGAGGAAATAGCCGCCGCGCATCCGGCCATAGGTTTCCGCCCCGGCAACGCCGCTGCCCGGCGGCATCGCGCCGGTTTCCGCCAGGGCCTTGGCCGCGGCGAGGAGGCGCCGCCGGGTAATCATCACCATGCGGTCGCTGGCGGCGAGATGCTCGAATGAATAATCGGTGATCGGCCCCATGCTTTCGGTGACGGCCTGATCCTGTTGATGGATGCCCTCGATGCCGGTGTAGGAACGCGTGCGCTGCGCCGCCCGGTCGATCTGGTAGTCGTTGCCGGCGTTCTGGGCGAGGCGATAGCGGCCCAGGAAATCGGTCGTGTTCGGCAACACGCGCTCGGTCACGGGCACCGAGCCCGGTCCCGCTTTCGGCGCGATCATGACGAACATCATGTGGGTGTCGTCGACCGGCACCCAGGCGCGCGCGATGCGGTAATGCTCGAAGGCGATGAACGGCGCCAGCGTCCAGCACGGAAACAGGAAATGCGCGATGCGCCAATAGGTCGAGCCGTTCTCGGCGGGACGATAGGCGCCGTAAATCGTGCCGAGCTCGTGCTCGTCGACTTGGTATTCCGGGTCGCGCCTGATCTGGCCGAAACGCGCCGCGTCGGTCGGCGCGAAATCGGCGGCACTCGCCGCGCCGTAATGCAGGAAGTTGAGGTGCGAGGTGTCGATGTCGCCTTCGAGGCCTTGGAGCCAATTGCACTCCCGGAAGGCGAAAGCGATGTTCGCTTCGCTTTCGGGGATATGCGTCGCGGCGATGTCGGGCAGCGGCGGCGCTTTGTCCGCCGCGCCCATATAGGCATAGACCACGCCGTTGCGCTCGGCGGCCTTGTAGGCCTTGGCGCGGACCTTGTCCCTGAATTGCTGATGCGGCGGCAGATTGGGCTGGTCGAGGCAGCGTCCTTCCACGTCGTATTTCCAGCCGTGATAGATGCAGCGGATGCCGTCTTCCTCGTTGCGACCGTAAAACAGCGAGGCGCAACGGTGCGGGCAGCGATGATCCATGATGCCGATGCGGCCCGAACTGTCGCGGAACGCGATCAATTCCTCCCCGAGGAGTTTCAGTCTCACCGGGTCGCCGTCGGGCTTGAGTTCCGAGGATTTCAGCGCCGGCAGCCAGTAATGGCGCATCAGATTGCCCATCGGCGTGCCGGGGCCGACGCGGGTCAGGAGTTCGGACTCTTGCTTTGTCGTCATGGCGGGTCCTCCTGTTCAGCGCATTTTAGCCCCTTTCCGGTCCTGGAGGTAGCACGTCGGGCGTCCGGTTGACGGCGGGGCCGGTGCTGCCGCAAGGTGCGGCCCCTACTCTCCAGCGACTCAGCGACCGCCGAACCATGGATCACACGAAACTTGCCGCGACCATCGACGCGGCCTGGGACAATCGGGACAAGGTCACCCCGGCCACCCAGGGCGATGTCCGCGATGCGATCGCGGCGGCGCTCGACGGGCTCGATTCCGGCATTTTGCGGGTCGCGGAAAAACGCGGCGGCGCGTGGCAGGTCAATGAGTGGCTCAAGAAGGCGGTGCTGCTGTCGTTCCGCCTCGCCGATTCGGCCCCGATTCCGGGCGGGCCCGGCGGCGCGTCCTGGTACGACAAGGTGCCGGCCAAGTTCGATAAGTGGGACGATGCACGCTTTCGCGAGGGCGGCTTCCGCGCGGTGCCGGGGGCGGTGGTGCGGCGCTCGTCCTATGTCGCGCCGGGCGTGGTGCTGATGCCGTGTTTCGTCAATGTCGGCGCCTATGTCGATCGCGGCACCATGATCGACACCTGGTCGACGGTCGGCTCCTGCGCCCAGATCGGCAAGAACTGTCACATCTCGGGCGGCGTCGGCATCGGTGGCGTGCTGGAACCGGTGCAAGCCGCGCCGGTCATCGTCGAGGACGATTGCTTCATTGGCGCGCGCAGCGAAGTCGCGGAAGGCGTGATTGTCGAACAAGGCGCCGTCCTCGCCATGGGGTGTTTCATCGGCGCTTCGACCAAGATTATCGACCGCGCCACCGGCGAGACATTCCTCGGCCGCGTGCCGTCCTACGCGGTGGTGGTGCCCGGCAGCCTGCCCGGCAGGAAACTGCCCGACGGCTCGCCCGGCCCGTCGCTCGCCTGCTGCGTCATCGTCAAGCGCGTCGACGAGCAGACGCGGCGTAAGACCTCGATCAACGAACTGCTGCGCGACGATTACCAACGTGGCCGCAACGATTGATCCGCTGACGTTGGCCGAGGCGCT
>Ga0187824_10000281_pt1 | contig 10194 bp, 9 predicted proteins | sample NC_wetland_sal_i_13_FD_132437 | JGI IMG/M metagenome (GOLD analysis project Ga0187824, IMG submission 132437) | Wetland sediment microbial communities from Neuse River Estuary, North Carolina, USA - SourceSoil_4 | ecosystem: Environmental > Aquatic > Freshwater > Wetlands > Sediment | place... | reverse complement strand
TGTCACGGGTGATTTTAGAGAATCCCCGAAGTTCGCCGGCCTCGTCGCGCAGAGCGGTAATAACCACGTCGGCCAAAAATCGAGATCCGCCTTTGCGAATCCGCCAGCCTTGCTCTTGATAGTGGCCTTCGGCAACGGCGATCTCGAGCCCACGCGCTGGTTTGCCATGCTGGACGTCTTCCGTAGGGTAGAAACAGGAGAAATGGCGGCCTACAATCTCATTGGCTTTATAGCCCTTGATGTGTTCTGCCCCGGGGTTCCAGCTGGTAACTTGTCCAGAGGGGTCGAGCATGAAAATCGCATAGTCCCTGATGCCGTTCACCAGCAGACGAAGCTGCTCCTCGCTCTTTCGCATTGCCTCCTCTATCCCCTTGCGCTCGGTGATGTCGCGCGCGGCGGCGTAGGTGAGTCCCTCCTCGGGTACGGAAACAGCGTTCCATGACAGCCATTTGTAGCAACCGTCTTTGCACAAGTATCGGTTTTCGAAGGCAGAGGTAACGGTTCCTGGGGCCTCGATTCGGGAAGTTTCCGCCACGGTCGACTCGCGATCATCCGGATGAACAAACTCCGTGTAAGGCTTCGCCATCAACTCCTGCACGGTGAAGCCCAGCGCCTTCTCCCATGAGGCATTTACCCTCTTGAAATGCTTGTCAAAAGTGCCAATACAAAACAAGTCCGCCGACAAATTCATGAACCGGTTATCCATCTGAAGTTCGGAATAGAGCGAGCCCACGAACACGCTTACTCCCAGGCCCAATGCCAGAAACACCACGCCAAGCGACCACACGCGCCTTTGCACAGCCCAATAGCTTTGGTGCAGAGCCGTCAACGGCTGCTCCACCAGAATTCCCCAGCCGTATTGCTTCACTGGTTCATAGCGAACAAAAAACATCTTGCCCTTCCGCGCGAACGTACCGTGGCCGGAGTTTCCGGCGAGGGCCTTCTTTACGGGCTCATACCCGCTCAGATCCACTGCCGATGCAAGTGAATCTATGTTGGGACGTGCAGACAGCCGCGCATTGTGGTCGACCAGTGAAATCGTCCAGCCTACTTCGGGTTGGGCCTCCACCAGCTGCCGACTCATGGTGTTAAGGGTGAACGGAGCCATGAGGATGGCAACGGGTTTCCCGGTATCGTCGGTTACTGGTATCGAGATCGCTACGACTAGGGGGTGAGGTGGCATCGCGGTCTGGTAGACCTCGGAAACGTAAGGTCGCCAATTCACGGATACGCCCTTATACCAATCGCGATATTCGAAGTGTTGGTTCAGCAAAGCGGGCTGAGGAGGGTAAATGGCCCGCAGGGTGCCGTCGAGGTCGTAGAGGCTGATAAAGGCGAAGTCCGGACGAAGGCGGCCGGCCTCCTCCAAATCCTCCGCGATCGCGCTCAGGTCCTTTCGGGCTACAGCTTGACGAAACACCCTGCGCTCGGCGACGGACTGCAGAAAAGTAGTGCTCTCTCCAAAATGCTCCTGTACCAGGGCCGCTGAGACCCGCACAATCTCATTGCTCTCAGTCACCGCGTTCTTTTCGGCCCGGTCTTTTAGGACGCCGTCCACTGAATAGGCAAAGAACGTGATAGGCAGGACCATCAACAGCATTAGGAAGGAATAAAGACGCAGACGGCCTTTTGACATCCAGGTCACGATCTTGGCGAGAGTTGTCACGCAAGCCTCATGGCAGATCTGACTCCAGCTCAGTAGAGCTCTCTAGTTTCTCCTGGGTCCGCCGGGATGGGTTCTAGTGGCCGGCCGCCGCGCCAAGGCCAATGTAATTCTCGTCATTCCGCACCATTTGCTCGAAGTGCTCAAACACCTGCGGATCCCACCAGCCTTTCGCGACCTCTTGACGCATGGTTTCGAGGGAGTCCGCGATAGACAAGGCTTTCTTGTATGGACGCTCAGTCGCCAAGGCATCGAAGACATCCACCATCTGCATGATCTTGGCAGTAATTGGAATCGCGTCTCCACGCAACCCGTCGGGGTAGCCCGAGCCATCAAGCTTCTCGTGATGATGGCGGATGATGGGAAGTACCAGGCGGAACGACTTCAAAGGCTTGCAGATGCGCTCCCCGACTACGGGATGCTCGCGGATAATCTTCCATTCGTCCTCCGTAAGACGTCCCGGCTTCAAGAGAATTGCATCCGGCACCGCAACCTTTCCAATGTCGTGGACTACTCCCGCGCGGCGCAGAGCGAGCAATTGTTCTTCGGGCAATCCCAGGCGCTTTCCCAATTTGATCGAGCACTCAGCCAGGCGCTCGCAATGACCATGCGTATAAGGATCCTTTGCTTCAATGCTCCGCGCCAGGGAAAAGAGGACCGACTCGGCCCGTTCCAGTTCATCCGTATGCAGTTTGACCTTCAGCAGCGATCGCACTCGGGCTAACAGCTCGATGGGATCCACCGGACGGGTTAAGAAATCATCCGCACCCACCTTGATTCCGTCGATCCGATCTTGTTTCCCGGAAAGCGCCGTAATCAGAATGACCGGCAACAAATACGTCTCCGGATTGCTCTTGATTTTTTCGCATACCTCAAACCCATTGAGGTGAGGCATCATGACATCCAGTAGCGCCAGGTCGACTTGAGTACGGCCAAGTTCGGTGACAGCAACCGCGCCGTCCGGTACGCTTATGACTTTGAGCCCCTCTGCAACGAGGAGTTCTTCGAGAAATTCGCGATTTGGAGCATGGTCGTCTGCAACCAATACGGTTCCGGTCAGTGACAGATGGGACAGCTGTAACATTTTGATGACATCCTGCTGTTGCCTAGGCTGTCATAGAAAGTAGGACCGACCTAATTACCGAAGTCACGAGTTCCATGGGTAGGGTAAGCGTCTACCGCCTACTACGAGGCCCCAAGGGGAGCTTCTGCGCGCGATCGCCACGTCGGGGGCCAACGCCGCAGGACGGCGAAGGCGATCGATTGGCTCAGCACCAACTTCGACTGGACCGCACTTCTACACGAGCCGAAAGTTATGGTCCAAGTTTCCAGGGGCTTGGGCTGGCGGTCGCGCGACGAGCCAACCTAGTCTGTAGCAGGCGACCGCAGGCCCTGTCGCTTCATGGGTCTCCAAACCACGTCGCCGCGCAAGTACTGCCAAAGGCCCTGAAGGCGCCAAACCATGTGGAGCTGCCGGTACGGAAAATGCTCGAGGAAGCAGTAGCTGACGAGACGTATGACATCCTGCCAATCGTTATAGCGCTTGTACGTCAGTTCTTCTTGTAGTACCGCACCAATCGAGATTACAGTGGCAAACGCATAACCGAAGATCAGAAATTGAATAAAGAACTCCCGGCTCAGCGCTCCGAGCGATGCTGCCATGACGATTGTGAGGATACCAGCCAGTTCGATGACAGGAGCCAGAAGTTCGAAGAGCCACAAATAGGGAAGAGCAAAGCATCCTATACGTCCGTAACGCGGGCGGAACAGCATGTCTCTGTTGGGCCACAACACATCCAGCAGACCTTTCTGCCAGCGTGCCCGCTGCCTCCCGAGCGACTGCAGGTCTGATGGTACTTCCGTCCAGCACACGGGGTCTGGGACAAAGTGAATGCGGTAGTCTGCACCCTTCTCCCGCAGGTACCGGTGCAAACGCGCCACCAGGTCGAAGTCTTCTCCGATGGCGTGCGATCGGTAGCCGCCCAACGCACGCACCAGGTCGGTTCGGAAGACTCCGAACGCTCCGGAAATAATCGTCAGCATGTTTCCTTGCGCCCAGGCTTCTCTTCCGATCAGGAATGCTCGCAGGTACTCGACGACCTGGATAGTCTCAATGCTCTTCCGCGGCAGGCGCACTCGCCGTATGCGCCCGGCTTCGATTTCTGACCCGTTCAGGACGCGGACGATTCCGCCAACGCAAACGACACGCTTGGGATCAGCCAGTACGGGCATCATGATCCGCAGCAGCGCATCGCGCTCCAGTACGGAGTCCGCGTCGACGACGCATACGTAGGGCGAACTGGCCGCATTCAAGCCGGCATTCACCGCGTCAGCTTTGCTCCCACCAGGTTCCTTATCCACGACCATCAACCGCGGGTCGACATCGCTTCGGTACAGCCCCCGCACCGGCGCGCTCATCGCTTGCGGGACGTATACCGCTCGCACCGGTCGCAAGCCAAATTCCCGTTGCATCACTTCGAGTGTGGCGTCTGTCGAACCGTCATTAATCACAATAACTTCGAGTTCCGCATAATCTAGGTCAAGTAGGTTCCGCATCGCAACGCTGATCGATTTTTCTTCGTTATGCGCGGGAGCCAGGATTGTGATCGGAGGCACCAGCGGGGACCTTTTGATCCAGCCTGGCATCGAACTCTCCAACCGCCGCTGGTGTGCCGCGCTGGTCTTGACCGCAATGATCAACATGATCAGGTAGGACAAGTTGGAAGCAAGGTAGTAATAGAAGAGCGCGTGGTTCGAAATTTCGAGGAAATGAATCATGACCGGGACGCAACCGCTGACATCGCAATGTCTGGTGAGACGGGCTGTGCGACAGGCAGAGCCCCTGTACGCAATACCTCCAGCAGGACCGCCTGCTCTTGTTTGCTGATTCTGGTTGTGGCTTTGAGCTCTGCTTCGAGCTTCCCCTGTAAACCAGCGTTCTCAAGCGCTGTCAGATATCCGTAGAACCCATATCGGTCCTGGGTCGCTACTGTCTTTTCGAAGATTTGAACCATTTCCGTCCTGAATCCGACGAGACCTTCTGCCGCCCGCAGACGCACTAGCCGGTTCGAGTCCGTTAGTCCGCGCAGCAACACAGGGATTGTATTCACGTGACCGAGCTTTCCAAGACTCACAACGGCCCGCAACCGAACAAACCACACGGGATCCTGCGTCAATTCACTCAACACATCGATTGCCATCCCGGGTTCCGCATGCGACAGGGCTCGTGCAGCTGCTGCTCGCAGTTCGTCCAGATCGTCATCTACGAACTGCAACAAATCTGCACCCAAGGAAGGAGTGGCTACTTCTCCCAAGACCCGCCCCAGCACTTCGCGCACAGCTCCTTGTGCATGTTTCAGATAGGGCAGGAGCGCCTGCGGTCGTTCAGCGCAGCACTGAACCAACGCGCTTTGCAGCGGAAACTCCGGCACCACCAAGCCAGATTCACCAACCCAAATCAAAATCTCCTCCGCTGCCTCCGGACACGCCATCCGCCCCAGTCCCCTCAGGGCAGCAAGTCGGGTTTCCAGGGCACGATCGCGCAGTCCCTCTGCCAAGGCCGGGATGCCCTCAGGCGCGCGCATTCTTCCGAGCGCCACCAACGCCCTGTGCCGCCGCCAGCCGCGGTGCTGCCGAGCGCCGAAGATGCGTTTCTCGATGAGCCCGCTGGCTCGCAGAAATCTCAGCAGGCGCGCCGATTCTTGTGGCCCTGCGATCTCAAACGCATCCAGCACGATCGTCTCGACTAGGCGACGATCGGACGGGCTTTTGCGCCAGGTTTCGTAGGGGATCTCCCCGGAAATTAGCGCGTCCCATTTCTGTCGGAGTTCCAGCAAACGCGCATCGCGCTTCGCGAAATACCGCTTGCGGTAGGTTCGCCGAAGGAGGATGTACGCCAGCAGCAACGAGTCCGCAACGATCGCAACGAGAATCGCCTTCAACACGAGAGCTGCTGGATTCAATTTTCGAAGTATTTCAAAAGCGAATTCCATAGGTAAATCCAAAACTCGTCTGGGCCCGGTCTAGCGTCCGCCTCTGATAGGCGCCGTAGCCTGTCACATCCTGGTGCGCCGTGAATCGGAGGCACAAGCCGCCACCGTACGTCTGCGCCGAAAACTGTCCGATCTGATCCTGTTTGGCGAAGTTTTCTGTTCCCACCGCAAAGAAGATGTTTCCTGCGAGGCGAGGCTTCTCTCCGCTGACGATGGGAAAGCCCAGCTTTGTCATGCCCGATGGACGCCATGCCGTGTCAGTGCCTGGGAATTGGCTCCGCGCCCCGGTCAGCCCCAGGGACCACGTCCATTCGCGTGGCAAATAGACCAGCATCGTCCCAGTAACTGTCATAACCCGTGCCGCCGGGTACCAGTACCAGTGGTGCGCGTAAACGACCTCTAGTCCGCGGGCCAGTTTGCCCCAGTTCAATCGCCAACCATGGTCGTAGTCAAAGAACGCTTCAGTTTTCGGAACGACACCATTGTCACGAGCCGTCGCCCCGCCGATGGTTAATGCTCCCCACCTCTGTATGTTTCCAGTCACGCTTGCGCTGAACTTTCCCGCGTCCGTTCCCGCTCTCTGATAGAAGTCCCCTGCAACACGGGTCGCCCACTTGTCTGTCCAGTGAGAGATGAGGCTCACTCCCTGGTCGTGATTGGCATCGGTAAAGTTGAAGAGATCAGTGTTGATTCCCAGGCGCAATTCTTGCTTCGGTTCGCCGCGCACCGAAAGCAGACCGGCGTGCGCTTCCGCACTGCCGGGGTCAAGATTCAACGCGTTCTGAAATTCCAACTTCGCTACGCTTTGCTTATTTGCCACCATCAGCGCTCGACCGAGGGCGGTGCGGAGGTCAGGGCGCCTCGGATCGAGCTCCACTGCCCGGTCGAGGGCGCGTAGCGCCTCTTCCATCTTGCCTTCGCGCGAATATACGCTCCCAATTCCCAGCCAGTCGTCCGGATCACTCGGGGAGACGGTGAGAATCTCGCGATATTCGCGTTCGGCTTCGACGAGCCGCCCTGACCAGGCCAGGATGCGTGCGCGCCAGGCCCGTACATCCATGTCTTGCGGCGCGCGGGCAATTTCTTGATCCACAATGCGCATCGCCGCCGGCCAATCCTGTGCTTCCGCGCACCTTCGCACTTCGTCTTGCCAGCCCAGAGCTACATGTTGTCCCCAGACAAAAGAGGAGAACATCAAGATGCCTGCCAACATCTGGGAACTCCTGGAGCTTAAGGATCGCAGCGCCCTCGGCGGGGTCATACGTTCTCCATAAATCCAGAGATGGATGGGGGCTCGATTTTCGGCGTTCAGCGCCTGACTCGCCAGAAGCCAGATTCACATAGGGTACGGGTGATTAAAAGGTGACTAAGGTAATCGCTTGAACGAACGGCGAAAGCGAGGCCGCGATGGTCATGGGGAGCCGAGGCCGTGCATTCAACAGCCTGCGGCGGGGACAAGTCTGCAGCTCAGCCACCCTCGGCCTTGCACGACGACTCGACGACTCAGCTCAAGCGTATGGGGTTTGAAAAGATAAGCGCGCTGCCGATCGATGCTGCAAGGCTCCAGCTTGCATTCCGAGACATGAGGACCGGTGCGTACCATGCAGTCAATCGCATCTCGATTGCCAAATCGGCTGCGCGTCGGGCCTACTCTCTCAGCGCGATCTTTGGCGAAGCCGGGGGAGGCTCCACATCAGCGCCGCGACCAGTCCTATTCGACAATTTTGGGAATCGCGCAGATTCTCTCGGACTAGTACTTACTGAGAACCCGCTAGTTGACGAAAACAGGCATTTGCACTCAGAACCCTGTCAATGAGCGTAATGGGGGAAGCCCAACAATCTCGTCGGATAAGGTTTGGAGGTCCTCATCGGTCAGTTCTCTAGCTCGGCAATCCGATTCGCTACTGCAGGACCAGATACGGTGCGATCGTGCAACCGGCGGTGCCTGTGGTGGTTCGAGTCGTAAGGCCAGCGGTATTCTTATCGAAATGAAGCACGCCATCTTCTTCCGAGCAGAACCTGCGAACCCCCGTCTTGTTGAAGACCAGCGGCGCTGCGCCGACCCCGTAAGTCCCCCGCGCGGTCGACGGAGCCTTGACGACTCCTACGGCGTCGAATGTGTAACCGCTCTTGCCGCCATTGGCGACGTTGTTCGCCAGCGCAGCGTCGAGCAAACAGGCAGCTGCCTTCTTGGGACCGGCCGGCTTGCACGCCACCGCTCCTGCGCCGGGCCCCAGTGCAACCAGCGTGGGCGAATAACCAACCGTCGGATAAGCAGTCGCGAACGTTATTTCGGCAGTGTTAATGGTGCGAACCGCACTCACCGCGGAAGATTCGTTTGCCGCAATACGAGCTCGCAGTAAGTTGGGAATAGCGACGGCCGCGATGATCAAAATGATCGCCACGACGATCAACAACTCAACTAGTGAAAAACCCCGCTGTCTCCGCATCTAGATACTCTCCCGCGATTTTAGAGCGATCCTAACGTCCTAAATCCTGAATGCATTTTCCGCGCCAGTCTTGACGCTGGTCCCACAAAGCACAGTTAGTCTTCTATTCAACAAGTTGGCGCCCTGATGTTTTCGGAAACGATCGCGATTTGTAGACACTTGACACTGTTTTTCGCAAAGTGACATCCGCCGACAGCACCTCTGAATGGTGTTCCCAGTCAACAGGCAGCTGGAGCCGTAAATTCCGACTCACCCTTGCTCCAAAGCAATGGACTTTGGCCTCACCCGATTCACTCCGTTCTGCATGCGAGCTTGAATCAAGAGGGTCGAGGCATCACCCCGAGAGGTACTTTTGACTCAAAGACTCTCTTTTGGATGTTCTCGTGTCGGCAAGATTTTCCGCAACCTGCTAAACATCTTTGACCCGGTTCGATTCGACCATTACCTTCTCGATCAATGCAATCAAACTACCCAGGCCTTGGTCCCACATCTTCGCCGATTTCTCAAAATAGGCTGTGGCGCCCATTTTTAGAAGCGTGGACTCATTTTTCTGAGAGAGCCCGCTTAATACAATCACGGGGATGTGTTTGGTGGCTGGGTCTTTTCTCAGGGTTTCAAGTACTTCAGGTCCTGTCATCTTGGGCAGCATCATGTCCAGCAGGATCAGATCCGGAAGGCTCTCGCGTGCAACTCGCACCGCGTCATTGCCGTCCGCGGCGCTAATCACCCGATGGCCCACCTTTGTTAGAGCCCTTTCAGCGGAAAGGCGCAGGAATCTACTGTCCTCAACCAGAAGGATCGTCATTGGGGTGGTGCCTTGAGATTCGGTCGGCACCGGAGTGGACTCCTATTCTTATCAACCTACCAAGGACGCTTTCAACGGTGGCGTCCCACCGAAGATGCTTCGGCCAAAGTTGTATGACCGGAAGGTCTGCATATTGTGACAGTCGGAGCAGGTTGCTGGCGGAAAAAAGCCTTGACAGGTCGGCTTTCCGACGGCACACCTAAGGGGTTGGATAACTGACATAAAGCAGCGATTGCACGAACCTAGTCAAGGGGAGAAATGGTTACGCAGAACCCCGGCCTCAGCCCTCTTGGTCGGTGGCTTAGTTATCGAGCGCCGATAGCTATTGCGAAACTCCCTTTCCCAATAGTAAACCTGCGCGCACTTCGAACTGCTAGGTGAAAGATTCCGTGATCGCTGCGGTACCTGCTGCCGCGTCGGAAAGCCGACCTCGAACATTTTTCGCCCTCTAACCACTTCCAGTTATTATGGTGGATGGGGAGCAAGGCCCCAAAAGATCATGGGAGCATGACTGGAAAGAGGGATTTATGCATCGCGATTCCAAAACTACAAGGAAAAAGCCCTATACCCATCCGTCTCTAGTAGACCTCGACGCCAACATCGCCAAAGCAAAACTAACGGCCATGGGAGACCCGAAGGATGCGACCGTCCAGAAGATGTTGTCCTTCTGCGACGGACAGCTTGACAGGCAGAAAGCTAAATCACATTCGTAGTTGCGCCCTTCTGACAGCCGCAACAAGATAAGGATGGGCTGATTTGGAGAGGTCCGAGAACCCTGCCAGACGTAGTACGCGCGTGTCGCTTCAATTCCAGTTGGAATCAGCAGCCTCGACCCTGCATTCGACTATCGTAAGCAGAGCCTTTCCGGTTGGCCGCCGATCATATTGCCGTCGACCAGCACTCGCAGGCTCGAGGGGACATATCACGCCTTTGGTGAAAGCAGCATCGACAAAAAGCGGTAAGCTAGCCATTACCCTGCTGACCGTGAGCTGATTCAGACAAGTGGAAAGATGGGTTTGAGCGAAGCCTGGTCTCGTCGCATTGCTCGTAATGGGTGTAAAGGAGGTCGAAGTGAACAGCCGCATATTTGTGACGCTTCTCCTATCCGCCGTACTTGTGCTTCCGTTGCTCGCCCAGCAAACCAACTCAAGCTCAAGCGCGCAGCCGGCAGCATCTGCTGATCGAACTGCTCGCGCTTCACAGAGTGTGGACACCACCGGCAGAGAACCGTTGCAGCCCATGAGCAGCAAGGATTTCTGGGACGGCGACGATCCCAACATCGTA
>Ga0187824_10000280_pt1 | contig 10244 bp, 8 predicted proteins | sample NC_wetland_sal_i_13_FD_132437 | JGI IMG/M metagenome (GOLD analysis project Ga0187824, IMG submission 132437) | Wetland sediment microbial communities from Neuse River Estuary, North Carolina, USA - SourceSoil_4 | ecosystem: Environmental > Aquatic > Freshwater > Wetlands > Sediment | place... | reverse complement strand
TCCCGGAGAATTTAAAAGGAGAGAAAAGCAAAATGAGATTTACGCGAACCATCACGATCTGCGCGATTCTGGCATTTTCCGCACTTGTCACGGCGCCGGCAAAAGCGCAGGCGCCACAAGCAGCCGCCCCAGCAGTTCCGGGTTTGACACTGACCTCGCCGTCTTTCGAGGACGGTTCCATCATTCCACCGAAATTCACGCAATCGGTCGACAGCTTTGTCTCGCCGCAGCTGAAATGGACCAACGTTCCACCGAATACGGTCAGCTTCGTCTTGATCGCGCACGATCCCGATGTCGCGTTGGACAAGAAAATCGGCGATGTCCTGCACTGGATGGCTTTCAATATTCCCGGGACCGCGACCGGCTTGTCCGAAGCCGTGCCCGCCAATGCCATGATGCCCGATGGAACCGTACAGGCCAAGAATCGCCGAGGCGCAGTTGGTTACCTCGGACCGGGCGCGCCCGCCGTAGGCCCGTATCATCACTACACGTTTGAACTTTTTGCTTTGGATACGAAACTTACCCTGGGCGCGGATGCCACGCGCGCGGACGTAATTGCGGCAATGGACGGCCACATTCTAGGCAAGGGTGTGCTGGTGGGCCGCTTCCACAAGTAGCATTCGTTCTCTAAATTGAATTCGCTTCTTCTGAATGAAAACGGCTCAGGGAGCATCTGGCCTCCCTGAGCCGTTCTGTTTCCACGTGGATTCAATCCGCTTGCGTGCTAATTCAAGTCAGGTTGATTTGGCGTCGCCGTCATCACGGGCGAAGCCAGAATATAATTGTGATAGCTCTCCATCATTTGCCATAGGCCGGACTCGTTCGGGGCCAGGACGCGGCTGGACCAGTAGGCTTTGTCGCCGTAAGTCGGCTGGACCGAAACCATCACCACCGCATCTCCGAAATCCCAGGTGCGAATCCACAAGGCTGGAGCCGCTCCGACCTTGGGAGCGTCGGGGTTTGCCGCTTTGCGTTTGTTCATTCCGATGATGCGGTCAGCCTTGGATGGGGAAGCCCCGCCGTACGTGCTCACGACGCGTTGATCCATATTGTCGGCGACGTGCACTTCCCAATTGGCTTGGCTGGATTCTTGCGTTTGCCATTCGTCGAGGGAAGCCTTTTCACCCGGGCTCAGCGGCTTGTACGGCACGGCCTTGCAGGGGTTGTTGCAGGGAATGTCATAAGTCGGCTCGACAGTCTTGAAATCCCGCTTCGGCATCGACGCAATTTCGGTCGTGTGCAGAAGCTTCCAACCGGCCGGGCGCTTCACCCAGAACCTCGCCGAATATTTATTGCCCTGGCTCCATTGGATCCAAACAACGCTCTTGCCATATTTGTGCTCGGTGATCTTGACGTCGTCTCCCGCCGCAATGAGAGGTTTCAATTTGGCGCGAAAAGCATCTTCCTTGGCCCACATGATTCCTTCGGAGTCGATCCAGCTGAAATCCGGGTCGAGCCACTTATTCGCGGCAACTTTGTCGCCTTTCGCGAGCGCCGCGGCCACGGCTTTGTCCGCGGTAACGACAGCATCGTCGGCAGCAGTCGCCGGCACGCTGGCTAGTGTGGCCATGAGCCCCACGCACGCTATCCCCATGGCAAATAATTTCCTGACTGAATAATTCATACTTCCTCCTTGGATCGGTCAATCCGTGCATTCTATTACAACCGCACAGGTTGGGGATGATTTGTTGTAGTGGCACAGGCTTCAGCCTGTGGGTTTTGATCCTTGCAAGGACGAACCCACAGGCTGAAGCCCGTGCCACTGGCCCGCCTAGCTATCCGCCGAATTTTTGTCCGGACCTGGAGCCGGAACATCCCAGCCTCCAGGCGGCGCGACGCGCCCGACTTCGGCGGGCCCCCACGTTTTCGCCGCATAAGGAAAAACCGGCGTGCCTTTTTTCAACACGGGATCGACAATGCGCCACGCTTCTTCCACGTAGTCTTCCCGCGCAAAGAGCGAATTATCGCCGGCCATCGCCGCGCCCAGCAAGCGTTCGTACGCATCCATGTCGCCCGCGCCCGCGGAACTGGTGGCCACCATTTCACCGGCCTGGAGCACTACTCCTTCTCCCGGCGCCAGCGACATCAGTCCCATGGCGATGACTACGTCGGGACTCAGGCGGAGCCGGAGATGGTTCTCCGTCAAAATACTGTCGGGGAGGAGTGTGGGAGGCTTGCGAAACTTGGCGAGGATTTCCGTGCAGGTTATCGGCAAGTTCTTGCCGGCTCGAATATAGAAAGGAACGCCCTTCCAGCGCCAGGAATTGATCTCCAACTGCAAGGCGGCGAAAGTTTCCGTCTGGGAGTCTTTGGCAACTCCATTTTCATTTCGGTAGCCCTGGAATTGGCCGCGTATCAGATTTTTCTCTTCGATGGGCGGAATCGCTTTCAGCACTTTGACTTTTTCGTCGCGCAGGGACTCGCCGTCGGATCGAACGGGAGGCTCCATCGCCAGGTTGGAAAGCACCTGAAACAGGTGGTTCTGAACCACATCGCGGATCGCTCCGGTCACGTCGTAAAATGCCCCGCGGCCCTGAACTCCGAAATCCTCCGCCATGGTGATCTGCACGCTCTCGATATAGTGGCGGTTCCAGAATGCTTCCGCGAACGCGTTCGCGAAACGAAAGACCAGCATGTTGTCCACGGGCCGCTTGCCGAGGAAGTGATCGATGCGGAAAATACAGGATTCATCGAAGATGGAGAGCAGGATTTTGTTCAGCTCCAGCGCCGAAGCCATATCGTGACCGAAGGGTTTTTCGACGATGACTCGCGCGTCGCCGGCGCCGTGCGATTTCGCGATATTTTCGACCACGGTTTCAAACAGGACGGGCGGAATGGCCAGGTAGTAGGCGGGACAATGCGCGTCTTTCAGCTGATTGCGCAAGGCCTCGAAGGTCGCCGGGTCCTGGTAGTCGCCGTCCACGTAACGCAGCAAGCCGCTCAACTTTTCAAAAGCCGCAGCATCGACCCCGCAATGTTTTTCCAAACTGTCCTTGGCGCGCGCGCGCAGTTGATCCAGATTCCATCCGGCCTTGGCGACGCCCACCACGGGGACATTCAAGTTTCCGCGCTTCACCATCGCCTGGAGCGCCGGAAAAATCTTCTTGTAGGCCAGGTCGCCGGTGGCCCCGAAGAAGACCAGCGCGTCGGAATGCTGATTACCCATCAGTTATCTCCTCATGCACGCTTGCAGGTTTTTCGTAGCGCCGGCGTCCCGCCGGCATTTTGCTACTTGCGGAAAGTGGAAAAATTGCCGGCGAGACGCCGGCGCTACGGAAACCGTCCTCCGGTACTGCAACTCGAAGATTCCAAACTCTTGGTGGGACATTCGCACTAACCGGCGGCTTTCAAAGGATTGCTCTTGCCGAGCGCGGCGCTTTTGGATGCGATCACCGCCATCAAGTCGTTCCAGGACGACACAAACGATTTCGCTCCTTCGTCCTGAAGCCGCGCGGCCAGCGCGTCAACGTCGATGCCCGCTTTGCCGAATTCCGCGAGCACCGCTTCGCAGTCGCCGCCATCCTGGGGCATGAGCTTGGTTAAATTGCTGTGAGCGGCGAGCGCCTTCAGTGTGGCCTCGGGCATGGTGTTCACCGTGTACGGCGCGGCCAGGGCCTGGACGTATAGAAGATCCGCCGCCTTCGGATCTTTATTTCCCGTGCTGGCCAGGAGCAGGCGTTGCGGGCGCGCTCCGAAATTGTAGGCGCGCCGCCACCGCTCCGAACTGAGGAGCGAACTGGCGGCCTTGTAAGTTCGTTTTGCGATGGCGATGCCCAACTGGTTGCGCAGCTTCTCGGGAACTTTATCGGCAACGGCCACGTCCCACCGGCTGATGAACACGGAAGCGACGGAGCCGACGTTCGGCTTGAGTCCCGCGGCGATGCGGCGCTCGATGCCGCGGAGAAACGCATCGGCTGCAGCCAGGTATTGCTCGCGCGAAAACAGGAGCGTGACATTTATAGGCACACCGGAAAAAATCGCTTCCTCGATCGCGGGAAGGCCTTCTTTCGTGCCGGGAATCTTGATGAACAAGTTGGGGCGATTCGCACGCGCGAATAAATCTTTTGCCGCGGCGATCGTGCTCGCCGTGTTGTACGCCAGAACGGGCGACACCTCCAGGGAAACCCAGCCGTCCACGCCGTTCGTCTTTTCGTGGACAGGCCGAAACAAGTCCGCCGCGCGAGTGAGATCTTCGAGGGCCAGCTCGAAGAACAGATCCTCGCCGGATTTGCCCTTCTTCAGTTTGTCGCCAATGGACGCGTCGTAGGCACCGCTATTTTTGATCGCATGGTCGAAAATCGTGGGATTGGAGGTGAGCCCTGTGACCGCCCACTCGTCGATGTATCGCTTAAGCGTGCCGTTATCGAGCAGGTCGCGCGTGATGTTGTCGAGCCAAATGCTCTGGCCTTGGTCGTGAAGCGATTGCGGTGCATTCATGTTGTCACCTCGGGCCTCGGGAAGTCGAAATGCTTGGTGTCGAGTGGATCAGCTGCGGTCATCGTAGTTGAGGACAAGCTTGTCGAAGCAGGCCGTCCACCATGTAAAGGGTAGCACAAGCAACTCGCGCCAATCATTCTGACCGGAAGCGGGACGTGGCTCTGCGATATTCTCTCTCAAAGCATTTCCGCACCGGCCATGCGAGCGGCCACGAGGTTGGTGGTACAATCGCACCTCCGAGTCATCCTATGCCTGACGCCCCAGCACTTGGCGAAGCCGTACTCGATGTCGTTTCGCCTGAAAACACCCGCCGGTCGGTGCCCGTCACCGAGTCGCCGTTTTCGATTGGCCGCGGCGAAGTGGGGAACCAGCTTGCAATTCCCGACCGCCGGATTTCGCGCAACTGTGCGGCGATTCTCTCCGATGGCGGCCAGTATATTTTGGAGGATCGCGGGAATCAGCTCGGTGTTTTTGTCAACGGCGAGCGAATTACCAAGAGGACCTTGCATGACGGGGATGTAGTTACGTTCGGCCTGGACAATTCCTATCAGATCATTTTCCATCCCACCGCCCGGGAGATCACGGTTGAGAACCTTCTCACCCGCATGGGACGCATATCCAACAGCGAGTCTTCTCCCATCGGCCTCGGGAAACTCAACTTGCTCCTCGAAGCGACCATGCTGCTGCATTCGCAGCTTCCTCTCGATGCCGTACTCGAAGCCATGCTGGATCGCGCCATCACCATTACCAACGCCGAGCGCGGCCTGTTGCTTGAGGCCACTCCGGAAGGATCGCTCCTCCACCGCCTCGCCCGGCGCGCCGGCGGCGGAAGCATGCCCACGGAAGGTTTCTCTCCCACGCAAACCGCTCTGCGCATGGCGATCGAAAGCAAGACCGGCGTGATCACCGGGGATCTTCAGCAAGCCGATCTCATGCTGCAAGGGGCGCAGAGCATCGTTGCGCAACGGCTTCGCTCTGTGGTGGCGATTCCGCTTTACGCCATGCCGCGCGCGAGCAGCGCGGAATCGATCGTTGGCATGCAGCGCGGGCAATTTCTGGGCGTTCTTTATTTGGACTCGAAGCGGCCCGCTGCCTTTTCCAAACTTGATCGCCAGATTCTCGACGCCCTGGCCGTCGAAGCCGCCAGCATTCTGGATAATGCCCGCCTGGTGGAACGCGAACGCCAGCGCCAGCGCCTCGTGCAGGAATTGAGTATCGCCAGAGAAATTCAACAAGCACTCCTGCCTCGAGGCTTCCGCGATTTTCCTCACCTGGCCATCTCCGCCGTCAACACTCCCTGCCACGCGGTCGGCGGCGATTACTTTGACGTTTTCCCGATGAGCGAGAACCGCACCGCCTTTGTCATTGCCGATGTCGCCGGGAAGGGAATTGGCGCCGCGTTGCTCACCACCATGCTCCAGGGCGCGCTGACCGGCATGACTCTCGGCGCCGACCCCGCGCGTGTCTTCCACCACATTAATGATTTTCTTTGCAAGCACTCCGACGTTGGCCGGTACGCCACGATGTTTTTCGGAATGCTCGACCACGACGGCAATCTCGACTATCTCAACGCCGGTCATCCTTCGCCGCTGCTTCTCCGTCGCGGCGCGGTCAGTGAAATCTTCACGGAAGGCTCTTTTCCGGTGGGGCTGATCCCGGAAGCCAAGTACGCCGCGGTGCGCGTGATGCTCGAGCCCGGCGACACGCTGGTCCTGTTTAGCGACGGCGTCACCGAAGCCGCCGATCTCGAAGAGCGGATGTTCGGTATTCCCCGTCTCAGCGAAGCCCTTGCCGGACATCACGACGCGCCACTCGATCAACTCCAAAAGAGAGTCGTTGATTCCGTCGAAAATTTTGCGCGCGGGGCCAGCCAGGCGGACGACATCACCCTCCTCTTCATCCGTTACCGCGCCGCCTCGCAAGCCGCCGAATCCGGAGCCTAGGTAGCACAGCCACTCCTGGCTGTGTGGTTTTCGCTATATTCGCACTGCCATGAACTATCGACGATCAAAAACCCACACAGCCAAGAGTGGCTGTGCCACTTGATGAACCGCACCTGCGCATGAGCCCGTGCTAAAATATAAAATTCCGACCCATGGACACGCCAAAGAAAATAGGACGATACGAAATCCTGGAAGAGCTGGGCCACGGCGCGATGGGAACCGTGTATCGCGCCAAGGACCCAGCCATGGACCGCGTGGTCGCCCTGAAGACGATCATTGCGCTCGTGCTCTCCAGCGACCAGGGAAGCGATTTTCGCGAGCGCTTTTACCGCGAGGCGCGCGCCGCGGGAGCCCTGGCGCATCCGGGCATTGTTCCCGTGTTTGACGTTGGCGAACACGAAGGCTTGCCCTTTCTGGTGATGGAGTTCATCAGCGGCAAGACGCTGGCCGACGCCATAAAAAAAGGCGAGCGGATGACGCTCGACCGCGTTTGCGAAATGGGCCAGAAGATCGCCGAAGCGCTCGGTTACGCGCATCAGCACGGAGTCGTTCACCGCGACATCAAGCCCGCCAATATCCTGCTCACTTCAAAAGAAGCGCATGGCATCGAGCGCCCAAAGATTACCGACTTCGGCGTGGCCAAACTGGCGGCAGGGCACACAACCCTTACAGGGCAAATCCTGGGGACGCCCGCGTTCATGCCCCCGGAGCAATTCACCGGAGCTCCAATCGACGGGCGCGCGGACATTTTTTCCCTGGGCGTAGTGCTGTATTGGATGGCCACGGGCGAGCAGCCGTTTCCCGGCGAAAGCATCACGGCGGTTTCCTACAAAGTAGTGCACACCGAACCCGTGCCGCCGCGCAGGCTGAATCCGTCCATCCCCTTAAAACTCGAAGGAATAATTCTCAAGTGCCTGGCCAAGAATCCCGACGAGCGATATCAGACTGGCGAAGACCTGGCGCGCGACCTCGGGGAGCTGCGGGTCGTAAGCACATCCATGGGACTGAAGAGCGCCGCACCCGAAGTGGCAGCCGATGGGAGCGACCCGAATGCCACATACATAGGAAAACCTGCCCCGACGCAGGCTGGCCGGACCCCAACACCGCTGCCAACTTCGCCCGTAGTTGCGCCTAAAAGCAATTCGAACAACCTTCTAGTTTTCGCCGCACTGGTCGTTGTAGTGATCGGAGCAGGAAGCTGGTACATGCTGCAACACAAAGGCACGCCAGCCGTCCAGCCAACCCCGCAACCATCCGCAGTGGCGAGCGCGGCCCCGCCCGCACCTGTGCCACCCGCCTCAAACATGCCGGAACCCGCAGCAAAACCGGCGGCCAGCGCTCCAAAGAAGCCAGAATCGAATGTGGCCGCGGCGGAAAAGGTCCCACCGCCGAAGGCGAAAACTCCCGCGCCAAAGGTAGAGGCCACCACTCCAGAACCCGCTGCGCTGGACTTCAATCCGAAGTCGCTCGATCCCAAGGCAAACGCGAGGCTCAAGATAGACGCCGTTCAGATGCCCGCGGGCCTTGATTTTACCGTGGAAATGAATGGGAAGCTCTATTTGCGGAGAAGCGCCGAGGGAACTAAAACGGAATTTGACGACCTGTACGTCCCTCCAGGGGTGCAGGAGTTTCGCGTCACAGCGGACAGCGGCTCGGTGCGCAAGAGTTCGAACACGGTGAGCACCGAATTCGTGGCGAAAAAACGGCACACGCTCAAGATTGAGCTGAGAACGCAAGGCACCCCGACGGGCGCCGGGGTGCCGCAAGGTCTCTATCCCGACACGCAGATCTTCCTGACGCTGAAGTGAAGGGAATTAGCGCTGTAACAATCCTGTAACACTTGGTGGAGTATCATCCACCTTGCCCTGCAAATTCAGTTGCGCCTTCCGGCTGTGAATTCTATTGAATTTTTCAGGGCTGGAATGAGTTAGGGAGCCAAAGAAATGCCAATCTCCACGGAAGAGCTGGAAGGCGGAATCACCAGGGTCATTCTGGAAGGCCGCATGGACATTGAGGGCGCCGCTGCCGTGGATATGCGCATGAACGTGATTGCGGGCACCAAGAAGGCCGTGATCGTCGACTTGCAGAAAGTTTCCTTCCTCGGATCGATGGGGCTTCGGGCCCTGGTCGCTCCGGCGCGCGCCATCAAGGGCCGCGGAGGCAAGATCGTGATCTTCGGCCCGAACGAGCTTGTCGAAAAGGTTTTGAAAACGAGCGGCGTGGACACCATGATCCCCATCCATCACGAACTTCAAAACGCCATCGCTGCGCTACAATAGCCCTCGCCAAGACTGCCGGAAGGACCAGCGCGCCTCATGACTGGGAACGGCAACGACACAACCGGTGAGCGTTTGAATCTGCGAAGCCGGATGTTCGAATTGACGCATCTTCATCCATGGATCGAGCGCCTGGCATTGCGGCATCGGATTCCCGCGAACACGCAGTTCGCGATGAATCTTTGCCTGGAAGAGGCCATTTCGAATATCATCCGGCACGGGTACTCCGGCGATCCGGACCATTCCATCGTGATATGGTTTACCAGCCCTCGGGAAGATTACTTTGTTTTCGTCGTCGAGGATGAAGCGCCGCCCTTCAACCCCGTCGAATTGCCGGAGTTGCCGCCATTGAATTCGCTCGAAGAGCTTGCGATCGGCGGACAGGGCGTGCGTCTGCTGCGGCGGTTTGCAGACGCGCTCGAATATCAGGCCACGCCCACCGGCAATCGGCTGAGCATTGGTTTCACCGTCACCGGTTCCGCGATCGCAAAAAATTGAACGCGGCCTAAGGCTTCCTCGCGATTTTTAGCTTCGGCCTATTCCGAATTGCACGGAATAAAAGTTGATCGAGAGAAAAGGAGAACGTCCCATGCCAATAATCACGACCAATGATGGCGCGCAGATTTACTACAAGGACTGGGGAAAAGGACAGCCCGTGGTTTTCAGCCATGGCTGGCCCCTGAGCGCGGACGCCTGGGAAGATCAGATGATGTTCCTGGCCGATCGGGGTTACCGCTGCATCGCGCATGACCGCCGCGGCCATGGCCGTTCCAGCCAACCCTGGAACGGCAACGAGATGGATACTTACGCCGACGATCTCGCCGCGCTCACCGAGGCGCTCGCCCTGCTGGACGCGATTCACGTCGGCCACTCCACGGGCGGCGGCGAAGTCGCCCGCTATATCGGCCGTCATGGCACAACGCGCGTCGCCAAGGCTGTGTTGATCGGCGCGGTGCCGCCACTGATGCTTAAAACTCCGGCGAATCCCGGCGGCTTGCCGATGGAGGCATTCGATCAAATCCGAACCGCCGTTAAGGCCGACCGCTCCCAATTTTTCAAGGATTTGAGCGCGCCCTTCTACGGCGCAAACCGCGCCGGCGCAAAAGTCTCGCAAGGCTTGCGGGATTCTTTCTGGCTCCAGGGCATGCAGTGTGGATTCAAGGCCGCCTACGACTGCATCAAAGCCTTTTCCGAAACTGACTTCACGGAGGACCTCCAGAGGATCGACGTGCCCACGCTCATTCTTCACGGAGACGACGACCAGATCGTGCCCATCGGCGCCTCGGCGCTGCTTTCCGCGAAACTGGTCAAGGGCGCCACTCTGAAAATCATTCCTGGCGCGCCGCACGGCATGTGCTCCACGCACAAGGACCAAATCAACGCGGAGTTGCTGGCATTCCTGCAGCGCCGCCAGCAGGCGACGGCGTAAAGAAAAAATCGGGACTGAATATTCGATGCGGGCGGGACCATGGAAAAAGATGGCGTTAGAAGTGTAGTTGTCCGCGGCAGCGCCGCCGGATTCGCGCAGGAAATTCACGCGGGTCTGCACCGGTTCCACGCGGATGAGCCGGCGTCTGCCGGCGGCACG
>Ga0187824_10000277_pt1 | contig 10266 bp, 8 predicted proteins | sample NC_wetland_sal_i_13_FD_132437 | JGI IMG/M metagenome (GOLD analysis project Ga0187824, IMG submission 132437) | Wetland sediment microbial communities from Neuse River Estuary, North Carolina, USA - SourceSoil_4 | ecosystem: Environmental > Aquatic > Freshwater > Wetlands > Sediment | place... | reverse complement strand
TCACCCTTCAGGTTGCCATCCACCGCGCGAAACCGGAGGGGGCCAAACGCGGACGGCCCAAAACTTTTGAGCGGGTCGAGAGTCGCCATAACGGTCTGAGCATCCTGCGCCAGGAGGCCGCCGTCGTCCAGGCTTAGAAAGATGTTGTACGACCCATCTGTCGTTGCTACCTCGACCTTCTGCGTGCGCGAGAATCTATCGGGAACTTCGGCTTTCAGGAAAAATGAAAGCCTCCCTCCTTGAGGCAATTCATCTTGACTGCCGAGCTGAATCGGAGAGGGTAATGGCCCCGGTTGTATGTTCTTGTTGAGCAACGTCACTTTCGGTCGCGGTGGATCGATGCCAGCCACCAGAGTCAGCACACGACCGTCTTTGAGGCTGGTGCGCGCCGTCACCTCGTCGCCTGCATGCAGCGTGGAAGCATCTCCCGCCGCGGCGGACAATCGCAATTCGTCTTTGGTGTCCACGCGAGCCAGCGCCGCGGGAGCGAAGCGGACACCGTTTAACTCGACCGCCGCCACCTGGTCCAATCGCGTCCCGATTAAGGTTGCGTCAGAGTCGCCGGCGTTGATCTTCAACTTGTCCAGATGCGCAGCTTCGGCGTAACTGTGCAGTTCAACCTCATCGGCCTTACTGACGCCATACTGCCTGACCAGCATCGTGATCTTTCCCGGCCGTTCTTCTTTCAGCGGCACCTTGACTTCCAGTTCATTCCCCGCGGGTGAACTCCAGGTCGCTTCAATCGGCTTGCCCTGCTCATTTTTCAGGGTAACGGCGTCCACGCAGGCGGCCGCATCCGATTTGAAGTGAATGGTGTTTTCACGGCCCACGATCAGGGCATTCTCATCAGCCGAGGCGAGGGTCCAGTTGTCCGGGTGAGCGTTCTGCAGATGGAATGCCGGGCCGTCCAGGGGTTCGAATCCCCATTTACCACGGATGGTTCCTATTACCTCGCGCTCCAGCCTGTCGGGCGCGGCCGCGCGCGTATCAATGACAAAACCGCCACGGGCAGCGTCGGGAGTCGCGGGCAGATCGATGGCGTGACCCGACTTGTCGGGAACCCGCAAGGTCAGGTCATGCGCGTAGTCCGTTGCGAAAACCACCGGTGCGCCTTCCGCCGCAAGCAGCAGAGAAGGCTTCTCCAGGCAGAGGGTATGATTCGAATCCACGGGTCGAAGCGGAGGCAGTTGCGGCGCCTCCACCGCCGGCAGACTCAGGACCATAACCGACATCGGTTTACGAAACGAGGGCGGATTGTTGAGCTTCAGATTCAATTCGTCAAGATGAGGCAGCGCCAGCGCTGGAATGTAGCGGTATTCCGGAGTGTGAAAGCTTTCCATCATTTTCGCCAGGTCCACGACCGCGCCCACGTAAGGGCTGTAGGCTCCGCCGCCCGCCAGTCGGGTAGTGCTGAGCTGCCCCACCAGATCGGGTCCGCTGCCGGAGGTGAGCGCTGCCACCATCGACTGGCTGTGCCCGTCGTCGAGGACCAGTTGATCGGTGTTTTGCGTCAGACAGGATTCCTGCTGCTGCCGCGGCTTATAAAAGCAATCATTGTCCACCTTGATATTGAGGCTGCGGGCCAGGAGCAGCGAACGTTCACGCAGGGCAGTGGAATCACTGTTGGACATCTCCCGGACTGCGCTCAAGTACTTGTCCAGGCGTGAACGGTCCAGGCTGGCCTGATTCAGATCCTGCGACGCGCGGACAAACGCTCCCGGCCGGCCTTGCACGGCGGCGCGCAATGCGCCGAAGTCGCCGCCGGTCTGCGGAGCCAGGAAAATCAGCGCCTGCTGTGCGCCTTCGGGAACTGTAATCACGATCCCTTCCTGGCGCACATGTTTGTTCCAGGTTTCCGTCTTTGTGAACCAGCCCTCGGGCGGAGGATTAGTCGAGCCCCGCAGGAACACTGAAATCATCAGAAAACGCACCGACTCCCCGTCCGGCAAGTCGGGATGAATCCACAGCCGGTCGCCCGCCTGCAGGTTGGGGACCTTGGAGATAGGCAGAGTTTTGCCCGCGCGCGTCACCCTCAATTCGATTCTGGGGCCGGCCAGGTCAAACGCGGCAGTATCCGCCCAGAGCAGGCTCCCGGATAGAAGTACGACAGACAGATGCAACCATCGAACTGGCCGAAACATGTCCTTATTGTAAGAGGTTCCGGGCCCGGAATGACGCCGGAAGGGCACAAACTGTCATGGATTTTGATTGCCGGTTTTGACTCGGGCGCGCAGAAACATTGGACCGCCGTGTCGCGGACTACTTGGCCTGCGGCAGCGCGTAGTTGTTGAGGGGTTGAGGCCGGGCACGCAAAGCGCCCCGAATTGTGTTTCGGGCCTGCTCCAACTCCTCGCCGGCCAGTTCCAGGCGCGGCGGGCGCACCCGAGCGTTACCCATGCCGGCCTCAAGCTGCACCATTTTGATGAGCTGCACGAAATTCGACACGGTATCCATCCGCAGCAAGGGCAGAAACCAGCGATAGATTTCGAAAGCCTTGCCGCTGTCCCCGTTCATGCCGTAATTCAGGAGGTCAACCGACTCCCGCGGCAGAGCATTGGCCAGGCCTGCGATCCATCCCGTGGCTCCCACCCCAATGGCCTCGAGCACGGCGTCGTCCACGCCCACGGAAATCTCCAGCCGCCGGTCCACCAGGGCGCGGATGGCCGACACTCTGCGGACATCCATGCTCGACTCTTTCACCGCCCGGAAGTTTTCATGCTCGGCCGCCAGTTCGCGAATCTGCTCGGGAAGAAAGTCAGTCCCGTAAGCCACTGGATTGTTGTAGAGCATGCAGGACAATGGGGTAGCGCGGAACACAGCCGTGACGTGCGCCTTCATTTCACGCCAGTCGCCCTGGTAGACATAAGGAGGCAGCACCATCAGGCCGTCACAGCCCTGGTCCGCGGCGGCTTTGGCCAGCGTCACCGCTTCCGATGTGGTCAACGCCGAAATAGCCGAGACCAACGATCCACGGTCGCGCGTGGCGGCTACGCAGGTTCGCAGGATATCCAGTTTCTCGTCGAATGCGAGAGTGGCGCCTTCACCCAGAGACCCGAGCGCGACGATGCCCGAGCAGCCGTTATCCAGCAGCCAACGGCAGTGGCGGGCCATAAAGCCGTGATCGACTTTCAGGTCCTCGGTGAAGCACGTTGTAATTGCCGGCATCACGCCTTTCCAATTCATCCCTGCCCTCCTGTAACTTCCTGGTGTACGGGTTCCGCAGCGCCTGCCGTGACCGCCAGGCTTTCCACGCGGACGGGGAAAATCGGCGGTCGAACCGAGTCCGGATTCCATTCGAAAAGAAATTGCGTGGCCGGGCCGCAAATCCGGCCCTGGCACGGTCCCATGCCGCAACGGGTCTGCAGTTTGGCAGCCCGCCACGAAGCGTACTGGCTCAGGCGCGAGTACGGCACATCCTCGCAACGGCACACGATGGTTGCGGCAGAAGCCAGTTGCCGGAGTTCCGCGCGCAGCCGGAACGCCCTGTCGAGGGCCTGAGCGAACGCCCGCAGCTTCTTCCGCTCGCCGAAAAGCGCACCAGCCTCGGCGGCGCGTTCCGCGGCTGCCAGACCCGCGATCTGGCCCTCAACCAGCGCCAGTTCCATGCCGCCAATCCCGGTCGGCTCGCCGGCACAGAATACCTCCGGCAGCGTGGTTCGCTGAAAATCGTCGACCCGTACGCACCCGCTCTCGATCCGGCAGCCCAGCAGTGATGCCAGTTCGGTGTTGGGAACCAGATGGAACCCGCAAGCCAGATAGTCGCACGCGATAGTTTCGGACTTTCCCTCGCGCGAGATCGTCACGCTCTCCAGCACTTGCCCGCCTTGCGCGTTCACCGGCCAGCTGTTGGTCGCAAATGGAACTCCCGCCAATGCTTTCCTGAGCCGCAAGCCCTGAACCATCTTGCTGGGTTGACGTAAGAGCGCCACGCCGAATCGGGCCAGTGAGCTCCGCGACGCTTGCTCGCAAATCATCAGGACTTCAGCGCCATGTTCCCGCAAGTATGCCGCGACCGCAAGCAGCAAGGGCCCGGTGCCCGCCACGACCACCCGTTTCCGGTCAATGGGCAGCCCGCTCTTCACCATGGCTTGCAGCCCGCCCGCCCCCATCACGTTGGGGAGGGCCCATCCCGGGAACGGCAAGAATCGTTCCCGTGCTCCTGTCGCGACGATCAGCTTTTGGTAGCGGAGTTCATGGATGTCGTCCGCGCCCTCTGCCAGCAGCACCCCCGGTTGCGGCTGGTCAAAGACACGCAAGCCGCACAACTCCGTGGTGCCGGCAGCTCGCAGCCGTTCCGTCCATCGAACCGCCTGGGGACTCGGTCCCTCCGTGGCGCGCCGCCAGATTTGGCCGCCCAGCGAAAAGTTGTCGTCGACGATGGCAACGCGCACCGCGCACTCGGCGGCGCGCGCGGCGGCCGCCAGGCCTGCCGGCCCTCCGCCAATCACGAGAACGTCGAATCGCTGTCGCGATTCGCTACCCATCGGTCCTCACTTCCATGCCCGGCTGGCACAGAATCTGGCAACTGCGGCAATGTGGTTTCCCGTCAATCGTCACCCGGCATTCGAAGCAAATCCCCATACCGCAAACCGGCCCGCGCGGCTGCCCGCTGACCGATGTCCGGCATGCCTGTCCCGCCAGCACCGCCGCGACCGCCACGGTCGCCCCTGACGCAACCTCAACCGCAATGCCGTTTACGCTCACCGTCAGCAGGCTAGACATGCACATGCTCCCTGGCCATTCGCGAAGGCAGGTAGGGTTCGACCGGAATCTCCGGCTTGGCGCCGGTAATCTGATCCGCCAGGATCCGCGCCGTCCCCAGCGAAGTTGTAATTCCCAATCCTTCGTGTCCGGTTGCCAGAAGCAAAGACTTGTCGGCCGACCAGGGGCCGATCAAGGGCAGCTTGTCCGGCGTCGCTGCCCGGAAACCGGTCCAGGAGCGCACCGTCGACAGCCCTGCCAGCCCCGGCATGTACTCCTGCGCCCGCTGCAACATCCAGGCCAGCATGGCATGATCCACTTCTTTGTGCTCAGCTCCGTATTGCCGCGAGGAGCCAATCAGGACCTGGCCGGTGCGCCGCGGCTGCACGTTGAAAGCCACCGAGTCGCTGCTCACCGAGTGAGCGCTCTTCAGGTATCCCAACTCCACCAGTTGATGCCGCAAAAATCCCGGGTAACGATCCGTGATGACGAGATGCCCCTTCCGCTTCTTGATCTCCAGTCCGGCGGTGAGGTCAGGAGAACCGGCGCCGGCGGCATTCACAATGAATTCCGCCCGAATCTCCGGTGCATCGTTCAGGGCAATGCGTCCTTGTCTCAGATGGGCGACCGAACATCCCAGTCGAACCTGGGCACCGTGCTGCTGCGCCCGTTCCAGGAGAAACCGGGCAGCGCATGGCGGATATAACACGCCATCCTCGGGAACCAGCAGGCCACCCGCCATGCCGGGGCGCAGGTTAGGCTCGAGATTCCGCAGCGTCGCAGCATCCAGAGCTTCCGTGGCGACGCCTCGCTCGCGATAATATTCGCGCTTGCGGCGTACTTCCGCCATCTCTTCTTCGTCGGTCGCGACCCAGATCGTGCCGCACTGCTCGTACTCGACATCGTCGGGCAACTCACTCCGCAGCTGCTGCCACAAATGTTGCGAGTACCGGGTCAGGGCAAACTGGGCCTCCGAATCGTCCATTACCACGATGTGGCCCATACCGGCCGCCGTGGCGCCGGAGCCAACCGTGTCCCGATCGACTACGGCCACGCGCAAGCCTCGACGCGCCAACTCATCCGCGCAGGCTGCGCCCACGATGCCGGCGCCGACGATGGCAACGTCATACGCGGAATCGCTCATCCCCGAATCCCCATGCAAAACGGATCGCGGGGATCGAGCACAAGCTCTCCTTCCGCCTGCACATACGCGGCCCCCTTGATGCTGGGATAAATTTTGCCCTCGCGTACCGCGACGCTGCCCTCGAACACGCTTCCCACAATGCTTTCCTGCCGCCAGGTTTGACCTTCACGAAGCTTGCCGTCGCGATAGAGACACGCCAGCTTGGCGCTGGTCCCGGTGCCGCAGGGCGACCGGTCATAGGCCTTGCCGGGACAGAGCACGAAGTTCTGGCTGTCGACGCCCGGCTTGGCGGAGGCCGCGAAGAGTTCGATGTGATCGATCTCTTTGCCTTCATCCCCGGTGATGCCGTTGGCCTGAAGCGCTTGGCGGATGGCCCAGGTAAAATCCGTCAGCTCATCAATGTTGGTCAGAGTTAACTTCATGGCGTGATCGTGAACCAGGAAAAACCAGTTTCCTCCCCAGGCCACGTCACCACGAACCGTGCCATAGCCGGGCACTTCGACGGCCACATTCGCAGCCTTTCGATGGCTGGCGACATTGTTTACCGTCACCTCTCCGCTGGGGTGCAGTACCGCCCCGACAGCGCCCACCGGGGTCTCGATCCGGTGTTCACCCGGCCCGAGGCGCCCCATGTAAGCCAAAGTCACAACCAAACCGATCGTGCCGTGCCCGCACATTCCCAGATATCCGACGTTATTGAAGAAAATAACGCCCGCCGCGCAGGCCCGATCGACCGGTTGGCAGAGCAGCGCGCCCACGACAACGTCAGATCCCCGAGGCTCGTTCACCACCGCCGATCGGAATGTATCGTACTGATTGCGAAAGACTTCCAGTCTTTCCGCCAGGGGCCCGCTCCCCAGGTCGGGGCCGCCGCTCACGACCAGACGTGTGGGTTCGCCCCCCGTATGAGAGTCAATGATTCCGACCCGTTTCTCAACCCGCGTCGTCAACCGCTTCTACTGTCCTTCTATATGGAGGCTATTGGATCATGACCCGGACACTTTGTGTCGGCAATATCGGGGTGCGGCAAGGTGTTGTGATTTTATGGACAGCGTATGCAACGGTCAAACCCAATTCTCCCGATCGAAGAGCTGCGATGTGGCGGTTGGAGCCAACAGATTGGCTGGTTCGAATTCAGCTCGAAGCTGCGCTCGCCATCGGCAAAATCCGGCAGAAGGGCCTGAAGAAGGCACAGCCCCGCGACCACCTGGCCAAATTGGCGGATGATGCCCGTTCCAAGAGTTTTGAATTGATCGCGCGGAAAGCCTCGGCCGCGGCGGCGTTGCGAGTCGTGGGCTAGGCGTCAGGAAGCACGTTCGCCATTTTCGCGCTTCGCGCCGCGCAGGGAAGAACCACGGTTTAATGTGGGCGCGAGCGCCTCGCTCGTGCGGCGTCATTCGTGGCGCCGCGACATACGTGACGCTGCTGCACGAGCGGGACTCCCGCGCCCACATGACTAGGCGCTGCGGCGCGGACGCAGGGTCAGGTCACGAACCTGCGACAGTACACTCGATAACTGCATCCCGTTCAGCTGCGACACGAATGGCATCAGGTCCGCGATAAACTGATCCTTCATCAGTTCCCCGATTTCTTCCTGGCGGTTGCGTTCGCCGCCGGAAAGCAGATCGGGCACGGTGACTTCGAGCGCGCGGGCCAGCCGTTCCAGTGAGGAAAGGGTCGGGGTCGCCTTTTCATTTTCGATCTTCGACACGTAGGTCCGGGGGACCGACATGCGCGCCGCCAGTTGCCTCTGGCTGAGCCCGCTGCGTAACCGGAGCGAACGGATCGACGTCGCCAGGTTCAGATGTCCGCGGCCGTTGCCATTCGCCGGCATCATCTGCGGCGGTGGCGGGGCCATGACAACTTCCGGCTCATCCTCGTCTAACGAGGCGTGGCAGCGGCGGCAAAGATCGTTGGTGGTACGGAATTGGACCAGCAGGCAGTGGTCGCAACGAACTACTTCCCTTGAATCTACAGGTGCAAGGGTAGTGGCCATCTAGGTGTGGGAGGGCCAGAGCGGGGCGTCTCCGGAACGAAAAACGAACAAAAAAATCTTCGTTCCAACCTGCAGCGTAATCTGAGGTACGACACCTGTGGATGTCAAGAACATTCCGGGGTCAAACACAGAACAGGTCGTGATAAAACCAAAGTTAGCCGGAGAAAAGACGGAGAAAACGGGTAAGAAAACATGAATGATCGAGAGCAGGCGTGGGGGTTACTAACTGAGTTCACCCAATCAGAAAGTTTGCGCAAGCATGCATTGGCGGTCGAGGCCTGCATGCGCGCCTATGCCCGCAAGTTCCACCCCGGATCGGCTCCCGAGGAAGAATTGTGGGGCGTGGTCGGCCTGCTGCACGATTTCGATTACGAAAAGTATCCCAGCCTCGACGACCACCCCTACAAGGGGAACGAGATTCTGAAGGAGCGCGGCTATTCCGATGAAATCCGCCGCGCCATCATGTCGCACGCCGAATATTCCGGCGTGACCCGCGACTCCGCCATGGAGAAAGCGCTCTTTGCCTGCGACGAGCTGGCGGGATTCATCACCGCGTGCGCCCTGGTCAAGCCGGGAAAGTCCCTGGCGGAGGTCGAGGCCAAGTCAGTGCGGAAAAAAATGAAGGACAAAGCTTTCGCCCGCAGCGTGAAACGCGAGGACATCGTGAATGGCGCGGCGGATTTGGGAGTTGACCTGGAAGAGCACATCGCCTTCTGCATCGAGGCCATGAAGGCAATCGCAGATAAGCTGGGACTGGACGGCAGCTCGGCATGACCACGGCCTGCGTGGGGACGGGTCTCCGACCCGTCCAGGCCGAGCGAAGCTCGGCTAAGATTTTCGTGGAAGGGGCAAGAACAACACCTCGCAGAGCTGCGCTCGGCCCGGCCGGGTCGAAGACGGCCCCACATGGCCAGTGACGACTACCGCAGAGCTTCTGCTACTTTCCCACTGGAAATCAGGTCCGCGATTCTGGCGAAATCCTGATACATCACCCGATCTTTATCCATGGTGGCGCACACCGAGCGAATGGCGGCGTGCGCCGCCTGTCCGCGCTTCGAGGTCTTGAGCGGAGCCAGGAAGTCCAGGGCCTGGGCCGCGGCCATGGCTTCGATCGCCATGGCGTTGCGCGAATTTTCCACGATGCGTTTCAGCTTCAGCGCTGCGGTCATTCCCATGGAGACGTAATCTTCCTTGTTGCCGGAAGTCGTAATCGAATCCACGGATGCGGGATGCGCCAGCACCTTGTTTTCGCTGACCAGCGAGGCGGCGGCGACCTGGGCCATCATGAATCCGGAATTCAGGCCTGCGCCGGAGGCCAGAAATGGCGGCAGCCCTTCATTGAGCGCCGGGTTCACCAGGCGCTCCAGCCTGCGCTCGGAGATGCCGGCCAGCGCGCTGAGGGCAATGCCCAGGAAATCGAGAACGAAAGCCAGCGGCTGGCCGTGGAAGTTGCCGCCGGAGATGACCTCGGCCTCAAGGCTGGCGGAGCGTTGCTCCGCGGGGCGGAGGTGAGAATCCGTCCCTGCGTGGCCATCTTTCAGAAATACCAGCGGATTATCCACCGCCGAGTTGACTTCAATCTCCAGCACTTCGCGACAGTGGGCCAGGGTGTCGCGCACGGCGCCGTGGACTTGCGGCATGCAGCGCAGGGAGTAGGCGTCCTGCACGCGTTCGCAGTCGAGGTGCGACTCGCGCAGCCGGCTGCCTTCGAGCATCTTGCGCAGGTTCGCCGCCGTTTTAAGCTGACCCGGGTGCGGGCGAGCCTGGTGGATGCGCGAGTCGAAGGCCACATCGGTGCCGCGCAATGCGTCGAGCGAGAGCGCGCCGATTACGTCAGCCGTATCGGCAAGGATTTCCGCGGCCAGCAGCGCCAGGATGCCAACCGCCAGCATGGCTTGCGTCCCGTTGATCAGAGACACGGCTTCTTTCGCTTCAAGGATCAGCGGCTTGATCTGGGCGCGCCGCATGGCGTCGGCGGCGGGAATGCGCCCGCCCTTTTCGTCCAGGCATTCGCCTTCGCCGATCAACGCCAGCGCCAGGTGGGCCAGAGGGGCCAGGTCTCCGCTGGCGCCGACGCTGCCTTGCGAAGGCACCATTGGAGTCACGCCGCGATTCAGCATTTCGCAAATTGTGTCGATCACCACCGCGCGCACGCCGGAATGTCCCTTGGAAAGGGAATTCGCGCGCAGCAGCATCATGGCCCGGGTCTCGGCGGCGGAGAGCGGTTCGCCGATCCCTCCCGCGTGGGAGCGCACCAGGTTGACTTGCAGCTCACGAATCTGGTCGCCCGCGATGCGGACGTCGGCCAGTTTACCGACTCCCGTGGTGATCGCGTAAGACACGCGGTTTTCCGCGACCAGCGCGTCCACGACGGCGCGGGCACGGTCGACGGCCTCGCGAGCGTCGGGGTCAAGCAAAACTGGAC
>Ga0187824_10000276_pt1 | contig 10275 bp, 5 predicted proteins | sample NC_wetland_sal_i_13_FD_132437 | JGI IMG/M metagenome (GOLD analysis project Ga0187824, IMG submission 132437) | Wetland sediment microbial communities from Neuse River Estuary, North Carolina, USA - SourceSoil_4 | ecosystem: Environmental > Aquatic > Freshwater > Wetlands > Sediment | place... | reverse complement strand
GAGGAATCAGAGCTTCAGGCATCCCTCAGGAGAAAATCCCTTGAATAAGAAAGCCTACGAAGAAGGAATGGCCGTGCGGCGCGAAGTGTTAGGGGCCGATTACGTCGATCGGGCCATGGCTTCCGCCGACAAGTTCACCCGCGTATTGTACGAGTTCGTCACCGAATGGTGCTGGGGAGCAATTTGGACGAGGCCCGGGCTTTCGCGCAAGACCAGAAGCCTCATCAATCTCGCCATGCTCACCGCATTGAATCGGCCGCATGAAATCAAGCTACACGTTCGCGGCGCGCTCAATAACGGCGTCACGCGCGAGGAGATCACGGAAGTTTTTCTGCAGGCAGGCGTGTACGCGGGTGTGCCGGCGGCGGTGGACGCCTTCCGCGCAGCCAAGGAAGTTTTCGATGTTATCGACGAAAAGTGATCTATTCCGGAGCGGCCTCATTCCGCTCAGTTAGCCGAGAAACTTGCCGCTGAAACTTTCGCTCTGAACGCCGGATGCTTGTAACAGCGCCTCGGCCGTTGGTGCCCGCCTGTTTGCGCTCGCGAAAATTCCCTGCTAAGTTCTCCAAGCTGTCTGTGAACATAATTCGAGCACGGTGAGGAGCGCGTGGCGCGACGCTCGGAATCAAAAACTGAGGTTCAGGTTGCTCCGGAGCAGCCCATATCTCCGGCCAGGAAGCTCAAGATCGCGTTGGCGGGCTTTGGCACCGTAGGAAGCTCAGTAGCCAAGTTGCTGTCGCAAAATCCGGACAGTCCCTTCGTACTCACTCACATCTTCAATCGCAATATCGAAAAGAAAAAGGTCGACTGGATTCCCGCGCAGGTTCGTTGGACAGACAAAATCGAGGACGTGCTGGCCTCCGACGCAGACATTTTTGTGGAAGTTGTGGGAGGCCTGGAACCCGCCGGCGAATGGGTGAGCAAGGCGCTTCGTTTGGGAAAATCCGTGGTGACCGCGAACAAGCTGCTGATCGCAGATCGCGGCCCTGAACTTTTGCGGCTCGCGCGGCAAACAGGACGGCAACTGCAGTTCGGCGCCTCGGTGGCCGGAGGGATTCCCGCCATCATCGCCATTCAGGAAGGACTCGCCGGCGACCGGCTCTATCGCATCGCTGGAATTCTGAACGGCACCTGCAACTATATCCTCACGAAGATGGAGGCGACCGGCGCCGGATTCGATTCCGCGCTCAAGGAAGCGCAGCAGCTTGGCTTTGCCGAAGCCGATCCCACGAGCGACGTCGAAGGATACGATGCTCGCGCCAAGCTGGTGATCCTGGCGCAGGCCGGCCTGCGCGTGAACGTGCGCAGCGAACAAGTTCCGTGCGCCCCGATCTCGCCTGTCGAAGCTGTCGATTTCGGTTACGCACGCGAACTGAACTGCACGATCCGGCAGATTTCCATCGCGCAAAAAGACACCACGAACGGCGTACACCTGCTCGCAACCGTGCGGCCGATGCTTGTTCCGCTTTCCTCGCTGATTGCACATGTGCAAAGGAACCAGAACCTAGTGATCGCCAGCGGCAAGTTCGCAGGGCCGATCATACTCTCGGGGTTCGGTGCGGGAGGCGACCCGACCGCGGTGGCGGTCGTCTCCGACCTATACGTGATCGCGCGCCAATCCAATGCTGCTCCGGTGGACACGGGCGAGATCGCGGAAGATCCGCAGTCGGTGAGCGGAGATTTCGTGGTTCCGCATTACGTGCGCTTTGTCGTCAGAGACAGGCCCGGCATCGTGGCCGAAGTCGCCGCGGTATTCGCCAAATTTGGAATCAGCATTGATGCCCTGCTGCAAAAACCCGGCTATCCCCATTCCGCGCTGCCCTTCATTATGACGCTCGAATCGTGCGGCAGCTCTTTGCTCGATCGAGCGCTCGAGGAAATCGGGCGGCTCAACTTTCACGTCGAGCGGCCCCTCTGCTTGCCCATCCTGACCCAATAATGGGGTCCATGAGAACTTCGCTATGAAAACCTTCGATGCACTGAGACTAAGGCTTGGCAGTAATCTCGTCGATTTCGGCGATCTCTTCCGGCGTGAGCACACCATCGACCGCTTTGGCGTTCTGCTCCACCTGCTCTGGTTTGGTCGCGCCAGCAATCACGCTAGCGACCGTCGGCCGTGCCAAGAGCCACCTGAATGCCACGTCGATTAACGTGTGGCCGCGCTTTGCGCAAAATTTTTCCAGGCGCTCCACAATCTTCCAATTTGCTTCCGTGAGATAGCGGTCCGCGAGACCCTTGAGGGCATGAAAACGCGTATTTTCCGGAGCAGGTTTGTTGCGCTCGTATTTTCCCGTGAGCAGCCCGCTGGCCAGCGGAAAATACGGCAGCATACCGAGGCCAAATTTCTGCATTGCCGGCAGGAGTTCGCTTTCCACGTCCCGAACCAGCAGACTGTATTCATTCTGGCAGGAAAAAAAGCCGTGCAGCTTATGGTACTTGGCGGTCCATTGCGCATCCACCACCTGCCAGGCGGCAAAATTCGAGCAGCCGATATAGCGCACTTTGCCCGCACGAATCAGATCGTCGAGAGCTCGCAGCGTCTCCTCAATCGGTGTCGCCGGATCGGGAAAATGAATCTGGTATAAGTCAATCCAGTCCGTACGCAATCGCTTCAGGCTGGCCTCGGCTGCCGAGATAATGTAGCGGCGCGAAGCGCCTTTCATGGTTCCGGCATCATCCATGGCGCCGCCAAATTTCGTGGCCAGCACAATGCGCTTGCGGTTTTCGCCCAGGACTTGCCCGAGAATGCTTTCCGAGCCGCCACGCTTTCCGTAGATATCCGCGGTATCGAAAAGCGTAATTCCCACGTCGAGCGCTTTTTGAATTACTTTGCGGGAAGCCTCCAGGTCGATTCGCATGCCGAAGTTATTGCAGCCGAGGCCGACGACGGAGACTTGCGGTCCGGCTTCGCCGAGTTTGCGGATGTTCATAGGAAATGCTCCTCCGAAGACGATAGCTGTTCTGGGCAAGAAGGTTCAACTGACGGATAACAAGCACTGTGGCACACAAAAATACGCCGCGAAATTCCACGCTGCGGCGAGGAGATTCTGCGTAACAATAACCGCCCATGCCTGAAGGCCAAAACGTCGAAGCGAAAAACCAACACCGCGGCGGGCGTGCCGTTTTCCAGTATCCGAGCTTTGTGCGCTACATGGGGGCGCGGCTGCTCACCGTGCTGGCGCTGCAAATGCAATCGGTGGCGGTGGGCTGGCAAATTTACGAAATCACTAAAAGTCCGCTGGCGCTGGGACTGACCGGGCTGGCGCAATTTCTTCCCGGCATCTTGCTCTTTCTCCTCTCCGGCCATGCGGCAGACCGAATTCCGCGCCGCAATCTGATGGTGGCCTGCTTCGCCGGATTCACCATCTGTTCGGGTTCCCTCTTGTGGATTCAGCGCGGCGGAGTTCATTCCGGGCCGATCTATTTCGTTCTGGTGATCTTGGGCGTCACTCGCGCATTCAGCGGCCCGGCCATGCGGGCACTCGTTCCTTTATTGGTTCCCGCGGAGCACTTTCAAAGCGGCGTCGCATGGGAAGCTTCCATGACGCAAACCGCGACGGTACTCGGGCCCGCGGCCGGAGGATTCCTCTATGCCCTTTTCCGCGGGCCGGGAGCCGTATACGCACTCGCGATGATCATCGAAGCGGCGGCGATCGTTTTTGCGGTGGGCATCAAGGCGCGCGGTCCGCTACGGCCGCCGGCATCCATGACGGTGGAAAGCGTTCTCGCCGGACTGCGCTATATCTGGCGCCAGAAAGTCATATTAGGAGTCGTTTCGCTGGACTTATTCGCCGTGCTTCTGGGCGGAGCGGTGGCGCTGCTTCCGGTCTACGCCAGCGATATTCTGAGGACAGGACCGTGGGGGTTGGGACTGCTGCGCAGCGCTCCCGGAGTGGGCGCCGTGACAATGGCGATTCTGCTCGCGCATAAGCCGTTGCGCAAGGCGGGCGCGACCATGCTCTGGTGCGTGGCGGGCTTTGGCGCGTTCACCGTGGTTTTTGGGCTCTCGCGAAGCTTTGTGCTTTCGCTGGCAGCGCTTCTCTTCGTCGGCGCAACGGACATGGTCAGCGTGGTCACGCGCGGAACCCTGGTGCAACTGACCACGCCGGATGAAATGCGTGGTCGGGTGAATGCGGTGGAGATGATGTTCATCGGCGCATCCAACGAACTGGGCCAATTCGAGTCTGGTATTACGGCCGACTGGTTTGGAACCGTGCCGGCAGTGGTTCTGGGAGGCGCCGGCGCTTTGCTCATCACGGCGTTGTGGGCCTGGAGATTTCCGGAATTGAGGAAGGCAGAACCGCCCAGAGTTCTCGAGGTGGCGGAGAGGTGAGCTAAGCAGTTTCCTGTAGCAAGGATGGCGGAGGAAAACGGGAAAATTGATGGACGCCATCCAAATTATGAACTTGTCGCTGAGAGCGACCGCCGCTAGAGTCTTCTTACATTCTATTTGCGGTCACCTCTGGAAACGCCCCGCCGGTCCTCCCTAGCTGGCGGGGCTCTCATTTTGTAGACTAGCAGCCGATTTGGTCACGCTAACGCAGCCTGCGGCCGAAGTGAATGACGCTCGAACGCTGAAGCTCTGGCTCGCCGCTATAACAATTCTCCTCTTCGCCTTCTTCGCCTGGATCACACTCTTTCGTGCCGGGCCCTACGGCGCACCCGGACACCAATGGGGCTCACCGGCCCACCGCACGGATTTCACCGTGTACCGCGACGCAGCCGAGGCCGTGCTCCATGGCCAGGATCCCTACATCATTCGCAACGTGCGCGGTTGGGCGTACGTATATCCGCCGCCGTATTCGATTGTGATGATACCGTTTGCGCTGCTGCCGCTGCCCGTGAGCGTGTTGGCGTGGTACTTCGTATGCGCCGGGCTGACCATATCTGCGGTGAGTATGTCGGGAAGGCTCGCGGCAACCGGAGTTACGAGCGAGCGCAAAAGGCTAGCGATCCTCTTCATTCCCGCGTTGATCGTGTCGGTCTGGTTCACTGTGGGCCTTACGCGGGGCCAAGCCTCGGTGCTGATGAGCTGGCTCGTTATCGCCGCAATTTTTTGGGAAAAGAAAGGGCGAACCGCGGCAGGCGCCGCTTGCCTGGGGGGCGCTGTACTGCTGAAGGCATTCGCGCTGACGCTTTTGTGCTATTACGTCTGGCGCGGCAAGTGGAAGATGGTCGCGGCGACGGTCGTGGCCATCCTGCTCGGCGGCCTTATCGTGCCGAGCGCGGTTTTCGGTTGGCACGGAAATCTCCACTACATCGGCGAATGGACCCACGAAGTGGCAGGGCCGGCGCTAGGGTCGGAATCCTCGCGCTCACATTCCGAGTTATACGATCAACTGCTCAGCATGGAAAGGCCGCGAAATCAGGATTTGGGTTCGGTATTGCAGCGGCTGGCCGAAGGAAACCAAACGCGGATCATGGTGCTGGCGCTGGCTGCGGCCCTGGCATTACCAATCTGGATTCTGGGGCGCAAGGCGAATGCGCATTCTGAGCCGCTCATCCTGGGAGCCGTGGTGGTGTGGATGCTGCTTGTTTCGCCGGTGGCCGAAGATCATTACTTCTCGCTTTACGTTTTGCCGGCGGCTTTCGCTTTGGCCGCGTCGATGGGTGCAGGCCGATCTGCGCGCCGTTTCGGCTACGCTGCGCTTACCGTGGTGGGGCTGCTGAACGTCGGAGCGGTTCTTGATATCGGCCGGCGCTTCGAAATTTATGGGGCAGTGTTCTGGGGTGGTCTTCTGCTCTTTAGCTTGCTGCTGTATTTGGCGCATCACGAGCAGCAGCATCCGGCCACTACTTTTTAGCCGCAATAAAACGCGCCCCGCAAACGTTTGCGGGGCGCGTTCGTAAATCAACTCAGCCGAGTTATTTGTAACCGACTTTAACGCCGGCCGGCGGCGGCTTTAGCAAAAAACTCCTGTTGACGGCGCGGCAAATCTTCCGGCGCGACGTCTTCGACGTGTGTGGCGATCCCCCATTGCTGTCCAAAGGGATCGGTAACCTTGCCATATCGATCGCCCCAGAACATGTTTTGTATCGGCATATCGATGCGAGCTCCAGCATTCGTGGCGCGATTAAAGACTGTGTCCGCATCAGGAACGTAGAGGTGCAAATACATCGGATTGCTGGCACCAGGTTCGGCCCCGGGCGCCAGTTTGCCCATGGAGTCGTTTACAAAAATTATCGAGTCGCCGATCTTTAGCTCGGCGTGCATGATTTTGCCGTCGGGTCCGGGAAAACGCTCGATTTCCGTGGCACCAAAAGCCTTCTTGTAAAAATCGATGGCGCCGGCGGCATTTTGTACAACGAGATTTGGAGTTAGGGAACGGTATCTCTCGGGAACAGCTTTAACTGGATTGGGCATAGCGATCCTCCTGATGATTTTTGCGGGCCGGACTCGTCTCACCCCATCGCACGAAAAAACGGACGCGTGCTTTGGGACCCCGGAGCTGGGTGAACGTGCAGAAAAAACGCGGTACATGCAGTTTCCAACTCGGGCATGCTGATGTCAACAGGTATGCGATGGTCGCTTGTGAAAAAAATGTTACAGAACTGTGACGACGAAATTATTCAGCGGCGGATGCGAGGACAGATTTGCCCTCGCATCCGCCGGAAGGATCTAGAACATTAGCTTTAAGCCGAGTTGCATGACGCGGGGACTTCCCGAACTGACGATCGGGCTGCCAGCTATGTAGTCTGGTGTGCTGCATCCGCAACCAAAAGTATTGGGAACGGAGGGGTCGATAAAGCCGTTTCCCGCACCGCCATTCGATGCGCCGTACGGATTGGCGATGGTTGGATGGTTGAACAAATTGAAGAGTTCGACTCGGAACTGAGCGTTGAACCGCTCCTTGAACGTGAAATTCTTGAAGATGGAGAAGTCTACGTTCTTGAAGCCATTGTCGCGGAAAATGTTGCGGCCCATGGTGCCAAAGGTTCCAGCCTTAGGAGGAACCATGGCCGAGCTGCCGGAAACGAAGCAGCCTCCTGTCGCTAACGTAGTGGGATCGGGTGCATTCTTAATACACGCGTTAGCAAGTGAGGCAGGGAGCGCTACTGTTTGGCCGTAGAGTGAGTCTTGTTGGGTGCAACTAACGCCGCTCATGTCATTGATGTTCGCCGCGTTGAACCCGCTGCAGAAGGGAATGCTAATGGTGCCTTCCTTGAAATCGGCAGGATTCCCGAAGAAATCCCAGCGATCCGCAGTATCCCCGCTCCCGCTGAAATCGTTAGTATAGTCGTTCACGGTCCACGGCTGGGCGGAGGCAAGGGTCAAGATGGCGTTGAGTTTCCAGCCTTCCAGCAGCTGGCCATAGCCCTTAATCCCCGGAATCTCATAACCGGCCGTAAAAGTGAATCGGTTCCGGACGTCGAAGTCGCTGCTAGCATATTCCGCAGCTACATTCTGACTGTTCTGCGGGAGCAACCCGAAACGATTCAAGGAACCGTTATCGAGGCCGTGGGCATATGTATAGCCGCCGATAAAAGAGAGGCCATGCGAAGTCCGCTCGGTCAGCGTGGTCTGCAGGCTGTTGTAGTTGGAATGGGCATCGTTCGACATCTGGTTGATAAACTTCAAGTAAGGGAATTGGGCGGCGTACGGACGTACGCCGGTGGCTGGATCAATCTGATTGATGTCGCGGAAGCCAGTCAGCCGGGCCCCGTGAGTACCGACATAGCCAACCTCCAAGGATAGGTTGTTGGTGAAAGCGTGGGTAACACCAAGCGTGTAATTCTCAACGTAGGGGATTCTGAGGTTCGGGTCCGCCGCCATAATGGTGCATTGTGCGGCTTTGGTACATGAAGGCACGAGGCCGCTGGTTGGGAAAACCGGGGCAGGGTTGCCGCTAAGAGCGGGATCCCAGTTGAGGGTAGGTGCCGCAGGTGTAGAGTTTATAGTCTTGGTGGCCAGCTGAATCGTTCCGCCAGGGATCAGGGTCGCGCCGCCCTGAGCGGCACATGTAGATCCTATTGGAACGGAAACATTGCATGCCCCTGTTGGGACGTCGGAGATATTCGTTGACGGAGGGGAATTCTGCCAACCCGGTTGCGAGAAGAAGTTGGATGCGATAAACGAGGAGTAAATGATGCTACCGCCTCCTCGGACCACCGTCGTTCCCTTGCCCGTCACATCCCAGGCAAAACCCAACCGTGGCGAAAAGTCCTTGTAATCGGGCTTCCAGAGCGTGTTCAATCCTCCGACGCCCTGCTGCACAAGCCCAATCGAAGGATCGAAGCTGCCCAGCAGGCCATTGACGTCTTTGAAGGGCTCTGCGTAGGAGTAGCGCAGGCCCAGATTGATTGTTATTTTCTGGGTGATGCGCCAGTCGTCCTGAACAAAACCCGCTGTCGAGTACCACTTCATCCTGCGAACGGGTGCGCCTCCGGTAAGGACGCGCGCTTGCGATGGATCTCCGGCGAAAAAATCTTCCAGTGGCGTGGAACCTGCAAAGGCTAAGCTTCCACCGTTACCGAAAAAGATCTGGCCCCGGTCCTGCAGCGACCAATCGGCCTCGATATGTGCGTATTCACCGCCAAACTTGAAGCTATGCTTACCACGCAAGTAGGAGATGTTGTCCTGAAAATCGAAATACGGGTCGGGGCTATTCTCAAAAGGACGGCCCTTCCACGATCCGATGCTGCTGAAACCCGTGATGTTGATATTCGGCAACCCACCCGCTGCTGTCACGCCCGTGTTGACTGGGTAGCCCTTGCCATCGGCTGGGATGTTGATGTCAGTGTTTTTGAAGAAGAAGCTCATACGGTCGTAGCCGAGCCGGACCTCGTTTACCCATTGGGAGTTGGGCGTCCAAATCCAGTTGGCGACGGTAGTCCATACACGGATAGGCATGGTGTTGGTGAAGTTTGCGTTAACCTGGCCGTGATCTTCTCCAATGCCTGTATAGTTCCCGATAAACAACATGCCGGTGAGCTGGTTCTTGCTGTTGATGTGGTAGTCGAGCTTCCCTATCCCATTATCACTGACATTATCGTTGGGGAAAATGCTGAGATAGCTGGTGGAACTGGTAGACGCATTCTGAATTACGCCTCCTGTACACGTGGAAGAGGTCGTTAATGGACCGGAGGGACATCCCAGCAGCTCCAGGCTGACTGGGCTCACGGGCACTCCGGCTTTTTGATCGCCAATAATGGCGTCCACCATGCTCTTCTTTACGCCTAGTCCCGAGCCCGTTGCGGGAGCGGAAATAGCAAACGCGTTGCCGATGCTGGAGCGCAAGCCTTCGTAGCCGGCAAAGAAGAAGAGTTTGTCTTTCTTAATGGGCCCGCCCACCGTGCCGCCGAACTGCTTCAACTGCTCAGGGGTCTTATCACATACAGCCGGAACGGCCGGGTTGGGCAAGCAGGTTCCATTGCTCTCCGGGACGTTGAAGATGTTGCGGGCATTGAACGCGTCGCTGCGGCCAAATGCGTATGCCGTGCCGTGTAGCGTATTGGTTCCTGACTTGACGCCCACATTGACTACAGCACCGGGCTTCCAACCGAACTCCGCTTTAGGGTTTTCCTCGAGGTTGAATTCCTGGATGGCGTCGATTGGCAAAATCGTGGCCCCGTCAGTAATGGGACTCGACATGCCCGCGATGGGACGAGCGTCGTAGAAATTAGCATTGATCACTCCGTCCACCATCCACGCGGATTCATCGGGGCGAACGTTGTTGGTGCTCTGAGTCCAGGGCCCGCCGCCCGGCTGGAGCATCACACCCGGACGTAGCGCGAGCAGGCTCTGATAGTTGCGGCCATTCAACGGTAAGTCGTTGATGTCAGCGTTGTTCAGTGTCCCGCCCAAGGTGGCGTTGGTTGTCTCCACCAGCGGGATGGCTTCTGTTACGGTGACGGTCTGGGTTTGCTCGCCCGGCTGGACAGTCAAGTCAACCCGAACCTCTTTGCCTACTTCGAGCACCACGTTCTGGCGCTCCATCTTCTTGAAACCATTGGCCTCGACGCGAACTATATACGTGCCGGGAATCAAGTTGGGCGCATTAAATTCCCCGGCGTCATCAGTTGTGAGGGTTCGCGCGGGGCCCCTCTCTTTATCAATGATACTTACAGTGGCATTTGATATAACGCCGCCTGTTTGATCTGTGACCGCACCGAGGATGCGTCCGAAATTGCCCTGTGAAAACGCAGATACAGAAAACACGAGCACACCTAACGTGACCAACAGTAGGAATGTGATCCTGCTCTTGATGACCCGAATAGGTGTGCGAAACCGGGTAATAGAACTCATGGTTTCACCCCTTCGAGATTTTGAGATGG
>Ga0187824_10000272_pt1 | contig 10288 bp, 13 predicted proteins | sample NC_wetland_sal_i_13_FD_132437 | JGI IMG/M metagenome (GOLD analysis project Ga0187824, IMG submission 132437) | Wetland sediment microbial communities from Neuse River Estuary, North Carolina, USA - SourceSoil_4 | ecosystem: Environmental > Aquatic > Freshwater > Wetlands > Sediment | place... | reverse complement strand
GCCTGACCGCGCTCGGCCTGGTCATCGCGCAGGGGATTCTGGGCGGCCTCACGGTGCTGTTCTACCTGCCTCCGGCGATCTCATCCGCGCACGCCGCGCTGGCGCAGACATTTTTTTGCGTAGTAGTGCTGATCGCGGTCTTCACCGGCCGGAATTGGTTGGAGGAAGTTCCGCGAATCGAGAAAGATGAAGGCCGGCCCGGGCTTTTTACGCTCGTCCTGCTATCGATTTTTGTGCTGTACGTTCAGTTGATCCTGGGCGCCATGTTTCGCCATCACGGTTTGAGCTGGTGGCCGCACGTTTTGAATGCGGCAACCGTGGCCATCGTGCTGTGCTGGACATCGATCCGCGCCTTGACGCGATATTCCGGAATTGACTCCATAAGGCGGCCTGCTATAACTATGCTCGCGCTGATGATCGCTCAACTGTGCCTGGGTTTCGTTGCGTTTCTCACCCGGGTGGCCTGGGGTCGCGATGCGGTCCAGCCTGAACTTCCCATGGTAATTTCGACAGTTGCACACGTTGCGGTGGGAGCGCTGTTGCTGGCCGCAACCGCGGTGCTGGCGGTGCAGGTGTGGCGGCATAGTCCTGCCGCCCTCAGGGAACATGTTCCCGGACGAGACCGGAAGCCGGTGGCGGCATGAGTACGGCGACCCAGCCTCTGATCGTCCCGCGCAGCCTGGTTCTCACCCTGGCGCGCGATTACGCCGAGCTCACCAAGTTGCGCGTGACCACGCTGATCATCATGACGGCGTGGTGCGGGTACTACTTTGGAGCGCTGAAGTCCGGCGTTTCTTCTCTTTCGTGGCCGCTGTTTCACACGCTCCTGGGGATCGGCCTGGTTTCGGGCGGCGCGGCGGCGCTCAACGAAGTGATGGAGTGGGATACGGACAGCCGCATGCGGCGCACCGCGCAGCGCCCCATCCCCGCGGGACGTTTCGGTTTCCTGCATGCCACGCTGGTCGGCGTCCTGATGACGCTCGGCGGAGCCCTCTACCTGGGGCTGGCCCTGAATCCTCTGACCGCGTGGCTGGCACTGGCGACATCCGCGGTCTACCTCGGGGCCTACACTCCGTTAAAGAAAGTTCATCCGATCTGCACTTTCGTCGGCGCCTTCCCGGGGGCCATGCCCGGGGTGCTGGGCTGGACCGCCGCACGAGGCCGCCTGGAGTGGGGCGCTCTGGTGATGTTTGCCATCGTCTTCTTCTGGCAGTTCCCTCACTTTTATTCCATCGCCTGGCTCTATCGCCAGGACTACGACGATGGCGGAATTCGCATGCTGCCGGTGGTGGAACCGGACGGCAAGTCCACGGGCGCGCAGATCCTGCTGTATTCTCTGGCCCTGATTCCGATAAGCCTGCTGCCGACCCTTCTGGGCATGTCGGGCAAGCTGTATTTTGCCGGGGCGGTCGTCCTCGGAACGGCCCTGCTCTACTTTGGCTGGCGGCTGGCATCCCTGAAGGCGGCGCCCAATACGGCGCGATCCAAGCAGCGGGCACGGCAGTTGTTGCAGGCCACGGTATTGTATTTGCCGCTGCTGTTCGCGTTAATGATGCTCAACACCAAGTCATGACCTCGGGGCCTTCCTACGGCCCAAAGGCGCGTCCGAACCAAGCACAACTCGACGGTTCCAGATAAAATACCCTGTGGTTTCCAAGGCCCCCGATTACGTCGCGCTCGACCCGCCCAACCGCGCCGCGCCCGCAACTTCTGCCGTGATCTCGGTGCAGGACCTTGTCCATCGCTATGACGGCCGCAGCGCCCTGAGCGGAGTGTCATTCGACGTCCGCCACGCCGAGCTGTTCGGACTGCTGGGGCCCAACGGCAGCGGCAAGACCACCATGTTCCGCATCCTTTCGACACTGATGGTGGCCGGGGGCGGCCGCGCCGTGATCATGGGATTTGACGCGGCCCGGGAACCCAACAAATTGCGCCGTCAGATCGGAGTGGTGTTCCAGGCCCAGAGCATCGACCTGAAATTGACCGCCGCCGAAAATCTGTGGCACCAGGGCCATCTCTACGGCTTGCGCGGAGCGGCGCTGAAATCGCGCATCGCAGAGATGCTGGCCCGGGTCGGGCTATCGGACCGCGCCAGGGAAAAAGCCGAGACTTTTTCGGGCGGTATGCAGCGCCGGCTGGAACTGGCCAAAGGCCTGCTCCACCACCCCGCCGTGCTGCTGCTCGATGAACCCACCACCGGCCTCGATCCTGGGGCGCGCCGCGACTTGTGGCAATACCTGCAGATCCTGCGGGACGAGGAAAAAGTCACGGTGATTGTCACTACGCACCTGATGGAAGAGGCGGAGCGCTGCGATCGTCTGGCCATCCTCAACGAGGGGAAGCTGGTGGCGCTGGGAACTCCCGCTGAACTGAAGCGCGAGATCGGCGGCGATGTGATTCTGCTCGACGTTCGAGATGCGGAATCGATGGCCGAACGCATTCGCGCCCGCTTCAACGTGGATGCGAAAGTGCTTGCCGGCCAGGTCCGGCTGGAGCGGGAAAACGGGCATCGTTTCATCACCGACGTGGTGGAAGCGTTTCCCGGCGAGATTGAATCGATTTCCGTGAGCAAACCGGCCCTGGAGGATGTTTTCATCCACCGCACGGGCCACAAATTCTGGAGTGACGATGCGGAACCACCGGCGTAGACCCGGCTCGGGCCGGCTGGCGAGGCGGCGTCTCGCCGCCTCAGCGCACAGGTAGAGGAACTTGTGCAGTTCGCAACAGACTTGCGTTTGTTCAGGCGGCGGGCGGGACGCCCGCCGGACAGCCGGCGAGACGCCGGCGCTACAAGAGGCGGAACCACCGGCGTAGCGCCGGCGCTACCAGGAGCTGATCTATGATGCTTTTGCTTTCGGTTGTGTTCGGACTGGTTCCGCTGGCCGGAATTGGCTGGACGGTCGAGAACGGAATGATCACCACCGTCGATGGCCTATTCATGAGCATCATCATGCTGGCGCTCTCCGGCATACTTTTCTTGAACGCGTTTATGGAAGTACGCAAGAAGTTCACCTTGAAGAAAGCGCCGCAGGCGCGGAAAACGAGCTGACGTGGCGACCCAGGCTGCAACTCTTCCAGCGCGCACCGCTCCCACCACGGGAATCATGCTCCCGGCATTCACCCTATGGTGGCGGGAACTGGTCCGCTTCTACCGCCAGCGCGCTCGCGTAGTGGGAGTCATCGCGTCGCCGCTTCTGTTCTGGGTGGTCATCGGGTCCGGCTTCGGCAGTTCATTTCGCTCAGGAGACGCGGCCGGGCAGCAGCATTATCTGGATTATTTTTACCCGGGCGCGCTGATCATGATCGTGCTGTTCACTTCGATCTTCACCATGATGTCGGTGATTGAAGATCGCAAAGAAGGTTTCCTGTTGGCGGTGCTGGTGGCCCCGGTGCCGCGGGCGGCGATTGTGCTGGGTAAAGTGCTGGGCGGGACTACACTATCGGCCATTCAGGGGCTGATCTTTCTTGCCTTCGCCCCGCTGGTCGGGATCCATCTCAGCCTGACCGGTTTCCTGCTGGTGGTGCTGACGGTTTTCCTGGTGTCGTTTGCTTTGACCGCGCTGGGATTCACGATTGCCTGGTCGATGGATTCGAACCAGGCCTTCCACGCCATTATCAACCTGTTTCTGATCCCGCTCTGGTTGCTCTCGGGAGCCCTGTTTCCGCTGGCCGGCGCCTCCGGCTGGATCCGGTTCCTGATACGAATCAACCCTCTGACGTATGGAGTCGAGGCCCTGCGCGACGTGCTCTATCCGGGAAACGTGGCGGAGTTTCCCCTGGCGTCGTCGCTGGCGACACTGGTGCTGTTCTCCGCTTTCATGTTCGGCCTCTCGTTCGTGATGGTGAGCCGCCGCACCACGAAGCCCGCCGCATGATGCAGGTGCCCGCACAGTACGCCGTCTATCCGGTGATTGACGCCGTGCTCAATGGCACCAGCGCCGTCCTGCTCCTGGTAGGGCGAGCCTACATCAAACGCGGCCGCATGGCGGCACACCGCGCCGTCATGATCACTGCGCTGGTTTCGTCGGCGCTGTTTCTGACTTCATACCTCTATTATCACTGGCACGTGGGCTCGGTGCGCTTTCAGGGACAAGGCTGGTCGCGTCCGGTGTATTTCACCATCCTGATTTCCCACACCATCCTGGCGATCGTCATCGTTCCCCTGGTGATCATCACCCTCAGCCGCGCGCTGCGGGAGCGCTTCGACCAGCATCGCAAAATCGCGCGCTGGACGTTTCCGCTGTGGCTGTATGTGTCGGTTACGGGCGTGGTGATTTACGTGATGCTGTATCACCTGTTTGCGGCAGGTTAGTTCGCTTACCCTGGCGACACAACCGTAGCGCCGGCGTCTCGCCGGCTGTCCGGCGGGGGTCCCGCCCGCCGCCCGGAATGCAGCCAGCAGCGGCCCGCGACAAAGTAACGTGCACTGGCGGAGGAGGCGGCGAGACGCCGCCTCGACAGCCGGCGGGACGCCGGCGCTACTTTTTCGTGTGGCGGAAAGAGATCATGGCTATCGTGAAACTTAAAATCGATGTCTCCGGCACGGTGGGGGATGAGGCCTGGCGCAACCTGCGCCAGTTTGACGAAATTCAGAGCGCCGCCTTCGGCCCCAAATTCGGATCGAGCGGGACCTGCAAGCATGCCGCCGACCAGCCGCACCCCAAAGGCGAGTGGATTGGCGCGGAGATCCGGCTGGAAACGCCGCTGCTGGCGCAGTATGCCGTCTCCCACTATCTGGAGCAGGAACGCGTGCTGGATGCGGACGTGGTGGACTAGCCGGGATACCACAGGGGCTGAAGCCATCTCTTAAACTCACCGCGACGCGGACGCGGCCCTGAAGGGCCGCTCTTCCACGGTGGCCCAAACGTCCACGGCATGGGGCTCCGAACGTCCACACCATTGGCTCAGACCCCGTGTGTTGACGCTAAACGCGGGACAAAACTGCATCGGGCCAGGCCAGCATCCGCCATCCGGCGGATTCGGTCCCCCCTCGCGCTCTCGCTGCCGTGTCTTCTGTTATAGTTTTCGTGGATTCAGGCATGTCCGCACTTCCAGATCCTGCTCAGGAAACCTCGTTGCCGGCGACCGAACCCGTTACCCCTCCCGCCAAGCCCAGGATGTCCACCCGCAACCGGCTGTTGTTTTTCGCCACCGGTTGGCTGATCGTGCTCATGCCGTTTCTGTTCTGGTGGAACACCTGGTTCGGACGGCAACTCTCGGACAAGCAGTTAAGCGAGTATCTCCAGGACGATAAGAAGCCGCGCCACATCCAGCATGCGCTGGTGCAGATCGGCGAACGGGTGACGCGTCACGACCCTGGGGTCGTGCAGTGGTATCCGGAGGTGGTACGGCTGGCGTCGTATCCAATTGAGGAAGTGCGCAACACCGACGCCTGGGTCATGGGCCAGGATGTAACCAGCAAAGAAGCGGCCAGCGCCGGGTTCCACCAGGCGCTTCTGAAAATGCTGGGGGATTCTTCTCTCCTGGTGCGGGGCAATGCGGCGCTCTCCCTGGTGCGCTTTGGCGATGCCACCGGCAGGCCGGATATCGTCGCCCTGTTGCAGCCGGCGAAGGTAACGGCGCCCCAGGCGGGAAAGATCACAGATGCCAGCACGGTGGGAACGCCCATCCATCAGGCCGGAATCGTCGCCAAGATCGAGTCCGCGGGACAAACGGTGGAGGTGCGCTCGCCTATAAACGGACGCCTGCGCAATCTGTCGGTGCAGCCCGGGCAAACCGTCGCCGCCGGAGATCAAATCGCGACCCTTGATCCGGGGATGGACCAGGTTTGGGAAGCTCTGCGCGCGCTATATCTGATTGGCCAACCCGAGGATATTCCTGCCATCCAACCCTACGAACGGGCGCTGCCTGAGATTCCCGACCACGTGCGCCAACAGGCGGTGGCAACCGAGCGGGCGATACGGGAACGCAGAAAGTAGTCGGGCGCTCGCGTTTGGAAATCCTGCGAGCTGCGGTTCCACTGTTTTTACAACTTCAGTTGTCGGTTTTTAGTTCCCGGTTCTCAGGTTTAGAAGGGCATGACGCCGACTTCTTTTTCTATCTCGGCGGTGTCGACCATCACGATTGCATCCCAGGGGCAACCATCGAGGAAGGAGCCGTCCGGACCCTTGCTGGTGCATTTATTGCAGCCGATACAGAGAATGGGGTCAACCTGGATGCGGCCGAAGGGAGAATTGGACTCATCCGGGACCCAGAACATACAGTCTTCAACCGGGCAGTATTCCACGCAGGCCGGTGAACCGGCGCAGCCGGTGCAACATTCGGTGATTACGGCCAGTTCTTTGGGTTTTTTCTTGCGCGGGGTCAACAGGCCCTTGGACCTGGGTTCGTGTTTGAACTCGTCGGGCACCATCCCGACGATCCCCCTGAGCGGTTCTTCAGGCATCGAAGGAATTATAGCTCAAAGGCGGCGTCAGACGACCGCTTTGTTCATCTGTCACATCGCTCTGCGGGGTTTCTGGTATAGTGGCCTTCCAGCCCCTAGAAACCAGTTATTTTCCCGGCTCCCTGTTTTTAATACTCAAACGAAAAGGGGCGGAAGGAGCAGCATTCATGGCAGGAAAGAGTTTGAACCGCGTCACGCTTATCGGCAACCTGGGTAAGGACCCCGAGGTGAAATTCACCCCCAGCGGCACGCCCGTGGCCAAGATCGCTCTGGCCACCAACGAGCGTTTCAAGGACAAGAACGGCGAATGGCAGGACCGCACCGAGTGGCACAACGTCGTGCTCTGGCAGAGGCTGGCCGAAATTGCCGGCGAGTACCTGAAGAAGGGCGGCAAGGTGTACATCGAAGGCCGCCTGCAAACCCGCTCCTGGGATGACAAGCAGACCAACCAGAAAAAGTACATGACCGAAGTCGTGGCCAGCGACCTGATCCTGCTGGGCGGGCGCGGCGAAGGCGGCGGAGATTTCGCGGGCAGCTCACGCGGCGCGGCCGCGGGCGGAAACAATTTCGATCAGCGCACGCCGGAAGCGGAACCGGCGGCCGCTTCATCGCCGATCAGCGACGAAGATATTCCGTTCTAGAAGGCAGCTTTCAGCTGTCAGCTCTCAGTGCGTACCCATCTTTGCGTGCTCTTGGCGCAAAGGTGGGAGCGGTTTCCGGCGAATCTATGAACCGTCCCATCACAGCAGCTCTGCTCTGCCTGGTTCTTTCCCTCGCTCCCTCTGCCTTCGCCAGGCATCACCACCGCCACAACGACTCCGAGGCAGGGACGGGGAATTTCGACTACTACCTGCTGGCGCTTTCCTGGGCGCCCAACTACTGCGCCGGTCATCCCAGCGACCATTCCAGCGAATGCAGGATCGGCGGACACACCGCGTTCGTGCTGCACGGACTGTGGCCCCAGGCCAACAGCGGGGCGCCGCCCATGTCCTGCTCCAACGCGCCTCCGGTGGCGGCGGAAACGGTCGACCACATGCTCAACTACATGCCCAGCCGCGGGCTGATCCAGCACGAGTGGCAGGAACATGGCACCTGCAGCGGACTTTCGGCCCAGGACTATTTTGCCAAGGCCGAGCAGGCATTCAGGAATGTGCATGTGCCGGAGCCATACCAGAAAGTGGACCACGAGCTGCAGCTCAACGTATCGGATTTAGAAAAGAGTTTTGCGGATGCGAACCACGCTCCGCCGGAGGCGTTCCGCGTTTCCTGCCATGCCGGCGCGCTGGTCAGCGTGGAGGTCTGCGTGGACAAGAACCTCCAGTATCAGAGCTGCACCCGCAGCGTGCGCGAATGTCCGGTCAACCAGGTGGACATGCGGCCACCGCAATAGAAGAGGACGCGACCATGCCAGAAGATCTTGCCAGCCAGACCTGTGTTCCCTGCCGCGGCGGCGTGCCTGCGATGAAGGGGGAGGAACTGCGACAAATCCAGCAACAGGTCCCGCAGTGGAAGGTGGTCAATGAACACCACATCACGCGGACGTTTACCTTTCCCGATTTCAAGCAGGCGCTCGCCTTTGTAAACCGGGTGGGGGAGGTTGCGGAACAACAGGGGCATCATCCCGACATCCTGCTGACCTGGGGCAAAGCGGAAATAACGATCTGGACACACAAGGTCGACGGCCTGACTCGCAGCGATTTCATCATGGCAGCCAAGATCGATCAGCTTTCGCCGGCATGATCACAGATCACGTGGGGACAGCCGCCCCCGGCTGTCCGGCTGAGCGAAGCTCAGCGTGATTTCCCGCGGGCCCATCCCTACACATTCTGGCACGGGCTCCGTCACGAGCTAACGTCAGCCGCGACTGCGGCTGGATTTCCCCACCGCATCGCCCACACCCACAACAGCGCAGGCAGAATCATGATCAGCCCGGTGGTGGACGCCACGACACGGGCCGACACTCCGCGATCAAGAAAGAATCCGCAGACGTACGCGCCTACGGCGATGGTCAGCATGGAGAAACCGAGATCGGCGGAGAAGACGCGGCCGCGGAAGCGGTCTTCGGTGTTGAACTGCAACAGCGTGGTCGAAAAGACCCAGACGGTGGAGCCTCCGCAATGGGCCAGCATAATCCACAGGCATGCCACCCACACATTCGGCGCCAGGCCAAGCCCCAGATAACCGGCTCCGATCGTGAGATAGCCGAAAAGGATACCGAGCCGCAGCCGCGTGTCCGAGTGGCCGGCCCAGCGCGCGGAAAACAGGGGACCCATGATGGCGCCAATGCCGCGGGCCCCGAGCAGCAGGCTCATGCCCAGCATGGCGCCGCGCTGCGGATCGATTCCGCGCAGGCGCACATGGAAATACTGGAGGCCCATGACGGTAAAGAGCACCCAACTGGGGCCGATCATGAGCTCGCCGGCCTTGGCAAATACCGCGGCCAGTAACCGGCGGTCTCGAGCCACGTAGCGCATGCCCTCCACCACCGGCGAGAGGTCGATCGCGTCCTGCAGGCGCAAGGGCGCTGCCTCCTGGGCATGGGGTTCGGTAAAACTCATGCCGCGAATGAGGATGGCCGAAGCCAGAAATGACAAGGCGTTGAGCACGAACACGGCATCGCGTCCGAACAGAGCCGCTACTACTCCTCCCACGGACGCGCCGATCAGCAGATTCACCGACCAGGTCGCCGAGGAGAGAGTATTGGCCACCAGCACGTCTTCCCGGGGAGTAATATTCGGCACCACCGCGGTGCGGGCTGGCTCGAAGAACGCGGCCATCAGCGTCTCGAGCAGCAACAGGGGGTAGACCAGCCACACGGTGGAACGGGAGCGGACCAGCAACATGGCGAAAACGATGACCATGCGCACCAGGTCGGCTGTGATCATGACTCGCTTGCGACGCACGCGATCGTTGACCACGCCGGCCGCGGGACCGATAAAAGTCTGGGGAAGCACCTGCAGGACCAGGGCCAGCGCCACCGAACTGGCGCGCCCGGTCAGTTGCAGCAGCAGGCTGTAAATCGCCAGGGTGTAGAACCAGTCGCCGATTTCGCTGACGACCTGGGCCAGCCAAAGCCGCCGAAAGTTGCGGTTGTGGCGCACCAGCCGCAGATAGGCGGACAGCGAGATCGAGGTGGCGGCGCGCTCGGGTTGCGGATCCATGGTTCGGCGTCGGACGTCAGACCTCGGACCCCGGCTACCCACCAAAGCCATGCACCTTGGGGCTGAGGTCTGACGTCCGAGGTCCGACTATAATCTACGCATGCTTGATGAAAACGATTTTCGCAAGCGGGCCGATGCCGCGCTTGAATCCTTGAAGAAGGCCCTCATGCAGGCCGAAGAGTCGTCGGACATTGAAGTGGAGGACCAGTCGGGCGCGCTGCATATTTCTTTCGAGGACCGCAGCAAGTTCGTCATATCGCCCAATGCTCCGATGCGGCAAATATGGATTTCCGCGCTGGCTACCAGTTTCAAGCTGGACTGGTCGGATCCCGATCAGGATTTTGTCCTGTCCAAGACCGGAGAAAAACTCAAAGTGCTGGTGGCGCGATTGATCAATCAGCAATTGGGAGAAGAACTGGTGACGCTGGCGTAAGCCGGCTAGCCGGTTCCCGAAAGACTCAACCTCAAATGGGCGGCTATCAGCCGGCCGTGAAACCTTCCGTTTTCGATGAAGATTTCGTTGGTCCGTGACCCGGCCACGATCACGCCGGCCACGTAAATCCCCGGCACATTGCTCTCCAGGGTCAGCGGATCGCAGACCGGACGGCACTGTTCGGCGGAGAGCTCGATGCCCATCGAACGCAGGAAATCGTAGTCGGGATGGTAGCCGGTCATGGCGAAGACAAAATCGTTCTTCAACTGGACCGGGCCCTCGGGAGTC
>Ga0187824_10000271_pt1 | contig 10293 bp, 8 predicted proteins | sample NC_wetland_sal_i_13_FD_132437 | JGI IMG/M metagenome (GOLD analysis project Ga0187824, IMG submission 132437) | Wetland sediment microbial communities from Neuse River Estuary, North Carolina, USA - SourceSoil_4 | ecosystem: Environmental > Aquatic > Freshwater > Wetlands > Sediment | place... | reverse complement strand
GCCCACCCTCTCGTGCGCCAGCAGATCGCCTCGTCTTCCTTCAATCTCGAGAATCACGTCGCCGGCTTGTATCGCATCGCCGTCCTGCTTGCGAATCTTGACCTCGAGATCATCGAGGTCCAGCAGCCAGCAAAATTCGTTGACGCCTGCAATCACGCCCGACTCTTTAGCCAAGATCTTCGCGCTCGCGTGTTCATCAGCCAATTCCAGAGCGGCAACCGTCACATCGCCCGGACCGACATCCGAGTCCAGCAACTCATTCAGCAGCACTCGAACAGCCTTGAAATAGTTGGGATTCTCCAGGTGCAGACCTTCGCCCCGGAAAAAGGCTCGCCGTAGCCGCTCCTGTCGGACTGAGTAGCCCACCGTTTGCGCCGCCCAGCACGGCGGCGCCGTGCCTGAAGTTTGTTGCATCATTTCAGGAGTATTCCCCGCGAATGCAGCTCTGCCTTCGCCCGCTCAATCATCTCCGGCCTGCTCGCTTCCACCGTGTGCAAATGCACGCCGCGCGTCAGCGATGAAAGCAAATTCGCTTTCGTTGACTTCCATTGCCGTAGAAAATCCTGCACATCGGCGCGCGATTCGATGGTCAGGGATCCGCGCATCTCTCCGTAAAGCGCGTGCTCCACGATTACGTCCAGAACGCGGACGCCGTTATCCACCAGGATTTGCAGTTCTTCTTCAGTGCGCTCCGGCCCGTGCTGGCAGGCAATTACGGCGCGATGGCCGTCCGGCGCTTGCTGTGCCGGCAGCCGATAGCCTTGCGGCGTGGAAAGAATGTCATTGCCTTCTGCGCGGAGAATGGCGATATCCTGCACCACGCATTGCCTGCTCACGCGAAAGTGCCGAGCCAGTTCCGTTCCCGGCATAGGGCCATTGCGTCCTCGCATCCATTCCAAGATGCGCCGGCGGCGGTTACTGCCCGAAGCCGGTCGTGCACTGGCGCTGCCTCGCCGTAACCGGGCAATCGTTTGGAGCTGTCTTGTCATCTGTCTAGTTCGTTACCTAGTCACTTCGGATTATAGCATGCCGCTGGCCCCGCGTGACGGTTACAAATTCGCTGCACGGCACTAGGCTTCCTGCGCGAAAAATGCTCGGACAAAGCGATAATTGAACCCTATGCGCATGGTTGGACTGCTCTTGGCTGCTTTAATCGGTCTCGGCATTTACTACTATTACCTGAAGCAAGCCGCGCCCGGGCCCGGCATGGTTGCAACCCAGGCCATCTCCACCACTGGCGTGGAGATGGATTTGAATGCCATCGCTCAAGCCGAACGAATGTACTTCGCGCAAAACGGCTCCTACGCCGATCTTGACCAGCTTACTTCCAGCGGCGCGCTCACCATGGCCCGCAGTGGCCGTGATGGCTATACGTATTCGATAGAAACTGCCGGGAATGGCTTCACGGTAAACGCGCGGCATGCTGATAGTCCAGCCGTTAACGGCGTGGCTCCTTTGCACTATCCCGCGCTATCGATCGATCAAACCATGCAAGTCCACCAGCAGTAGCTTAGCCTTCTCTTTTTTCCTCTATCCGCCACTCCGTCCTGCCGGAACACCCGCATTCCGTGTGCTAGAATTGAAGCGCGGATGGATGCGCAGATTCAGCGGCTCGTTCAGTTGCAGGTTCTTGATTTGCGTTTGGCTGAACTGCGCAACCGCCTCCAGGCGATCCCCGGCCAGTTGACCGCTCTCGATGCGCAGGTTGCCAACGCCCGCCAGCAGATCGCGACTGCTAAGGAAGCCCTCACCGGTAGCCTGAAGGACCGCAAGAAGTACGAAATGGATGTGGACTCCTGGAAGGAAAAGGCCCGCAAGTATCGCGATCAAAGCTTCGAAGTAAAAACCAACGAAGCCTATAAGGCGCTCCAGCACGAAATCCAGCACGCCGAAACTCAAGTGGCTCAAGCCGAAGACCGGCTGCTCGAACGCATGGTTGCCGGCGAGGAGTACGAACGCCAGGTGAAAGCGGCCGAGCGTTCCGTGACCGTGGTGGATAGCGAGGCGCAGGCCGAAAAGAAGAAAATCCAGACGGAGCAGGCTGCCCTGCAACAGGAGCTGCAAACGAAAGAGGCGGAGCGGCGCGAGATTGCTTCGCAAATTTCCGAAGAGTTCCTGGGCACCTACGAACGGATTGCCAATCGCCGCCACGGAATAGGGCTTGCCGAAGTGCGTGACGAATCCTGTAGAGTGTGCGGCATGCGCATTCCCCCGCATATTTCTGAAGAACTGCGTCGCGGTGAGTCGCAGGCGATCTACCAGTGCGAATCCTGCGCGCGCATTCTTTATTATGTCGAGCCTCCCGTCGCCGGTTCGCCCGATGCTGAATCAAAAACCAGCGCTGCTGGAATTTCCGCGAATGAACGCTGAATTCCGCGCAGTTTCATTCGGATGAAGACCAGGCCTCCTTCTGGGAAGCTTCTGTTTGACTCGCCGGAAAAGCCAACCAACATCTTTGTCGCCTATGTGGATGGCGCGTCGCGCGGCAATCCGGGTCCTGCATCCTACGCCGTAATTCTTCGCGGGCCTGACGGCGCCGTTCGCTTCGAGGTCGGCAAATATATCGGGCGCGCAACCAATAACGTGGCGGAATACTATGGCCTGATTACCGCACTCGATTACGCCGCCGCGCAAGGAATCGAGCGCCTGCTTGTTCGCAGCGATTCGGAGTTGCTGGTTCGGCAGATGCAAGGCCGCTATAAAGTGAAGAGCCCCGATTTGCGTCCTTTATATGAGCGGGCGCGAAAGCTGGCGAACGGTTTCGCATATTTCGCCATCGAGCATGTGCCGCGCGAGCTAAATCGTGAAGCTGATGAACTGGCAAATGTCGCGCTAGATCGCACCGGTTCCCACAGCAGCGGAAAGGCCGCGCCAGATTCTAGGTCGATCGCGACACCCAATGCCAAGCACGACACGAAATCCCATGCGAGCAGCGGCTCAGCTCAATCAGCGGGTGGTGAGCGGCCAACCGGCGACCGGCCAAGCGACCGACCCGTGCGGGCGCGCTATTCCGCCGGCGCGCTGCATCCCATTGAGGCGCTCGACCTTGCCGAAGGCGAAATCGTTGACATATCGATCCGCCGCCCGCGAAATCCTTCCTGACAACGCGTCTCGATGAGCAGCACGCAAACCTGGGATCCCGAGCGTTACGCGCGTAACGCACGATTCGTGAGCGATCTCGGCATGCCGGTCGTGCATCTGTTGGCGCCTCGGCGCGGCGAACGAATCCTCGATTTAGGATGCGGTGATGGCGTGCTCGCGGCCAAGCTGGCGGCGATGGACTGCAAAGTTGTGGGAGTCGATGCCAGCGAGATGCAGGTTGCGGCTGCGCGGAAATTGGGAGTGGACGCTCGCGTCATCGCGGGCGAAGCGCTGCCATTCCGCGATGAGTTCGACGCAGTATTCAGCAACGCGGCGCTGCATTGGATGCTGCGGCCCGATGACGTGATCGCAGGAGTATGGCGCGCGCTCAGACCCGGCGGAAGATTCGTTGCCGAAATGGGCGGACACGGTAATGTAGAAGCGATTCGAGCTGCGCTCGTGGATGCGCTTTATCGCCGCGGGATCGATGGAAAGTCTCTCGTCCCGTGGTTCTTTCCGACCGTCGAAGATTACTCGGCTCGCCTGCGAAAAGCCGGATTCGTAATCTCCTACATCGGGCTCTTCCCTCGGCCGACTGCGCTTCCGGGCGACGTGGTACCGTGGCTGGAAACCTTTGCTGAAGATTTCCTGCGTGCTGTTCCCAGCAGCGAAAGGCCTGCATACATCGAAGATGTTCGCCAAATCCTGCGTCCGAAACTGTGCGACCCAAACGGCAACTGGACTTTGGATTATGTGCGGCTGAGGTTTGCGGCGCAAAAGCCGCATTGAAAAATGTTCACGCGGGGAGAGCGGAAGTGGCGGCGGCTGCGGCGGAATTCTCTTTCTTCAGGTAATAGCAGCGATACAGCGTGTCGCGCTGCACGGGCATGTAACCTGCATCGGAAATGATGCGGCGCAATTCGGCTTCGTTGGTGCGATTGCGCACGCCCGCGGCGTAGACGACATTTTCTTCAATCAGGATGCTGCCCACGTCATCTGCGCCAAATTGCAATCCAATCTGGCAAATCTTAATTCCGGGCGTGAGCCAGCTCGACTGGATGTGGTCTATATTGTCGAGATAGAGCCGGCTGATCGCCAGCGTCTTCAGATAATCCGCCGCTGTCGCTTCCGGGACGCGTTTGCCCAGCGAAGTATGCTCGGGGGCAAAAATCCAGGGGATGAACGAGGTGAATCCGCCGGTCTCTTCCTGAATACGGCGGACGCGCTCAAAGTGGTTGACGCGATGGCGATACTCTTCGCCGCAGCCAAACATCATGGTGGCCGTGGTGCGCAGTCCCAGCGCGTGCGCCGTGCGATGCATCTGCTCCCACTCGGCGGCCGTGCATTTCAAGCGCGAAATGCGCTGGCGGATTTCGTCGTCCAGGATTTCCGCACCGCCTCCGGGAATGGAGTCGAGACCGGCGTCGCGCAGGCGCGCGATCGTATCGCGCACGCTGAGGCTCGAAACTTCGGCAATGCAGAGCACTTCCGGCGCAGAAAAGCAGTGCAGGTGAATTTGCGGGAAGCTTTGCTTGATCGAGCGCAGCAGATTTTCGTAGTAGTCGATGCGCAGATCGGGATGCAATCCGCCCTGCATGAGAATGCCCGTGCCGCCGAGCGCGATGGTTTCGTCGATTTTCTGCAGAATGGTGTCCAGCGAAAGGACGTAGCCTTCCTTGGAGCCCATCGGGCGGTAGAACGCGCAAAAGGAGCAATATTCGGTGCAGAAATTGGTGTAGTTGATGTTGCGATCGATTTGATAACTGGCCACGCGCGGATCGTTTTTCTTTTTTCGCAGCTGATTCGCGGCCATGCCGATGCCGATCAAATCATCGGATTGGAAAAGATCGAGCGCCTCCTGCTGTGATAAGCCCATAACTCAGCGGCTTCCTTTTGCGCTACCGGCGACTTCAACGCGCGACGCTTGTTTCGACAAGGCGGCCGCGAATTCGATGGGCCGGGCGCGCGGAATTAATCCGGCGGCGGCGCATTGCCGAAAATAAAGGTCGAGCCCTTCGAGATTCGCGGCGTCCAGCGAAAAATCGATGGCGTCCCGCAAATAACTTTCCAGATCGCGCGGCGGCAGGTCCAACTTCAAGGCCGCGGCTTCGGCGATTTCTCCGATGCGCGCAAGGCCATATTCTTTCGACGCGAGAAAATCGGCGACCACTTCCGGCGTGATGAGCTCGCGCCGGCCGACCCAAATCGCCAGAACGCAGGGCTTGCCGGTCATCTGCCGCCATTGCTCGGCGACGTCGTAGACGAAGAGCGTATCCACACCCGGAACGACCTGGTCTTCCTTATGCGAGGCATCTTCTTTCTGTAATGCATCGTCGCTGCATCCGCAGCCTTTCGCGTCAGGCGCTTTCGCGAATAGCGCGTCCACTTTCAGGCGAATGCGCAGCGCCGGATCGCCGATCACCAGGGCGGCATCGGCTTCGGCCAGCATGGCCGCGGGATCGGGCGGCGCGTCTACAAATTCCGGATTGATATGCCAGAAGCCGTTTGACAGAAGGCGCGTGAGCGCGACGGAACTGCGGGAGTTCGTATCCAGGGCAATGCGCTTGGCCTGCTCGATAGGCTTTTTCGCCAACACCAGAATGCTGCGTACTTCGCCCTTAGCCGCTACCGCCATATCGGGCAGCACCACCATGCCGTCCATGCGTTGGTATTCGACGGCGGGAATGATGGCGATATCGACCTTGCCGGTGCGGAGCGCTTCCGCGCACAGCGAAGGCACTGTGAAGGAGAGATCATAGCGACCCTGAAGGGGTCCGTCGGTGAAGCCCCAGACGAGCGGCGCCGTATTCAGGAACTCGACGATAGAAATGCGCAATTTACTCATGTGGTCTTCTTCAACCGCCGCACGCTCGCCTTCCTGCCGACATTGCGGCGTGCGACAGGCCGCATACTACGCCCCATTACGAATCGCCAAATATAACACAGCCACGCCGCGGCCTTTTCGGCCGCAGCTTGCGACGTTTACTGGCCCTCGCTTAGGACTTGAGGGCTCAGTTCGGCTGGGGCAAATTTCGACCATGTTCTATTTTACCGCGCGAGTAAAGAGGCCAAACGGCGATCTGATCCACAAACCGCGGTTTGCGTGGGAATGGCGCCGTTTCGGATTACGTGCGGGGTTGCTTTTAACAGGAAACTGCAGATCCCTCGCGCTGAAAACAGCGCTCGGGATGACAACATTGCGAATTACGGAGTGGGCGCCCAGCCAAGTCGCACGTGTAGCGCCGCCCTTCAGGGCGGCACAAAGAAGGATGCCGGGCTGAAGCCCGGCGCTATGTTTAAAGCAGAAGCAGAAAAGCAGATCACTCTCGCGAGTACGCAGGAGCAGCGCTCGGGATCACAACATTTCGCATTGGCAAGGCGACGAGCCTTTGGAACACAGAGAATGCCGCGCTGAAGGCCGCGGCGCTACGATTAAGTCCTGATCGAAGGAGTGGGCGAAAAGCAGAGGACTCGCGCTGAAGCCAGCACTCTTGATGACAACCTGAAACCGAAAAGCAGAACGCAGATCGCTCGCGCTGGGCGGCAGCGCTCGTGATGACAATGAGCAACTGAGCGCGGGGGTGCCGTTCTACTCAGCAGCACAGTTGTCATCTCGTTGACGCAGCATTTCGCGACGCGAGGTCGGCGAAATTCAGCTTGACATTGGCGGCTAGAAGCGTAATGTCCCCGCTATCTAGGGGCCAGACGTAAAAACCAAAATTTGGCGGCTGTCGGAGTAACGGGCCATTCCCAGATTCTTTTTGGGATTGGCGGCATGGACCGTTATGCACGGAGGCTCGAAATGCTGAGCAAGCGGAGGCTTCAGATCATTTGTGTGCTCGCGTTGAGCACAGTGGTCCTTTTCGCAACGGATGTGCGCATGACGGCGCAGCAAACGACGGGGACAATCGAGGGTACGGTGTCGGACTCGACCGGAGGCGTCATTCCCGCGGCAACCGTTCAGGTGAAGAACGCCGGGACCGGACAGACACAGGCGACCGACAGCGATGCACAAGGGCGATATAGAGTGCCGGACCTGGCGGTGGGCGAATACGAAGTGCAAGCCTCAAAGACGGGGTTCACGACCGTAATCCACCGGGGACTCACGCTGAGCGTCGGCGCCCAGCAGGTGGTGGATTTTTCGCTGACGGTCGGGCAAGTGGCGCAAACCGTGACTGTGGAGGGCGAAGTTTCCCAAGTGGAGACAACCTCGTCCCAGATCTCCAGCCTGGTCTCTCCTACGCAAATGCGCGAACTGCCTCTGAACGGCCGCAACTTTGAACAATTGATCCAGCTGGCGCCGGGGGTACAGAACTATTACGCCGGAAGCAGTTCCGTGGCAGGCAGCCAAGGGGCGAACGTACGACAAGGAAGAGATCCGGCGATTTCCGTGGCCGGATCGAGGCCGGAAGGCACAGCTCTGCTGATGGACGACCAGAGCCTGGCAACTTTTTACAACCGGGGAATCGGGTCGCTGACGGGCACGTCTCTAGGCGTGGATGCGATTGCCGAGTTCCAAATGCTCACGAATACCTATGGCGCTCAATTCGGAGGCAATGGCGCCGTTATGAATTCGGTGAGCAGATCGGGGACCAACAGCTTTCATGGGTCGGTATTCGAGTTTTTGCGCAACAGCGGCATGGACGCGCGTAATTTCAACGATCCATCGACGGTTCCCACATTTCGTAGGAATCAGTACGGAGGCACCTTTGGCGGACCTATCAAAAAAGACAAACTCTTTTTCTTCGCGAACTATGAAGGCCTCGACTACGTCCAGGGGGTCTCAAACGTAGCCACGGTTCCGCTCACCCGCACTTCAACGTCGACGGTTCCAGCGACAGCGGCGGCGATCAACGCCGTGCTGGCGCTCTACCCGCAACCTACGTTCAACATAAAGCCTGCCTTCACGGTTGTGAACGGACAAAACGTAAATACCGGTACCGGACAGGCCACCGTGGTGGCAAATAATACGGCGCTCGAAAACTACCTTCTAGGCCGCATCGACTACACCATTTCAGATAAGGATTCGGTCTTCGGCCGCTATTTTATCGACCGCCAGCACGCGGTTTATCCTTTCAGCGGCGGAGGGGCGACCGGGTTGTGGGGCGAAGCTGACAGCGGTCACAACCAGTTCTTCAACATGGAGGAGAGGCACATCTTTTCGACCAGCAAGATCAACACGCTGCGAGCGGGCTATTCGCGCGTATTGGTCAACGGAGTAGCCACCGGTTCGTTTCCGGCCCTGCAGTTCTTTCCCGGTTCGGGGCGCGCCGACGGCAGCATCACGGTCGGCAATGGGGCGCTGAGCATCATCGGGACGACAGCCGCAGCGCCTCAGCCCGAAGCACAATTGCAAAACCGGTTTTCATTTGGCGACGACTTTTCATGGACTCATGGAGCCCACAACTTCCGATTCGGCGGCGGCCTGGAAAGAGTTCAGTCGCAAACCTTATGGCCGTTCCAGGCTGGCGGAGCGTGGGTCTTCAATAGCGTGGCTAACTTGCTGTCGGGTAGCGCGTTGCAGGTAACCGGAGTGGCAAATAATCCCAGCAACAATCCGGTCCGGAATTTCCGCGAACTCGATTTTTCTATGTACGCTCAGGACGATTGGCGAGTGCTGCCCCGGCTCACCGTGAACCTCGGGCTACGATATGAGCCGGCACTCACCCCCAGCGAGGCGGATAACAACCTCTATAACGTCAGGAACGTGTACACGGATACCGACTTTTCCAATGTCCCCCACGTATTCAGGACCAATCCTTCTCTGCGGAATATCGATCCGCGCATCGGCTTCGCCTACGATTTATTCGGCGATCACAAGACGGCTATACGCGGCGGATTCGGAATTTTCCACGACGTCCTGTTTGCCGGTGAATATGCCATTGGTTACATCAATTCCCCGCCGTGGAGGGTTATCCAGCAGCTGAGCCCTACTTTCCCGGGTCTCTTTACGGGAGCGACGGTCCCGAGCATTACTCTGAGTCCGGGATGGGATTGGAACGATAACAGGACCCCTCACCTCATCGAATACAATCTGAACATCGAACGGCAGCTCCCCTGGGGGATGGTCGCCTCCATCGGATATGTGGGATCGCATGGATTGGATAACTTCTCGTTGGTCGAGGAGAACCCCGTTCCCTACACACTGATTAACGGAACTTACGTTTTTTCGCCGACCTGTGGCGCCACCAACACGGTCGGCGGCCTCGCGAAGTGTGCTCCAATCCCGAACATGCCATCCGTGACCAATTCGGGCCGACGAAATCCGGCACTCGGAACGTTTTCACTTGCCGCGAACGGGAGCACTTCGCGATACAACTCGTTGCAAGCGAGCTTGAATCGCGTAGTGGCCCGCAACATTCAAGCGCAGGCCTCCTATACGTTTTCGAAATGCACGAGTGATGGCGATGCCACGCTGGCTACGCTTTCCGGAAATGCCCCTTCCAATTACGAAAATCCCTATGACCGCTCCTATGATCAAGCTCTTTGCGGTTTCAACGTGACTCATACTTTCCGTCTCAACATGCTAGGCAGTCTGCCCTTCCATGGGAACCGGCTGATCGAGGGCTGGCAGCTCAGCGGGATTCTGGCCGCGAACACTGGTTTGCCTTTCAACGTGATTGACGGCGTGGATCAAAGCAATCAGATCAACGCCACCAACTTTCCGCGGCCCAACTACGCTCCGAATAATCCCGCGGTAACAGACTCGGCGGGCAACGTTATCTACCCAGCTTGCAATAACCACCCTATGATTAAAACAGCCGCAATGTGGTTCAATCCGAACTGCTTCACGCCTCAGCCTTTCGGTACGCTCGGCAATTTTGCGCGCGAAGGGCTCATTGGTCCGGGCCTTGTCAATCTCGATACGGGTATCCTAAAAACGACAAAGATCCGGGAGAGCATGACTCTTCAGTTTCGCGGTGAGATCTACAACATCCTGAACCACACGAACCTATCACTGCCGTTTGCCAGCTTGTTTCAAGGGACGCCGGGACCGAGTGCGACGCTGACCCGCGCTTCGAATGCGGGCCAAATCCCAAACCCATCCGTGCCGTCACGCGAGATTCAGCTGGGGTTGAAATTGATCTTCTGAGAACGCGCCTGCTGTGCGGCATGGCGCGCTGAAGGCCGTTTGTAAGGCACACCCGCTACGATTAAGTCCTGATGGACGGAGCGGGCGAAAAGCAGATCCCTCGCGCTCTATTGAGCGCT
>Ga0187824_10000270_pt1 | contig 10301 bp, 12 predicted proteins | sample NC_wetland_sal_i_13_FD_132437 | JGI IMG/M metagenome (GOLD analysis project Ga0187824, IMG submission 132437) | Wetland sediment microbial communities from Neuse River Estuary, North Carolina, USA - SourceSoil_4 | ecosystem: Environmental > Aquatic > Freshwater > Wetlands > Sediment | place... | reverse complement strand
GGTGGGACTCACGAAGAGTTTGTGGACGATGCCGAGATCCCGTTCCCAGATGAGCGCGATCCCCGAGAAGATGGCGACGAAGAGCACGCTCTGGGCGAGGATGCCCGGGGCCATGAAGTCGAGGTAGGGAATGCCGCCGGTCGGGATCGCGCGCACGCGCGTGAAGACCTCGCCGAAGATGAGGAGCCATAGGGCGGGCTGGACGGCCCGCGTGATCAGCTCCGTTGGATCGTGCCTGAGCTTGCGGACCTCGAACTCGGCGACGACGTACGTCTTGTAGACGAACGCCCAGAGCCACCGCCCGACCCCTGCGTCAGCCCACGCGTCGAGCGGTTCTGCGGGTGCGTGAGACATCTCGATAGCTTCCTCCGGATTCCAGGGCCGTGCCGGCATAGCGCACGAACACATCGTCGAGCGTGGCGTTCTCCATGCCCAGCCCGGCCTTCAACTCTCGCGGCGAGCCGACGATCACGACGGCGCCTCGATGCAGGATCGCCAAGACGTCGCAGAGGGCATCCGCCTCCTCCATGGCGTGCGTCGTGAGAAAGATCGTCGTGCCGAATTCATCCCGGAGCTGCCGCAGACGGTCCCAGACCGCGTTCCGCGCGATCGGATCCAGGCCGATCGTAGGCTCGTCGAGAAACAGGACGCGCGGACGGTGCAGCATGGACTGCGCGATCTCCAGGCGACGGATCATCCCTCCGGAGTAGTCGTGCACCATCCGGCCGCCCGCCTCCTGCAGATCCATCAACGCCAGCGAGTCGCGGATGCGGCCCTCCCGCTCCCGCCGCGGGATATCGTACAGCTTCGCGAAGATGAGGAGATTCTCGTAGCCGGTGAGATTGCCGTCCGCCGAGATCATCTGGGGCACGTAGCCGATCGAGCGCCGCACCTTGGAGGCCTCGCGGCCGATGTCGAAGCCCGCGACGGTCGCGGTGCCGCTCGTCGGAGGCAGCAGGGTCGTGAGCATCTTGACCGCGGTCGTCTTGCCGGCCCCGTTCGATCCGAGGAGCCCGAACATCTGGCCGGCCTGCACCTGTATGGAGATGGAGTCCACGGCGACGAGATCGCCGAACCGCCGCGTCAGTTGCTTCGTCTCGAGGACGTTCATGAAGTCCCCTGAGCTTGGCACAAGCGCGCGGCCCGGTCCAGCTAGACGGCGTGATATTGCACGAGCGCTAGACGCCCGGAGAGCGGGCGCGCCCGCGGCGTCGCGCGTAGGCCATCACGGCCAGCATCACGAAGGCGAGCGCTGCCAGCGGCAAGAGGATGGCTGCGGCAACGAGCGCGATCGCGATCGCGTCCTCGAGGACGGAGAGGAACGGGTTCGCGTGGCCCAGGCTGAGCGCCGTGCTGCCCAGCCGGGTGTGAGCTTTCGCCCCGTGCACCGCGAGCGTGCCGACCCCCATCGCGACCGCGAGGAGCTGGGCCCATGGAGTGCCCCACCCCTGGAACACGGCGTAGGTCGCGATCCAGGACGCGACGGGCCGCACGATGGTCCCGACCGAGTCGAGCGCGTGATCCACCACGGGCACCTTGTCCCCGATCAGCTCGAGGGTAGTCGCCACCGCGAGCGACCATAGCGCGGGATCGCTCTCGAGCCATTCCATGCCCGGGTGGAGGTGAAGAAGGCCGTAGCGTCCCGCCAATCCCACCGCCAGGAGTGGCAGGAAAGCGCGCAATCCGGTCGCGGCGGCCAGTCCCACGCCGGTCGCGACGGCGAGGAGTAGATTCACCATCGGGATCCAGTGCGCGGTCCCCTCACTTCGCGACGATCTGCCCGATCGCGCCCATCTCCACGTCCGCGAACTCATGATCGAGGAACGTGTACGTCCCCGCCTCGGGGATCACGAACTCGACGATCGCCCCGCTGCTCGATCCAAGGAGGACCGTCTGCATGCCGCGCAACTCATTGTCCGGGTTCCCGTCGAGCCAGACCCGGTCGAACAGCGTGCCGACCACGTGGAAGCTTGAGGTTCCGTTCGGCCCCGCGTTCACGACGTAGAGCCGTACCCGCTCCCCGGGCTTGGCGGTCAGGGGATTGGCAACGTACTGGGACGGCTTCCCGTTGAACGTCACGTACGTCGGCCGCTTCTCTTGGGCCTTCGCTATGTCGATCACGTACTTTCCGGTCGGTGCCTTCGTCAAGTAGAGCTCCGATTGAACGAGCGCGTACTCGCGGTCGACCTTCGTCGGATAGCCGTCCTTGGGCTCCACGATGACCATCCCGATCATTCCGGACGCCATGTGGAGCAGGATCGCGGGCGTCCCGCAGTGGTAGAGAAAGACGCCGGGATAATTGGCCACCCATTCAAAGCGGATCGTGGCCCCGGGCGAAGCCTGCTGGTATTTGTCGAGCGGGTTCAGCATCGCCGCGTGGAAGTCGATCGAATGCGGCATCGGCGGGGAGAGTGCCATGGTCTCATCCGATCGGTTCGTCATCGAGAACCGCACGCGGTCTCCCTGCCGAATGTGAAGGACCGGGCCCGGCACGGTGCCGCCGAAGGCCCACGCCGTGTACTTGACTCCTTCGGCGACCTCGATCTCCGTGTGCGTCACGTCGAAGTGGACTTCCTGGACGGGCGCGTTGGCGACGGGATGCACCTCGGGGGCGATGCTGAGTGCCGCGCCGGACCAATGTTCCGTCGAGGTCGCCTTCTCCATGGAGATCACCGCAGGCGGTGCGCCGTAGACCATGTCCTTGTAATGGTCCGCCTTCGCGCCTCCTCCTCCCCCGCCACATCCGAAAGCCACAACCCCGAGAATTGCCAACAGGGCGTGCGTAACGGTGACCTTCATCTGCGACATAGGCTCCCCTTTCCTGCGTCTTCGCGAATTCTCCAGGCTCGTCGGCTTCCACTCGAATCCCATGCGGTGCATGCTATTGCCTCTCAGGTGAGAGGTAAAGCCGACTCGAGCGGGACACCCCAAAATACGACCTTCTACGGATGGCAGCCACCCCATTGCGCCCACGCACGCCGGCGCGCGACAATGAATAACGGCTCCCGATGGCTGGGGCAGTAGGCGCGCACTATGGAGCAAGAACACTTGCGGCCCTCCGTGGCGAGACTTGTTCTAGCCGTCGCAGCCTCCGCTCTCGGCGCTTTCCTCGCCGTGGGTCTGATTTTCACCTTTGTCTACTTTGTGACAGCGCTCGACATGGGGGGTCTGAACCCCGGGGATCCGGAGAGCAGGAGAGCGGCGGCGCTTCTGCCGTTCTGGGTCGGGCTGGCGTGGGTGCCCATGGTGATCGCACCTGTTTGTGCCGCGGTTGCGGCAGCGGTTCTCGCGTACCGCGCGACCGCGAAGCGGCCCCCGGGCTTTGTGGGCGATGCAGCGGTCCGCCTCGCCGGCTCGACGTGCGCGGCGCTCGTCTTCGACCTGGCTGTTCTCGTCTCGCGCGTCGGGAAGGTGCTGGTGGAGGCTCGGATGCTCCAGGCCGCCGGCGCGTACACGGGGATGATTTTGGGATTCTTGGCAACACACGCCGTCCTGATGGGCAGGAAGGTACCGCCGGCGGGCTAGCCACTTCATGGCTCGGGGCATTCCAGGGAGGACGCATGGATCACTCCATGACCACTACAGCTTTCACAATCGAAGGCTTCCGCATCACCAAGACGTTCGGGGTTGTCCGGGGCATCATTGTCAGGTCGCGATCGCTGTTCGGCACCATTGGGGGCTCGCTCCAGACCCTCGTCGGCGGCAACATCTCCTTGTTCACGAGTCTTTGTGAGAAGACCCGCGCAGAAGCATTCGACATGATGCTCGATCACGCCTCCCAGCTCGGAGCGAACGCCGTTATCGGTGTCCGATACGACGCAACGGAGGTGCTCCAGGGCGTAACCGAGGTTCTTTGCTACGGCACGGCGGTTCTCGTCGAGCCCTCTGCAACGTGACGTGGACCGCTCCTCTTGCCTCCCGCCGGGTTCCGGATCATGGCCGGAAGACGTCCGTGCTGAGGTAGCGCAGCCCGGAGTCGACCACGAGTGTGGCGACCGTAGCCTCGGGGCCGAGTCTCGCCGCCACGCGGAGCGCCGCAACAACGTTCGCGCCGGCCACCGCGAGAACCTCATCGACTTCGCCGGGCTTCCACTACCGGGTACAACTCATGGGGGCTGTATCTGTGCGGCGGCAGGTCCTACACGAGTTCGAGGTTTGGCCCGGCAGACAGCCGGCTCCGGCCCGTAGTACAATCCGGCTCCGCGATAAGTCCACGGGATCCGGGGGATCAGGCCTTCGCCGCGTTCAGCCTCCAGGCCGTCAACACGATTCCGGTGACGAGAAACACCATTGCAAGAGCCACGTCGCCGTGTGAAAACGCACGATAAGCCATGAAGAGCCAGAACCCGAGCAGCAGCAAGGGAAACACGATGCGTCCGTTGAAGTTCATCCGACACCTTCCTTGAGGAGATGGTGTACGAATTGCCCCGTCGTTCAGCCGCAGTCACCTCGGAGGAGCACAATCGGGGCCAGAAGCGCTTCCTGTTGCTCCTGCTCGTCCTCGTCGCTTCCCCCTGCCTGGCCTCGACGACTCGTCATGTGGGCGTCGGTCAGACCTATGCCACCCTTCAGGACGCCCTGCTCGCCGCCAATGCCTCCGATACCGGCGATTCCATCATCGTCCACCCCGGTACGTACCGGAACGACCATGGGACGATCGGCGTCTCCAACATCACCATCAAGGGCTTGGACCCCAGGCCGGTGTTCGATGCAGAGCAGGATTCCACACACATCGAAGATCAAGAGGGAATCATCGTCGTCGCCTCGACTGCGTTGAACGTCACGATCGACAACCTGGAATTCACCGGCGCTGTATCGGACGCACAGAATGGCTGCGGCGTGCGGGTCATGCCGGAGGATAGCCCGGGCTGGGTGGCGATCCGAAACTGCACCTTCCACGACAACCAGATGGATATCGAGGCCTGCCCGGACTCTCTCCTCGTCGAGAATTGTGAGCTTGGCAGAACCCTTCCGACCTACACGAATGGGTTCCAACACTGCATGTACGTCAATCAGAACGTCTGTCGGGTCCTAGTGTTCCGTTACAACTACGCGCACCGGCCCCACAACGGGCACGAGATCAAGTCTCGCGCCCAGAACACGTTCATTCTCTACAACAGGCTCGCGGACGAGGACGAGACTGGAACGTACAACATAGATATCCCCGACTGCGGCACGGCGTACATCATTGGAAACGTGATCGTCCAGGGAGTGAACTCTCCCAACGAGAGCTTGATCCGGTACGGTGCCGAGAGCGGAGGCGTCCCGGGGCGCGATTTCTACATCATCAACAACACGATCGTGAACCGGCTGGGGACCGGGGTCTTCGTCAACACGGACCTCTCGCCCGGTGGCGTCACGGGGGTCTCGAGGAACAACATCTTCTACGGGCCCGGCACGCTGTACAGCGATCCGTCTGTGATCACTTCCAGCAACAACTACGTGGACACGAACCTTGATAACGCGCCGGGATTCCTGGATCCCGCCGGTGACGACTACCATCTCACGGCGGCTTCTCCCGGGGGAGCCATCGTGGACGCGGGCGTGGACCCGGGAACATCCCTCGAGGGATATGCGCTTGCCCCTGCCATGCAGTACGTTTACGACCTCACCAGCGAGACCCGTCCGGCGGTCGGTGCGCTCGACATCGGGGCGTTCGAGTATCCGACCGCGACTGCGATCTCGGCTCTGCTCTTGAGCGCCGACGCAGGCGCGAACGGGGTACGGCTCCAGTGGTACGCGCCCGGAGACCAGATCGCCTCGACGAGCGTCTATCGCCGGACCAGCGACACCGATTGGGTTCTGCTCGGGCACCCGCAGGCCGACGTGGGGCATCAAATTATCTACGAGGACCGTATGGTGGCTCCGGGCCGGTATGAATACCGTCTTGCCGTACGGGATGTGTTCGGGGCCGAGAGCCTCGTCGACACGTGGGTCGCGGTTCCGGAGGGTGACGGCGTGCCGCGGGTGACTTCGTTGGACGCGGCGACGCCGAACCCGTTCGGCGAGCGCCTGGTGCTTCACTACGGGCTTCCCGTCTCGAGCCGCGTGCGGCTGGGCGTCTTCGACCTCCAAGGGCGGCGCGTGGCGACGGTGGTGGATGGGGTGGAGCCCGAGGGCTGGCACTCGGCGGTGTGGAACGGAGAGGATGCCGCGGGCCACCTCGTGGCGTCGGGGATGTACTTCGCGCGGCTGGAGGCGGCCGGCGGCGCGACTCGAGTGCGAAAGATCGTGGTGGCGAGGTAACCCGGGCGCTCTAGAACGACCGCATCAATCCGCCCCGGTAGCAACCATACTTGACCGTCTCGCGGTGCTCGGACCTGCCGTCGCTCACCGAGCCCCAGCCGAACTGGGAGTACGTCTCGCCGTAGAGGTTGAGACGCGGCGCGATCCTGACACCGCCCCCGAACGCCTTCTCCGCGCCGAAGACCTTCCATGGCTGGCTGTCGCGCGTCGCGCTGGTGGCGCCCGAGAAGTCGAACGAGCCCGTGGTGCTGGAGTAGAAGGCGTCGCCCCTCGCATAGGCGAACGCCTTGGAAGTCAGCGGCACCAGGTAGCCCAAGCCGACCTCTCCGGACCAGCTCCGGATCGAGACCTTGTCGGTGAAGGGAACGCTGCCGACGAAGACATCCTTCGAGCTGCCGAGGTCGTAGCTACCGCCGGCATTCAAGAACCAGTTCGAGCTGCTGCCGAGCTTCTGGAAGTACGTCAGTCCGAACCCGGCGGTCGCCCCGCGCCCGACGCTGAGAGGCGAGCTGGGCGAGGCGAGCGGTTGTGCCACGTCGATGTCCTGGTAGTTCCAGTTGAGGCTCAGGGCGTGTTCGAATCCTTCGTAGGAGCGCACCTCATTCACCGCCGGCGGCACGTCGGCGGCCGCCATGCGGGCCACGGGCCCGAGCCCCAGCACGGTGATGCAGGCAACGACGGCAAGTCGAGGATTCATCGCAACCCTCCTGTCCTTGGGCTCCTCAGGCGCCGGAGCGTTTTCGGCGCCGGCGGTGCTTCTCGTGGAATCGATCCTCGAAGAACATGATCGGCTTCTTGGCCACGCCGACCGCCTTGGCGACGGCGGCCAACGCTTCGGCCAGGGATTTCTGGTGCCTGGCCGGGAGCGATTCGATCGCCTCGATGAGCCGATCCGCAGGAGGGTCCGGCGCCCGGCTCGCGAGCCGCTCTCCGGCGGGAGTGAGCGTGAGCTGCAGCATGCGGGCGTCCCGCTCGGATCGCACCCGGCGCACGAGACGCTGCTCGACGAGCCGCGTCACCACGGTGGAAACGCTGCTCTGGTGGGTGTGGGTCAGCCGGGCGAGGTCGTTCAGGGAGATGGGGGAGCTGGCCTCGGCCAGCTTGTGCAGCACGAAGAGCTGCGCGCCGCTGATTCCGAATCGGAGCTCCGCCGAGCGGGCCGCCTCCCGGAGGGCGCGGACGATGCGGCGCAGCGAATCCAGCGCCTTCTGGGCATCGGTATTTTGCGATGCATTGGAGCCCATGGATCGGGATGTTTGCAATGATTTGGAGCCCATAGATTCGCACCTCGCCTTCCTGGCCCAGCCTAACGGGGCCTTGCGGCTCCGTCAACGACGATGCGGCCTCGCGGATGCCCGCCATGGCACACCGGTTGCTTTTCCTGGCCCATGATCCGAAGTACCACGTCCGGCCAGGGACGGCCCCCAGGAGGAGGTTCGGTTTCATGAGGGATTCAAAGGGCTTCACCCTGATCGAGCTCATGATCGTGGTTGTCATCATCGGTATTCTGGCGGCGATCGCCATCCCCAACTTCATCGCCATGCAGGACCGCGCACGCGAAGCGAGCGTGAAAGCGAACATGCACAGCTTCCAGCTGGCGATCGAGGACTTCGCGGTGAAGAACACCGGGACGTATCCGGTCGCCGCGGATGATGCCGCGGTCATGGCGAACATGCCGGCCGGCACCTATCCGAAGAACCCGTTCTCGGGCGCGAACGACGCCTGGACGTGGGCTGCGGATCCGGCGGCTTCGGGCATCATCGGTGCCAATCCCTGCGCCACCACGGGCTATACCATCAAGGGCTACGGCAAGGCGGCCCTTCTCACGCTGACGTTGACGAACGGTTGACCCGGACGGCCGGCGAGCCTGCCCTCCAGGGGCTGGCCCCGGCCGCTCCGCGGCTCCATCTCCACGCATCTCAGACGCCCCGGTGGCGCGAGCCACCGGGGCCTTCGTATGTCGCTACCGTGACGTGAGTTGCGGATGTTCTTGAACCGGCGGCATCCATCTCACATGATCATCACCAAGTGAAACCAACCGATACCCGAAATCCCGGTTACTACCATAAGGTCGTCGACTGCCAATGGGCCTGCCCGGCGCACACGAACGTGCCGGAATATATCCGCTTGATTGCCCAGGGGCGCTACACCGACGCCTACATGCTGAACCGGGAATCCAACGTCTTTCCAGGCATCCTGGGCCGCACCTGCGATCGCCCCTGCGAGCCCGCCTGCCGGCGCGGGCGGCTGGAGGGTGATCAACCCGTCGCCATCTGCCGGCTCAAGCGGGTGGCCGCCGACCTCAAAGGGGAGATCGGCCACCTCTTGCCCCAAGCTCCGGCCCGGAAGAACGGAAAGCGGGTGGCCCTGGTCGGAGCCGGTCCGGCATCCCTGACCGTGGCCAACGATCTGATGCCCCTGGGCTACGACGTGGTGCTGTTCGAGAAGCACGACAGACCGGGAGGGCTGATGCGCACGAACATCCCCTCCTTCCGACTCCCCGAGAAAGTGCTCCAGGAAGAGTGCGATGCCATCCTGGATATGGGGGTCGAGGTCCGTTACAACGCTCCGGTCACGAGCATGCGAGCCCTTCTGGAGGATCGATTCGACGCCGTCTTCGTCGGCAGCGGCGCCCCGCGCGGCAAGGATCTGCAGCTCCCGGGACGCTCCGAGGCGGCGCCAACATCCACATCGGCATCGACTGGCTCGAATCCATCGCGTTCAAGCACATCGACAAGATCGGCGAGCGGGTATTGATCATCGGTGTCGGAAATACCGCCATGGACTGCTGCCGCTCGTCGCGACGCTTGGGGGGCCGGGATATCAAGGTGATGGCCCGCCGCCCGCGCGGATTCTTCAAAGCCTCCCCCTGGGAGCTGGAGGACGCAGAGGAGGAAGGGATCGAGATCCTCGTCAACCATGCTCCGAAGCGCTTCGTGCTGGAACAGGGGAAGCTGGTCGGTATGGAATTCGAGCGGCTGGAGTGGGACACCGACGCGAAGCACTCGAAGACCGTCGATTCCGTCATTCTCCCTTGCGATGATGTGATCCTGGCCATCGGCCAGGAGGCGGCCTTTCCCTGGATCGAGCGGGGTCTCGGCATCGAGTTCGGCGCGCAAGAGCTCCCCATCGTGGACGAGACCACCTTCATGTCCACCCGCCCCGGCGTCTTCTTCGGCGGCGACGCCCCCTGGGGCCCGAAGAACATCATCTGGGCCGTCGCCCACGGACACGAAGCCGCGATCTCCATTCATCAGTATGCGCACGCCCAGCCGGTGGTCCTCCGGCCGCCTCGCGGTCTGAATCTGACGAGTCAGAAGATGGGAATATCGGAGTGGAGCTATTCCAACGACTTCAATCCGGTGCTGCGCCAGAAGATGAAGCATATCAATCTGGTCGAGCGCTTTCGGGAGTTGTCCGTCGAGGTGGAGCTCGGCTTCACGCCCGAGCAGACGGCCCGCGAGGTGGAGCGCTGTCTGAATTGCGATGTACAGACTGTCTTTGCCGCTCCACGCTGCATCGAGTGCGATGCCTGCGTCGACGTCTGTCCGGTCCTCTGCCTGACCATCGCCCCCAACGGCGAGGAGAAGGACGTCAGGAGCCGGCTCACGGCTCCCGCCCTCAACCCCGATCAGGCTCTCTTCGTCTCCGAGGAGCTGCCGCAGACGAAACGAGTGATGCTCAAGGACGAGAACATCTGTGTGCACTGCGGACTCTGCGCCGAGCGTTGCCCCACCGCCGCCTGGGACATGCAACTGTCGGACATCCTCTTGCCCTACGCCAAGAACGGCTCATGCCCGACGCCAACTCCCGCGTAAACGATTTCGCCTTCAAGCTGGCCAACGTCAACGGCACCGGTTCGGCCTCCGCGAACGGGCTCCTGATGCAGGCCATCTTCCGGATGGGCATTCCCGTCTCCGGGAAGAATCTCTTTCCGTCCAACATACAGGGGCTCCCCACCTGGTACGAAATCCGGGTGAACAAGGACGGCCGAACCGCCAGGGCGCTGGACTATGACTTGATCGTCGCGATGAACGCTCAGACGTACGCGCGGG
>Ga0187824_10000269_pt1 | contig 10301 bp, 7 predicted proteins | sample NC_wetland_sal_i_13_FD_132437 | JGI IMG/M metagenome (GOLD analysis project Ga0187824, IMG submission 132437) | Wetland sediment microbial communities from Neuse River Estuary, North Carolina, USA - SourceSoil_4 | ecosystem: Environmental > Aquatic > Freshwater > Wetlands > Sediment | place... | reverse complement strand
GAGGGAAACAGACTCACGGAAAGAGAGAATACCGCGGTCCGCTGCGCAAGATCAGAAGTAGGATTCAGCCCCGGCGAGGCTTTTGCCTTCGGCTGCTGCAAGCCGGTCCAGATAATCGCGTAAGTCGCCGGGAAGAGGAGCGCGCGTTTCCACCCATTTGCCACTGCGCGGGTGAGGAAAGCCCAGTTTCGCGGAATGGAGAAATTGCCTGCCAAGCGCCGGCATGCTGGAGTTGCGGGTTTGCAGGTGTGTTGCGGCGCCATAAAGGGTGTCTCCGACCAGCGGATGCTTCAGCGCGGAAAGGTGCACTCTGATTTGATGCGTTCTTCCAGTGTGCAGTTGGACTTCGAGCAGCGTGGCTGGGCCGATTTCGGCCAGTTTCCGCCACTCGGTGATTGCCGGGCGGGCCTTGCCGGCAAGAACCCGGCCGCCGGTCTTCGCGCTGGCAGTGAACGCCTTCATGCGCGTACGGCGAATGGGGTCACGGCCTATGGCTAGTTCGATCTTTCCCTTTTCCTTGTCGAAGCTGCCTTCCGCGAGCGCCAGATACGTTTTTTTGACGGCGCGAGTGCGAAACGATTCGGCCAGTTTGGCGTGGGCGAAATCGTTTTTGGCGATGGCGATCACGCCGGATGTGTCCTTATCGAGACGATGGACGATGCCTGGCCGAAGATCGTCGGTCGCAGCGCCGCCGCTCGAGAGCGACTGCCCGCGCCCAAGCAGCGCATTGACCAACGTCCCCTGCGAGTTCCCCGCCCCGGCGTGGACGCTCATGCCAGCCGGCTTGTTCACCACCAAAACGTCATCGTCCTCGTAGAGAATTTGCAGTGGAATGTGTTCCGGCTCGGCGCTCAGGGCGGGGCGTTCCTGCGCCTCGACGTAGATGCGCTCACCGCCGCGCAGTCGAAGCGCTGCTTTTGCAGGAGCGCCATTTACCAGCACCAGGCGTTCTTCGATGAGTTCTTGCACGCGGGCACGCGAGAGATTGGGGCAGCGTTCGACGACGAAACGGTCGAGTCGCGTGCCGCGATGCGAATCCGCAGCAATGAGTTCGGTACGGCTCGTTTCGGGTTTCATGGGCGCAAACAGATCCGCAGTACATCTTCAAACACGGTTAGAACCGCTCTTTCACGCGGATTGCGCTGCAATGCTAGCATCAAAAAGTCTCGAACTTGCATGCCTTGGGAGCCTCCGCCGCTTTGCAGACGACAAATTCACCGATCCCGGAAGTAGTCTCGGAGGCAGACACTGCCGACGTCCCGAAAAAGCGTGCTTCGACGCGCTGGGCATATCTCTCCATTGCGCTGGTGATCTTGTTAATTGCTGGAATTCGTTTTCGGCTCCGCGCTATGCCTCTGGAGCGCGACGAAGGCGAATACGCTTACGCGGGGCAGTTGGTTCTCCAGGGAATTCCGCCGTATCAGCTGGCCTATAACATGAAGCTGCCTGGGACGTACGCCGCCTATGCTGCGATTATGGCCGGGTTCGGCCAGACCGCGGCCGGAATTCATCTTGGCGTTATCGTGGTAAACGCCGCGTGCATCTTGCTGGTGTTCCTGATCAGCAGGCGCCTGTTCGATTCCACGGCCGCGGTTGTAGCGGGAGCCAGCTTCGGGCTCTTCTCGATCCGCCCGCAATTGCTCGGATTAGCAGGCCACGCCACGCACTTCGTCGCCCTCGCGGCGCTGCTTTCCCTCTGCCTCCTGCTCCGCGCCTTGGACTCCGGGCGACGTTCACTCTTCTTCTGGAGCGGAGTTTTTTCCGGCATGGCTTTGTTGATGAAGCAACCGGGCTTCTTCTTCCTGGTTTTTGCCGGCCTCTACCTGCTCTGGCGGGAATGGGACGCGCGAAAACCTTGGAGAACACAATTCAAGAGCTTCGCCGCGTTCGCAGTCGGCGGAGCACTCCCATATATCGTGACTTGTCTGATTCTCCTGCGAGCGGGCGTCTTTCAGAAATTCTGGTTCTGGACATTTTCTTATGCGCGGGCTTACGGCTCGGAACTCAGCCTGTACGACGGATTGCACCAGTTTGCTAATCGCATGGAACTGCAGAAGGAACACATCGGTCTGATTTGGCTGCTGATCGTGTTCGGCATGGCCGCTTTCCTATGGGACCGTAAATTGCGCCCGCACGCGCCGTTTGTGCTGGGTCTGCTCGGCTTCTCGTTCTTGGCGCTAAGCATGGGTTTGTATTTTCGTGGCCACTACTTCATCGTGCTTTACCCGGCCTTGGCGCTGCTGGCAGGAGCCGGCGTAAGCGCCGCCTCCAATTTGCTGCGGCGAAAGGCTTTACCCAGCACGTTAATCGCCGCTCCGCCCATTCTCTTCGCGCTGGGGTTCGCAAACGCACTCTATGCGGATCGCGCCATCTACTTCACCGAGTCGCCCCACGAAGCCTGCCGCGAAATCTACGGTATCAATCCGTTCCCTGAAGCCATCGGGATTGCCGATTATATCCGCGCTCATTCGGACGCCAACGCGCGCGCAGCGGTACTTGGCTCGGAACCGGAGATCTACTTTTATTCCCAACGCCACTCCGCAACTGGCTACATCTACACTTATCCGCTGGTCGAGGAACAACCTTACGCATCGGTGATGCAATCAGAATTCATTCGCGAAGTGGAGTCAGCCGCGCCCGAATTCATTGTTTACGTTCTGGTTGATCGGTCCTGGCTGAAGCGGCCGCGCTCCGACCAGCACATTTTTCAGTGGGCCGACGCCTACACCCGCGAACACTATTCTCTGGTAGGAATCGCCGACGGCGGCAATCACGACGTTTATGTGTGGGGACCCGAAGCGCAAGCTTATCGCCCGCGCCGCCCGGAAGTGGTGCTGGTTTACAAACGCGAGTCCCGATAGACATCGTGCCCTAAACGCGGCACCCTGCAACCGCTCGTGGAGTGGACTCCGGTGCGGCTGGCTCTCCGGAAAGAGTCGTGACCATGCTTATGGAATTGCCCGCAGCTCAATGTTTGGTCAGCACCAACTGCCAGTTGGGATTGATGGGAATGACTACTGTGGTGCCCGGAACCGCGCGGTCGAATTCAGCAGCGCGCTCTTTGAACTGAAGGTCCTCGAAAGGCTTGTACTTCCAGTCGCGCCAGATTCCGACCGGCAATAGCAACAGAACGGCAAAGGCGATATAGCGGACGCCCGTTGTTGCGGCTGGCGTTGTAACGCTCCAAATCAGCGCACTCAGAAATGCCAGCATCGGGAAGAAATAGTAGCGGTTTCCGACTCCCGGCGTTTGCATCTGCTGCCATTGTTCGGCGGTGCCGCCGTACGTCGCGACCGGGTGGATTAAGGCCAAGGTCAGCGCCACGGCCGCATACAGGAGAAAAAGGCGTAACTCCAGTGGCGCCCTGCAGCAAGCGTAAGCCACAATGCCGATCCCGAGGCAAAGCGCCACCACTTCGGCTAACAACAGATATCGTGATTGATCGAAGAAGAGTCTGATGAAAGTTCGCACACCCAAAATGGAGGAAAAGAACACCTGTCCGCCCAGAATTCCAACCAGTCGTACCAGCCCGGCTCCGTTCGGCGCGGGCCTGCGCGAATGTGAAAAAAACAAGAACGCCGTTTGCAGCAGTGATCCGCAGGCCAGAACAGCCACAGCCTCCTTGAGGAACATCTCGCGGCGCTTCACGAGAAGCGGGACCGCCACCACGACCAGTAGCATGCCGGCAGCACCGTCCAGAACGGCCAGCGTCAATGCCGAAAGCGCGAACCCTCTCCACACCAGGCTTTCCTCGTATTTTCCCAACAGGATCAGCAGCCCGATCAGCGCCAGATGCCACTGCATGTTGGTGGTATTCGCATGGACTTCAAAGGAATTGGGCAGCGCCAGATAGAGCAGGCAGCAGGAAATCCGCAGATAGAACGGTATGGCTCTCCAAGTTGAGGAAAGAAAAATATTTACCGGAAGAATTTGCATGACCAGCGCGCACACATTCATGACCAGGGGCGCCATCGCAAATGGAAACGCCAGCGCCAGCAGGCCCACCAGCCGCGATGCCGTTTGTAAATAGCCTGAATCTGGCAGAAGCAGACACCTCCAGCCAAAGTGATAGGCGTCCGCAAACCAGCGAGCACCGTCCTCGGCATAGAACTGCGCGTTTAGAATGGCGTCGGGCCGGCGGGAAACTAGTATCGCGAAAGAAATGAAAAAGACGGCTAGCTGGATCGGCGAGCCGGGCGCGGAGCGGCTTTTGCCCGGCGGCGTATTGCTCCAGCCCGCGTTCTGCTGTTCGGGCATCATGGCTATTTCTTTGTGAATTGCATCTGCCAGGTCGTCGGGTTGATGGGAATGGATATTCGCGTCCCGGGTGCGGCACGCTCAAAATCGGCGGCAAATTCCTTGAAATCCAGATCGGGAAACGGGCGATAGACCCAGTCGCGAAAGACGCCGATCGGCAACAGCGCAAGGATCGCGATGCCGGTGTATTGCACAATTTTCCCGCGGCCCGAACTGCTGGCCATCCACAGCAGCGTCGCCAGGAACGCAAGCATCGGATAGAACCAGTACCGGTTGGTGATGCCCGGGGTCTGCATCAGTTGCCACTGCTCGTAATCGCCGCGCAGGATCGCGTAGGGCCGCGCCAGCGCCATGACTAGCACGATTCCGGAGTACAAAATAAAAAGTCTCAGCTCAAAAGGCGCGCGCAACGCAGCGTAGGTCAGGATCGCCAAACCGATCAGCATCGCCACCGTCTGGATCAGAAACAGGGCATGCAGATGCGCAAAATAAAACTGGATAAACGTCCTGAGACCCAGGACGCCAGAAAGGAAAACCTGGCCGCCCAGGATACCGACCAGCCGGTGCAGACTGGCTCCGTTCGGCGAAGAGGGCCGCGAACCGGAATAAAGAATGAACAGTGACTGCACGATCGCCCAGGGAATCATGAACCAGAGCGCCACCGGCGCGTGACGGTCTCTTCGCTTCCAGTACAAAACGAACGCGATCGGAATGAGAAACATGCCAAGCGGCCCGTCCAGAACACAAAGACTCAAAATGCAAGCGTCGATAATCCGCCACAGCCTTCCGGTTTCCGCCCGTGAAAGCAAAACCAGCATTCCGGCCAGCGCCAGATGCCACTGAATGTTGGTGGTATTGGCGTGGATCTCAAACGAATTCGGAATCCCCAGATAGATCAGGCAGCCCAGAATGCGCTTTTCGAGGGGAATCTCGGCAAACCGCGATGACAGAAAAATATTCACCGGCAGGATGTGCGCGGCAAACGCGCTCAGCACCATGACCACCGGCGCCCAGGCAAAGGGAACCAGCAGCGCGATCAGTCCGATGATGCGGGAGAGCGAATTGAGGTATCCGCCATTGGGCATCAACAAACAGCCAAAACCGGCTTGGTACGCGTCCACGTACCAGTTCGCTCCATCTTCCGCGTAAAACTGCGGCGTCAACAAGGCATCCGGGCGCCGTGAAAATAAAATGAGCAACGCCGTCAGGAACACCATGGCGTGGAACAGGCATTGGCCTTTGCGGTCCGCGGGATACAAGCGGTGCCACACGATGCTCGAGTTGCCCGAATTCATCGCTTTCTTCCACGCTACCGAGGCGCGCCCGACGGGTCAATCGAAAGCGCCTGCCTAAGTCCCAAAACGACAAGGCGTCCGCCCGCAGTTTGCTTCCGCTATCTCGAAGCCAGATGTCCACTCCTGCACTATACTGGCAGCCTCGGGAGGGTTCCCTCGTGACGTATACAATCCGCTTTTTGGGTGGGATCATTTTTGCGAGTGCGTTCTTGTCGGTGGTTGATTTGGGCCTCCCGCAACATGCGCTCGCTCAAGAAGTGGCCTTAACCTTTGACGACCTGCCCAATCACGGCCCGCTCCCCGCCGGCGTGACGCGTGAGGACGTGGCGCGCAAGATTCTGGCCGCCTTCAAAGCGGCAAAAATGCCTGCGGTCTATGGTTTTATCAACGCCGGAAAAATGCAGGACCATTCGGACGACATCGAGGTGCTCAAGCTGTGGCGCGCTGCCGGCCAGCCGCTCGGCAATCACACTTTCGAGCACATGAGTTTGAACAACAACACCCTCGCCGCATTTGAAGAGAACATCGCCGAAGACGAGCCCACGCTGCAATCGCTCATGGGAAAGAAAGACTGGCACTGGTTCCGCTACCCTTACCTGGACGAAGGCGACACGCTGGAGAAACGGCGCGGCGCGCGCGCTTATCTGAAGGAACATCGGTACCGCGTCGCGCAGGTGACGCTCGATTTCCAGGATTATGCCTGGAACCCCGCCTATGCGCGTTGTCTCGAAAAACATGACGACCAAACCGTTGCCTGGCTGCGAGAAAGCTATCTGAGTACCGCGACCGAATACATGAAACTGGGTCGCCAACTCTCGCAACAACTATTTCATCGCGACATCAAATACGTCCTGCTCATGCACATCGGCGCCTTTGACGCGGAAATGCTTCCCCAGCTTCTCGCACAAATGCGGCAGCAGGGCTTCAAATTCATCACCCTGAAAAAAGCCGAATCCGATTCGGTGTATGACACCGATCCTGACTCGACCTTCAAGGACGGCGGCACCCTCCTCGATCAGATCATGGAAGTGCGCCACTTGCAGTATCCGCCGCACGCGGAAAAGCCCATGCAGGAGCTCGAAGCGGCTTGCAAGCAATAGCTGCGGTTAGCTCTTCCCGCGCTTTGCCGTTTCGCGGGTGTGAAACAACACGTCAAATAGAATCAGAATCGCGCCAACGGTGATCGCCGAATCGGCCACATTGAACGCCGGATAGCGGTAAGATCCAAACCACACCTCAAAAAAATCCGTAACGCCGCCGTGCAGAATCCGATCGGTCAGGTTGCCGGTGGCTCCACCCAGAAGCAGCGCCAGTCCGGCCGCGGCGCGTGCGGAAACATCGGCCCCCGCCACCAGATACCATGCCAGAATCGCGATCACCACCAGCGAAGCGCCAATCAGCAGGTAGCGCACCCAGGGCGATGTGCTGTCTGCGAAAATGCTGAAAGCAATTCCTGGATTCTTGCTGTGCACCAGGTAGAGGAAGTTGTGCGCGAGTTCGTGGCGCCAGCCCTCGCTGGTTTTCGCTTCAATCGCAGCTTTAGAAACGCGGTCCAGCAAGACCACGACAAAGGTCAGGATCAGCCAGCGCAGCCGCGAAGCATGAATCATCGAGGTAGCACAGACTTCAGTCTGTGCATGCCTTTCGTCCGCGCTGGCTATTCAGCGTGGATCCTCTCATCTTGCGCCGCCCTCAATCTCCGCCAGCGCCGCCGAACATCGCTCGCAAATCGTCGGATACCGCGCGTTCTCGCCCACGTGCGTGGAATAGTTCCAGCAGCGTTCGCACTTCGCGCCGTCCGCCTTGTGCACGCAAATCTCCAGGGATGGCACGGCTTCCGACTTGTAATCCGGCGCTCCGGCGCTGAAAAAATCGACCTGAGACACGATGAACAGCCCGGGCAGCTGTGCCAGATGGTTCTTCAGTTTGGACTTCAGTTCCGGATTGCCGTTCAGCAGAACCTTCGCTTCCAGACCAGAATTGATCTTCTTCTCGTTGCGCGCCGTTTCCAGCGCCTTCAGCACCTCGCCGCGCACCTTGGCTAGCAAGTCCCAATTCGCGGATTGCGCGGGCGATATTCCCGAACGCAGCTCGCTCTCATCTGGAAACAGCGCGATGTGCACGCTGGCCGCTTCCCCGGCTCTTTTCGGCAGATATTTCCAGATCTCTTCCGCCGTGAATACCAGAATCGGCGCCACGATGCGCACCAGCGCGCTGGTAATCTTATAAATCGCGGTCTGCCCCGAACGCCGCGAAGGATTGTTCGGCGCCTTGGTGTACAGCCGGTCTTTCAACACGTCGTAATAAAACGCGCTCAGATCCACCACACAGTAGTCATGAATCGCGTGATACACGCGGTGAAATTCGTACGCCGCGTACCAGTCGCGGCATTTCTTCACCAGTTCCGCCGTCCGATCCAGCATCCAGCGGTCCATCTCTTCCATCTGCTCAGCCGGCAAAGAATTCTTTGCCGGATCAAAATCGTTCAAATTGCCTAACGCGAAGCGGAACGTATTGCGTATCTTACGGTACGCCTCGCTGAGCTGCGTCATCACCCGCTCGCTCATTTTCACATCAGCCTGATATTCCACCGATGTGACCCACAAACGCAGCAGGTCCGCTCCCCATTTATCGCAGATTTCCGCCGGTTCGATGGAATTCCCGAGCGACTTGGACATTGGCCGCCCTTGCTCATCCAGCGTCCAGCCGTGCGTCACCACGCCCCGAAACGGCGCCGCGTGCCGCACGCCGGTCGCCACCAGCAGCGAACTTTGAAACCAGCCGCGATATTGGTCCGGCCCTTCCAGGTACACGTCCGCAGGCCACTCTTTTCCATGCAGCACAGCCAGGTTCGACGAGCCGGAGTCGAACCACACGTCCAGAATATCGTGCTCCTTGCGCCACTTCGTCGCGCCGCAAGAACACTTGGTGCCCGGCGGCAGCAACTCTTCCGCCGAATGCTGGTACCACGCGTCCGCGCCTTCCTTCTTGAACCACTCCACCACGTTGTGCAGCGCCTTGTAGTCTTCCAGTTGCTTCCCGCAGCCTTCGCAGAAAAACACAATAATCGGCACGCCCCAGAAACGCTGCCGCGACACGCACCAATCCGGCCGCTTCTCGATCATTTCGTAGATGCGGTCTTCGCCCCACGCCGGAATCCACTTCACGCCATGGACTTCATCCAGCGCTTCCTGCCGCAGCGATTTCGGGCTGTCCGTCGGCACCGCGTCCATGCGGATGAACCACTGCTCCGTCGCCCGGAAAATCACCGGGTTGTGGCAGCGCCAGCAATGCGGATAGGTGTGCTTGTAAGGGCGATTCCCCAGCAGCGCGCCGTGATCCGCCAGCAACTTCACGATGATCGGATTCGCCGTGAAGACATCCTTGCCTTTGTATTCCGGCAGGCCTTCGGTGTAAACGCCCTTATCGTCCAGCGGCGCGTAAATCTCTAACCCATATTTCTGGCCAGTGTTGAAGTCGTCCACGCCATGGCCTGGCGCGGTGTGTACGATGCCGCTGCCTTGATCCAGCGTGACATAGCCCGCCATCACGCCTGGCACCTGCATCGGCAAAAACGGATGCTGGAACTTCATGCCCTCAAAATCGTGGCCCTTGTACTTCGCCAGCACCTCAGCCTGCTTGATTTCACACTCCGCCTGCAGAGCCGCCACACGATCCGCGGCCAGCAGCAGCTTCCCTTTTTCCGTCTGCACCACCGCGTATTCGAAATCGGGATGAAACGCCAGCGCCCGGTTATGCGGAATAGTCCAGGGCGTGGTGGTCCAGATCACCGCTGCGACATCGCTACCGATTTTCGCAGCGTCGCCCTTGCCGCCTCCCACTACCGCAAACTTCACCCAGATCGACGGGCTGACGTCGTCCTCATACTCCACTTCCGCTTCCGCCAGTGCCGTAGAATCGTACCAGCACCAGTACACCGGCTTGCGCCCGCGATACACGTAACCTTTTTCCATGAACTCCAGAAACGCCCCCGCGATGGTCGCTTCGTAATCGAAGCTCATCGTCAGATAAGGATCGTTCCAGCGCCCAAACACGCCCAGCCGTTTGAAATCTTTCTTGTGTTGCTCCACGAACCGTGCCGCAAACGCGCGGCACATTTTGCGAAACTCCGCCGGCGGCACTTTGCCTTTTCCGCCCAGCTCTTTTTCCACCTGCGTTTCAATCGGCAGCCCGTGGCAATCCCACCCGGGAACATACGGCGCGTAGTGTCCCGCCATGCTCTTGGTCTTCACGATCAAGTCTTTCAGGATTTTGTTCAGTCCCGTTCCCAGGTGAATCGTCCCTGTGGGATACGGCGGCCCGTCGTGCAATATGAACAGCGGCTTACCCTGACGCGCATCCAGAATCTGCTCATACAGGTTCGCCGCCTGCCACGCTTCGAGCTGTTTCGGCTCGTTTTGCGGCAGCCCGGCCTTCATCGGAAAATCCGTCTTGGGCAGGTTCAGCGTGCTCTTCAATACCAGTGGTTCAGACATGGATATCGCGTCGCAATTCCCTTCTCGGTAGCGCAGGCTTCAGCCTGTGCCGTTTTCCGCCTCGCCTGATCCTGATTTTCGCCTGAAACAATGGCGGGCAACTACGCAATGTGTAGCCAACGATTTTACAACGGAAAGCGCACCCGGCAAATTCGCACTACTCCATACCGAACCCATGCATCGCTCTCCGGCCGGCCCGCCTTCCAACCACCGCGTAGCCGGCCGAAAAGCATCCAACTCCTTACCGCAGCTT
>Ga0187824_10000267_pt1 | contig 10317 bp, 7 predicted proteins | sample NC_wetland_sal_i_13_FD_132437 | JGI IMG/M metagenome (GOLD analysis project Ga0187824, IMG submission 132437) | Wetland sediment microbial communities from Neuse River Estuary, North Carolina, USA - SourceSoil_4 | ecosystem: Environmental > Aquatic > Freshwater > Wetlands > Sediment | place... | reverse complement strand
TCGACCCGGGCGTAGATGTAGCCGTTGTTCGCGTAGAGATTCGAGACCTTCTCGGTGGCGGCCTCCCATTCCGACCGGTTGAACGGCGGGTGCGCCTCGAACGGGAAAAAGGCCTTGAGCTCCTCCGAGGAGAACCGGCGGTTCCCCTGGATGTCGAAGGTGCCGACCTTGTACACCTGCCCCTCGTCCACGGTCAGCTTGAGCAGCGCCTTGCCGGTCGTCGAGTCGGGAAGCAGCGTGTCGCCCAAGACCTGGAAGTCGATGTAGCCGTTGTCCGCGTACCATCGCGGCAGCCGATCGCGGCTGTCGTCGTCCACCCGCTTCTCGTCGTACTGCCCGCTCTGGAACCAGAGGAAGCCCTCCGGCCGGGTCGCCATGTGCTTCACCACGGCCTTGTCGGGAAAGGCCTTGTTGCCATCGATCTCGACTTCGCTCACCGCCACCCGGCGCCCCTCGGCGATGTCGAACACGACCCGCACCGCGCCGTCCCGCTCGGCCAGCGTCGTGTCCGTCACGACGGCCGCGTAGTAGCCCTGCTTCTTGTAGAGGGAGTCGATCGCCGCCCGGGAGCGCTCCAGGGCGTCCCGGTCGAGCGGCTTGCCGTTGACGAGCTTCACGCGGTCTCGCACGGTCCCCTCCGGGATCCGCTCGAACCCCCGCACGGTCCACCCCAGGAGCATCGGGCGCTCCTTGACCGTGAAGACCAGGTAGACCTTGCCGCCCTCGGTCTTCTGCTCCACCGAGACGTCGTCGAACTGCCCGGTCTTGAACAGGGCGGTGATGGCGCGCTGGACGTCGCGGTAGTTGATGACCTGGTGCGGGGCCAGGCCGGCCGTGCTCACCACCTGCTCGGCGGTGAGCCGCTGGTTGCCCTGCACCACGATGCTGTCCACGGGCGGGGTCGGCGCCGGTTCCTGTGCCCGGGCAACCGCCGACCCGCCGAGGCTCACCGACAGGACGGCGACCAAGAGAACGGAAAGCCGCATCAAGACCTGTAAAAAGGGAGCGGCGCCGCCCGCCGGAGGGCGGACGGCGCCGAGGGCCTTACGCCCGGGTGCCGGTAAGGGCGCTGAAGACGAGTCGATCACCCTCGGGGGCAACCGCGACCTCGATCTCGTCGCCCCGACCGAACTCGCCGACGAGGATCCGCTCACTGAGCGGGTCCTCGATATAGCGCTGGATCGCCCGCTTGAGCGGTCGGGCCCCATAGCTCTCGTCGTAGCCCTTCTCGACGAGGAAGTCGATGGCCGCAGGGGTGAGGCGCACTTCGTCGCCCACCCGGCGCTGCACGTCCTTGAGCAGGATCGACACGATCTGCGAGATATGCTCCCTCGTGAGCGGGTGGAAGACGATCACATCGTCCAGCCGGTTCAGGAACTCGGGGTTGAACACCTTGTTCATCTCGTCCTTGATCCGCTCCTGCATCTTCTCGAAGCTGCCCTTGGCGTCGGCCGTGTGGAAGCCGAGCGTCTTGCCCTGCATGATGTCCCGGGCGCCGACGTTGGACGTCATGATCACCACGGTGTTCTTGAAGTCGATCATCCGGCCGTAGTTGTCGGTCAGGTGGCCCTCGTCGAGCACCTGCAGCAGGATGTTGAACACGTCCGGATGGGCCTTCTCGATCTCGTCCAGAAGGACGACCGAGTAGGGCTTGCGCCGCACAGCCTTGGTCAGCGTGCCGGAGTCCTCGTAGCCCACGTAACCCGGGGGCGCCCCGATCAGCCGGGAGACCGAGAACTTCTCCATGTACTCCGACATGTCCACCCGGATGAGGGCGGACGAGTCGGCGAACAGGAACCGCGCCAGGGCCCGGGCGAGCTCGGTCTTGCCCACCCCGGTAGGGCCGGAGAAGATGAACGAGCCGATCGGCCGGTTCGGATCCTTGAGGCCCGCGCGGGAGCGCCGGATGGCCCGGGACACGGCCTTGATGGCCTCGTCCTGGCCCACGACCGAGCCGTGGATCTCGTCCTCCATGCGCATGAGCCGCGTGGCCTCCGCCTCCTGCAGCCGGGTGACCGGGATGCCGGTCCAGCGGGACACGATGAAGGCGATGGCCTCCTCGTCGATCACCGGCCGGCGGGTCTGCCGGTCTCGCTCCCACTCCTCGTTCTTGAGCCGGATCTGGTTCTGCAGGTCCCGCTCCTGGTCGCGCAGCGCGGCGGCGCGCTCGAAGTTCTGGTCGCGGACCGCCTCTTCCTTCTGGAGGTTCACCTGCTCCAGCGCGGCCTTGAGCTCGGCCACCTCCGCCGGCGGCACCTGGGAGGCGAGCCGCGCCCGGGCCCCGGCCTCGTCGATCACGTCGATCGCCTTGTCCGGCAGGAACCGGTCGGTGATGTAGCGGTCGGACAGCTCGGCCGCGGCCGAGAGGGTCGGGTCCGGGATTGCCACCCGGTGGTGGTCCTCGTACTTCTTTCGGAGGCCCTTGAGGATCTCGACCGTCTCTTCCACCGTGGGCGGCTCGACCATCACGGTCTGGAACCGGCGCTCGAGCGCGCCGTCCTTCTCGATGTACTTGCGGTACTCATTGAGCGTCGAGGCGCCCACGCACTGGAGCTCGCCGCGCGCGAGCGCGGGCTTCAGCATGTTGGACGCGTCGATCGCGCCCTCGGCCGCGCCGGCGCCCACCAGCGTGTGCAGCTCGTCGATGAACAGGATGATGTTCTTGTTCTGGGCGATCTCGTTCATGACCGCCTTGAGCCGTTCCTCGAACTGCCCGCGGTACTTGGTGCCGGCGATCACGGCCGCCATGTCCAGCGAGAGCACCCGATGGTCCCGGAGCACGTCGGGGCAGAGTCCGTTGGCGATGAGGAGCGCGAGGCCCTCGACGATCGCCGTCTTGCCGACGCCCGGCTCGCCGATCAGCACCGGGTTGTTCTTCTTGCGCCGCGCCAGGATCTCCATGACGCGCTCGATCTCCTTGGCCCGGCCGATGGTGGGGTCGAGCTGGCCCTCGGCGGCGAGCTGGGTGAGGTCGCGGCAGAAGTGGTCGAGCGCCGGCGTCTTGGACTTCTTCTCCGACTTGGGGGCAGCGCTGGGGGTGGCGGGCGTGCCGCCGGCCGAGGCCTGGGGCATGTCGCTCCCGAGGAGCCGGAGCGTCTCCGCCCGCGACTGCTCGAGGTTCACGCCGGCATCGGTCAGCACCTGGGCCGCGATACCCTTCTCCTCGCGCAGCAGGCCGAGCAGCAGGTGCTCGGTGCCCACGTAAGAGTGGTTGAGCTCCCGCGCCTCGGTCATCGCGAGCTCGAGTACCTTCTTGGCCCGGGAGGTGTACGGCAGGTCGGGGCCGGCGGCGGCCGCCGCTTTCCCCTTCTTCACCGTCTCCTCGATCTTCTGCTGGATCTCCTCGAGGTCCACGTTCAGGTTGGTGAGCACCGCCGCCGCGACGCCCTCACCCTCGCGGATGAGGCCGAGGAGGATGTGCTCGGTCCCCACGTACTCGTGATGGAGGCGCGCGGCTTCTTCCCGCGCCATCTGGAGGACCTTGCGGACACGATCGGTAAAATTGTAGCCGTTCATCGCTGACACTCTGCGTTCATGCCGTACTGCTCGGCGGCTGCCCGCGCCGCCCCACTTCCTCTTCCAGCACCCGCCGCACGTACTGGGCTCGGCGGATCGCCAGCTCGGGATCGGACGGCGCGGCGCCGTTCGCGATCGCGAGATGGGCGGGCTGAGTGTACACCAGCAGCTTGTTGAGCGTGTACATCCCCACTCCGGGGATCAGCCCCATCCCGGCGCCCAGCCGCACGCCGCTCAGGAGATTCATCGCCTCCTCGAACGAGAGCGATCGCGCGTAGCGGAGGAGGCCGAAGGCGCGCCACACCTTGTCCTCGATGATCGTGGGCGCATCCCGGAGTAGCACCTGCCGCGCCTGCTCCTCGTAGTCGATGACCTGCCGAACCATCTTGCCGAGATGGTCGAGGAGCTCGGCTTCCGACTTGCCGAGGGTCGTCTGGTTGGAGAGCTGAAAGAAGTTGCCGACGACCTCGCTCCCCTCGCCGTACAACCCCCGGTAGGTGAGCCCCACCTGCGCCAGGCCCTGAAGGACCTTGGAGATTTCCTTGGTCAGCACCAGCCCCGGCAGGTGGATCAGCACCGACGCCCGGAGTCCCGTCCCGACGTTGGTAGGACAGCTGGTAAGGTAACCAAACTCGGGGTGAAATGCGAACGGAAGTCGTTGTCCCAGTTCGGCGTCCAGCTTGTCAACCTCGGCGTAGGCACCTTCCAGGGCGAAGCCGGAATGGAGGCCCTGAAGCCGGAGGTGATCCTCCTCGTTCAGCATCGCGCCGATCCGGTCCTGGATCAGCAGGCAGGCCCCGGACCGCACCCGCCCGTCGGCGTCCAGCCCCGCCAGCTCCTTGCTTACCAAGTGCCGCTCGTGCAGGAGCTGGCGGTCGGTCCGGTCCAGCGTGTCCAGCCGGAAGGCCGCCGCGCGGCGGAGGAGCACCGTGTCCCGGGCGGCCCGCTGCACCTGCTCGAGGATCGCCTCCCGCTCCCCCTCGCTGTTCCGGGTGAGGAAGATGTGGTCCGCCAGGTTCCGCGCGAGCCGCACCCGGGTGGAGAGCACCAGGTGGCTCATCGGCCCGCTCGCGTCGAGCCAGCCAACCCCGCCGTCGGTGAGCAGGCTCAGGTCGATCATTCCGTCACCCGCAGGCGGTCCCGCAACTCGGCCGCCAGCTCGAAATTCTCCGTTTCCACCGCCAGGCGGAGCTGCTCCTTGAGATCGGCCGCGCGGCGGGCCGGATCCCGGTCCTCCCCGCTCTGCCGGGCATACCGCTCCCCCATGTGGACGGTGGATCCGTGCAGCCGGCGCAGCAGGTCGCGGAGCGGAACCTCGAAGGCCCGCCAGCAGTCGGCGCAGCCCAGCCGGCCGCCCTCCCGGAAGTCCTGGAGCGTGGCGCCGCACCGGGGGCAGGCGTGCTTCTCTCCCGAGGCCGGGACGAGGGCGGGATCGGTCAGCCCCTTGGTCATGGCGGCGAGGAACGACCCGATCTCGCTCTTGGCCGCGACCGAGCCGGTGCTCTCCACGCCCTTCTCCGCGGCGCAGCGTTCGCAGAGATGCAGCGTCGTGACCTGTTCGTTCACGATCTGGGTGAGGTGAACCACCGCGTCCCGCTCGTGGCAGCTATCGCATTCCATCAGGGCATCGACTCCACGCCGGAGAGCGGCACCAGGCGCCCGCTCTCGAGGCTCAACACCCGGTCCGCCCGGGCCGCAAGCAGGCGATTGTGGGTCACGACCACGAGCGCGGTCTCGAACTCCCGCGCGAGGCCCGCGAAGAGATCGTGCAGCAGCTCGCTGTGCCCGTGGTCGAGGTTGCCGGACGGCTCGTCCGCGAGCACCACCACCGGGTCCGTGGCCAGCGCCCGGGCCACCGCGGTCCGCTGCTGCTCCCCGCCCGAGAGCGCCGACGGGCGGTGGGTCATGCGGCCCGCCAGGCCCACCCGGGCCAGCAGCTGCTCCGCCCGGGAACGGGCCTCCGCCTCCGATGCCCCGGCGACGAGGAGCGGGAGCATCACGTTCTCGAGCGCGGTGAACTCGCGCAGCAGGTGGTGGAACTGGAAGACGAACCCGAGCTTTCGGTTCCGCACCCGGGCCAGCTCGGCCGGCGTCAGCTCGTTGTACGCCTCGCCGTCGAGCCGCACCGTCCCCGAGGTCGGCCGGTCCAGGGCGCCGAGCAGGTGCAGGAGCGTGCTCTTGCCCGCACCGCTCGCCCCCACGATGGCGACGAACTCGCCCCGGCCCACGGCCAGGTCGGCCCCGGCGAGCACCTCGATCGGGTTGCCGTCGCCGCCCCGGTAGATCTTCCGCAGGTCCGTCGCCTCGAGCATCGCCACGGCTTTCCCCCGCCCCTCAGTCGTGCCGGATCGCCTCGACCGGGGTAAGCCGGGCGGCCGAGCGCGAAGGATAGAGGGTCGCGAGCACGGCGATCGCCAGGCTCGTGAGAACGACCACGAGGACGTCCAGCGCCTCGACGTGCACCGGGAGGTGGTCGATGAAGTACACCGCGGGGTTGATCCGGATCCAGCCGGAGCGGTCCACGACGTAGGAGACCACTAGGCCGCCGACGAGCCCGAGCGTCGTCCCCACCAGCCCGATGATGGCTCCCTGCGCCAGGAAGATCCGCGCCACCGACGGCGCGGTGAGGCCCATCGCTTGGAGAATCCCGATTTCTCGCGTCTTGTCCGCCACCACCATGGTCAGCGTTCCCACGATGTTGAAGGCCGCCACCACCATGATGAAGAAAATAATCAGCCCCATGGCCAGCTTCTCGAGCTCCAGAGCGCTGAACAGGCTCGCGTTCTGCGTCTGCCAGTCGAGCGTCCGGTACGGGTATCCCAGCCGGTCCTCCAGCCGCCGGCCGATTTCCGGCGCCAGGTCGGGGTTGGTCACGCGCACGGCGATGCCGGAGACGGCGTCCCCCAGGCCGGTGAACTGCTGCGCCATCTTTCGGGACATGACGACGAACTGGTTGTCATACTGGAACATGCCCGTATCGAAGAGGCCGGTGACCTCGAACTTCCAGAACTTCGGTACCGCCACTCCCAGCGCCGGGTTCACCTTGGCCTGGGTGACCGGCACCAGCGTGACCACGTCGCCGGGGTACACGTTGAGCCGGCCGGCGAGCCGGGTCCCCAGCAGGATAGCGCCGTCTACGTCGGTGTGGGTCGGGCGGAACGACAGGTCGCCCTTCTTGATCGACTGGGGGAACGTCGTCACCGAACGGCTGCCCGTGTCCGGATCGAAGCCGAGGACGTTCACTCCCTCGCCGTAGTCATGCCCGGCGCTGATTCCCGCCTGGCTGATCACTTCAGGCGCCGCCGCGACGACCCCCGGCTCTTTCCGGACCTCCGCCAGCACCCGGCGCCAGTCGTCCATGCGGAGACCGGCGCCGAAGGTGAGGACCCTGAGATCGGGGTTGGCGACGAGGATCCGCTCCCGGAGGTCGTCCCGGAGCCCGTTCATTACGCCGAGGACGACGATGAGAGCCATGACCCCCACGGCCACCCCGCCCGTGGCGATGATGGTGTTGAGCGACGCTCCCGAGGACCGGCGGGAGCGGAGATAGCGTCCCGCGATCTTCCGCTCCAGCGCCGTCGGCCACCGGAGGATGGAGCGGTAGTCGGCCGGGCCTCCGATCGAGACGTCGGCGGCGCCGAACCGGCGCTTGCCCGCGCCCGCGAGCGAGGTCATGCGCCGGAGGTCTCCGGCCGCATCGCGGGAAAGAGGATCACATCGCGGATGGACGGCTGGCCGGTGAGCAGCATGACCAGGCGATCCACCCCGACGCCTACCCCGCCGGCCGGCGGCATGCCGTACTCCAGCGCGCGCACGTAGTCGGCGTCGTACTGCTGGGCCTCCTCGTCCCCGGCCGCGCGCTGGCGGCCCTGGTCCTCGAACCGCGCCCGCTGGTCGTCCGGGTCGTTCAACTCGCTGAAGGCGTTGGCCAGCTCGCGCCCCTGCACGAAGAGCTCGAACCGCTCGGTCAGCGCGGGGTCGCTCCGGTGCGCGCGGGCCAGCGGCGAGAGCGCCTTCGGGTAGTCTACGACGAAGGTGGGCTGAACCAAGTGCGGCTCGAGCACAGCCTTGAACACCTCGTCGAGCAGCTTCCCGCCCGTGAGCCCCTGCAGGGGCGGGTGGTCCTCGTCCTTCGCCTCGCGGAAGCGCTCCTTGAGAAACGCCCGAAGCTCGTCCTCGGTCGCGGTCCGCACATCCAGCCCGGTGCGCTGCCGGATTCCGTCGACGAAAGCCACCCGCGGCCACGGCCGGGCGAAGTCGAGCGTCACGCCGCCCCGCTCGATCCGGAGCGAGCCCAGGCAGTGCTGGACCACCCCCGCGATCATCTCCTCCACCAGGGCCATCATCTCGTGGTAGTCGGCATAGGCCTGGTAGAACTCCAGCATCGTGAACTCGGGGCTGTGGGTGCGGTCCATCCCCTCGTTCCGGAAGTCGTGCCCGATCTCGTATACCCGCTCGAGTCCCCCCACCAGGAGCCGCTTGAGGTACAGCTCGTCGGCGATGCGGAGGAAGAGCGGCATGTCGAGCGTGTTGTGGTGCGTCACGAAGGGGCGGGCCGCGGCGCCGCCGTAGAGCGGCTGGAGGACCGGCGTCTCCACCTCGAGGAAGCTTCGCTCGTCGAGGAACCGCCGCAGGTACGCGATCACTCTGGCGCGGACCTGGAAGACCTCGCGGACCTCGGGATGCACCGCGAGGTCCGCGTAGCGCTGCCGGTAGCGCTGCTCCGGATCGGCGAGCGCGGTGTCGGCCGAGGTGCCGTCGTCCCGCACGTAGCTCTTGCCGCGGGGGAGCGGCCGGAGCGACTTGGCGAGCAGCTCGAGCGCCTCCACCCGGACGGTGATCTCGCCCATCTTGGTGCGGAACAGCCGTCCCCGTACCCCGATGTGATCGTCGAGGTCGAGCAGCCGCACCAGCTCGTAGCGCTCACCCAGCGCGTCCCGCCGGAAGTAGACCTGGATGCGCCCGGAGACGTCCTCGAGATGGGCGAACGCGGTCTTCCCCTGCGAGCGGAAGGCGGCGATGCGCCCCGCCACCCGGACCTCGGGGCCGGCCTCGCCCATCCCGTCGTCCCAGGCCGCCAGGGCCTGGGCGGCGGTGTGGCTCCGGTCGAAGCGATACGCGAACGGCGCCACGCCGAGCTTCTCCAGCTCGGCGCGCTTCTCCCGCCGCGCCGCCTCGACGTAGCTGCGCTCCTCGGTGGCGCTCACGCCGCTTTGCCCCCGAACCGCTTGAGGTACGCCTGGATGAACTGATCGAGGTCGCCGTCCATGACCCGCTGCACGTCTGATACCTTGAGCTCGGTGCGGTGGTCGTTGACCATGGTGTATGGCTGGAAAACGTAGGAGCGGATCTGGTTGCCCCAGGAGTTGTCGGTCTTGGTGGCCTCGACCAGCGCGCGGGCCGCCTCCTGCTCCTCCAGCTTCTTCTGATACAGCGCCGCCCGGAGCATCTTGTACGCCGTCGCCTTGTTCTTGCCCTGGCTTCGCTCCTGCTGACAGGAGACGACGATCCCGGTCGGGAGGTGGGTGAGCCGAACCGCCGACGAGGTCTTGTTGACGTGCTGGCCGCCCGCCCCGGATGCGCGGAAGACGTCCATCTTGATGTCCTCGTCCCGGAGGTCGATCTCGATGGTGTCGTCCACCTCGGGGTACACGAACACCGAGGCGAACGAGGTGTGGCGCCGGGCCTGGGAGTCGTAGGGCGAGATCCGGACCAGCCGGTGCACGCCCTTCTCCGCCTTCAGGTAGCCGTAGGCGTAGCGGCCCTTGATCTCGATGGAGACCGACTTGATGCCGGCCTCTTCGGCGGGCACGAGATCGAGAATGCTCACCTCGAACCCGTGCCGCTCGGCCCAGCGCACGTACATGCGCATCAGCATCTCGGCCCAGTCCTGTGACTCGGTACCACCGGCGCCGGGATGGATGGTGAGGAGGGCGTCCTTCTCGTCCTCCGGACCCTGGAGCATTCCCTGCAGCTCGAACGCCTCCACCGCCTGGGCCAGGTTCGCCGTTTCCTGCTCGAGCTCCGCCGTCATTGCCGGATCCGGCTCCTGCTCCACCAGCTCGGCCAGCTCACGGGCTCCGGCGAGCCGCTGCCGTAACGACTCGTAGGGCGTGATCCAGGCCTTGAGCAGCTTCACCTCCTGCACGACGGTCCGGGCCGAATCGGCGTTGGCCCAGAACCCCGGCTCCGCCTGCTTTGCCTCGAGCACGGCGAGGCGCTCCGCCTTTGCGCTCAGGTCAAAGGAAGTCTCGGAGTTCGGTGACGCGGCGCTCGAGCGCCGCCAGACGATCCGCGAGATCCGACATGTTCAGGCTCCACGCTGGTGACGGAAAACCGGTAATACGAGCAGGCCGCTCGACCGCCGCCGGCGGACGAACGGCCCCAGACCGATGCCAGGCCTAAACATAAGGGCAGGGACCGGAAGGAAGAAGTGAGAGGTAAGAGGTGAGAGGCGCCGGGCCGGGCCGGGACGGCCGGGGAGCCCCCTGTCCTCTCACCTCTTACCTCTCACCTAGAAGAGCTGCTTCCCGTCCGCTAGGATTTCGTTCAGGGCCTCGCGGAAGTAGGGCGTCGAGTCGGCCACGTCCTTCCCCACCTGGTCCGCGTACTCCTCCCAGCTCTTCTTGATCTCCTCCTCGAACAGCTGTTTCAGCGTTCCGTCGCGCAGGCCCTCCTGCCGCTTCGCGGGGTGGTAGACCACCATGTCGGAGATCAGCGCCCGCGCGAGCCGGCGCGCCTTGGCGGCCGGGTCCTGGGTCAGGAACGGGTTGATCGGCCGGGCCGGGCTCGGCGGCGCGG
>Ga0187824_10000266_pt1 | contig 10329 bp, 5 predicted proteins | sample NC_wetland_sal_i_13_FD_132437 | JGI IMG/M metagenome (GOLD analysis project Ga0187824, IMG submission 132437) | Wetland sediment microbial communities from Neuse River Estuary, North Carolina, USA - SourceSoil_4 | ecosystem: Environmental > Aquatic > Freshwater > Wetlands > Sediment | place... | reverse complement strand
GGGAAGTCCACGCTGCTCCGCACCATGGCGGGCGAGCGCGAGCCGGCGGACGGGGCCATCCGCATCCCGCCCTCGCTCACCGTCGCCCACTTCCGGCAGGACCAGGCGCAGGTGCCGCCGGACTCGACGCTCTACGACATCATCGCCGACCTCCGCCCCGCGTGGGGCCGGGGACCGATCCAGGATCACCTGGGCCGGTTCGGGTTCTCCGGCGACGAGGTGCTGCGCCGGGCGGGGACGCTCTCGGGCGGCGAGCGCGCGCGGGTGGCGCTCGCGATGCTGGTGCTGGCGCACCCGCACCTGCTGCTGCTGGACGAGCCCACCAACCACCTCGACGTCGAGTCCATCGAGGCGCTCGAGGATGCGCTCGAGGGCTACGACGGCACGGTGATCCTGGTGAGCCACGACCGCGAGCTGCTCCGCGGGGTCACGACGCGAACCTGGATGCTCCGCGGCGGCCGGATCGAGGACTTCCCCGGCGGCTTCGCGGAGTGGGAGGCGGCGGAGGCGGCCCGGGCGCGGCGCGAAACGGAGCGGAAGGCCGAGGGCCGCACCGACCGGCGGGAGAAGGAGCGGGACGCCGCCCGCCGCTCGATCGAGGACCGCCGGGCGGCGCAGTCGCGTGCGCGCACCGCCGAGCGGGCGCTGGCCGCCGCGGAATCGGAGGCCCAGGCGGCGGAGCGACGGATGGCGGAGCTCAAGGCGAAGCTGGAGGACCCGGCGCTCTACACCCGGCCGGACGCAGCGGCGGCCGCGGCCGGGCTGAGCCGCGAGGTGGGCGAAGCGGCGAGCGCGCTCGAGGCCGCGCTCGAGCGCTGGGCGCGGGCGGCGGAGGCGGTGGAGGAAGCGGAGCGGGGGGCGGCGAGCGGCTAGGGGCGGACGGCGGGGCGACCCGCGAGAAACCCGGGCCCGCGTCGTTCCGTACCAGCAAGTAAGCACTTGACGGCATCAGCAAGCAAGCGCATACTTGCGGCCCTATGACCGATACCCGCGACAAGCTCCTCGAAGTCACCATCCGCATTTTCGCGGAAGCCGGCTACCACGGCACCACCACCCGCCGGGTCGCCCAGGAAGCCGGCGTCAACGAGGTCACTCTCTTCCGCCAGTTCGGCTCCAAGGAGGTGCTGGTCCGCGAGGCGCTGGCCGCCGCGGCCCGCCGGAGCCGTCCCATGCTCTCCGCCGACCTGCCGGACCCGGTCGCCGAGCTGCACCGGTGGACCCTGGCCCTCTTCTACTACTACTACGAGAACCGGCAGCTCATCCGGCGGCTCATGGGGGAGATGGTCGAGCGCCAGGAGCTGGCCAGCGCCATCTGCGAGGACTCGAGCCAGGAGTTCCTCCAGCTGGTCGGGTTCTTCGAGGCCCTGCGCACCCGCGGGCTCGTCCGCGCCGACGTCGTGAGCGAGGCCGCCGCCGGCATCCTGCTCAACGCGCTGCTCACCAACGCGCTCTGGCGCGACGTCTGGCCCGACGTGCCCAACCCGGAAGAGAACGTCGCGGGGTTCGTGGAGCTGGTGCTCAAGGGCGTGGGGCTCGCCGGAGAGCCGGCCGGAAAGCCGGCGCTGGCGGTCGTCCCCGCGGCGCGGCCGCGGGCCGGCGCGCGGGGGAAGCGGTGATGCGCGCCGCGCTGCTCGCGGGCCTGCTGCTCGCGCTCGCCGCGCCGCTCGCCGCGCAGAACGCCACCCTCGCGCCCCGCTCCCTGTCACTGGACGAGGCGGTCCGGCTCGCCACCGGCGCCAGCGAGGACGTGGGCATTGCCCGGGCGGGCGTGGACCGCGCGGAGGGGCAGCGGCGCCAGGCGCGGAGCGGCTTCTTCCCCCAGCTCACCGGGGGCGCCACCTACACCCGCACCATCAAGTCGCAGTTCGACATCGCCCGGAACGCGGTCGCCGCGATTCCGCCCAACTGCCTGGTCCCGTTCACGGCGGACCCGGCGCTGGCCTTCGGCACCCGGCTCGACTCGGTCGAGTCCGCGGTCCAGTGCGTGTCCCGCTACGGCGCCGCGGGCGGCGGCGGGCTCGCCGATCTGCCCTTCGGCCGGAAGAACGCCTACGACTTCAATGTCGCGCTGTCGCAGAAGCTGTTCGACGGGGGCCGCACGTCGGGCCAGGCGAAAGCCGCCGGCGCCCAGGTGCGGAGCGCCGAGCTGGGCTTCACGGCGGCCCAGGCGCAGCTCGCGCTCGACGTGACCCAGGCCTACTACGACGCGATGCTCGGGGACCGGCTCGTGTTCATCGCGGAGCGGACGCTGGAGCAGGCCGACAGCACGCTCGCGCAGACCCAGCTCGGGCGCCAGGTGGGGACCCAGTCGGAGTTCGACCTCCTGCGCGCCCGCGTCACCCGCGACAACCAGCGGCCGGTCGTGATCGCCCGCCGGGCCGACCGCGACGTGGCCTACCTCCGGCTCCGGCAACTGGTGAACCTGCCGCCCGATCTCTCGCTTCAGCTCACCACTGAGCTGGGCGATACCACCGGCCTCCCGACCGCCGAGGTGAGCGCGCTCGTGCCCGCCCCGGGCGACACCAACCCCGAGATCCGGGCCCCGGTGCGCCAGGCGTCGGAGCAGGTGGCGGCGCAGCGCGGGCTGGTCCAGGCCGCGAAGGGCGGGCGCTGGCCCGCGGTATCGCTCACGTCCACCTTCTCCCAGTTCGCCTATCCCACGAGCGCGTTCCCTGGCTCGAGCGACTTCCTCACCGACTGGACGGTGGGCCTGGGGGTGTCGGTGCCGCTCTTCACCGGCGGCCGGCTCGGCGGCGACGCCCAGGTGGCCAAGGCCAACCTGCGCGAGTCCGAGCTGCGGCTCTCGCAGACGCGGAAGCTGGCCCGGCTCGACGGGCAGAGCACCCGCACCCAGGTCGAGGCCGCGGCCGCGGCGTATGACGCGAGCGCGGGCACGGTGGAGCAGGCGGACCGGGCCTACCAGATCGCCGACCTCCGCTACCGCGAGGGGCTCTCCACCCAGACGGAGCTGCTCGACGCGAGGGTGGCGCTGGAGCAGGCGCAGGTGAACCGCGCCCGCGCCGCGCGCGATCTCCAGGTGGCCCGGATGCGGCTCTTCCTGCTGCCGGCGCTGCCGCTCTCGACCACGGTGTCGGCCGCCGCGAGCCAGAGCACCATGACCACGACAACCCAGAACACTCAGACGCAGCCCGCGACCCCGGTCTCCGGGGTGGGCACGGGCACCGCGTCCGCATCGGCAGGAGCGAATCCATGAGTCTCGTCCACCGCGTCCGGTCTCCGCTCGCGCTCGCGGCGCTCGCCGCCCTCGGGCTCGCCGCGGGCTGCCGCCGGGACCCGGACGCCAACGCCGAGCAGCCCACCGGCTCGGTCACGATCCTCGGACCCGAGAGCGTCGTGGTGCTCGACTCGGTGACCCTCAAGAGCGGGCCGGCCATCTCCGGCACGCTCACGGCCGAGCGCGAGGCGCGGGTCCGCGCGCAGGTCGCCGGAACCGTGATGGCCACGTACCCGGAGCAGGGACAGCGGGTGACGCAGGGCGCGGTGCTCGCGCGGATCGACGACCAGGCGGTGCGGGACGCCTACTTCTCCGCCCGGTCCCAGGTCCGGAGCGCCCAGCTGGCGCAGGAGGTGGCGAAGCGGAATCTCGAGCGCTCCGAGACCCTGGCCCGGGCCGGTGCCATCGCCGACCGGGACCTGGAGACGGCCACCTGGAACGCGACCAACGCGGACGCGCAGCTCGCCGACGCCAAGGCCCGGCTCGCGTCGGCGGAGCAGGAGCTGCAGTACACGACGGTGCGCGCCCCGTTCGCCGGGGTGGTGAGCGAGCGGTCGGCCAGCGCGGGCGACGTGGTCCAGACCGGCGGCGCGCTGTACACGATCATCGACCCGGCGAGCCTCCGCTTCGACGGGACGGTGCCGGCGGAGCAGGTGGGGCAGCTCGAGCGCGGGGCTTCGGTGGAGTTCGCGGTGAGCGGCTATCCCGGCAAGGTGTTCAACGGGAAGCTGGACCGGATCAACCCCACCGCCGACCCCGCTACCCGGCAGGTGCGGGTGTACGTGTCGGTGCCGAACCCCGACCAGCGGCTCGTGGCCGGGCTCTACGCGGAGGGCCGCGTGGGCACGGCGGTGCGGCGCGCGGTCGTGGCGCCGGCCTCGGCGGTGGACCAGCGGGGCGTGACGCCGACGGTGCTCCGGATCCGGGAGGGCCGGGTGGAGCAGGTGACCGTCCAGCTCGGCGCCCGGGACGAGGCGGACGACCGCATCGAGCTCCGCGCCGGCGTCGCCGCGGGCGACACGCTGTTGCTCGGCAGCGCCGCGGGCGTCCTGCCGGGGGCGGCGGTGCGGGTGAGCGGCGGGGAGGCGAGTGAGACGGAGGTAGATGGTAAGAGGTGAGAGGTAAGAGGTAAGAGGGGAGAGGGGGAACGCCCTCTTACCTCTCACCTCTTACCTCTCATCACCTCTCACGCAGTCCTGGGGGTCTCGTGTTCATATCCGATTTTGCGATCAAGCGCCCCATCGTCACCGTCACCTCGATGCTCGCCCTCGTGGCGTTCGGCGTCGCGGCGCTGGTGAATCTCCATACCGACGAGTTCCCCGACATCCAGCAGCCGATCATCGGGGTCACCATCTCCTATCCCGGCGCCTCGCCCGAGACGGTGGAGCGGGAGATCATCGAGCCGGTGGAGGAGTCCTTCTCGTCCATCAGCGGGCTGGACTGGGAGAAGACCCAGGCCAGCGCCACCGACGGGCTGGCCACGTTCATCGTCTTCTTCGACTTCGAGAAGGACATCCAGCAGGCTTCGCAGGACATCCGCGACGCCATCTCGACCAAGCGCGAGGACCTGCCGACCGAGATGAAGGAGCCGGTCTTGACCCGGTTCGACCCGTCGCAGGCGCCGGTGCTCTCGCTCGCGCTCACGTCCTCCACCATCCCGGTCCCGCTCCTCACCCGCGTGGCCGACCCGATGATCGTCCGCGATCTCCGGACCGTGCCCGGCGTGGCCCAGGCCAGCGTCGTGGGCGGGGTGAAGCGGGAGATGACGGTGCGGCTCCGGCCCGAGGACCTGCAGGCGTCGGGGCTCGGCGTCACCGACGTGGTGCAGGCGCTGGCCCAGCAGAACCTCGCGGCGCCGGTCGGGAGCCTCAACGCCGACGCGCAGGAGCGCGCCATCCGGCTCAAGGGCCGGCTGGACGACGCGCAGGACTTCGAGCGGCTGGTGGTGGCCGAGCGGGGCGGGAAGGTGGTGCGCCTGGGCCAGGTGGCCAACGTGGTCGACGGGACCGAGGAGCAGCGCACGGCCGCCGCGTTCAACGGCAAGGAGGCCGTCGGCATCGACATCCTCAAGGCCAAGGGCTACAGCACGACCCAGGTGAGCGACGAGATCCACCAGCGCGTGGCGGCCCTGGAGCAGCGCCTTCCGCCGGGCGCCAAGCTCGAGATCGTGCAGGACGCCGGCCAGCGGGTGAGCCGGGCGGTGAGGAACGTGCAGGAGGCGCTGGTCGAGGGCGCCCTGCTCACGGTGCTGGTGGTGTTCCTCTTCCTCAACTCCTGGCGCTCGACCGTGATCACCGGCCTGGCGCTCCCGGTGAGCGTGCTGGCCTCGTTCGTCGCGGTGTGGGCCTTCGGCTTCACCCTCAACACGATGTCGCTGCTGGGCCTCTCGCTCGCGATCGGCATCCTGATCGACGACGCCATCGTGGTGCGGGAGAACATCGTCCGCCACATCGAGATGGGGAAGGACCACGTGGTCGCGTCCCACGAGGGCACCGACGAGATCGGGCTCGCGGTGGCGGCGACCACGTTCTCGATCGTGGCCGTGTTCATCCCGGTCGCGTTCATGTACGGGATCGCGGGGCAGTGGTTCAAGCCGTTTGCGCTGACGATCGCCTGCTCGGTGCTGGTGTCGCTCTTCGTGTCGTTCTCGCTCGACCCGATGCTCTCGGCCTACTGGCCCGATCCCCAGACCGAGGCGCACGAGCGGCGGAACCCGATCGCGCGCATGCTGGACCGCTTCAACCGCTGGTTCGACCGCCAGGCCGACCAGTACAAGCGGGTGATCGCGTGGGCGCTGGACCACCGGCTCATGATGGTCGCGCTGGCGGTCGGGTCGTTCGTCGCCGCCATCGCGATGATCGCGACCGGCGTCGTCGGCGCCGGCTTCATCCCCGTGAGCGACCGGAGCGAGATCAGCATGATCGTCGAGGCGACGCCCGGCGCGAACCTCGACTACACCCGCCGCACGGCCGAGGCGGCCGCGGCGATCGCGCGGAAGCACCCCGAGGTCGCCTACACCTACACGACGGTGGGCACCTCGGTGCCGGGCAAGGCTCCCTCGGTAGACCAGGCGCTCGTCTACGTGCGGCTCGTTCCCAAGGCCGACCGCTCGATCAGCCAGGACGCGCTGGGCCGGGTGCTGCGGCGCGAGGTCGCGGCCCTGGGCGGGGCCAGGGTCTCGGTGTTCACCAGCGGCTTCGGCGGGGCCTTCAAGCAGATCCAGATCCAGATGAAGGGCCCCGACGCGCGGGTGCTGACCCAGCTGGCCGAGCAGGCGCAGCAGGAGGTGGAGAAGGTGCCGGGCGCGGTGGACGTGGGGCTCTCGACCCGCGGGCAGAAGCCCGAGCTCGAGGTCGAGCTCAAGCGCGGGCTGGCCGGCTCGCTCGGCATCACGGTGGGACAGGTGGCGCAGGCGCTCCGGCCCGCCTTCGCCGGCATCCACGTGGGCGACTGGGTGGATCCCTCGGGCGAGACCCGCGACGTCAACGTCCGGCTGGCGCCCGAGGCGCGCGAGCGCACCGGCGACCTGGCGCAGCTCCCGCTGGTGGTGGGGAACACCGCGGCCGGCGCCTCGCCGACCACGATCCCGCTGGGCCAGATCGCCACGATCCGCCAGGGGGTCGGCCCGGCGCAGATCGATCATCTCGACCGGGAGAAGGTCGTCATCGTCCAGGCCAACGTCTCCGGGCACGCGCTCAACGACGTGACCACCCAGATCAACGAGCGGCTCGCCCGGTTCCGCCTGCCGCCCGGCTATGCCATCACCCAGGGCGGGGAGGCGCGCGACCAGAAGGAAGTCTTTACCAAGATCTTCACCGCGCTGGGCGTGGCGGTTCTGCTCATGTACCTGATCCTGGTGGTGCAGTTCGGGTCGTTCCTGGACCCGGTCGCCATCCTGATCTCGCTGCCGCTCTCGCTCATCGGCGTGGTGCTGGCCCTGCTGGTGACCGGCACGACGCTCAACATCATGAGCCTGATCGGGGTGATCCTGCTGATGGGCATCGTGGCGAAGAACGCCATCCTGCTGATCGACTTCGCCAAGTGGGCCCGGGCGCGGGGCCTGGCGCTCCGGGAGGCGCTGATCGAGGCGGGCCGCATCCGGCTCCGCCCGATCATGATGACGACGTTCGCGCTGATCGCGGGCATGGTGCCTGTGGCGATCGGCCACGGCGAGGGGGCCGACTTCCGCGCGCCCCTCGGCCGCGCGGTCATCGGCGGCGTGATCACGTCCACGCTGCTCACGCTGCTCGTGATCCCGACGTTCTACGAGATCCTGGACCAGGCCCGCGAGTGGCTGACGGAGAAGGCGGGGAGGGTCTTCGGACGGAAGCCGAAGCCGGCGCCGGTGCCCGAGCCGGCCGGGGGCGGGGTGGACTGACGGAGGAGAGAGGTAAGAGGTGAGAGGTAAGAGGTGAGAGGGCGCCCCCCCTCTTACCTCTTACCTCTCACCTCTTACCTCTCACCTCTTACCTCTTACCTCTCCCCTCTGTTACTTTCCCGCCTTCCGAACCCCCTGCGCTTCCGATGACGCTCGCTGCCGGATCCGTCCCTCCGCCCCAGCTCGACGGGGTCGTCGCCGCACAATCCTCCATCTGCCTGCTCTCCGCCGACGACAACCGGCTCGCCTACCGCGGCTACGACGTGGTGGAGCTGGCGGAGCGGGGCACCTTCGAAGAGACGGCATACCTGCTGCTGGCGGGCCGGCTGCCCCGGCGCGAGGAGCTCGTCCGCTTCGGCGCGAGCCTTCGCGCCCGGCGGAAGCTCCCGCGGTCGGTTCTCCGGCTGCTGAAGGACGCGCCGCCCGGCGCCGACCCCATGGCGATTCTCCGCACGGCGGTGAGCGCGCTGGGCCTCGAGCCGGCGGGACCGGACGACGTGCCCGGCATCCCGCCCGCGGCGCTCGACCTCGTGGCGCAGATGCCGACGCTGGTCGCCGCCATAGCGCGGAGTCGGAGCGGGACCAAGCCGGTCACGCCGCGCCGCGGCTTGGGCGCCGCGGCCAATTTCCTCTACATGCTCCACGGCGAGGAGCCGGGCAAGGACCTGGCCCGTGCGTTTGACGTTGCGTTGACCCTCCGCGCCGATAATGAGCTCAACCCGTCCACGTTCGCGGCCCGGGTGGCCGCGGCCACCAAGGCGGACGTGCACGGCTGCATCACCGCCGCGCTCGCGGCCCTGGCCGGCCCGCTCCACGGCGGTCACGCCCTCGCCGTCTACCGGCTGCTGGAGGAGATCGGAAGCGCCGACCGCGTGGCGCCGGTCGTGGACGCGCGGCTCGCCCGGGGCAAGAGCTTCCCCGGATTCGGGCACCCGGTGTACCGGGGAGAGGATCCGCGCACCGCGGCCATGCGGCGCGCTGCCGAAGCGGCGGTCGCGGATGCTGCCGGCGCCGCCCCGGCCGGTGGCGCCGCGAGCCGGTCGTGGCTGGAGCTGGCCCGGGCCGTGGAGACCCGGGCCCGGGCCGCCACCGGCAAGTTCGCCAACGTGGACTTCTACCTGGCGCCGCTCTATCACGCGGCCGGGATTCCGCCCGAGTTGTTCACGCCGGTCTTCGCCGTGGCCCGGATTCCCGGCTGGCTGGCCCACGTGCTGGAGCAGCAGGCGCAGGAGGGCCTGATCCGTCCGCGCGCGGCCTACGTCGGGCCGGCCCGGCAGGAGTACGTTTCGATCCGTCGCCGTTAGTCCGCCACCCCGATCGAGGTCAACCGGACGCCACCGGACCACCCCATGCCCTTCGAGACCACCGTCGCGGCCGCCGCACCGGCCGAGTTCAAGACCCCGCTCCTCGGCGTCGCCGTGCCCCAAGGCGCGGCCCTGCCCGCCTCGCTCGCCCCGCTCGATGCCGCCACCGGCGGCGCGCTCGCGCGGCTCTACTCGGCCGGCGACTTCACCGGCAAGCGGGACGAGACCGCCGTGCTGTACCCCGCCGGCCCCGCGGGCCGCGTGGTGCTGGTCGGCCTGGGCAAGCCGGAAGCGGGCGCCCGGCCCGACGTGCGCCGCGCCGCCGCCGTCGTCGCCAAACGCGCCCGCACGCTGGGCGTTCCGTCGGGGGCTTTCTTCCTCGCGCCCGAAGGGCGGGGCGATCTCCCGCAACGGGACGTGGGGCAGTTCGCCGCGGAGGGCCTGGCCCATGGCGCCTGGATCTACACCGAGCTCAAGAAGCCGCCGGAGGAGCCCAAGCCGCCGCTCGAGCGGTTCACCATCCTCGCGCCCGAAGCCACGGCGGAGGTGACCGCGGGGCACGCCGTGGGCGCCGCGATCGGCGCGGGCCAGACCTTCACCCGCGGGCTCCAGGTGCTGCCGGGCAACGTCTGCACGCCCGCGTTCCTGGGGAAGACGGCGGAAGACCTGGCCAAGCGCCATGGCTTCGCCGTCACGGTCCTCGACAAGGCGGCGATCGTCCGGGAGAAGATGGGCGCCCTGCTGTCGATCGCGCAGGGGAGCGTGGAGGAGCCGCGGTTCATCGTCCTCGAGTACAAGGGGTCGGATGCGGCGCCCGTGGTCCTGGTGGGGAAGGGCGTCACGTTCGACACCGGCGGGATCTCGATCAAGCCGGCGCAGAACATGGAGGACATGAAGTTCGACATGTCGGGCGCGGCCGCGGTGCTGGGCACGTTCGAGATGCTGGGCCGGCTGAAGCCCAGGGTGCACGTGGTCGGCCTCATCCCGTCCACCGAGAACATGCCGTCGGGCACGGCGGTCAAGCCGGGCGACGTGATCACCAGCCACTTCGGCAAGACGATCGAGATGATCAATACCGACGCGGAGGGGCGGCTCATCCTCTGCGATGCGCTGTCATACGCCCGCCGGTTCAAGCCCTCGGCGGTGATCGACATCGCGACGCTTACCGGGGCCATCGTGGTCGCGCTGGGCCACACGGCGGCCGGCCTCATGGGGAACGACGACGCCCTGGTGGAGGAGGTCCGCGCGGCGGGCGAGCGCGCCGGCGAGCGCGTGTGGCCGCTGCCGTTGTGGGAGGATTACCGCGACCTGATGAAATCCGACATCGCGGACGTCAAGAACGCGGGCGGGCGTCCGGCGGGGAGCATCTCCGCCGGCTGGTTCCTGCGGGAGTTCGTGGACGGGTTCTCCTG
>Ga0187824_10000265_pt1 | contig 10336 bp, 8 predicted proteins | sample NC_wetland_sal_i_13_FD_132437 | JGI IMG/M metagenome (GOLD analysis project Ga0187824, IMG submission 132437) | Wetland sediment microbial communities from Neuse River Estuary, North Carolina, USA - SourceSoil_4 | ecosystem: Environmental > Aquatic > Freshwater > Wetlands > Sediment | place... | reverse complement strand
GCCGTGCGCCAGCCGCTCGATGAGCGTCACCTCGCGGTCGTGCTCGTGCCCGGTCGGCGAGAGGAGGACGCGAAGGTCGTGCTCGTACAGCGCCTCGGATGCCCCCGAGAGGATGGCGGAGAAGTACACGGGGAAGACGAGCGGCACGAGGACGCCGACGAGGCCGGTCCGGCCGGCCGACAGGCCGCGCGCGTTCCGGTTGGCGACGTAGCCCCGCTCCTGGATGATCCGGGAGACGAGCTCCCGCGTCTCCGGGGAGACGTCGCCCCGGCCGTTGAGCACCCGGGAGACGGTGGCGATGGACACTCCGGCCTGGTCGGCCACCTCGCGGATCGTCACGCGCGCATGGGCAGCTTCGGCCATGAACAGATTGAAGCACGTTTTCCGGAAATTTACGGTCCGCCGCCCATGAAAAACCGCGTAACCACCCCTTGACTTTCGCTCCCGAACAGTGGTAACAAGTTCCGGAAACGTTTACGGGCCGTCGGGCCCATCCACGCCCCATCGCCCGAAGCCGGGCGAGAAAGGACCGCAGATGCGACGCAGCTTCTCGAAACGACGGGTTCTCGCCGTCGGAGCCGCCGCAGGCCTCGCTCTCATCGCGCTCGTCGGGACCGCTTCGGCCCCCGCCGCGACGCACGGGGTGACGTCCCTGACGGCGGCGCACAAGTGCGTAGTCATGACGGGCTCGGGCGACCCGGCCTTCGTCAAGAACTTCAACCCCTACACCGCGGGCGGAGGCAACCTGCCCAGCGGCGCCCTGATCCTGGGCGCGTTCTACGAGCCGCTCATCGTCGTCGGTGAAGGCGGGCTCAAGCCGGTCCCGTGGCTCGCCCGCACGTGGTCGTGGAGCAACGGGAACAAGACCCTCACCCTCAACCTCGCGCACGGCGTGAAGTGGTCCGACGGGAAGCCGCTCACGTCGCTCGACGTGGTCTACAGCCTCACCGCCGGCCATCAGAACGCGGTCATGGATCGCATCGGCCTGACCGGCGCGGGCAACAACGTCCAGTCCATCCGGGCGAAGGGCGCCTACACGGTCGCCATCACGCTGAAGACGCCGGACTCGCAGTTCATCGCGGCGACGCTGAACCGCCAGTTCATCGTCCCGCAGCACATCTGGTCGAAGGTGAGCGATCCGTCGACGTTCCTGAACTCGAATCCGGTGGGATCGGGCCCGTTCGACGTCGTCTCGCGCTTCACGACGCAGGACTACGTCCTGTCGAAGAACCCGCACTACTGGCAGCCGGGCCTGCCGAAGGTGCCGTGCCTCGAGTACGTGCAGGCGGCCTCGAACGACGCCGCCCTCGCGCTCATCCAGAGCGGCCAGGTCGACTGGACGCACAACTTCGTCCCGAACGTCGAGTCCGCGTACATCGCGAAGGACCCGAAGCACTTCCACTCGTTCTACGCGACGACCGCCTACCCCGTGTCGCTCACGTTCGACGACTCGCAGTATCCGTACAGCCTGCCGGCGTTCCGGAAGGCCCTCAGCCTCGCGATCGACAGAAACTCGGTCTCGAAGCTCGGTGAGTACGGCTATGCACCGCCGACCAGCGCCCTCGGGTTCGAGTACCTGTTCCCGACGTGGGTGACGGATGAGTCGGTGAAGACGCAGGCGAAGCAGATGGCCACCTACAACCCGACGGCGGCGAAGAAGATGCTCACCGACGCCGGCTTCACGTACAAGGGCAGCCAGCTGCTCGACCCGAAGGGCAATTCCGTCTCGCTCGACATCCACGTGATCTCGGGTTGGTCGGACTGGGTCGCGTCGAATCAGATCATCACGAAGAACCTCAGCGACATCGGCATCAGCTCGAAGGTCGCGCTCGAGCCCGACTGGGGCTCGTGGCAGCCGAACGCGATGTCGACGAAGAACCCGACGCTGCTCTGGCAGGGCGGATCGCAGGGCTCGCCGTACGGGTACTTCTACGCGAACCTCAGCACCAACGCGTACATCCCGCCGGGACAGGACGGGACGCCGACCGGCAACTGGGAGCACTACCAGGACGCCCAGGCAACCTCGCTCCTGAACCAGTGGAAGGTGACCCTCGACGCGAAGAAGCAGCAGCAGCTGGCGACGCAGCTGGAGAAGATCTGGCTGAACGACCTGCCGATCATTCCGCTGTTCGTCGGTCCTCGCTGGGACACCTACAGCACGAAGTACTTCCATTGTTGGGAAACGACGAAGAACTTCTGGGGTGACCCGATCTTCACGACGTTCCCCGACGCAATCCTCTCCTTCACCCGCGTCTGCCCAGGAGGGCAGGCCGGGGCGTAAGCCGTAGGGTAGGACCCTCCACCGGCGGGCGGCCCCGCGCCGCCCGCCGGTCTACCCTCCGGAGGAACTGATGCGCTGGTTCGCCCGTCGGCTCGTCTTCTACGCCTTCGCGATCTGGGTCGCGTTGACCCTGAACTTCCTCCTTCCGAGGCTCATGCCGGGGAGCCCGATCGCAGGCCTTCTCCAGCACCTGAGCCCCGCACAGCTGCAGGCGAACCCCGGAATCGTCAAGACGTACGAGGCGCTGCTCGGCGGCAGCAAGCACTCGATCTGGGCGGACTACGTGACGTACCTGAATCGGATCGCCCACTTCAACTTCGGCATCTCGACCTCGAACTACCCGACGCCGGTGTCGGAGGTCGTGGGCCGCACGCTTCCGTACTCGATCTTCCTCGTCGGCGTCGGGTTCATCCTCGCCTTCGCGCTCGGCATCGCGATCGGGATGGTCGCCGCCTGGAAGCGCGGCGGCTTCGTCGACAGCGTCGTCGTCCCCGCGTTCATGATGGTCAGCGCCTTCCCCGCGTTCTTCATCGCGCTGCTCGGCGTGTACTTCCTCGGCCTCAAGGCCGGCTGGTTCCCGATCCAGCACGCGTACGACAACGACGTCATCCCGGGCTGGAACTGGACGTTCATCGCCAGCGCCTTCCGGCACTCACAGCTGCCGATCCTCGTGATCGTCATCGCGTACACGAGCGGCTGGGTGCTGAACATGCGGGCGGTGATGATCAACACGATCGGCGAGGACTACGTCGCGATGGCTCAGGCGAAGGGACTCAAGGACCGCCGCGTCATGACGCGGTACGCCGGACGCAATGCCATCCTGCCGCCGCTCAACGGCTTTGCGGCGCTGTTCGCGAGCGCCGTCGGCGGCCTCGTCTTCGTCGAGTACATCTTCAGCTACCCGGGCGTCGGCTACACGCTCCAGAACGCGGTGCTCGGCAACGACTACCCGCTCGCGCAGGCAATCCTCGTCGTGCTCTCCGTGTGCGTGATCGTCGCCAACCTGATCATGGACGTCCTCAATTTCATCCTCGACCCGCGGCTCCGAACCGGCTGATGGCGCAGATCGAGCCCATCATCGACATCGGCGTCAATGCACCGCTCCGGCCGCGCTCCGCCGGCAGGTTGCGCATCCCCGGCTGGCTCGCGCTCCTGGTCCGCAATCCGAAGTCGCGAACCGGGCTCTTCATCGTCCTCTCCATGGTCGTGATCGCCGTGATCGCGCCGCTCATCTCCGTCGCGCATCCGAACGACTTCAACCTGCTCGCCGCCAAGCAGGCGCCGTCGTGGCATCACCTGTTCGGGACGACCGACCAGGGCAGCGACATCTTCTCGCAGGTCGTTCTCGGCGCCCGCCGCTCGCTTCTGCTCGGCGCCCTCGCCGGTGGGATCGCAACCCTCCTGGCGGCCGTCCTCGGGATCACGGCCGCGTACATGGGCGGGATCGCGGACGAGCTGATCAATCTCCTGACGAACGTCTTCCTCACCATCCCGCCGATCCCGCTGCTCGTCGTCATCTCCTCGTACCTGAAGGCGCGGGGCCTCATCACGATGGCGATCGTCATCGCCGCGGTGCTGTGGGCGTTCGAGGCGCGCATCCTCCGCGGCCAGGCGTTGTCGCTGAAGAACCGCGACTTCGTGCTCGCCGCGAAGACGTCCGGCGAGTCGACGACGCGAATCGTGTTCAGCGAGCTGATGCCGAACATGGTCGCCCGGATCGCGGCCGCCTTCGTGCTCGTCTTCTACATCTCGCTGCTCGTCGACGCCGGCCTCGAGTTCCTCGGGCTCGGGGACATGAGCGCGACGAGCTGGGGCGTCACCATCTACTGGGCGCAGGTCAATTCGACCGTGCTGCAGGGCGAGTGGTGGCCCTTCGTCTTCCCGAGCCTGGCCCTCGCGGTGACGGTGCTCGGCCTCGTGCTCGTGCTGACGGGCATCGACGAGATGAGCAATCCGCGCCTGCGGACGGAGCGCAAGCGCGGCCGTCTGACGACCCTGCTCTTCGGGCGGGCCGCGGCGTGAGCGCGGTCGCGACGCAGACGCTCATCGAGGTGCGCGGCCTCGAGGTCGAGTACGGTCGCGTGCGCGCGGTCGACGGCGTCGATCTCACCATCTCCACGGGCGAGATCCTCGGTCTGGCGGGTGAGTCCGGATGCGGGAAGAGCACGGTTGCGAACGCGATCATGCAGATCCTGCGGCCCCCCGCCGGCGTCGTCGGCGGCAGCATCTTCTTCCGCGGGGAGGACCTCGTCGGGAAGAGCACGGAAGAGCTGCGGAAGTTCCGCTGGCGCAATGTCTCGATGGTGTTCCAGAGCGCGATGAACGCGCTCAACCCGGTGATGCGGGTCGGCGACCAGTTCGTGGACATGATGCGGGCGCACGAGCACATCTCGAAGGACCGCGCGCTCGCCCGCTCGGGCGAGCTGCTCGAGCTCGTCGGAATGGACAAGCGCCTCGTGCGCGCCTACCCGCACGAGCTTTCCGGAGGCATGCGCCAGCGCGTCATCATCGCGATGGCGCTCGCACTCAGCCCGGAGCTCGTCATCCTCGATGAGCCGACGACTGCGCTCGACGTCGTCGTGCAGCGCGAGATCCTCCAGGAGGTGGAGGCGCTCAAGCACGGCCTCGGCTTCGCCGTCCTCTTCATCACCCACGATCTGTCGCTGCTGCTCGAGTTCGCGGACCGAATCGCGATCATGTACGCCGGCGAGATCGTCGAGAGCGCCACGGCCGATCGGATCGCCGACAGTCCGCTGCATCCGTACACGCAGGGCCTGCTGCAGTCCTTTCCGCCGCTCACCGGGCCGCGCGTCCGCCTCGTCGGCATCCCCGGATCGCCGCCCGACCTACGCGATCCGCCGAGCGGCTGCCGCTTCCATCCGCGCTGCCCGCACTGCGTCCCCGACGATGCGGCGCTGTATCTCCGCCAGACGACCGAGCGTCCGCGGCTGCGCGAGGTCGCTCCCGGTCACTTCGTCGCCTGCCACCTGGTGGAAGCGTGAGCGCGCTCGAAGTCCGGGATCTCTCGAAGAACTTCGCCGTCGGCGGAGCGCTTCGCCGGTCGAAGGTGCATGCCGTCGAAGACGTGTCCTTCACGCTCACGCCCGGCAGGATCACCGCGCTCGTGGGCGAGAGCGGAAGCGGCAAGAGCACCGTCGCGCGCCTGATCGCGCGCCTCTACGACCCGACCTCCGGCTCGATCGTCTTCGACGGCGGCGACGTCGCCCGCGTCCGCCGCCGGCGCGACGTCCTCGAGTACCGCACGCAGGTTCAGCTCATCTTTCAGGACCCATTCGGCTCGCTGAACCCGGTCAAGACGGTTCGGCACCACCTCGAACGGCCGCTGCGCATCCACCATGTCGTGCCGGCCTCGAAGGTGGACGAGCGCGTGCACGCGCTGCTCGACACGGTTGGGCTCGTCCCGCCGGAGCAGATCGCGCGCAAGTACCCGCACGAGCTCTCCGGCGGCCAGCGACAGCGCGTCGCGATCGCACGTGCGCTCGCCGTCGAGCCGAAGGTCGTCCTCGCGGACGAGCCGACGAGCATGCTCGACGTCTCGATCCGCATCGGGATCCTGAACCTGATGCTGAAGCTCAAGGAGGAGCACGATCTCGCGTTCCTCTACGTGACGCACGATCTTGCGAGCGCCCGCTACATCGCCGACGACATCCTCGTGATGTACGCCGGCCAGATCGTCGAGCGCGGTCCCGTCGAGCAGGTGCTCTCGGACCCGCTCCATCCCTATACGAGGCTGTTGCTCGCCGCCGTCCACGGCGAGCGCGTCGAAGACCGTCGCGGCAGCGCGTCCGCCGCCGTCGATCCCGTCGAGCAGTGCCGGTTCGTCTCGCGCTGCCCGCTCGCCGTCCCGGTGTGCTCCGTCATGACGCCGCCTCTCGTCGAGACGCGGCCGGGCCAGTCGGCGCGCTGCCATGTCACCGCCCCCGCAAACTGAATCGAGGAAACCATGTCCACCGCACGAATCGACTCCTTCCCCGACGACTTCATCTGGGGGGCCGCGACGGCCTCGTACCAGATCGAAGGCGCGGTCGACGAGGACGGCCGCGGCGAGAGCGTGTGGGACCGCTTCTCGGCGACGCCCGGGAAGGTGCGCGCCGGCGACACCGGCGCGATCGCGTGCGACTTCTACCACCGCTATCCCGAAGACGTCCGCCTCATGCGGGAGCTCGGCATCGATGCGTTCCGCTTCTCGATCGCGTGGCCCCGCGTGCTCCCGGCCGGCTGCGGCGCCGTGAACGAGAAGGGGCTCGACTTCTACGACCGGCTCGTCGACGCGCTGCTCGAGCAGGGAATCGAGCCGTTCCCGACGCTCTTCCACTGGGACACGCCGCAGGCGCTCGAGGACGAAGGAGGCTGGATCGCACGCCCGACCGCCGAGGCGTTCGCAGAGTACGCGGACGTCGTCGCGACGCGGCTCGGCGACCGCGTGAAGTTCTGGATGACGCACAACGAGCCGTGGGTGTACGCGTGGATCGGCCACGCCTGGGGACGGCATGCTCCCGGGCGGACGAGCGAACGCGACGCGGTCCATGCGGCGCACCATCTGCTCCTCGCGCACGGCTGGGCGGTGGACGCGATCCGCCGCGCGGCTCCTGACGCGCAGGTCGGCATCGTGCTCAACCTCGCGCACGTGTATCCGGAGACCGGCACGCCCGAGGACGAGGCGGCGGCGTACCGCGTCGACGGCGAGGGGAACCGCTGGTTCCTCGATCCGGTCTTCCGCGGCTCGTATCCCGCCGACCTGCTCGAGCGCAACGAGATCGTCGCGCCCGTCGTACGGGACGGCGATCTGGAGACGATCGCGGCGCCGATCGACATGCTCGGCGTGAACAACTACTTCCGCTTCATCGTCGGTGCCGGCCCGGACGGGCCGCGCATGGTGCGCAACCCGGAGGCCCAGTACACCGAGATGGGCTGGGAGGTCTATCCCGACGGGCTGTACGAGCTGCTCGTTCGCGTCGCGCGCGACTACGAGCCGAAGACGATCTACGTGACGGAGAACGGCGCCGCGTTCGGCGACGTGCGCGTCCACGACGGCGCGGTGCACGATCCGGAGCGGACCTCCTATCTGCAGACGTACATCGCGGCCGTCGGGCGCGCGATCGCAGACGGCGCTCCCATCAAGGGCTACTTCGTCTGGAGCCTCTTCGACAACTTCGAGTGGGCAGAGGGCTACTCGAAGCGGTTCGGGATCGTCTACGTGGACTATCCGACCCAGGAGCGCATCCCGAAGGACAGCTTCTACTGGTACCGCGACCTCATCGCCGGCCGGAAAGGCGCACCGAAGCCGGCGCCGATGGTCACGGGGTAGGGCGGATGCTCGCGGCGGTGCTCGCTGCGCTCGCGATCCTCCCCGTGCGGGCGGACGCGGCGTTCAGCGTGCACCGCCTCGTCACCGATCGCGCCGACCCGCAGCTGGTCAACGCCTGGGGCCTCGCCGCGAGCCCGACCGGCCCGTGGTGGATCGCGAACGAGGCGCGCGGGTCGAGCACGCTCTACTCGGCGGGCGGCCGCAAGCAGGCACTGACGGTCGCCGTTCCGTGCGGCCCGACCGGTGTCGTCTACAACGGCGGCCCCGGGTTCGTCGTACATGCCGGGCAGGCGTCGGGCCCGGCGCGGTTCATCTACGCGTGCGAGGACGGGACGATCCGCGGCTGGTCGCCGACCGTGCCGCACGGCTGGTCGAAGAGCGCGGTCGTCGCGGTGGACGCGAAAGGTTCCGGCGCGATCTTCAAAGGCGTCGCGATCGCCGGCGGCCGTCTGTACGCGACTGACTTCCACACCGGGCGGGTGCTCGTCTACGACTCCCGCTGGAGGCGCGTCCGGGCGCGCTTCGTCGACAAGGAGCTGCCGACCGGATACTCGCCGTTCGGCATCGCCGCCATCGGCACGCGCATCTTCGTGACGTATGCAGAGCCCGCCCCGGTCGATGGCAACGATTCGCCGACCGGCGGCTACGTCGACGAGTTCGACCTCGGCGGGAAGCTCGTCGCCCGCGTCTCCGGGACGTTCGACGAGCCGTGGGGTGTCGCGCTCGCGCCCGCGGGCTTCGGCCGCTTCGGCGGCGATCTCCTCGTCGCGAACTTCGGGAGCGGCCGCATCCTCGCGTTCTCGCGGAGCGCGTCCGGGTGGGAGCGAGACGGCGAGCTGCCGGTTAAGGCGCCGGGCGTGTGGGGCATCGCGTTCGGCACGGGCGGCATGAGCGGCCCGCGCACGACGCTCTTCTTCGCAGCGGGGCCGCATCACTGGCACGGATCGTCCGAGGCCGGCGTCGGCGGTCTCCTCGGATCGATGGCCCCGGGCTGACATGAGCGTCAGGCCGACGATCCGCGACGTCGCGCAGCGCGCAGGAGTGTCGATCGCGACCGTCTCGCGCGTCCTCAACGAAAAGGGCGACGTTCGCTCGACCACGCGAGAGCGCGTGCAGACGGCCGCGACGGAGCTCGGCTACAGCGTCGACTCGGTCGGACGCGCGCTCGCGTCGCAGAGGACGCGGCTCGTCGGCGTGTTCGTCGGGGACAACGCCGGCCACCGCGACCTGTCGCTCATGTTCTTCGGCAAGGTGCTCGCCGCCATCTCGAGGCGGCTCTCCCAGGCCGGGTACGAGCCGCTCCTGCTGCAGGACGCGGACGCGGGCGGTGCGCATCGCTTCGACGCCGCGGTCGTGATCGGCGTGGACGAAGACGACCCGATCGTCGTCGACCTCCTCGAGCGCGACGTGCCGATCGTCGGCGTCGACGTCGACTGCCACGGCGATCGGTCCGCGTTCGTCGGCTCGGATCACGCCGGCGGTGTCCGGCTCGCGCTGGCGCACCTGCGCGCGCTCGGCCATCACCGCATCGCGCACATCTCCGGGGCGACGAACACGCTCGCCGGCGCACAGCGACTCGAGGCGTTCCTCGACTCGTGCGCGGATCAGCCGAAGGAGTATGTGCGCCGCGGCGACTTCTCGTCGGCGTCCGGCTACCGGGAGACGGCTGCGCTCCTCGTGCTCGCGGAGCCGCCGACCGCGATCGTCTGCGGCTCCGACCTGATGGCGCTCGCCGCGCTCCAGGCGATCTGGGAGTCGGGGGCGAGACCCGGCCGCGACATCGCCGTCGTCGGCTTCGACGATCTCGAGGCGGCGGCGCTCGCCCATCCGCCGTTGACGACGATCCGCCAGGACCGCCACGAGCTCGGCATCATCGCGGCCGAGTCCGCGATCGATCTCGTCGAGCGGCTGGACGGCGTCCCGCGGCGCGTCGTCCTTCCCGTCGAGCTCGTCGTGCGCGCGTCGTCGGCTAGCGCTTCGTGATGAGCCGCGCGCCGCGCCCGTGCGTGAGAAAGCTGACCGACCAGCGGATGAAGACGAGCACGCGGTTCTGGAAGCCGACGAGGTAGAAGAGGTGCACGGTCAGCCACGTCACCCAGGCGAGGAACCCGCTCAGACGTAGGCCCTTGATGTCGGCGACCGCTGCGGCGCGTCCGATCGTGGCGAGGTTGCCCTTGTCGCGATAGCGGAACGGCGGTGTCTCGCGACCGGCGAGGCGGTCTCGTACGACGCGCGCGGCGTACCGCCCCTGCTGCATGGCCACGGGCGCGACGCCGGGCAGCGTCGTCTCGCGCAAGCGCACCATGTCCCCGAGCGCGAACACCTCCGGGTGGCTGGGCAGGGTCAGGTCCGGCTCGACGGTGATGCGGCCGGCGCGATCCTGCTCCGCACCGGTCGAGGCCGCGAGCTTCGACGCGAGGCTCGACGCCGTCACGCCTGCCGCCCACACGACCGTGTGCGACGGGATGCGCTCGTCGTCGACCGTGACCGCGTCCGCTTCGACGTTCGTCACGGTGCGGCCCGTGAGGACGGTCACGCCGAGCCTCTCGAGCGAGTGCTTCGCCTTCGTCGAGAGCGAAGGGGGGAACGACGTCAGCACGCGATCGGCGGCCTCCACGAGGAGGATGCGCGCCGAGCGCGGATCGATCCGGCGGAAGTCGTGCGCGAGCGTGTCGTTCGCGAGCTCGCCGATCTGCCCGGCCATCTCGACGCCCGTCGGCCCGGCG
>Ga0187824_10000264_pt1 | contig 10340 bp, 8 predicted proteins | sample NC_wetland_sal_i_13_FD_132437 | JGI IMG/M metagenome (GOLD analysis project Ga0187824, IMG submission 132437) | Wetland sediment microbial communities from Neuse River Estuary, North Carolina, USA - SourceSoil_4 | ecosystem: Environmental > Aquatic > Freshwater > Wetlands > Sediment | place... | reverse complement strand
TAAGCAGGGAGCCAGGTGATCTCGCGTGATGCCGATTTTTCAGCCGCGCGATAAGGCCATAATGAGACTGCTGCGACCGATTATCGTGATGGGAATCTGCTTGAGCATGGCTCTTGGAGCCAGCGCTCAGACGCTGGATTCGTCTGATTCCTCCGAATATCTCATTAAGGCCGGCTTCATTTACAATTTTGCCAAACTGGTAGGATGGCCGCAGGGCGCTTTCGCGCAGCCAGATTCCCCAATCGTCATCGGAATCTTAGGAACTGATCCTTTCGGCGGAATCATCGACCGTATTCTGGCCGACAAACAAATCGATGCGCGACACTTCGTGATAAAGCGGCTGAAGTGGGGCATGGATGTCAAAGGGTGCGACATCTTGTTCATTGGCGCATCGGAAGCCGTCCACTTAGAGGAGGTCCTTCACGCCCTTAAAGGCCAGCCCATCTTGACCATCGGAGAGACACCCGGATTTGCCAGACGCGGCTGCATCATCAATCTGATTCTCGAAGACAACAAGGTTCGGTTCGAGGTCAACCTGGACGCCGCCAAACAGGCGGACCTGAACATCAGCTCGAGGTTGCTGGCACTGGCAAGAATCATCCCGCAAGCAGCAGCAGACGCACGGTAAACGGAATGAACCTCCAGAATCTATCCATCAAGGGCAAGCTGATGCTGATCACGATGTTGACCAGCAGCGCAGCGCTTGTCCTTTCTTCCGCGAGCTTCCTGATTTACGACCTGATCTCCTTCCGCCATTTGCTGACCCTGGATCTGATGAGCCAGGCGCAGATAATCGGGTACAACAGCGCCGCCGCCATGGCCTTCCGGGACGAAGCCGCCGCCACGGCGACATTATCGGCTTTGACGGCAAAAGAAGACATCGTGGCCGCCGTCCTCTACAGCCCAGACGGAACAATCTTCGCCCATTACTTCCCGAATGGCAGCGCACATCCATCAACGCTACCGGGCCGTTCGCAGGAGAACGGTTATCGGTTTGAAGGCGGCTATCTGGAAGTTTTTCGGGACGTCACGCTAAATGGCGAGCGCGTGGGAACGTTATTTTTACAATCCGATCAACGGCAGTGGAGCGTGCGTGCCAGACGATACAGCGCCATTGTCGGCATTTTCGTGCTGATTTCGGGACTATTTGCACTGCTTGTCTCGTCCCAGCTTCAAAGGCTCATTTCCAGACCGATTTTGCACCTCGAAAACGCCATGAGAATGGTCTCGACGAACAAGAATTACGAGGTGCGCGCCACAAGATTTTATAGCGACGAAATCGGCAGGCTGATCGATGGCTTCAATACTATGCTCTCGGAGATCCAGCACAGGGATACGGCTTTGCAGCGTGCCAATGATGAATTGAAAACAAGAACGCGGGAACTCGAAGGCGAGATCATCCACCGTAAACAAACGCAGGAAGAACTGCTCAAAGCCAAGCACGCAGCCGAGGATGCCAGCCGCGCGAAAAGCGCATTCCTTGCCAATATGAGCCACGAGCTGCGTACTCCGCTGAACGCCATTATCGGATACAGCGAAATGCTGGAAGAGGAAACACGCGATTCAGGGAAGGTAGAAAATCAGCAGGACCTACGGAAGATTCAATCCGCTGGAAAGCACTTATTGTCCCTGATTAATGACGTGCTCGACCTCTCCAAGATCGAAGCTGGGAAGATGGGATTACATCTCGAAACATTCGACGTATCGCTGATGGTGGACGAGATGGTGACTACGTTGCAGCCGGCGATTGCCAAGAATGCTAATGAGGTCCGGGTGCGGATGGCCGATGACGTAGGGATGATGCGGGCCGACGCCACCAAGGTACGGCAAATCCTATTCAATCTCATGAGTAACGCCTGTAAGTTCACCGACCACGGCACGATCTCGCTGGACGTGAGCCAGAGCGCCATGGAAGGGCAGGAGTGCATTCGGTTCCGCGTCAAAGATACCGGCATCGGTATCAGCGCCAAACAGCAGGAAAAGCTCTTTCAGGAGTTCTCTCAAGCTGATGCAACGATCTCGCGCAAATACGGAGGAACCGGCCTGGGTCTGGCCATCAGCCATCGATTTGTACAGATGATGAAAGGCCGTATTAGCGTCGAGAGCAAACCAGGACAGGGCTCGACCTTTACCGTCTACCTACCTGCTCAAGTCACATTGGATACGGTAGAGGCCGCGCAACTCGACGGAGCCGGCGGGACTCAAGCAGCATCGTCTCAGCATAAGTCAGAACTCGATACGGTTCTCGTGATCGACGATGACCCGGCCGTCCGCGACCTGATGTCTCGATTCCTAAGCAAGCTGGGCTTCCGCGCGATTGCTGCGGCGGACGGAGACGAAGGACTGCGGCTGGCCCGTGAAGTAAGTCCGTTAGTAATCACGCTGGACGTAATTATGCCGGAATGCGATGGCTGGGAAGTTCTGCGTAAGCTCAAGAGCGACCCTCGTCTGGCCCAGATTCCAGTGATCATGGTCACGGTAGTGGACAACCAAGCCATGGGCTTTGACCTAGGCGCTTCCAACTACTTGATCAAACCTGTTGATCGTGATCGCCTGGCGGTACTGATCGAAAAGCATCGCACAGCGCGTTCTTCGAGCGTGACCGAGGCAAATGTTCACTCTCGTCCCGCGGCAAAGAAGGAAGAGCGACAGCCAGTGGAAGCTGAAGTCTCCAGGAGATCCTAAATGATGCCGAAAATTTTGCTCATCGAAGACAACGAAATGAACCGGGACATGCTCTCCCGAAGACTGCAGCGAAGGGGTTATCGCGTGGTGACCGCCCAAGATGGCGAACAAGGCCACTTGTTGGCCCGCTCAGAAAGCCCGGATCTGATTCTGATGGACATCAGTCTTCCAGCCATGGATGGGTGGGAATTGACGCGCCGCCTGAAAGCCAGCGACAGTACACGACATATCCCTATCATCGTGCTGACGGCTCACGCGTTGGTTACCGACAGGGCGAAGGCCTTTGAAGCCGGCTGCGACGATTACGACACCAAGCCCATCGAGTTCGAGCGCTTGAGCGAAAAAATTGAAAGCCTGCTTGCTGAGAAAAAACCCTCATGAACTCGCGCCCCAGCCGGCTGCTGATCGTAGACGACAACGAAATGAATCGGGACATGCTGGCCCGGCGCCTGGCCCGTAAGGGCTACGTGATCGGACTGGCAGAGAGCGCAAGGGAGTTGCTGCCGCGCGTCAAAGAGGACGGCATCGACCTGGTACTTCTGGACATCGAAATGCCGGAAGTGACCGGGCTAGACGCGCTACGAGCCCTGCGTGAAGCCTATTCTCCAATTGAATTGCCGATAATCATGGTCACGGCAAAGAATCAGAGCGACGACATCGTCAAAGCTTTGGAAATGGGCGCAAACGATTACCTCACCAAACCGATCGACTTTCCCGTGGCCTTGGCTCGAATTGGCACACAGCTCTCTCACAAAAAAGCGCAGGAAGCATTGAGAGAAAGCGAAGAGCGCTATGCGCTGGCCGCTCGCGGCGCCAATGATGGCCTTTGGGACTGGAATCTTGTGACTGGCGCGGTGTATTTCTCTCCACGTTGGAAAGCCATGCTCGGGTTTGGAGAAAACGAAATCGAGGATCGTCTAGAAGAATGGCTGGGTCGCATTCATGACGCGGACCGCGACCGCGTGAAGGAAGAGATCGCCGCCCATCAGAAGGGCTTGACGCCACACTTTGAAAGCGAGCACCGCTTACTCCATAAGGATGGGGGTTTTCGGTGGATGCTCAGCAGGGGACTCGCTGTTCACGATGCCACGGGAAGAGCCTTGCGGATGGCGGGGTCCCAGACCGATATTACCGAACGCAAAGTATCCGATCCGCTGACCGGTCTGCCTAATCGCCTTCTCTTCATTGACCGCCTTGGACGACTGATCAAACACTCGAAACGCCGGAAAGATCATCTCTTTGCCGTGCTCTTCCTGGACCTTGATGGTTTCAAGATGATCAATGACAGCCTTGGACATCTTGTCGGAGACCAACTCCTCGTCGGCGTAGCCACTCGACTGGAGAAGTGCCTGCGTTCGTCCGATACCGTGGCTCGTCTTGGCGAAACATTTACGGTTGCGAGGCTCGGGGGAGACGAATTCACCATTCTTCTGGACGACATTAAGGAAGCTGCCGATGCGAATCGAGCAGCAGAGCGGCTTATGAAAGCATTGGCGCCGCCGTTCCTTCTGGCCGGCAAAGAGGTATTCACTTCGATCAGCATCGGCATCGCTTTGAGCAATACAGCCTACGACGAGCCAGAAGACATGCTGCGCGACGCCGACACAGCCATGTACCGGGCAAAATCGCTAGGCAAGGCTCGTTATGAAGTTTTCGATGCGGATATGCGTGCCAGTGTAATGGCGCGCTTGCAATTGGAAACGGATCTACGCCGCGCCTTGGAGCGAAACGAATTTCGGAATTTCTACCAACCCATTGTCGCTCTCGAGTCCGGAGGCATTGTTGGATTCGAGGCTCTGATGCGTTGGCAGCATCCGACCAAAGGAATCATTGGTCCCGAAGAATTCATCTTCGTCGCCGAGGAGACCGGACTGATTCGAGACTTGGGCTGGTGGAGCTTGCGGGAGGCCTGCCGGCAAATGAGCAGTTGGAGAAAGCGCTCCGAGGAGTATCTGGAATTGAACATGAGCGTCAACATTTCCGCTAAACAGCTGCTGCAACCGCATTTGGTGGAAGACATGCGCAAGTTGTTGGCCGAAATGTCCCTCCCGCCGAAAGCCCTAAAGTTGGAAATCACTGAGAGCGCGGTGATGGCAGATCCGACAGCCGCCGCAGACATTTTGCAGCAGATCAAGGACTTGGGTGTCCGCCTCGCCATCGACGATTTCGGGACAGGCTATTCCTCATTGAGCTATCTCCACCGCTTCCCGCTGGATACGTTGAAAATCGATCGCTCGTTCATCAGCGGCAGCGCACAAGGAAGCGAAGGCATGGAAATAGCTCGCACGATTATGCCAATGGCCAAGAACCTTCGCCTGGATGTGGTCGCTGAAGGCGTCGAAACTCTTGAGCAGGTCGGCCTGCTAAAAAGGCTGCAGTGCAAATACGCGCAAGGATACTATTTCTCGAAACCGCTCGCGCCCGAGGAAGTTCCTTCCCTCTTGTCGGAAGACGCCACCCGGGAAATGCAAAAACAATTGAAGTAGAACCGTAGAACCGGGCTCTCTTCGCCCGCACCTGCACCAAACCATCTCGGCCCTCTAGCCGCATTCGGAAACTGCTTTCCGATGATAGACTGTGCCCGGAGGCTTTACCTGAGGCCATGGTTCCTTGGCTATTGGTCGTGCACATTTTCGGGTTCACCCTGTGGATTTCCGGCTTGCTTATGACCAGTTTCGTTTTGCTCAGGCATATAGGAGTAACAGAGGCGGAAACACGCGCGAGCTTGGCTGGAATCGAAAAACTTGGCCTCAGAGCTTTAGCCGATCCGGGCGCTACTCTGGCAATCTTGGCGGGAATCCTGCTGATTACGACCAACAGCTCGTACTATCTCCACGCTCGGTGGCTCCATATTAAGTTCATTTTCGTGTTGCTCTTGATCGCCCTCCACGTGATCGTTGGAACAAGGAGCAAGGCCTTTGCGTCAGGACGCATAACGTTGGATCGCGGATACGTTCGCTTGCTTTCGATCGTAACCGTACTGGTATTTATCTCCATCCTTATTGCCACTCTGCCAGGCGAGGTTCTCCTCACCCGCTAAGGAATCGCTCCGCGCCGACGCATCAGGCGAGCGCAATCACATCGATCTCAACGCGAACATCCCGCGGCAGCCGTGCGGCTTGCACAGTGGAGCGGGCAGGAAAGTCCTGCCGGAAATACCGAGCGTATGCCTGGTTCATCAGCGCAAATTCGTTCATATCGGCAAGGAAGACGGTCGTGCGCACCACTTTTTCCAGCGACGATCCGGCCGCTTGTAAAATGCCTTTGAGATTTTCGATGACGCGCTCCGTCTGCGCCGTGATGTCGCCAGAAACCAGTTCCTGCGTGCGAGGATCGAGTGCGATCTGGCCCGACACGAAGACAAATCCATTCGCGCGGACTGCTTGCGAGTAGGGGCCAATGGCCTTGGGACCTAAATCCGTTGCGATCGCTTCCTTCAAAGGAACCTCCTAAGATTCCGCTAGTTTTGGCTAATCTTTACTGCTGAATTCGATCATCGTGCGGCCATGTAACGCGCTCGAAAATCCGGCGGAAGTCCGGGCTGATCGAGCCAGGCATGAAAAACGGCTGCCAGATTCTGCCCTGACTCCGCCTCGACGGCCGAGCGTAATTCAGCGCTGCCGATTTCCCGTCCCGCCATGTCTCTCAGAACACGACGCACTGCGCGATGGAATTTTTCTTCCCCGGCGATTTCTTCAAGTGAGAGCAAAAAGAGAGCTGCCTTGTACGACTTGGCCGTGGCCTCTTGGCGGCTATAACCGACGAGCGGTCCAAATCCAGGCTTCTCGTCTTTTGCAGTGCCAAGACTGTCATACGTCGCGATAAGTCGTGCGATTTCCTCTTGCCGAGCCGGGGAGCCTCCTCGGCTTTCTGCGGCGTGGAGCGCCGCGAAAAGAGCCATCCCTCTGCCTAAAAGGAGATCCGCTTCGGGCCGGGGACGCACATGCCATCCGAACCAGGTTCGCGCGAGTTCATAGTCTGCCAGATCCAGGACAGGACCACTCGCCAACCCCAACGCTATAGCGCGATGATCGAAGAGCACGCCTTCGGGGAACGAAGCGGCCGAAATATTCGGCGTCACGACGACGATGGGGGCGAGTTCTGCCGACGTTTCTACCACGTGTACCGGAAAACGATTGCGCGTGATCGCACCGAATGCTTCCTCATATGTAATCACCGCGCTGCTGAGACGCTCTGCGGCTTTCTGAGCCGAGCTTTCGTCGAGCGATTCGCGAGTCCAAAAAATAACGGTGCCGTGTTGTGTTTCCACGCGCCGTTCTTGGTAAAGTCCGGCGACTAGATAGGGAGGGAACTCCGCCTGGAGCGTTTCAAAGCGGTGAACCACGGCCTCTCCGCGGCGGGTGCTGCCGCGCTCGCGCCCCACAGCCAACACTCGGAAATCTGCTGGCACCGTGACCTTAAGTTCTTCCGTTTTAGCTCGAAGAGAAGCTTGCGCGAATGGACCCAACGGCGGCTGCCACGCCGGAAAAGCGTTCGCATCGGCAAGATAGAAACCGTCTGGGGTTGCCGCCACGACGCCACGACCTTCTGGAGCAGGTTCGAGATCGTAGGCAAAGCTGATCTCCCGTTCCTGCCGCTCTGGCCACGGCGGATCAAAGGGAATCCGTAACGAGGGCCCCGATTGCTCGGTTACCGTTCGGCTCGCAACAGCCTTTCCATCAACCATAATGTTAACGTCTCTTGTACCGAATGAAGGGCCGTTGGGAAGGTGGACATCGAGGTAAGTCAAAGTGCGATCTCCAACATTTTGGAGCTTATCCAAGATACTTACGTGAATATGCGTTGGCTCAATTGAGGTCGCAGAGACGTCCACCGAACGAAGAGCATGGTTAAACCCCCGGCCCAACGGAACGGCGCAGCCAAGTAAGGAGATCGAGATCAAGATCAACGCAATCGAGCGCATTCCAGGGAGACCCAGCAGAATTCTAGCGGCAGGCGAGGCTGCGGTCAAAAAAGCTAATGCAAACCAGTCGGTTAAGTCACGTACAAAGGATTTACTTTCGCTATCGACGGCGGCCGTGCTGCCGGACAAAGGTGTGGCCACCAACGGCGTAATCGTGCCTGGCGATAGCCTGATCGGCTTCTTTGTCGGTCATGCCCCGATCCACCGCTGCAACGAGTTGCGCATTTGAGAATCCTGCATCCCGCAATTCGGCAAGACGCGCGCCCGTAACTACGGCTTGGCCTTTTGAGCGACGCCGCGCAACGTCAAGAATGACTTCGTCAGATAGCCCAGCCAGCCGCATAGCCGCGGCCTCACCCGCAAACAGCGTCAACTGATTCAGGCGGACTATCTGCATGACCGAGCTTTCCTTCATCCCGGCGCCAAGCAGACCCGCAACAGCATCACCCTGGTTAAACACACTATGACGCGAGCGGGCGATGCCAACCAGCTCTACGCAGCCCTGTTCGCTCATGCCCGCCCTGCCTGCGATCACAACCTGCTGTACCTCATTATCACTTACCTGATACTTGTGGAGCTGCTCGAGGCTGTCCGGATGCATACCCGCGGCATCAAGCGGGGTCATATTCGTCTGCCGTACCTTATTGCAGCCTGCCAACAGAAGCAGCGATCCGGCCAAGAGAAAAGCCGCCGCAGCCGACGCCAGGCGCTGAAGATCCGGATGACGTGCGGTTTTCATACCTTCATTTTAGTTCCGGGCCGAGCTACAAGGGACATGTTGTGCCTGGAAAAGCAATGCAGACTGGCCTAAAGAACAGGTTTCGGAAGGACTGTCCGGAAGGGTAACTCCCTAAACCTGGTAGACGCGCTCGACACCGAACACGCCAGAAATTCGCTTCATGTTTCTAAGTATGCGCTCCAACTGATTGCGATCGGAGATATCGACTGTGGCTTCAACGCGCGCTTGCAGATTGTCCGGCCGGCTATCGAGCACCTGAATGTTCGCACCCACGCCGCTGATGACGCCGGTGATGTCCGCGAGAAGCCCGGGGCGATCTTTTCCGTGCACCACCAGAGTGACCGGATAAGTACCTTGCGCCACATCGCTCCATTGCACGTTGATGCGGCGCTCGGATTGATAGAGTAGCTTCTGGACATTGGGACAAGCTGTATTGTGCACGGCCACTCCTCGGCCTCGAGTGACATAGCCGACGATTGGATCGCCAGGAATCGGATTACAACATTTGGCGCGGTAAACCATCAGGTTGTCGTGGCCAAGCACCAGAATGGAGGGATCGCGGATGCCGAGCATCCGCTTCACTGACGATACGATTTTTGTACCGTCTTGCCCTTCGCCTTGCGCTTTTTCCTCGATGGATTGGCCCGTAAGCTTCGCCAGGACCTGTCGCGCAGAATATCTCCCGTATCCGAGATCCGCATAAAGGTCTTCTACCTTGGCGCGACCATAGTCGGAAGCCACGCGCAGCAACTCGTCTTGCGAAAGTTTCTTGATGCTCACGCCCGCCTGCCGCGCCTCACGTTCAATCAGCCGCCGCCCCACTTCGGTGGCTTGCTTGCGTTCGTGGAGGTTGATCCATTGACGGATCTTGGACCTGGCACGTGACGTGCGCACAAAGCTCAGCCAATCCCGGCTCGGAGCATGTCCCTTTTGGGTCGCAATCTCCACGACATCGCCATTGGAGAGCGGATGGCGCAGCGGCACCATCTGGCCATTCACTTTCGCTCCAATACATTGGTGGCCGACATCAGTGTGAATGCTATAGGCGAAATCAACCGGAGTGGCTCCCCGGGGTAAGGTCAGTACCTTTCCCTTTGGCGTAAAGATGTAGACCTCTTCGGGATAGAGATCCACTTTGAGCGTAGAAAGAAACTCCGCTGGCTCGCGCATCTCGCGGGCCCATTCGATCAGCTGCCGCATCCACACCACGCGTTGGTCGTCGCCTTCGGAGACATTCGCACCATCTTTGTACCGCCAGTGCGCGGCCACGCCTTGTTCCGCGATACGGTGCATCTGCTGGGTGCGGATTTGCACTTCAAACGGCTGTCCACCATGGATTACGGTGGTATGCAACGACTGATAGAGGTTCGGCCGGGGCATCGCAATATAATCCTTGAAGCGCCCCGGAACCGGCCGCCAAATCTGATGGACCACGCCTAGAGCGGCGTAGCAGTTGCGCACGGAATCGGTGATGATGCGAACCGCCAGAAGATCGTACACTTGCTCCAAAGAACCTTTTTGCCGTTGGACCTTTTGATGCATCGAGTAAAGCCGCTTGACGCGGCCTTCAAGAGCGGCGCTGATGCCATTCTCGGCCAGGTGCTTATGAATAGTCTCCTCAACTTCGGCCAGGAATTTTTCAAATTCCTTGCTGCGCAGCGAAACCACCTTTTGCAGCTCGGCATACGCGGAAGGCTCCAGATAGGCAAACGCCAAATCTTCAAGGTCGCCGCGCATTGCGCCCATTCCTAATCGGTGTGCGATTGGGGCATAGATATCGAGCGTCTCCCGGGCAATTCGCTCCTGTTTTTCCGGCGGCAGATAGCTCAAAGTACGCATATTGTGCAGCCGATCAGCCAGCTTGACCAAAACCACACGAACATCGGTGACCATGGCCAGCAACATTTTGCGAACGCTCTCTACCTGGCGCACTTCCGGCGAGACCAAGTCCAGGCGGCTGATCTTGGTGACGCCTTCCACCAGACGTGCGGT
>Ga0187824_10000263_pt1 | contig 10369 bp, 13 predicted proteins | sample NC_wetland_sal_i_13_FD_132437 | JGI IMG/M metagenome (GOLD analysis project Ga0187824, IMG submission 132437) | Wetland sediment microbial communities from Neuse River Estuary, North Carolina, USA - SourceSoil_4 | ecosystem: Environmental > Aquatic > Freshwater > Wetlands > Sediment | place... | reverse complement strand
CGCTGCAGCAGTCAATCTATAAAGTAGCTCCGCGCTCCGTGGTCGTCCTGGTTCGCGCCAGATAAGGAGTCATACGTGGCAAAAAAGCGCATCGGCATCCTCACCGGGGGCGGCGACGTTCCCGGGCTAAACTCTGTCATCAAGTCGGTGGTCTACCGCGGCGCGGAAATCGGGTGCGAGGTCATCGGCATCCGTCGTGGCTGGGAAGGACTGACCCACGTCGATCTAAATGATCCGGCAAGTAAGGCGCGCTACATCCTGCCCCTGAATCGCGAAAATACGCGCACCATCGATCGAACCGGCGGGACATTCCTTCACAGTTCGCGCACCAATCCCTCGAAGATGAAAAAGCTACCTCCGGCTCTCGAAGGGCAGAAGTTCGAAGCCAGGGAATCGACCAAGAAGGGCGTTACCAGCACCGTCTTCGATGTGACTCCAGCGGTGCTGAAGAACATCGAGACCCTGGGCCTCGACTACCTGGTCGCGATTGGCGGGGACGACACATTGAGCTATGCCTCGGAACTCGATCGTAAAGGCATGAAGGTACTCGCGGTGCCGAAGACCATGGACAATGACGTCCGCAATACGGAGTACTGCATTGGATTCTCGACGGCGATTACGCGGGCCATGGATGCCATCGACCGCCAGCGCACCACGGTTGGCTCGCACGAGCGCATTGGGATCTTCCGAGTGTTTGGCCGGGACGCCGGTTACACCGCGCTGTACACGGCGTACGTCACTGCCATCCGCTGCTGCATTCCCGAATATAAGGTCGATCTCAAGCACCTGATCGAGTTGCTCATGCATGACAAGCGGAACAACCCGAGCAACTACTCGCTGGTGATTCTCTCGGAAGGAGCAGAGTGGCAGGGCTACACGGTGAGGGAATACGGCGAAGCCGATGCATTCGGCCATCGCAAGAAGATGAGCGTCGCAGAAGACCTGAGCGATGAGATCAAGCGAGCCACGGGGGAGGAAACCGTGGTCAGCGACCTTACCTACGACCTGCGCTCGGGCAGCCCCGACTTCGTCGATCGCCTGGTGGCATTCACGTTCGCAGGTATGGCCATGGATGCGCTGGAAGAAGGCAAGTCCGGACTGATGACCGCGATCAACGAAGGCCGCTACGCGATGCTACCAATTCCCGATCCGAAGCTGGGCCCGAGGAAGGTGGACATCGCATCGATGTACAACACTGAGCGATACCGCCCGAAGTACGACCGCAAACTCGGGCTGCCGATTTTCCTGACCAGACCGTAGAGCACATGGGCGGCTCGTAAGGACGCGGTCGTCACGAGCTGTGTCTCTCATCACTGACTTCGGTTGACGCGTTGTGCTAATAACTTTTTGGGAAGTGAGCCATGGGTGAGTCTGACGAAGGCCTAAGAAACTGGCACGGACTGTACCGAGCCACCCTGTTCGAATCCGACGCCAACAAGCTGCCAACTCGTATCGACGAAGCGCGGCGAGCAATCGTAGGCCGCGTGCAAGCTAGTTGAGGGCTCCCCCAATTGTGCTAGCGAAACACACTCTATCGAGGATGCCCTCTATGTTCTCCACGCCATGGAGAGCACTCTGAGATGGAAGACGAAAGATCGCAGGCGCGCTGCCCGAGCCGAGTAGGCTTCTCCCAGGCTGCAAGACTGCCTTGCCTTTTGAGGCAAGATTGCGCTCTTTTATCGGTCGGTGGTTGACAACACATCTCCTTCGCAGCGCGTACTCTTTTTAAAAGATCAACACCTTCCTCGTAGCGGTATCATATTTCGTTGTTTTTCTTGAATGGCCCTTTTATCAACGCGGCAAGTGAACCGTTGTCTCACGCTATGCGGGTACAACATGGGAAACATAGCTCCTCGCCAACAAGTTCTGGCTCGCTTTAGCTGGCCCCGCATCACGATGGCGGGAGCATTGCCCTGTTATCTCATTTGCATATTATTGCTGGCAAGCACGGTTCACGCCCTCGATCCCAACAAACGTGTCACCCAGTACATCCACACGGCATGGCGAACACAAGATGGCTCTCTGCCAGCCGGAATGTTTTCGATCACGCAAACCTCCGACGGTTTTCTCTGGTTTTTATCTCTTCCCGGCGATGTCTACAGGTTCGATGGCGTTCGGTTTCTGCCTTGGCGCTTGCCTCCTGGTCTTTCAAACAGGCCAATCGGGAAGATCCTTGCCGACCACGAAGGTGGGCTCTGGTTACCAGGGGATGAACTCGTTCACCTAAAAGATGGGGCTGTCAATTCTCACTTCGGGTTAAAAGGGCTTCAGGCGTTCCAAAGCATCAGTGAAGATCCTGACGGCTCTTTGTGGGTAGCACTACGCGCCTCAGACGCGCCCCTTTGCCACGTTACCGACGGCGCAGTTACATGTTTCAGAAAGGCTGACGGAATACCGATTCCCGAAGTCCATTCTCTATTGGCTGATGGGAAAGGCGGTTTTTGGCTGGGAGGGTCAACGGCCATTGTCCACTGGCATGGGGGCGTCTCGGAGACGTATCCGATCGAGGGGCTGAAATCCCATGGAGGAAGCGTCGACATAATGGGTCTGGCGAGTGCTTCTGACGGAGCTCTTTGGGTGGGCATGATGGGGGAGGGGTTGGGACTCGCGCAATTGAAGGATGGCGCCGTGAAACCGTTCATAACCCCCACCTTCGACGGAAGCAGGCTCAGCGTCACCAGCCTCATGTTCGATCGTGACGGAAATCTTTGGGTTGGAACCGATGCAAAAGGGCTCTTTCGTATTCATGAAAATACTGTGGAGCATTACGGACACACGGAGGGTTTGTCCGGCGATTCCGTTTGGACCCTTTTTGAAGACCGAGAAGGCCTTGTCTGGGCTGGAAGCACAAGCGGAATAGACAGCTTCCGTGATCCACGCGTCACCACATTTTCAGCCTTGCAAGGCTTGGGGAAGGATTTGGCGGCAGGCATTCTGGCGACCAGAGACGGGACAATCTGGGTCGCAAACAACGGGTCGCTCGATCGCATTAAGAACGGGACTGTCTCATCCATTCGCAGGAGTGACGGTCTTCCGGGCGATCAGGTCGCCTCCTTACTTGAAGACCACGTCGGGAACATGTGGGTGGGAGTAGATGACGGATTATATCTGTTCAAGAATGGGCGATTCCGTCGTCTGCCCGAACCCAATCACCAGTCGCTTGGAATGGTTGTCGGAATGACCGAGGACATCGATGGGAATATCTGGGCAGAGTGCAGAGGCAGCCCGCGAAAGCTTGTGCGCATCCGCGATTTTCAGGTGCGCGAGGTATTCCCTGCGTCGCAAGTTGCGCCTGGGCACAACCTCGCTCCGGATCCACACGGAGGAATTTGGATGGAGACTCTGAAAGGAGATATCGCGCTGTTCAGGAATGGCATTCTGGAAACAAAGGTTCCGCTAAATAAAGGAGGCTCTCCGTTAAACCGCCAAATTGTCGCCCAGGCAGACGGTTCCATTCTCGTAGGTTCCGAGAACGGGCTCGTCGGATGGCGGATGGGCAAAGTGCAGCGGATGACGACAAAAAACGGTCTACCCTGCGACTTCATCATCACTCTCATTGAGGACAGAGAGAAACGTTGGTGGCTCTACACGCGTTGCGGCGTAGTCGAATTATCAGATTCTGAGCTCCAACGCTGGTGGGCCAACCCGGATGCGATGGTTCAAAACCGCCTCTATGATACATTCGATGGAGCTCAGCCAAACATAGGTTCTTTCAACGCGTCCGCGTCCACTTCCGATGGACGCGTGTGGTTTTCCAGCGGAGTTGTCGTGCAGATGGTGGATCCGTCCAAGCTATCGCCGAAAGCGCTCCCGGCACAGACGTACATCGAGGCGCTCGTTGCTGACCGAAAGGAGTTCAAAGCAACGGCCAACCTCAAGGTTCCTTCGAATCCGAGGGACTTGCAAATTGATTACACTTCACCCACTTTTTCGATTCCGCAGAAGGTAAATTTTCGTTACCGCCTTGATGGCTACGACCGCGACTGGCACGAGGCTGGCACGCGCCGGCAGGCTTTCTACACAGATTTACCTCCCGGGAAGTATTCCTTCCGCGTGATCGCATCTAATAGCGACGGCGTCTGGGACGAAAGCGCCGCCAAGCTGGAGTTTTCTATCGCTCCCGCGTATTACCAGACGAACTGGTTCCGCGCTCTCTGCGCAGCGGCATTCGTGGCGCTGCTGTGGGCGGCCTACCAGTGGCGCGTCCGGCAACTGCAGCATCAGTTCGATATGACGCTGGAGGTGCGTGTCGGCGAGCGCACGCGGATTGCGCGGGAGCTTCACGACACTCTGCTTCAGAGTGCACACGGTGTGCTTCTCCGTTTTCAAACCGTCTCCCAGTTGCTGCCCGACCGACCCATCGAGGCGAAAGAGAAGCTGGACAATGCGATCGACCAGACCGCGGACTTCATCACCGAAGCTCGGGATGAGGTGCAGGGATTGCGGGACTCCACGGTACAAAGCAATGATCTCGCGCTAGCCATAAGTACTCTGGGGCAAGAAGTCGGAACCGACTCGGCCAATCACCGACCTGCATTCCGTGTCGCCGTGGAGGGTGAGGCGCGAAATCTGCATCCCATCCTCCGAGACGAGATCTACAAAATTGCTGCCGAAGCGCTGCGGAACGCGTTTCGCCACTCTCAGGCACGGCAGATCGAGGTTGAAATCCGTTACGACAATGAGCAATTTCGAGTACGTGTGCGGGACGATGGGAAAGGCGTTGATCCAGTGATTCTCTCCAGCCAAGGCAGTGAAGGACACTACGGCTTGCCCGGGATGCGGGAGCGTGCCACTCTTATCGGAGGTAAGCTAGCGGTGTGGAGCCAAGTCGATGCTGGTACGGAGGTCGAACTGCGCGTTCCTGCGAGCACAGCCTACACGACAGCACAGAGACGTTCGTGGTTTTCACGCAAGGCGAAGGCATGAAGTAGGAGCTCATGAGCGCCGGCATCTCGCAAATTAGAATTCTTGCGGTTGACGACCATCCGGTTGTCCGCCAGGGGATCGCCGGTCTGGTTGGCATTCAGACCGATATGGTCTTGGTAGGCGAGGCATCCAACGGACGCGATGCCCTTCAGCAATTCCGAACGCACCACCCGGACGTAACGTTGATGGACTTGCAGATGCCGGAGATGAACGGCATCGATGCGCTCATTGCGATTCGCAATGAATTTCCCGACGCAAAAATCATCGTGCTGACGACATACGCCGGTGATACGCAAATTTTGCGTGCGCTCAAGGCTGGTGCTCAGGCCTACCTGCTCAAGAATACGTTGCATAAGGAATTGCTGGAGACGATTCGCGCCGTTCACACGGGAAAGAAGACCCTTTCTCCGGAAGCCTCCTACCAGATCGCCGAGCATGCGACGGATGACGCCTTGACGCCAGCGGAAATCATTGTGTTGCGCCTCATCGCGGCCGGGAATGCCAACAAGCAGATTGCGGATCAGCTCTCGATCACGGAGGAAACGGTTAAGAGTCGAGTCAAGAACATTCTTTCTAAACTAGGCGCCAACGATCGAACGCACGCCGCAATGATCGGCCTGAAGAGAGGAATCATCGAGCTGTAGTTTCCACCGCCTGCCCGCCCTGCCCGCCTCAGAATGCACAACTCTAAAGAGTGACGATCAAAGCTCTTTTTGGGGTTTCGATTCACCTCCAAAACGGCGGACTCTAGTTATGTACTGAAAGGTGCGCCATTGCGACGGCTATATTCAACATTCGCGGGCGGTTGGCCCGGAACGGGCTTGCTTCTCATGCGCGTCGTTGTCGGCTCCGTGCTGATTGCACGCGCGAGCTTGAGGCTGTGGAGCGATCCACCACCGATGAATGTCACCATACCCACTGTGGCCTTGATGGGAGCGGGAATCCTGCTCATCGTAGGTTTATGGACTCCCATCGTGGGAATGTCCATCGCCTTAATTGAAATCTGGAAGATGCTTACGGTAGCCGGGGACAAATGGGTGTGGCTGCTGTTAGCAACTGCAGCTGCCGCTCTCGCCATGTTGGGACCGGGTCTTTGGTCTATCGATGCTCGCCTTTTCGGGTGGAAGCGCATCGAACCTCCTCCTCGCGACACGAACTCTCATTCTCGTTAAGACTCCCCAAATATCACCAAATTTCCTGCCTCGGAAGAGGGTGACATTCCCTCCCCAAGAGGTTCCGATTTGCCCCGATGTGGGGTCGCCCGAAAACAGAATTGATTGCACAATGGCTGCGTCATTACGACCACAGGGACAGAGGTTGGAGGCGCTTATGTGGAAGATCATAACTCACGATTTCACGCTACAGCAGGTCCTAATCATGGCTGCAATGAATGTTGCACCCGCGCTGCTAGCGACCGATAGCGGCGAGCGAACGATCTGGCGCAGCCGCACGCGCCGAGACTTACCAGGATCAGGAGATTGTCATGGCAAAAGTAATTGAGTTTCACACACCGAAGAGCTTTCGCAAACCGTTAAGGACAATGGCTCTGCCACAACTCGGAAAAATCATCGAGTTTTGCTCGCGAACGAGGAGATCAGCCTAGCGCTGTCCACCTTCGCGGATTGAGAGGCAATATGACGTTCAGGTTCATTCCTTCACAAAGCGGCTTTATGCGTCTGGAAGATTCCAAGAAACTGTTACGCGCCATTTTTCCAAACTGGCCAAGCCTGAAGCCGTGCTATCCCGCTCCAGTACTGGAGGCGATTGCAGAGGACAGCAAGGAATACGGGAACGAGGAGAGCATGTCTCTCTGCTAGTCATGTTGGCCGTAGAAGAGTTCGCAAGCAGTGCAACAGGGAAGATTTGGAGGAGACTATGGGGTGCGCGACTATGGATTTCACAAACCTCGGAGACCTCGCGGCAACAGGCATCGTCAATGGGAGCGAGCCCGGAGACCAGCAGTTTCAGGTCGAAACAGAAATCGGCCCTGAGCATTGCTTCGAAGGCATTGTGGGCAGGAGCGCAGCCCTCCAGAAAGTGCTCGAGCAAGTGAGCATCGTAGCGCCGACCGACTCCACCGTCCTGCTTCACGGCGAGACGGGCACCGGAAAAGAACTGGTTGCACGCGCCATTCACAACCTCAGCTCTCGGAGCGAGCGCGCGTTCGGGCGTGTGAATTGTGCCGCCATCCCATCCGGGCTGCTGGAAAGCGAACTGTTCGGGCATGAGAGGGGAGCCTTCACCGGAGCCCTGATGCAGAGGAAGGGCCGCTTCGAGCTGGCCGACGGCGGCTCCCTCTTTCTGGATGAAATTGGGGACATCAGCCTTGAGCTACAGCCAAAGTTGTTGCGAGCCGTGCAGGAGCAGGAGTTCGAGCGGCTGGGAAGCTCCAAGACGATCAGCGTGAACGTGCGGCTGATTGCCGCGACCCATCGCGATCTTCCTGTCATGATTCGCGAGGAGAAGTTCCGCGAGGATCTTTTCTATCGATTCAACGTCTTCCCAATTGAGATCCCGCCGCTGCGTGAAAGGCGCGAGGATATTCCACTGCTGGTGAACTACTTTGTGTCCAAGGTAGCGGGGCGGATGGGGAGACAGATCAGGTCCGTCCCCAAACGCGCAATGGAGATGCTGACGAACTGTCCGTGGAAGGGGAATATCAGGGAATTGGCAAACTTCATCGAACGAGCTGTCATTCTTACACGCGGTGAGGAGTTAGAGGTGCCGCTTAACGAGCTTCCCACCTGTTCAGAAACCAATTTCGTGCTGGGAACGACCTCTACATTTCGGCAAGCTGAGTCTTCTGTGATCATCGATGCTCTAAGAGCTGCCTCGGGACGAATCGCAGGCAAGGGCGGAGCGGCCGAGCGTCTCGGATTGAAGCGTACGACGCTGCAAAACAAGATTCGCAGACTGGGAATTTCGAAAGCGACTTATTGCCAGTAGGTTCATTCCATGTGTCCAGTGTGCAGGTTCCGAGCATGGCTTCAGAAATGCCTGAAGCGCGATAAACGAGTGGGGGGCGAGGCAATGACGGTCAAGAAAGACCGAGAACGAGTGATTGCGGAAATCACCCTTTCACATCTGATACGCCTGGGGGACGAACAAGGCTCCCCGGTGAGCCGGGAACAGGCTCTCGCATTTCTCAATCAGGAGGGGTGGGCGTTTGAAATGTGGAGGTGCATGATGCAAGCCGCTGAGGACTTCCTCGCATGCAGCTTATTGCGGCATTCCCGTAGCCCGGGAGGTCACCACCGATTCGCGTCCCAGCCCCGCCCGGTTCAATCAATCGGCAATCGCAAGCAGTAGTGTGTTTTCGCGTTCAGTGAGCCCATGGCCCGGATTTCTGCTCTGCCGAATCCGGGACATCTTCTCTGCAGAGTTGGGGTCGATCGTCACTTCGCGCTCACGCAATGGTTATGTTTGACAGTTCTCTCACCGGGCGTCCGAATCTGGTCGCCAGTTTGTATAGTTTCTGGGCTACTTCGGACGTACTCGCATAGCTATAGTGCTCCTGCACTTGTTCGAGAAGAATGTTGTACAGCAATCGAGTTTCGTCGTCGTTGAGTTCGATAATCATGAGATCCTCGCGATAAACGTCCGAGTGCAGTCGTGTTTCCTAACCAAGAAAAACAATCTGTAGGCTTCTATTTTGCTCCGCCGCCCGTCTTACACAGCGGGGCGGCGTCTGGCTTCTCCTCCAATGCGTTCGTGCGTTGCCCTTCAAGCCACGTCAGAACGTGACAATTGGCGGCGAGCACTGCTGCGCGGGACACGTTGAGGCGTAAAGCGCAATCTTGAATCGACGACCGGATTGCAATTCTGAGTACCAGGACGGCCCGGCACAGGGCATCCAATTCTGCAATCAGTTTCTGGCCGTCGGCTCTAAGAATGAGGTCGAGACTGGCCGCGCGTTCATCAGCATCTCCTGGTGATAACTGCTCGAGATACGGACATCGTCGATCTTTGTACGCCGCTTCACAGATGCGGATCGCCTCCGTTGCGTGTGATATTGCACTGGCAATGGTCGCAGCCTTGGCCCACTCGAAAAGCCAATCGCGAAAAGGACTGTTCCCTTGAAGTGTCATCTCACAGGCTTGGGCAACTGCCTGGTCCGCCGTTGCCGGCTCGCCAGTGATCAAGAATGCAAGCCTACTCAGAACATTACTTTGATCCTGAAAGCAGGCCACAATTTCGGCTGGCGATGCACAACTGCGAGCATCGACTGCCGCGGTGCTCGAGTGAAACCAGGACATGATTCTCCTCTTTCTATGCCGCCATTCAAATGGCCCCAACTGGATGGGAGTGCCTGATAGAAAGCCGCTCCTCTTTGTTTCCATGCTGCCGTTTGCGTCGTTCGGATGGTCTCTGCAGAAGCGATAAACCCAGCTTTCCGCATACGCCAGGCGCGTAGAGACCGTTGGCCACAAACACTGCACCGGCACTACCCAGCCAACTCAGCAAACGCTCGCCTACTACATCGATATAGCTCACCTCTGTGAGGTCGACAATCAAACCTTTAGGCAGTACGTCCCTTGTGACGATGCGCCGGGCCTCCTCCGCCCAATCCGCGACGAGTTTGCCTTCCAATTTCAGCGTAGGACCACTTGCCAACCACTGGATTTCTGCACGGAACATTGACTTGATCCTCGAAACGCTCTGTCCCGCTCTCCCTTACTTATCGGAATCGCACGTTTCGTGCCAATTCCGCGACTGCAATTTGATTGATGTAATGGCCTCACGGTGGAGACTGGTCCGTCCGAATTGCCGCAATGCGGTCATCGTCCGCATGCGGGCAGGGACCTCGGGGGGATTCCATGGCTTTACAAAAACAAGTCCGACAAGTTTGCCCGCAACGAAGGTTCGGTCGTCCTGGCAGGGGCTTCGCTGTGGTCGCAAACGCGAGGAAGGGTGTGCTCATCTCCACTTCACGCAATTCGAAGGCGCGTCATGCCGGAATTGCGGGGCACGCTGTGTTCCATCGACATCGTCTCGAGCGAGTATGCAAACTTCGCACCGCACTCACAGCACACCTTGTAGGTCTCGCCTCGTAGTGTGAACACTCGGCTGAGGTGAACGTGATGACACCCAAAAAGGAAGTCGAAGATAGCTCGGAGGAACGCCATAGACTCTCCCGTACGAGTTTCCAGTTGATTTCGATCGCCTGATCGCTGGCCAATGTCGAACAATTTGCTCTCCGGTTAAATGGGCTGGCTCCAGAAGCAAGTCCCAGCCCCTTTAGGCGGAACTGATTTCAACGGTGTGTACTGCAGGCCGCCGACCACGTCGGTCAGTTCGCTATGCCGTTGATTTTTACCGTGATCCCCGAACTCCGCCCACCCGCTGTCCTGACCTTTCGAGGTCACTGCCACAATACGGGCACGAAATCCGCGGCCCGCTGCTCGTTCATGCTTCCGTAATTCAGTGATTTGCCGTGCTCCTT
>Ga0187824_10000261_pt1 | contig 10422 bp, 4 predicted proteins | sample NC_wetland_sal_i_13_FD_132437 | JGI IMG/M metagenome (GOLD analysis project Ga0187824, IMG submission 132437) | Wetland sediment microbial communities from Neuse River Estuary, North Carolina, USA - SourceSoil_4 | ecosystem: Environmental > Aquatic > Freshwater > Wetlands > Sediment | place... | reverse complement strand
TTGACGTGGGTACCGCCCACGTCGATGACCAGGACCTTCCGCTTGGGCTTCATCGTTTCTTATCCCTTTTTGCGCTCGGCATGCCCGCCAAACTCAAAGCGCATGGCCGAAAGCAGCTTGTGCGCGAAATCGCCCTCGCCGCGCGAAGTGAAACGATCGTAAAGCGCGGCGCTGAGCACGGGTACGGGCGCGCCTTCGTCGATGGCAGCCAGAATGGTCCATCGCCCTTCTCCGGAGTCCGACACGCTGCCCGAGAAACTGGCAAGATCGGGCTGCTTGGCCAGGGCGCTGGCCGTCAGGTCCAGAAGCCAAGATGCCACGACGCTGCCGCGGCGCCATACTTCCGCCACGTCTGCCAGGTTGAAATCATATTGATAGTGTTCGGGATCGCGCAGCGGGGTCGTCTCGGCATCCACCGAACGGGATTTCTTGCCGACATTGGCATGCGAGAGGATGTTCAACCCTTCGGCGTACGCCGCCATCAGCCCGTACTCGATGCCGTTGTGCACCATTTTTACGAAGTGTCCGCCGCCGGCATTACCGCAATGCAGATATCCATTTTCGGCCGTGCCTTTCCCCGGGGTGCGGCCCGGGGTCGGGTCGGCGTTGCCTTTTCCCGGCGCGAGAGTGCGGAAGATTGGATCCAGGCGCTCCACGGCCGCCTTCGATCCACCAATCATGAGACAGTACCCGCGCTCCAATCCCCAGACTCCTCCACTGGTCCCCACATCCACGTAGTGGATGCCTTTCTTTTCGAGCTCCTTCGCCCGCCTTATGTCGTCAATGTAATAGGAGTTTCCGCCGTCGATGACGATGTCATCTTTCGCCAGAAGGGGAGTAAGCTCGGCCAGGGTCGAGTCGACAAAGGCCGCCGGAACCATCAGCCAGAGCGCTCGCGGCTGGCTGAGCTTGGACACGAAATCAGCCAGCGACGAAGATCCTGTGGCCTTCTCTTTGACCAGGCCCTGAACCACTTCAGGACTTCGGTCGAACACGACGCACTGGTGCCCGCCCTTGATAAGACGTCGCACCATGTTTGCACCCATTCTTCCGAGACCAATCATTCCTAATTGCATTTTGAACTCCTCATTCTTGATTCGTGGTTGGACATGGGGGAAAGGAACAAAGCGTGCCGGAGAGAGGCTGCCGCAGGCATGAAATCGAAACGCTGGGGATCATGAGAACTGTCCTCGACACCGCCGGCCTCGCCCGTTTAACTTTTCGTTCCCGAATTTTGTTTAGACCTTTTCGGCGCTCTTACTTCCCTTAAATGAATCCTTGATGGACTTGACCCGATAGGCGACAAAGTCGCCTTCATGTTTGGTCTTGATCGTGACCTTTTCCGTATCCGCCACCTTCCACACCCGCTCGTACATTTCGGCGCTGACCAGTACCTGGCCGCCTTCGGCGGCGGAACAATAGCGCGCGGTGCGATTCACCACGTCGCCAATCACGGTAAATTCCATGCGGTCCGCGGTGCCCACGAAACCATGCACCACTTCGCCGCAATGCACGCCAATGCCAAACTCGCGGCAGGGCTCGCCCCGACGTTCGCGGTCCTGGTTGAGCCTGGTCACCGCCGCCTGCATCTCCACCGCCGCCAGGACCGCATTCTGATGCTGGTCCGGGTCGGCCTCCGGACTTCCAAATACGGCCAGGATCGCGTCTCCCATGTACTTGTCGATGGTGCCGTTGCGGGCAAAGAGCACAGGCACGACCGCGGCGAAATATTCATTCAACAAGTGCACGACTTCATCGGGGTCCATTTCGTGCGCCAGGTTGGTGAAGCCCCGAATATCCGCATTCAGAATTGTCACTTCGCTGCGTTCGCCGCCCAGGCGCAGACGCCCGCGAAGGGTCAGGAGCCGCTCGGCAACCTTCGGGGAAAACTGCCGCATCAGGTTGGCCTTGGCGGTCCACTCCTTTTTCAACAAGCCCTGCAAGCGGTGGGTCGCCACCGCCATGGCGGCATATTGTGCCACGACTACCAGCAAACGCAAGTCCTGGTCGGAAAAACCGGTTTCGCCGCTGATCGCGCCGCCGCAGATCACGCCCACCACCTCGTTTTGCCAGACCAGCGGGGCATACATTCCGAGATCGATCGCGTTCTGCATCACGCTCTTGCTTATATCGGTTTCGACGTTCCTCCTCCACACGAAGGCTTTCTGCTCGGTGATGGCCCGGCGCGCGAGTGTCTCGCTGAGGTAAGGCTGCCGCGCAGAATTGTACGCCTTCAACAGCAGGTTTCCAGTATTGGCTTCACGCAGGACGAGGGCCCAGCTTTCGACTTTCGGAAACAGCTGGCACAGGCTGGCCACGACCGCAGGCAGCAACGAATCCAGGGTGTCCTTAGTCGTGAACTGGAGCGGCAGATCGCAGATCAGGCCCAGGCGGCGGGCAGTTTCGTCCTTCGTGCCCGGCAATGGCCCCAGGCTGACCTGGTTTGCGTCAACGTCGTTGGTGATCGAAAGGCCGGGTCCAACTCCCCGCTCCTGGGCGGGCAAAGCCGCTCCCGCTTCGAGATAGCTGGTGGGGGCGCTGGCCTGGCCGACGTCCAGGGATTCCACCCGCAGGGTGGTTTCCCCGGCATGGATGACGTCGTTCAGGCTCAGTTCCTGCTTGCCGAAACCCTTAATTTCCCGATCGTTCAGCTTGGTGCCGTGCGAGCTGTCCAGGTCCTCCAGCCACCAGGAACGGCCTTCGTACCAGATCCGGCCGTGCAGCCGGGATACTTTCGGATCAGGGGACAGGTCGAGGCCGATGGGAAACTTGGCTTCCGCGCGGCCAAATACGAATTCTTTTTCTGAGGTCGTATGGACCCTTGGCCGGCCACGGTAGGAGCATGCGATACGCATCGCGGGTCTAAAAGAAATCCAATGGGCGGCTGAGAAGTCCCGCAAACCGACGGGGTGATGACTTTCCGCCGCGAAACGGCGCTGCGAGCAAACGCTGTGATCGCCGTTCCTGCGTCAGAATGTGTACCCGACGCCAATCAGAGGCACGGGTTTATAGCTGAGACCACCCTCGTCCAGCCGCACCAGAACATTGGCCGTCACCACCAATTTCGAAAGCGTGCCCAGAGGACGAATCTTGACGCCCATGGAGGCATTTGTCACGTTGTAGGAAACGGCATTGGCGCTCAGCGTCAGGTTGTTGCGCGCAACCGTATTAGGATTCGGGTTCGCCGTGCAAGCTCCGCAGTTGGCAAGAAATTGCTGGGATACAACCGACAACTTCTGGGTGCCAAAGGTCTGAGATCCGATGACTTCCTGGGTCGACAATACGTGCTGTCCGATGAGGTCGAAGGACCCGGTCAGCCATTTTGTAATCCAGGCATCGGCGCCAGCCGCGTAAGCGAAATCATTGGGGACATTGGCTTTGGTGCCCGTGGCCAGGTCGCCTGCAGCGATGGACTTGGTGTTCCACTCGAAACCGACCAGAGCGTGCGGCGAGATACGCGCGCGATAAGAGAAGATTGCGAACGGCTTCACCCCGTAACTACCCGAACCCAGGTAGTTCAACGCATCGCCGGTAGGGAAACGAACGTCCAGGCCGGCCGCCACGCCCGCCCGCTCGCCGTGCCATGCGTTCCATTTCACCCGCGCCACCACATCCCCGATGCCGGTCGCCGTGTTCGAGGGATTGCTTCCGTCGCCGGTAAACGCGTGATCGGGAAAGGTGTGATGCAGGCACTGGGGATCGGCGGTGGGATTTGGAATGTTGGTGCAGCCGTTCCATAGATGGTCGTGGAAAGTATCCGAGCCCAGGATGATCGTGTCGTTCGAGGTCACGTTCATGCGGACGTTTTCGAAAGGTATCACCGCCGACACGTCGATATTTCGGGTGAGTCCGAAGGTCACATAGGTGGTGTACTGATTTACTTTCAGATCGATCGAATTCTGGGTGCTGACCACGTCGCGGACAAAGGCGCAGCCATTGAGATTCGCGGCGCTCGTGATCGAGCAGGTGTGACCCGGGTTGTCTACGGAATCGTCGGCATGGGTAAGAACAACGGGAATATTGTGCAGGTCTACGCTATCGATCTTATTGAAGTTGAAGAATTGATAACTGAATCCCACAAACAGGCGATGCCGCCCCACGGTTTCCGCGCGTTCACCCAGGATGGGACCCAGGCTGTCGTTGCTGCTCACGAAGGTTTTGAGCGACGGATCGTAAGTGAGAACGAATCCCGAGGACGGCGAGGCCAGGGGCAGCAGATTGGCCTGGCGGCCGATGTCGGCGGTCAGCGGGCGAAAGGAATTGAGGATGCTGGTGTCGAAGTGACCTTCGTGGCCCTGAAAAGCAAACAATCCGGCTTGCGAAAACGCGAACGGCTGGTCAGCTCCGTATTCCTGGGGGATTACACAAGCCAGTTTGCTGCTTGCGCTCGAACAAGGACCTTGGCCAAGAGCGCTTGCACCGGTCAAAAGCAGGCCGACGAGCACGGCGAATACAGCCTTGTTAATCATCTCTAGCTCTCCCCAAGCTAAAACTGAAATTTACCGCCACTCCTGCCCAGGTCCGCCGCGACGGGCTGAGTCGGCCGCGTCACACGGATTCGCGAAGTGACAAAGTGTACTCGGGCCGACCGGTTTCTTCAAGTCCAATCCCCGACTGGCGGCCCGCGAAGTGCATGTATTTACTACTCTAAATCGCTCCCGAGACCGGTGACATTTCCCCGTCGACGACCCGAAGCGACCCTCATTGAACGTCGTTGATGGCCCATGTTCCATTGGACTTGAACAAGTGGAACACAGCCTTGTCGCTGTGGCTCATGGGCTTTTGTCCCTTCACCGTGTATTCCTGCAGGAGCGAGGCGTTTACCGTCGCCTGTTGACCATCCGGGGCAACCTCCATGCTGTCGATCCGGACGTCCATGCGATACGCGCTGGCCATGGCGAACACCTGCTTGTACTTGTCATATCGGTTTCCGATGCTGGGCCAGATTCTGCGCAGCGCATCGGCATTCCTTTGCTCGAAGGCCTGAGCATACTGCTGCACCAGGTTGCTGATGGCCGGGCGCTCGTCAACCTTGACCGGCGGGATCTCCACCTTCGCGGCCGGCTGCGGCGCGGGCGGCGGAGTTTCGGGTTTCATGGCAGCAAGCCTGGCATTGATTTCGCCGAGGTAATGACGCGCGTCGCCGGCGTGAGAGCCGCCGCCCTGGGCAACCGACTGGAAATTGTTGCGCACCGCTTCCAAGGCGTTCTTGTCGTTCGCGGCCTGGTACCGTTGCACAATTTGCTGGAAGTCGGCGTCGGATTGCCGGCGGGCCTCGGCCTGGTCAATTTCCGAGGAGAGGGTGCCAGGATCGCCGCCCGCCTGTTTGATCTGATCGACTTTCTGCCGGGCGGACGAGAAGTCTCCCTGCCCCAGGTCCCGGCGGGCGCCGGCGCGAAGGTCGGCAATCTGCTGTTCATGCTGTTGCTGCTGCCCCAGGCTTGCCACCTTGCCTTCGACCGTCTGGCGCAACTGCTCGGCCTCCGATTTTCTGGGGCCGCTGAGTTGGATGACCTGGGCCAGAGTGTTGTCGGCCTGTTTGAGGCTGCCCAAATCATTCTTCTGGGCGTCCTTTTTTGCCTGGGTCCACCAGGTCTCTTCCTGTTTGCGCTGCGGGATAACCTGATCCTGATATTTTCTGGCGTCGTCTTTTCTCAGGCCGCCTTCAGGCAGCGCCAAGATGCTGGCCAGGTATTTTTCGGCTGAGCTGAAGCGGCCCGCGTCCACGTCCTTCTTGGCATTTTGCCAGTCCTGTTCCTCTTTCTGGCGCAGGCTGCGCAGGCGGCCGTCGTTGATCTCCGCCTGAATGTCGGCCTGCTTTTTCTGAATGTCGGCGGACAACGGTCCGTTGAGCGCCGCGGCGGATTGCAACAGCGCCGCGGCTCCGGCGAGATCGCCCGCAGCGCGACGCTGGTCAGCCTGATCGATGGCCTCGCGCTGGCGCACCTCGAGCGGATTCACCTCTGGCTGCGGTTTGACCGCGACTGGCTGGGCCGCCTTCTCGGGATTCGCTTTCTCCGACGCCTGGTGCAGGCCGAACCAGGCGGCCGCGACCATCACCACCGCGATTCCTGCGATCACTGAGGGCCGCTTCCAGGGAGCCACGCCGGGCACAGGTTGAGGCTTGGGAACAGAAGCCGTGGCCGCCGACGGCCGGCGCTGAACCGGCGGGGGAGGCGGTATTGGCTGCGCGGGCCGCTGTGCAGGCTCCGGGGCCGCGGGACGAGCCACGGTTCGCGGCGGCGCCGGCGGTGGCGTCGGCCGGGACTTTTCCTTGACCGGCGTTTTTGGCGCCGTCTTGGCAGGTTCCGGCACGACCGCGGGTCTGACGGGTTCGGCCACCGGGGGCGCCGCCGCCACACGAGGTGGTGGCGCCGCGGGTGGGCTCGCCATGGGCGGCGAAAAAGGAACCTCTTGCGGCGCGGGCGGAAACACCGCTCCGGAGTCTTCCTTCACCGGCGGTTGCACTGGCGATGAAACCAGTGATTTCGGAGGCGCGGGCGGCGGCGCCGCTGCCACGGGGGGCGGAGGCGCTTCTGGCGCCGCCGGCGCCACCGGTGCGCTCGACATGGAAAACGAGCTTGGAGAACTTTGCGGTTCAGCCAGCTTGGTCTGAGCGGCGCCGTCCACACCGCCGAGATCGGCCGGCGGCGGCCCCTCCCATGCGTACTCCTTAGACAGTCCTGGCGGAGGGCCGGAGTCGGGCTTGGACGAGGATGGTGCGCTGGCCTGGGTCCTGGCCGCGTCAATCTCGTCCGCGACGCGCCGCACCCGGGGATCGAAATTTGCCAGAGTCTCAGCTGCGATCGAGTGGTTGAGAGCCTGGGTTGCTTCCTCCAGTTGTCCCCGCTTAACCATCAGCCGGATCGACTCGAGTTCCTGCTCCTGTTTTCTTTTCTTCTCGCGGGCGACCAGTTCCACCTGCGCGGAATTCAACAATTGATTGATGTCCGTGTCCGGGCCCAGCGTCATCAATGTTTCTTTCGCCATTTTTATGGCGTCGCTGAATTTTTCCCGGTTGATTTTTACCCGGATATCCTTGACCTTCTGCTCGATCGCTTTTCGAGTCTGCTGTTTCTTCTCCTGCACCTCCGCCTGCTCCTGCAGGTGCAGCAGTTCCTCGTTGCCCGGAAAAATCCTCAAGGCCGCTTTAGCGTCGCGAACCGCATCCTCGAAGCGGTTTCCCGCAATTGCGGCCTGAATGGTTTCCAGGTTTTTGCGCAGCAGGTTTTCCCGCTCCAGCTGGGTCTGCTGGGCGCGGGCAAATTCCGCGAACCTCACCAGGTCGCTATCGCCTGGAAATTCCGCCAGCAACTTCTCCGCCCGGGCAATCACTTCCGGATATTCTTTCGTGCTGACCAGCTTCTTAAGTTCTTCCCACTCCTGCTGCAGGCGATCCAGCTTGCTTTGCTTTTCCTGGTCGCGTTGGACCAGCTTCAGGAGCTTCTGTACGGCGACGTCATTGGGACGCACCCGGAGCAGGCCTTCGAGCACGGTCAGGGCCTCGCTGAACCGACCCGCAGCCAGGTGGGCGCGGGCCTCGGCGAGTTTCTCGTGCATTTCCTTCTCGGCACGATCCTTGCGCGCCCGCGCCAGCAGCTTGGCAATTTCGTCCTCGTCGGCAAATTCCTGCTGCAGTTCGGTCAGCAGGGCGATGGACTCGTCGTAGCGCTCATCCCCAAGCAGGTTCTTGGCCTTCTCCAAATCGCGCAGCATCCTCTGCTCGGCCTGGTCGGCGCGGAGGGTTTCTATTAGATGGAGGATCTCCGAATCGCCGGGGTACTCTTTCCGCAACTCGGTCAGCAGGGCCAGCGACTCCTCGTATCGGCGGGAAGCCAGCAGGCTGCGAGCTTCGGTGAGCCTTGCGGACTTGCGCTGTTCGGCTTCGTCTTCACGCAACGAGTGCAGCAAGCGGACGATCTCATCGTCTTTCGGATACTTCTGCTGCAACTCGGCGAGCAAAACGCCGCATTCCTCGTAACGCCGGCCGGCCAGGAGTTTTCCGGCTTTCGCAATGCCCTCTTGCCGGTATTGCTTGGCCTGGTCTTCGCGGGTGACCTCCGCCAGTTTCGTAAGTTCGGGATCGCCCGGAAATTCCTGCTGCACAGTCTCCAGCAGGGCAAGACACTCGTCGTACTGCCGTCCGGCAAACAGCCGGCGAGCCTCGGCCAGAGACTTCAAGCGGCGCCGGTTGGCTTGGTCCAGCTGGACGGCGGCCAGGAGCTCGCCGATTTCGCGGTCTCCGGGGAATGACTTTTGCAGGTCCAGCAGCAGAGCGGTGCATTCGTCGTGGCGGCCCGCCGCCAGGATGCTCTTCGCTTTCTCGAGCGTCCGCCGCTTGTTCTGCTCGGCATAGTCTTCGCGGGCGGTTTCGAGCAGCCGGAGAACTTCCTCCTCCTGAGGAAAATCCTCTTTGAGCCGGGTCAGAATCTCGATGCACTTCTCGTAGTTCTGCAGCGTCCACAAGCTGCGGGCTTGTTGCAGCGCCTCCTGCAGGCGCAGACGACGCTCGCGCTGCACTTTGTCCTTCTGTACCTGCTCCCGCAGCACGATGGCGGACTTATTGCCAGGCTCAAGCGCCAATACCTCAGCCAAAAGCCCTTCGGCCATCTCCGGCAGACCCTCAGCCAGGCGCAATTTGGCGGTTTCGAGGTATCCGGCAACCAGCTGATAGCGGTCCAGCTCCTTTTGCACCCGTTCCTTGAGCTGTTGCGCGGGCTCAAAGCTGGTGTCCAGTTTGAGCGCGTTCTCCGCCTCCACTCTTGCTTCCTGAATCTTCCCCTGGGCGAGGAGCTCAAGTCCTTTTTCGACGAGTTGCTGAGCTTTGGGCCGGACCATAGCCCGCTTCAGCTCGACATTGACCTTCTCCAACAGGCTTCGAGCCTGCGTATTGGTGGATTCGATTTGCAGGGCCTGGCGGAGAACATCGCGCGCTTGGGTATAGTTCCCTTGCCGGACGAGATCGCCTCCCTGCTCCACCAGTTTCAGAACCGTCGCCGATTGAAAACTCTTGCAAATCGGATCCAGCTCGACCAGCAGGTCCTCCATGGTCTGGTACCGGTCGGCCGGCGACTTCTGGAAGATTCTTTGCATGACCGCCTCTAACTCTGGCGGGCACTCCGGCGCGACTTCATGAAGCGGCGTCGGATCCTGCTGGCAGATCTTGTTCATCAAGGCCGCCGGCGCATCTCCGCTGAACGGCCGCTGATAGGTCAGGAGCTCAAAGAGAAGAACTCCGAACGACCAGATGTCTGAACGCTCATCCGCATGCTCGCCGTGATATTGCTCCGGCGACATGTAGGCGAAGGTCCCCATCAGCATGCCGGTCTGGGTCTTGGAAGATTCCAGCACCCGGGCAATGCCGAAATCCACGACTTTGACCGTGCCATCCTTGCTCAGCATCACGTTGGCTGGCTTGATGTCGCGATGCACAATTCCCCGTTTGTGGGCGTAGTCAAAAGCGCGGCAGGCTTGGATCGCGTAGTTAAGCTTCAGCGAGAGGGGAAGGTCGGGGCGGGCGGCGATGATCTGCTCCAGGCTCTCGCCTTCGATCAGCTCCATCGCGATGTAAGGGGTCCCGGCTTCTTCCCCCATGTCGTAGATGGTCACGATGTTGGGGTGCTGCAAACCACCCGCGGACTGCGCTTCCCGGTAGAAGCGCTGCAGCAAATTGGGATTGTCTGCCAGTCCGGCAGTAATCGTCTTGAGAGCTACCAGGCGGTTGATAAGAGGGTCACGGGCGCGATACACGATCCCCATGCCACCGCGGCCCAGTTCGCCGATGAGTTCGTATTTGCCGAGTTTCGCCAATTTGTGAGTTACCGGACAGAAAACGAGAAACGGCCAAAATTCAGCATGCTGCGAATCTAAGGCACATGGAAGCGTGTCCCTGCCCGGGCGGGGGACTCCGAGCCGAACCAGGAACACATGTTCCCAGAACTATAACGGTATGTCAATGAAATCAGGGAGTTTAACCTGGTTACTTACCTCGCCCGGCCGGTCTGACCGCGGCTATCCAGCAGCCGACTCCATTAACCCGTTCCCGCAGAGCGGGTTACGATTATCCCCGGGCGCTTGGCATGATGTTTTGACCCTTGCCTCGACGGGGAGGCAGAGGGAAACGAGATGCTGCCCTCTCCTATTGTTAAGATAGCGCTCGCGGCCCCGTATCACTCAGGAGGACTTTTGCCGGTGGAGCTGGACACCCACTTCCCCAGGTTCACGCTCGAGGACACCGAGCACGTCTGCCTGATTGCCACATACGTGGCGGCAGGGCGGAGCGCGGAGATCAATTTACTTCCGGACCAGCAGCAATCCTGGTTTCTAAGTTTTGCGCAGAGCTTGAGCGGCGACAGCGACGAAGCGGTGAACGCGATTTTTTCCATGTTGCAGCATGTGCTGATGGCGCAGCGCCGCGATGAC
>Ga0187824_10000258_pt1 | contig 10440 bp, 9 predicted proteins | sample NC_wetland_sal_i_13_FD_132437 | JGI IMG/M metagenome (GOLD analysis project Ga0187824, IMG submission 132437) | Wetland sediment microbial communities from Neuse River Estuary, North Carolina, USA - SourceSoil_4 | ecosystem: Environmental > Aquatic > Freshwater > Wetlands > Sediment | place... | reverse complement strand
TCTCGTCACAGTTCCTCAACTTCGCGGCGCCGATCGCCCGCACCCATCTCGGGCAGCCGGTCGGTTTGTTCGGCCTCTGATAAGCGGTGATTTGGGAGACGCCGTCCCGCCGCTTAGCGCCGGCAGATTTCGGTCACGACCTGTTCGAGACTTTCTTGCCAACGGGGAAGCCGGGTTCCGAAGACTGAGTTGAGCTTGCCGCAATCGAGGCGACTGTCGGCGGGACGGCGCGCGGCTGTGGGCCATTCGCCCGTCGTGATGGGCGTCAGCGTCGGCGCCGGTCGGTCGAAGCGGGCGGCGGAACGGAAAATAGCTTCGGCAAATCCGTGCCAGCTTGTATCGCCGGTTCCAGCAGCATGAAAGACTCCGCCGTAATTGTCGCGCCATCCCGATGCGATCTGTTCGGCAATAGCGAGAACCGCCCTGGCCAGGTCGCCGGCGCTTGTCGGGCAGCCGCGCTGGTCGGCGACGACGCGAAGGGAATCGTGTTTCTGAGCGGCGCTCAACATGGTCCGCACGAAATTGCCGCCTTCGGCGGCGTAGACCCACGACGTGCGGAGGATCACGGCTTTCCCGCCGCACGCCAAAATTCGCTGCTCGCCTGCCAACTTGGTCGCGCCGTAAACGCAAATCGGGTTGGGGGGATCGGTTTCGATGTAGGGTGTGCCTTTGGCGCCATCGAAAACATAATCGGTGGAAATGTGGATGAAGGGAACGCCTGCATCGGCGCATAGCGCGGCCAGGCGCGCGGGTCCTGTGTCGTTGGCGCGCGCCGCGTCGTCGGGGTGACTTTCCGCGGCGTCGACCGCTGTCCAGCCCGCCGCATTGATCACAAGATTCGGCCGGACCTCCGCAAAAGTCGCATGGATCGTTTGCGGTTTCACGAAATCGAATTGGGGGCGCCCGACCCGCCGCAACTTGTAACCAACCTTGGCGAAATCCGGCGCCAGCGCATCGAGCGCGCGCGCGACCTGGCCGGAACCCCCCATGACGAGCAGCGTGTTCACGCCGCAAACCCGCCGCGCGCCGCCGCGAAGGTCGGCAGTACTTTATCCTTGTCCGAGAGAATAGGGGGGCCCTGCCATGGCCAGGAAATAGCGAGTGACGGATCGTTCCAGATGACGCCGCGTTCGGAAGCGGGATTGTAGTCCCGCGTCACCTTGTAAAAAATCTCGGTGTCGGACTCGAGCGTCAAGAACCCGTGCAAAAAACCGGGCGGAATCCAAAGCTGCTCTCCGCCCGACGCGGTCAGCGTGACCGCTTCCCATTTTCCATAGCTGGGCGAGCCACCCCGAATATCAACTGCAACATCCCATATCGATCCGCGCAGCACGCGCACCAGCTTGCCTTGGGCGAAGGGCGCGATCTGGCAGTGAAGACCGCGCAGCGTTCCGGCGGCGCGTGACAGGCTCTGATTGTCCTGCACGAACGGGCGGTCGATGCCGATGTCGGCAAACCGGCGGGCGGCGTAGGTTTCGGCGAAATGCCCCCGTTCGTCCGCGTAACGGCGCGGCACGATCAGCACCAGGTCGGGAATGGCGAGGCGCTCGACTTTCACGGCCTCGCCTCGCTACGCCGACGCGCCCGCGTCGTCGGCGAGTTCGAGGAGGATGCGGCCGAGCTCAGTCTGGCCCAACTTGCGCGCCTGCACGCGTAATTGCCGCGCGTCGATGAAGCCCTTGCGGAACGCAACCTCCTCCGGGCAACCCACCAACATGCCTTGCCGCGCCTGAATGGTTTGCACGAAATTCGCCGCCTGCAGCAGGCTTTCCGGCAGCCCAGCGTCGAGCCAGGCGCAACCGCGGCCCAGCCGTTCGACGTGAAGACTGCCGTCCTCGAGATAGGCGCGGTTGATGTCGGTAATTTCCAGCTCGCCGCGCGCCGAGGGTTTGAGACGCCGCGCGAATTCACTGACTCGCGCATCGTAGAAATAGAGGCCCGTCACCGCCCAGTGGGAGCGCGGCTCTGCCGGCTTTTCGACGATCCGCTGCGCGCGGTCGTCCGGACCGAATTCGACGACGCCGTAGCGTTCTGGATCGCGCACCTGATAGGCAAAAACAGTCGCGCCCCGTTGACTCGCGGCGGCGTCGCGCAGCAGGTCGGAGAGATGTTCTCCGAAAATTAAATTGTCGCCGAGCGCGAGGGCGCATGAATCGCCGGCGATCCATTGCTCGCCGATCAAGAATGCCTGCGCCAATCCCTCGGGCTTCGGCTGCTCGGCGTAGGAAAACCGAACGCCCCATTGTGCGCCGTCGCCCAAGACACGGCGGTACAGCGGCAGATCGTCGGGTGTCGATATGACGAGTAAATCTTGGATTCCCGCGAGCATCAGAAGGCTCAGCGGGTAATAGATCATCGGCTTGTCGTAGATCGGCAACAATTGCTTCGAGAGGCCGAACGTCACCGGATAAAGCCGCGATCCGGTTCCCCCGGCGAGAATGATGCCCTTCATGGTCTAGGCCGCTGTGCCGAGCCGTTCGCCGGCATAGCGTTTTCCCCGGATGTCTTCCCACCAGGGCCGATGTCCGAGATACCACTCGACGGTCTTGCGGATGCCGCGCTCCAGATCGTGCCGGGCGCGCCAATCGAGCGCCGTCTCGGCTGTGCTCGGGTCGATTTCATAGCGGAAATCGTGTCCCGGCCGGTCCGTGACGAAGTGAATGAGGCGCTCGCGTCGGCCGGCGGGATCGGGCAACAGCTCGTCGACGGTCGCGCAGACCGCGCGCACCACGTCGATGTTGCGCCGCGGCTGTCGCGCGCCAATGCAGTAGGTCGTGCCAGGCTCGCCGCGCTCGATGACCCGCACCAATGCCTCGGCGTGGTCTTCGACGAAAATCCAGTCGCGGCGATTGGCGCCGTCGCCATAAACGGGCAGCGGCTTTCCCTCGAGCGCGTTGAGAATCGTCAACGGCATCAGCTTTTCTGGGAATTGCCACGGGCCGTAATTGTTCGTGGTGTTGCTTACCAGCGTGGGCAGGCCGTAGGTGCGATGCCAGGCTCGCACCAGATGGTCGGCACTCGCCTTGCTGGCGGAATAGGGACTGCGCGGCCGGTAGGGCGACGCTTCGGTGAAAGGCGGCGCCGTGTCATCGAGCTCGCCGAACACTTCATCGGTCGAGATGTGGTGAAAGCGGAATGCCGATCGCGCTGACGCGTCGAGCTTGTTCCAGTAGGCGCGCGCTGCTTCGAGCAGAACGTAAGTGCCGACGATATTGCTGTGCACGAACGGCGCCGGCCCGTCGATCGCCCGGTCAACATGGGTCTCGGCGGCCAGATGCATCACCGCGTCGGGACGGTGTTCGGCGAAAATCGCCGGCATGGCGAGCGCGTCGGCAATGTCGGCGCGAATCAGCCGGTGACGCGGATTGCCGGACGCCTCCTCGAGCGCGGCCTCCGACGCCGCATAGGTCATCTTGTCGACGTTGACGATGTTGTGGGACGTTGCGCGTAACACATGCCGCACCACGGCGGAGCCGATAAATCCGCACCCACCGGTGAGCAAGATTTTCATGCGAACGAAGTCTCCGCTAGCGTCGAACGACGATACAATGCGTCGTATACATCAGCAAGGCAGGACCCGGCCGGCCTCATGATCGACTGCCAAGTTTGGATTTTTCCATCGCGGAGTTGGTCGTTCCGAAAAAATTGCGGTCGGCGGGTCAAAAATTCTTGCCGGTTCCAATCATGGCGATACGGCGGTTCCCATCAGTCCGCGCTCTTTGAGTTCGTGCAACGAACGGTCGAAGCCCGCTTCCATGGGCTCGTTCGATTCGGCCCAATTTAGAAAGAAATGTAGCCCCTCTCGGAACGACCGTTTCGGACGGAATCCTATAAGGGAACCGATCTTCGTGATGTCTGCGAAATTGTGCCGGATGTCGCCCTGGCGAAAATCGCCGGTTATTGTCACGGGCACGTCTGCGTTAAAATAAGCCGCGATCGACTTCGCGACCGTCAGCACGCTGGTTGCTACGCCCGACCCAACATTGATCGCATGAACGCCGCGCACTTCCGGGCGCATACATGCGACGGTCGCATCGACTACGTCGTCGATATAGACGAAGTCGCGCGATTCCTTTCCGTCCTCGAAGACGTTGATGGACTTTTTCTGTCTGACCAAGTTCGAGAAGATCGCCAATATACCCGTGTACGGGTTTGAAAGGCTCTGGCCAGGGCCGTAGACGTTTTGATACCGCAGCGCGATTGCGTCGAGGCCGAGCGTCTTGCCGAAAATCAACGCCATTTGTTCTTGAACCTGTTTGGTCAGGCCATAGAACGATGTCGGGCCGTAAGGAGCTTGTTCGTCTGTCGCTACCGCGCCGACAGCGCCGCCACAGACGGGACATCGCGGGTCGAAACGTCCCTCCGTCATATCCAAAGCCGAGCGAGACGCGGGATAGACGTCGCCGTCTACCGGACAGCGGTATTTTCCTTCGCCATAAATCGCGCGCGAGGACGCAACGATTATCTTTCCGAGATTTGCCGGCCGGCGATTGACGATGCTGTCCAGGATGCCCGCGGTGGCCTGAATGTTGACCTGGCTGTAATGCGCCACCGCGTACATCGATTGCGCGGTGCCGGTTTCCGCGGCGAAATGAACGAGAATCTCGCGGTCGGCGAGCAACTCGGTTACGAGGGCGCGGTTGCCAACATCACCGCGGACGCAACGCGCGATGCTGCGCAGCTTTGGGTCAAAATCCGCCGTCGGGCCGTGAACCTGCGGAGAGAGATTGTCGACGATCGTAATGTCGACGCCGGCCTTGGCCAGCCGGAAGGCCAAATGCTTGCCGATGAATCCGGCGCCGCCCGAAATCAGAACTTTCATGGACTTACCCTCATACCGGTTCGGGCAATGCATCGGTCAAGCTGCGATCGCGGGCGGAGCGCCGTTCGAACGATGACGGCAAGACGTCGTCAAGCCATCCGCTGAGACTGTAACGGTGCAGCAATTCGTCGGATGGCGTCCGGTAGGGGGCGTTCAGAAACGTCTCAGTGAGCTCCGGTTTCCGGCGATCGACCACGGCGATGTTATTGGGATGATAGAATTCAGCATCTCTGAGCGCGGCGTTGGTCGAGATCAGCTTCTTGCCTGCGCCAAGCATCTCAATCGCGCGCATCGTGAAACCGGATTGGACGGTCCGTTCGATATCCACGACAATGCGCGCCCGCGCAATCAATGACAGAAGCTCGGGCTTTTTTATCGGGGTGAACGTGAGAGTCGCCCGCATCGATGTCCACAAGCTGGGATCGATGATGCGCTGAATCCGATAGAGCAGTCGTGAGCGCAGGAAGAGTATCGACGTAAGCGTCTTGTCGGGCGGCAAAACTGCGGCAATGCGTTTCAGGACCGCGTACCGATCAGAATGGAGGGTCCCGACAAAAAGCAGATCGATGACCTCGTTACCGCTCGAAAGCGTTGCGTATTCCGGCAGGAAGAACAGAGGCCGGTAAATCAATCGTGCATCGGCGGCCGCATCGAGAGGATCGAAAGTGAGAACCCGGTCAAAGAGAGAGACCTTCTCAGGACTATTCCGCGGCATATTGCGATAGCTATCCCAGAAATAGAGTGTGAAACGGGCGTTGGGAAATCGGCTGCGAAGAGTTTTAATGGCGGCCGGCGTCAAGGCTTCACCCTTGATGACTAAAATGTCGCGTATGGGGGAATCCTTGAACCGCGCTCCGATTGAAGCGAAATAGGATTCTGCGCGGTCGCGAAACACAGAAGGTGCCGTGCGTATCAGCGCTTTGCTGAGCACGTCTGTTGCGGGACGGTCTTCGAACCACGCGACGACACGGCCGCGACGCTCCATCTCGCGCTTGATCTCGTCGGCATACCCAAAGAAGCTGGCACAAAACAATAGCGTGTTGGTTTCGGCGACCATCACAATGCTCTAAGACGTTGCGTAGCTGGCTGCGGCGGAAAGTAGGACTGGCGGCAGAGGATGAGAACCACCGAAGTTCAGGAACACAAATAGGTTACAGCAGGTCCGATCCGCCCATTTTTTCTCACCAAGCAAGCCGCCGAAGCCGCTTGGCGTCCCACACGCCGAGAATCCGGCGCGGGGCGACCGTGCAATCGTCGAACACGCGTATCGGAGCGGGGAGGCGGAGCGGCCATGCCTCCAAATTCAGAAGGCGAAAATCACCGGTGGGGATATCGGAGTTGAAGTTCGTCTGTCGATCGCTGGTGCAGATAAAATAAGATCGGTCTTTCGATAAAATGTTTCGCAGCAGTTTTCGTATGTCGCTGAAGGAAAGGTGAAACAGTACTTCGCGACAAAGAACGGCATCGGCGTTCGGCAGCTCGTCGACGACGGCATCGAGCGAGAAAAACGTGCGGCGGGGGCCTTCGAAATTGCTTTTGTTCGAGGCGACGACGGTCTCGACAATGTCGATGCCGACATAGTTTTGCGACAGATTGACGTGCCGCATCCAGGAAAAGTCGCCGCAGCCTATGTCCAACAGCGTCTGGACATGCAGATCGTCGAGCAGCGACGGCAGGATTTCGCGGATAGCGGAGGTCGCGGATAGCGACGAGCCTCCGCCCGACCGCGGTATCTCGTCGTTGCCGTGACGCCAGACGCTGGTGTCGTAGATCGAGTTGAATCGCGATCGTATATCTCTCTCACGAAGATGCGCCGAACCGCCGGCGCCGCGCATCGCCCGAAGACGCGTCACGGCGCCGTACGTGCCGGTGGTAAAGAGGATGTGCCTGATGGCCTCTCGTGTCGTGACAGCCAACCGATTCATGAAAAACCTCGCCGATACAACTCTCATCCTTTCCTAACGCCTGTTGTCGCGCATTCCGCGCATCGGCGGTAAGGGAAGTGCGGGGACGCATCGCGGGAGTTGTGTCGATGTCGTTCGCGCGAAACATACATTTGACACAGCCGTTCGTCTTGCCGCGACGTAGGCGCGCGTGGTTTTTGAATCACAATGGTTACGCAGTTCTCCGGCCGGCGGATGAGACCGGCATGATCGCCAATGGCGCGACGATTGCCCTCGCGCGCCGCCGCGCTGTCATGCTCGAGCTGCGCTGGACCGACGGGCTGGGGAATCGTCCGATCACGAGTTTGTTCGTCCTGTCGGCGATCGCCTATATCGGCATCTACGCGCTCGAAGGGCCGATCCGCTATCTGCTCTATCTTCAGGGCAGGGATAATTTCATCCTGGCTCGCGACGCGTTGATGCTGGGGCCGCTCGCGCTTTTGGCGACGGCGGACGCATTTCGCCTGCGCATACATCCCGCCTTTCCGGTTTTCGCTCTGCTGGCGGCATTCCATGGCCTCGTCTTAATCGGCACCGTCCACAGCGCCCTGGGCGTCGCTTACGGGCTCAAGATCGTCATCAATCTTTTGTTTGGATTCTTCATCGCCGGCCGGCTGCTGAATCCGGGCAGAAAATTGTTCGCATTTTTTATCGTGGTTTGGATCGTGACGTTAATCGGCGTGGGCCTCGACAAATTCGTCATGACGTTCCCGTGGGTCGGCATCAAGACCATCGTCGGCGGCCTCAACGTGGATGTTTCGAAGGATTGGGAGGTTACCGACGAGCTCGCGCGGCGCGTGGCCGGTTTCGCGCGGACGTCGATTTGCGTGGCGCTTCTGATGCCGCTGATCTCGATCGTCCTGATGTGTCGAACCAAGAATGCGATGCTGCGCGGTTTCCTCGCGGCAAGCGCGCTCGGCGCCGACTTTCTGACGACGCAAAAAGGATCGATCGCGGCATTTTTCCCGATCGCCGCGGTTCTGTGCCTGCGGCAGTCGATGCGTCTGCCTTTGTTGCGGGCATGCTGCATCGTCTTCGCCATCGCAATGATCGCCCTGCCGATCGTCGCGCTCGACGTTCACTTCGCGCATGGTACCGGCATATTCAGCGGCGAATCGCTGGGCCAGCGGCTCACCGTGACCTGGCCGGAGGCTTGGCATTGGATCGGGCATCGTCAGTTCTTGTTGTTCGGCGTCGGCCTCGGCGGCATCGGCGGACCGCAACGCCTTTATGCCGAAGCGGACTTCAATCCCGCCGACAATATGTTCGTTTTTCTTTACGCGTATTTTGGCGTCTTCGCCGTGTTCTATCTGCTGGCCCTGTGCCTCTTGGTGTTGCGGCCGGTGACCGGATCGAAAGCGTGCGCGATTCCGGCGCTCGCATCAATTGCCTTCCTTCTCGGCTATGGCACCGTGGTGTCTATTATCGAGGATCAGTTGGCGACGCTCTTTCTCGGCGCCGCGGTCGGCGTTATGATTTTCGAGACACGACCGGGAGCACGTGCGACATCGAAATCGCGCTCCGCCGACTACGTCGAGGCGCGGGGGTGACACCCTGATCGGTGGACGCCTCATGTTGGTTAATGTATTCGATACGGCGATCGACACCGACAATCTCGGCGACGAGATCATCATGGATGCGGTGTGGGACGTGCTGCGGCGGATTTTTCCCGCAGCGACCTACCGGCGCATTGCATCGCACCGGCACGCCACGATCCGACAGATGCTGACTGGCCGAAAGGCGGATGTTTCGGTCGTCGGCGGCACCAACATACTGAAGTCGCATATGCTGTTTCGCGGCAACTGGCGGATTTCGCCGCTCGATTATCTCGCGTGGCGTAAGGTCGTGCTGCTCGGCGTCGGCTGGCAGCATTATGGCGGCGGCGAAGCGGATGCGCCGACCCGGCTGTTTTTTCGCTCGATTCTGTCGCAAAGCCGCCTGCAATCCGTGCGCGACATGCACACCTACGCGCTACTGCGCCCGCATGTGCCAAACGCGATTTACACCGGCTGCCCGACCATGTGGCGCCTGACGCCGGACCATTGCGCGAAATTGCCAATACGAAAAGCGCGGAATGTCATTTTCGCGGTGACCTACTATCAGCCCGCGCCCGCCGCCGACCGCGCCGTCTTCCAGCTTCTCAAGCGCCACTACGACAAGGTCTTTTTCTGGCCGCAACAGGCGTCGGACATGAGTTATTTGCGCAATCTCGATGTCGATGGTTTCGTCCCACTGCCGCGCGACGTCGCGCAGTTGGATCGCCTGCTCCGCGAAGAGGATGTCGAATTCATCGGCGCCAGACTCCATGGCGGCATTCGCGCACTGCAGCGCGGTCGGCGTGCGTTGATCGTGCCGGTGGATAACCGCGCGACCGAGATCGGCAAGGTGACCCTGCTGCCGATCGGGTTGCGCACCGAGCCCGAGGCGATCGAGCGCTGGATCGTCGAGCCGCGCCCGACCCGCATCGTCCTGCCATGGGACGCGATCGAACGCTGGCAAAATCAATTTTTGGCGGACGGAAATTCGGTCTGCAACACCGTACGATAGATCTGAATGAGGTCATCGACGTGTTGCGGTGCATTCCGCGCACCGTTCCAGAATGCGCGATAGCAGGCTGCACCGACCTTTGCCACCAATGCATCGTCGTCGATTCGTTCGAGACAGCGGGCGAGATAGGCGCGATCGCCGCTGCGGAATTGCCAACCCGTGACGCCGTCCTCGATGCGTTCCGCCGCTGCGGTGATGTCGCTGACGATGGCAGGTACGCCCCGCGCGGCCGCTTCCGCGACGGTCAAGCCGAAGGTTTCGTACCACAGGCTCGGAAACACCAGGCAGCGGGCGGTGTCGAGATGGCGCTGCACCTCGTCACGCGACAACCATCCCGTCACCGTCATGCCGGGAATCGATTCGATTTCCGCGCGTAACGGCCCATCGCCGACAAAGGTCGCGGCGCGGCCTAGCTTGTGAGCGACCTGCGCGAGGAACAGTGCGCCTTTTTCGCGGTCGAGCCGCCCGACATAGAGCAGAGTGCGGTTCTCGGCGGCGCGGACGGGAGATTTCTGTGGCACGACCACGGCGTTCGCCAACGGATAAAGCCGCGCGCGGCTCGAGAGATAGGGTGTCAGCAGCGCGCCGGAGCGCTGCGACAGCGAGATGAAGTGGCGGACCGCCCCCGGGAACCGGCCGCCTCGCTTCTGTAACCACGCGCGCACAACGCGATAGAGTTTGTGCGTATGGCGGCGTTTGTCGCAGCGAGCGACGACGCAACTGACCGACATCGCACGCCGCGGGCATGGTTGATTTTCGCGGTAGTCAAAAAAAGCGCCGTTGGGACATGCGACGAAAAAATCATGCAGCGTACAGATGATCGGAAAGCCGAGCCCGGCGGCCGCCCGAATCGGCGCGGTGGTAAGCGCCTTGGTATAGCCGTGCAGATGGACGATCGTCCGCTCGCGCGGCAAGGATTGAAGGATTTCGTGGGTCCGCCGGCCCGCCTCGCCGTTCCACAGACCCTGCAGCGCGACGAACGGGCGGCGGCGAACGTCTCTTAGCTCGGCTTGGTCGAGGCACTCGACAGTCAGGGGCGCCTGGAGCAACTCGTCGCAGGGCGGGCCAACAGCGCCGATAAAAATCACGTCGGCGCCTGCTTGCGCGAGCCCGACCGCCTCATCGATC
>Ga0187824_10000257_pt1 | contig 10442 bp, 8 predicted proteins | sample NC_wetland_sal_i_13_FD_132437 | JGI IMG/M metagenome (GOLD analysis project Ga0187824, IMG submission 132437) | Wetland sediment microbial communities from Neuse River Estuary, North Carolina, USA - SourceSoil_4 | ecosystem: Environmental > Aquatic > Freshwater > Wetlands > Sediment | place... | reverse complement strand
TCACCTTGAGCCCCACCGTCGGCTGGGGGCTCATGATGGGCTCGCTCGCGATCCTCGGGATGCCGCCCTTCGGCGTGTTTGCGAGCGAGTTCCTCATTCTCACCACCGCGATGCGAGAGCAGCCGTGGGCAACGCCGATCCTGCTGCTCTCGCTCGGGGTCGCATTCGCGGCGATCTTCGGCCGCGTGCAGCCGATGGTGTTCGGTGAGACGCGTGCAAAACGCCTGCCGCATCCGCCGGCGCTGCTGCCCGTGTTTGCGCACCTGGCGCTGGTGCTGCTGCTGGGACTCTACGTGCCGCCGTATCTTGCCGACTGGTATCGCGCCGCCGCGCGGCTCATCGGAGGACACTAAGGTGCCACTCAGCGCCTGGTCAGCTCGCAGCCAGTGGCAGCCCGGGGCCCCGGGTCTGAGATCGCTCACCGTCACCGCCGGGGAATGGCGCGCAGTAATGGAGGATGTGCGTGCCGCGGGCGGGCGGCTCGTCGCGCTCTGGGCGAGCCGCGAGGACCGCCTCGACACCGTGCGCGCCGCAGCCCTGGCCGGGACCCAGGGTCTCATCGTCAGCCTGCCGCTCGAGGGCCTGGGTGAATCGTACGCCGGACTCGAGGATCTCTTCCCGGCGGCCACGCGCATGCAGCGTGCGGTGCGCGACCTCTCGGGCGTGTCTTGCACGGACCCGGACGCCCGGCCCTGGCTGCGGCACGCCGCCTGGCCGGAGAGCTACCGGCCGCTCGTCGACACCTCGCTGCCGCCGAACGTCGCCGCCCCCCTCGACCGCTACCAGTTCATCCGTGTCGAGGGCGTCGGGGTGCACGAGATCGCCGTGGGTCCGGTGCACGCCGGCACCATCGAGCCGGGGCACTTTCGCTTGTCGGTCGTGGGCGAAAAGCTATTGAAGCTGGAAGAGCGCCTCGGGTACGTGCACAAGGGAATCGAGCAGCGCTTCACGCAGCTGCCGATCCTCGAGGCGCACGCCCTCGCGGCGCGCATCTCCGGCGACTCCGCTGTCGCCTACTCGTGGGCGTACGCGCAGGCGCTCGAGGGCATGGCCGGCACGGAGGTGCCCACTCGCGCTGCGTGGCTGCGCGCCCTGTGCCTGGAGCTCGAGCGCCTCGCCAACCACCTTGGCGATCTCGGCGCGCTCGGCAACGACGCGGGCTTTGCCTTCGGGCTGACGCAGTTTCTGCGCCTGAAAGAGCTGCTGTTGCGCGCGACGCAGTCCTCGCTCGGCGTCCGCTATCTCATGGATGCCATCGTCCCCGGCGGCACGAGCTGCGACGTCGATGCGATCGGCTCAGGTCGGCTCGGCGAGTGCGTGCGCGGCCTGGCGCGCGAGACGGCAGCCCTGCGCGTGATCTATGAGGAGCACAACGGGCTGCGCGACCGCTTTAGCGGAGCCGGCACCGTAACGCCTGAGCTCGCGGCGCGGCTAGGTCTCACGGGTCTAGCCGGGCGCGCGAGCGGCCAGGCGTTCGACCTGCGCAGCGATATGCCCTGCGCGCCGTACACGGAACTCCCGCTGGTGAAGTGCAGCCGCCGCGAGGGAGATGTCGCCGCGCGCGTCGCGGTGCGGTTCGATGAGGTGCAGGAGTCCTGCCGCCTCATCGAGGAGATCCTGACGCGATTGCCGCCCGGCCCGCATCTGGGCCCCGTCGACCTGCCGCCGGTCGGCATGGTCGGCGCGGGACTGATCGAGGGTTGGCGTGGCCCCGTCTTCGTCGCGCTCGAGGCGGGTGAGGCCGGCACGATCCGCCGCTGCCACCCGCACGATCCGTCGTGGCAGAACTGGCCGGTGCTCGAGCATGCGGTGATCGACAACATCGTTCCGGACTTCCCGCTCATCAACAAGTCCTTCAACCTCTCCTATAGCGGCCATGATCTCTAGCGAAACAGATGGAGCGCAGTCATGCTGAAGACGCTGCGGCAAATTGCGATCATTGGGATCGCCACCGAGCCCCCGCCGAAGCCGGACGACGGCCTGAGCGTCCGCGAGGCCCTGCAAGAGCGCATCCGCACCCTGCTCGGCCGGGCGCTCTGCATCCGGCACGTCGACGCCGGCTCCTGCAACGGCTGCGAGCTGGAAATCCACGCGCTCAACAATCCGTTCTACAACCTCGAGGGCCTCGGCATCCGCTTCGTGGCGAGTCCCCGGCACGCGGATCTCCTGCTGGTGACCGGCCCGGTCTCCAAGCACATGGAGGCGGCGCTGCTGCGCACTTACGAAGCGACGCCCGCGCCGAAGCTGGTCGTTGCGCTGGGGGACTGCGGTTGCACCGGCGGGGTGTTTGGGGAGAGCTACGCGAGTCGCGGGCGGGTATCGAATGTCATCCCCGTCGATGTCGCGGTACCGGGCTGTCCGCCGACTCCAACGCGCATCCTCCAGGGCATTCTTACGGCGCTCGGGCACTCGTCCGGCAGGAAGGCGCCGAACCCGCCCTCCGCCCACGCGGGCGGCACGGAATTACTACCTGGGTGATGTGGTGTCGCGCCCCGACGCCACGAGTGTGAACTTCTTACCAACGCTCATCATCGACGCGCACGGCGCAGCCGCCAAGCAACTGGCCCAGCAGCTGACGCACAGTGGATTTACGGCCGACTCGGTAGTCACGTGTACGGACGCGCTCGCTGCCGTGCTTGTCCGCCACTACCGGTCCATGATCTTTCTCGGCGACCTACGGGATCCGGAGGATGCGCAGTGCGTTGTCGAGCTTCACAAGCGAGCCCCGCGCACTTGGATAATCATGATCAGCTCGACCGAACTGCACGCGAGAGCTATACCTGCGCTACGGGGTCGATGCACAGGTCGTCACCCCCTGTTCCGTGGCGGACCTGGTATCCAGGTTAATGGCGTTCTCGCGGTACTCACGCCCACCGTGACGGCCTATGCAATGCAACCCGTGGGTGCGGAACAGTCACACGATCAGTTCCGGGCGCGATCGGAACCTCGCAGTTCCGCTGACCACGGCGAACATAGGATGGGGTTGCGCGCCCTTTGGAGGCTAGCGCAATGACTCGCAGAGAGACACGCCTGCTGGCGATCGCGAGCCCGTTTCCGGAGGCACACAGCGTGCTGCGCCTCCTGGAGCCGCCGGGCAGTTGCCACAAGACCCTTTGGGAGCGCCTTTCCGATGGGACCTATGACAAGCCCTTCATCGTCGACAGCGGGCCGCGGCGGTTTCTGCATTTTGACCTAGAGACCGTGCAGAGTGCCATGCGTCTCGACGATCCGGACAGGCTGAGCCTTCGTTATACCCGCAAGATGATGGCTTTCCTGCTCTTTAATCGCGCGCCCGAGCGCATTCTGTTGCTCGGCTTGGGCGGCGGCTCACTGGCGAAGTTCTGCTATCAACGTCTACCCTTCACTGCGCTCACGGCCGTCGAAGTCAATCCGGACGTCATTGCGCTCCGGGAGGAATTCCGTATTCCTTGTGACGATGCTCGCTTCCGCGTGATCTGCGCGAATGCTGTGACCTACGTCGCGCGTCTCAATCGGTCTAAGGACGTGATCTTAGCGGACGCCTGTGATCGCGCCGGCATCGCGCCGGAGATCAACGAGATCGAGTTCTACCAGCACGCCCACCGCTGCTTGTCACCCGGAGGCGTGTTCGTCATCAACATGTGCAGCGATATCGATCGCTGTCTCGCGCACTTGGCAAAGGTACGCGCCGTGTTTGGAGGTGAATTTATGACCCTGCAAGTGAGACCGAACGGCAACCTCATCGTGTTCGCATTCAAGGAACTCCTCCGCCCGGCGATCGACTGGGAGCGCTTGGAGGCTACCGCAGTCGATCTCAAGCGGCGATTCGGGCTGGACTTCCCAAAATACGTCCGGCGAATCGCGCTCGACTGGAAGTTGCGCAGGTGGGGACGGGCATTCATGTAGGAGGTCTTCAGCAAGAGGTAAGGGGTCGCCTCGGATCTGAACGCAGAGCATTCGATGTGGCCGCCTGGCAGCATGCGCTTGAGCTCCACGAACAGTGGTTTTCAGAAGCTCAAGGTCGACTGCCCACCCGTATGCGTCCGTGCTTGGAAGGCATGCAGTGACCAAAAAGGCCAACGTCGGCTACCTCCGGCGGCTTCTGGCTTCAAAATAGGGATGCAAGGCCTAAGGTCAAGGCCATGCGCGTAGCGCAGCTGGCTCTGTTGCACTTGCTGACCCGCTTGCTTCGCCTGCGCCTGCCGAGCCTTCTCCTGGTCGGGTCGGTCATCCAAAGTGGACTGCGCCATCTCGGCGCTCATACCATTTCCCGTTGCCGAGCCCAGGATGCTCACTGACCGGTGCTACGCAGCGGCGACTGTGGAGAGACGTTGCTGGTAGGCTGGGTAGCAGCGCTGTTTTGCTGCGCCGGCGCCTGAGGGCCTCCTACCAGCCATTGGCTCGCCAGCATGAAGAGCGTAAAGATGACGTAGAAGATCAGGTACCGGATGACCGGAGATTTGGTCACGGGCCTGATGCCGACCAACGTTAGGCGCGACGGGACGTCGGAAGCAACCCGGCGCGGCAAAAGGGAGATCAAGCGGGTAGCAATCGTCCCAGAGTCCGGACGCGCCGATGGTCCATCAGGTAGGGCTGCAATTAAGGAGGCCAACTTCCGAGTTGCGCTGTCCTTCGGCAATCGAGCCAATGTGGCGGCCTCCTCCCAAGGATCGACGTCCAATCGCGCCAGCGCCGAAAGGACACTCAGCAGCATTCCATTATTGTCCTCACCGATCGACGCCAATAGAAAATCGTCAAACTCAGAACCTAGCGACGACACCGAACCTGAACGCTTCATTTCAATCACCGAGTGGGGTCGCCCTTATCGAACATACTCAGCCGACATCGAGATCGCCCTGCGCCTGAGCCGCCTGGTCACGTCGAAGCTGCCAGGATGGCCTGGTACGTCGATATCGGCGGAGTCGTTACCTCCCGATCGCACGCCCAGGCGGAGACGGTCATCCGACGTGCTCAGGCTTGTCTCATCGTGCGGCTGCGGAGCCTCGCCAGGTTCGCTCGCACGAGCCTCCGCCGTCCTACGAGCCTCCCTCATGCGAGCTTCCTTCTTCGGCTCGTCTGCGATCCCAATAGCAAGCCCCGGAGCGCAACGGCGTCGTTATGAAACTCGTCGTGAGCCGAGTACACGAGCGTGAGCGGGCCTTGTCTTGCCAGGGCACGTAAACGGCCGAGTTGTTCGGGATGCGCGTAGACCTCTTCAGCGTAGCGCCGGCGAAATTCCTGCCAGCGGGCCGGGTCATGGCCAAACCACTTCCGCAACGACGTGCTGGGTGCGATGTCCTTGACCCATTGATCGATGGCGGCATCCGCTTTCCTGACTCCGCGGGGCCATAGCCGATCGATAAGTATGCGAGGTCCATCGCCAGCGGCTGCGTGCTCATACGCGCGTTTCAGCTTGACATTGCCCGCCTTGAGTGTGTTGCCCATTACTTCCGCTCCGAGAGGATGACACCGACGATAGTTCCGCTCGCCAATCTCAACCCATCGCTGCCTTGCTGGGGGGTGTCTGCGCGGCAAAGGTCGAGGGTTGTTCTCCGGTGGTGATGACTCTCTCTAATTCGACTTCAGTGCGGAGACCATCGAGATCGCGGTGAATCGTTGCGACTGCGAGCTTCTTGCCGCTCCGTCGATAGATGATTGAGCAATCTCGCGCCTCGAGCTGGCCGTCGATCTGGGCGCTATCCCACTTTTCCGCATGCCCAACATAGGCGATGCCGATGTCGTACTGCTCGGTCCAGAAGAACGGGACGGCACGAAATGCTTCCCGGCGGCCCAGGATGTTGCGTGCCGCGGTCTGCCCCTGGCGCTCGGCCACGACAAAATGCTCGACGCGGATTCGTTCGCCGGTGAGCCGGTCCGGCCAGCGCGCAATGTCGCCGGCCGCAAATATACGCGGGACGCTAGTCTCAAGGTGCTCGTCTACTGTGACGCCGCGATCAACGGCGAGCCCTGCCCGTTCCGCCAACGAGATCACTGGTCGCACGCCGATGCCGACGACGACGAGGTCGGCTTGGAGGTTCTCTCCATTCTTCAGCGTCACGCTTCGTTCGTCTATCGAGGTGACTGTCGTGCCGAGATGGAACCTCACTCCATGTGCCTCATGAAGTCTGCGGATGAAATTCCCGACCTCGGGTCCTAAGATTTTCTCCATCGGAATGGACTCCCGTCCGACCACATGCACTTCGATGTTCCGGGCACGGAGCGAGGCGGCCACCTCGAGACCGATGAAGCTGGCGCCAATCACCACGGCGCGCCGTGATGCGAGAGCCTTGGAGACCAGCGCGCGACTGTCTGCGAGCGTGCGCAGATAGTACACGTGAGGCAGATCACCGCCCGGGACCTCGAGCCGCACCGGGTCGGCGCCAGTGGCGAGGAGGAGTGCGCCATAGGCGTGTCGACTGCCATCCGCCAGCTCTACGCGTCCGTTCCCTATGTCGATCGCGGCCACTCGGGCACCCAGGTGCAAGTCAATTTCGTGGTCTTTGTAGAATTTCGGTGATCGGAGGAGGTTCGACTCCTCGGACGCGGTCCCGGCAAGATACTCCTTCGACAGCTTGGGTCGATCGCAGGGCAGCGAGTCATCGGCACTGAGCATCGTGATGCGGCCTGAGTAGCCTTCGCGACGCAGCGTCTCCGCAGCGGCGTTGCCAGCCGCACCACCACCGACAATAACCACGGATCGCGGCGTTCCGACTGCGCTCGAGCAGGGTCGGCTATCTGCGCTAGCCAGCTTTTCTCGAACGTACACGGCGCCAACCGGTTGATCGACAGGGGTGAACTGACGTGCGCGGTCGCGCACCGCTTCGACCCGCCAACGCGCAACGGGGTCGAGTGCAGGAGCACGCAGTGCCTCGCCGGTCTGCAGGCTGAAGCACGCATGATGCCAAGGACAGCGAACCGTATCGCCTACGATGAGGCCCTCGACCAGCGGTGCACCATAGTGGGTGCAGACGGCACCGATCGCGAACACGTCCGTACCGCGTCGGATGAGGAGCACCGGTTCACCGCGTGCGTGCCCGAGCAGCATCGTGCCGTCGGAGATCCTTGAGAGCTCAATCCCCTGAGCCAGATCCGGCCCACTAAGTTCCGTCTTTGCATCGCTCACGTCATGACCTCCTCGAGAGGCGCGGTCGTGGATGCGGCCAGCGTGACCAGAACCTTAACCGCGGTGCCAGGTATCTGCGCATCAGGCCGATCCGAGGTCATTGCGTGCACCCGCAGAGTCGCCCAACCAGACTGTCGGCCCACCGTACAGAAGAGCGCAGCGAGGTGTCTGTGCGCCACACTACACACGCGGTTTTCGGTACCCGAAGATCACCCGCGCTCTGTAGGCTGGCGCACCGACTGCGGAACATACCCCGGGCACATTCCTCAGCCGGTAAGGGCTATAGGCCCGTTCAGGGCATTCGATTTGGACGCACCCGAGCGGCGGATTCGCGGAAACCTCCAGAGGAGCGCATGAAACGCCTGGGCAGCTCTGTGACCCATGCAGTCTGCGATCGTAACGATGAAAACCAAACCTCTTATCATCACTGGCGCGCTCGTCGTGACAGTCGCGATCGGCGCCGGGGTACTTTACGCTTGCTGGGATCAAGCGGTCCCCCTCGCAGGTATGGCAATCAACTATGTTAGGTCGTGGTCCGCGCCATCGGGTACAACGACGACGGAAGTGGCAGAGAATTCAACAGCCGCCTCCGCTGTGCCCGCGCCCGAGTTTGCTTCGATACGGCCACAAGCGCTCGTCGGTGACTGGCCCGGTTACAACAGAACACTCACATCCGAGCGGTACTCGCTGCTTAGCCAGATCAATACGAAGAATGTGAGCAAGCTGCAGGTGCAGTGTGTTTATGACACGAAGCAATACACGAGCTTCGAAACCGGTCCGATCATGGTGAACGGTGCCCTGATCGGCACCACCGAGCATGACATCTTCTCGCTTGATCCTGCCAACTGCCACGAGAATTGGCGCACGCATGAGGACTACAAACCCGCTAGCCTCCTCGCGGTCAATCACGGCGCCGCCTACATGGATGGCCTGCTATTTCGCGGCACCGAGGACGGGCGCGTGTTGGCTTACGACTTCAAAACTGGCAAGCGTATGTGGGAAGCGACCGTCGCGAACCCGAAGCTCGGCGAGTCGACGCCTTCCGCCCCGATCGCCTGGAACGGGCTTGTCTTCATCGGCAATGCGGGCGGGGACAACAAGGGCGTCAAGGGGCGCATGTATGCGCTCGATGCGAAGACCGGCAAGATCGTCTGGGAATTCTATCTGGTGCCCAAAACCGCGGCCGATCCAGCCCGCGGGCCGCAAGGCGCGTCGCCGCTTAACGGGTCAACATGGGGGAATGCGGCGGGCACCCCGATCACCGGGGGTGGTACCTGGACCTCTTACACTCTGGATCCGGCCACGGGGGAATTGTATGTCCCCGCTGGCAATCCGGGGCCCGACTTCGCAGCCAGCCTGCGCGAGGGCGAGGATCTCCTGACCGGCTCGATTGTCGTGCTCGACGCCAGAACCGGGGCTTACAAAAGGCATTTCAAGCTGGTGCGTAAGGACTGGCACGACTGGGACGCCTCCACCGCGCCTGCACTGATCGAGACGCGGGGCGACAAGAAGCTTCTGGCAGTCGCGCCCAAAGACGGCCACCTGTATGGCTTCGATCTGGGCACCAACGCTTTGCTATACCGTGTGCCAGTGACCCGGATCGAGAATGCCGACACGCCTTTCGCGGTGGGCAAAGCCGTCCACTTCTGCCCTGGCACGGTGGGCGGAGACGAATGGAACGGCCCTGCCTACGATCCGCAGACTAATTTCATCCTCGTCGGCGAGGTGGAGTGGTGCGCCACGGTTACGATGCAGACTGACAAGCAGCTCCAGAAGGTGAAACTTGGCAAGCCCTGGTCCGGCATGGCAACGCTCAATCCTTATGCCACCTACGGTACAAACGACTCGTTCGGAAACTGGGCTGGCTGGGTCTACGCAGTTGACGCGGACACCGGCGTCTGGAGATGGAGGCTGAAATCCAATTACCCGATTCAGAGTGGCATCACTCCGACGGCCGGAGGCATCGTGTTCTTCGGCGATATGGGCGGCAACTTCTATGCGCTGGATGCGGCCGACGGCCGGCGACTATGGGGTCAGAAGATAGGCGGCGCAATCGGCGGCGGGGTGATCACCTATACCGCGAACGGTACACAAAAAGTCGCCGTCGCAGTCGGGTTTACGTCGATCCTGTGGCCAACAGAAGTTGCGACGGGGAAGATCGTAATCCTGGGACTCGACCAAACCTCAGCGAGCCTGCGGCAGGCGACCTCCTTTACTCCCATACGGCGCTAACGGGCGCGTGCCATTTTTCGGGCCATCCGCCATAGATGTAATCGCTCACGGCTCGCGTGTCGCCGCTCTGAGCCGACAGATTTTCGCGCAGAGACCGATGTTAGTCGACTCACCTGCCGAATGGCGCGCGGCCACTCTTTGGTCACGCGGTGCCGGTCCCTAACTACGCGCAATCAATGATAGCCGACACACATCACGTAGTCGCGTAGCAGTCCCTCTTCATACTCGGCCTCCTCTAGGAGGACCTCGAGCGCATCTCGAGCGTTGAGCACCCCTATCGGCCGCGAGTCTTGGTCCACGACGGGAATATTCTTCAAGCCACGTTCCTTCATTATCGACCAGATATCGTGCAATAGGTCGTTGGGACGGCAGAGGATGACGGTCCGAGTCATGACGGTCGATGCTGCTGCCGAGCACCCTGATGCTTGACCCCGGCTGATCGCGCGAACGAGGTCCGTTTTGGTGATGACGCCGGCCAGCAGTTCATCGCAACTGCACACGACCAGGATATCTGTATGGGGTTCACGCAAGAGTTTCGCAGCGTCGATGAGTGGAGAATCACCTCCGATTGTGACGAGCCGCTTGCGTGCAGTAGGTAGCATTCTTTCTACGAAACTCAAGTCGCTCTCCGCAGCCGCCGGGCACCTAATCCTGTGCCCATAGGACGTTTGGCTTGTTACGAATCACTGCGCTTGCGGATGGATCCGTGTGGGAGCCTATCCCAGGCAGCGCTTACCCGCGAAAACAGATACGCAACACTGCCAAGATGCCTGCGACGCCCAGCACAAAGCAGCAAATGCGCATCGCGATCAGCAGTGGAAGCCTCAATCCGGAATGGACGTAATCCTCGATCACCACTTGGAGCCCGAGAGCCGTGTGCCAGAAGAGCGCCGCCAAAAGCAGCACCATCAGAGTTGTAGCAAGTGGTGTTCGCAGCCAAGCGATGGCAGTGGCGTAGTCGCCGTTCATATGTACGACGAGCGAGGCGGCGAACCACACCGTTAATGGCACCAGCGCGATTGCTGTGACGCGCTCAAGCCACCACTGTTCGACGCCATCCTTTGCCGAACCGAGGCCGAGTGCGCGGCCGAGCGGCGAGCGCATACGC
>Ga0187824_10000256_pt1 | contig 10442 bp, 5 predicted proteins | sample NC_wetland_sal_i_13_FD_132437 | JGI IMG/M metagenome (GOLD analysis project Ga0187824, IMG submission 132437) | Wetland sediment microbial communities from Neuse River Estuary, North Carolina, USA - SourceSoil_4 | ecosystem: Environmental > Aquatic > Freshwater > Wetlands > Sediment | place... | reverse complement strand
GAGCCATCATTTTCGACTACGACAACGACGGATGGCCCGACATCTACCTGCCAAACGGGTCAACGATTGAGGGCTTCCCGAAAGACAAAGCGCCCATCGGTCACCTGTACCACAACAACCAGGACGGCACTTTTACTGACGTGACGGCCCGCTCCGGTCTTGGCCGTTCCGGCTGGGGACAAGGGGGCTGTATCGGCGATTACGACAACGATGGCTACCTCGATCTCCTGATCACGTATTGGGGGCAGAACGCGCTCTACCACAACAACGGAGACGGGACGTTCACCGACGTCTCGGCGAAAGCGGGTCTGAAGACCGCAAAAGACGAGTGGAGCACCGGGTGCAGCTTCGTGGACTATGACCGCGACGGCAAGGTCGACATCTTTCTCGCACGCTACGTGGATTTCAGCTACGACTCGGTTCCGCGGCCCGGGCAAGGGCGCTGGTGCCAGTGGAAAGGGATCAACGTGATGTGCGGGCCGCGCGGCCTGAAGCCGGGAACAAATGCGCTCTATCACAACAACGGCGATGGCACGTTCACCGACGTCTCGCAGAAATCCGGTATTCGCGCAACCACGGCCTGCTATGGCTTTACGTCATTGACGTCGGATATTGACCAGGATGGGTGGCCCGACATCTACGTTGCGTGCGATTCCACTGCGAGCCTCCTCTATCACAACAATCATGACGGCACGTTTACGGAGATCGGGAAGAAGGCTGGAGTCGCCTACAACGAAGATGGCTCGGAACAGGCTGGCATGGGGCTTTCCGCTGATGATTTCACGCATAGCGGATATCAGGACATCGTCAAAACTAACTTCAGCGACGACACTCCCACTTTGTACCTCAACCGCGGCGACAACAACTTCGACGACGTGACTTACAGCTCAGGCCTGGGCAGAATCAAAAGTTGGCTGGGGTGGGGAGTGCAGTTCTACGATTTCGACAACAGCGGATGGCCTGGCATCCTGATCGTAAACGGCCATGTTTATCCCGAAGTGGATGGCAAGGCTCTCGGCACCAGCTATCGCGAACCGACGGTTGCTTACTATAACCGGCGCAACGGAACGTTTGCCAACATCACAACAGATGCAGGTAGCGTTCTCTCCGAGAACCATTCGGGTCGCGGCCTTGCGCTGGGAGATCTCTTCAACGACGGGCATCAGGAGGCGCTCGTCAACAACATGAACGAGAAGCCTTCGCTCTACTACAACACTGCTCCGACCGAGAATTGGATCACTTTAAGGCTGGTGGGGGTAAAGTCCAATCGCGCTGCGTTGGGAGCTTCTGCCACTTTGCAACAGGGCAACGACAAGCGGCAGCAGGAAGTGCGCAGCGGGGATGGCTACATATCGCAAAGCGATCTGCGCTTGCACTTCGGGCTCGGACAATCGGCGAAGGCCGACAAGCTTGTCATTCGATGGCCGAGCGGCCTGGTGGAAACTGTCTCTGGGCTGGCTGCCAATCACTATTACGAGATACGGGAGGGCCAAGGAGTGGATGCCAGCAAAACACGCGCACCCAGTTCCGTTCACATCAAACCGTGAGGGCTAGGCCGGGTTACGAACGTGCATCTAGGCGGCTCCGCCCGCGGAGATGATCGCAATGGCAAGCAACAGAACCGCCACCCCGGCCCAGTTGTAGGCGAGTGTTCGACGACTTGCCCCTTTCCATTCTCCGCTCACGGCTCCCCAGAACAAGGCGGCGATGATGTCGATCGTCATGAAGATCGGCCAGCCGATGATCCCGCCCAGCAGGCCCATGAAACTGGCTCCCACCCCATAGGTGAGCGTTCCACCGAACCAGAGCAATCCCATGGCAATGCCGAGCAGCCAGTGCAGACCCACGTTCCCCTGACGAAAAACACTCCAGGTGCGATTCTTGTTCAGCAAGCGAACGCAATAGAGGAAATTCGCGAGGAAACCTCCGGACACAGCCAGGGCCCAGATCGGATTCGCGGCCATCGTGCTGGGGGTGCCGAGTTGCAGTGCCCGCATTCTCAACTCGTCGCCAAATACAAAACTAAAATTCAGCATCGAGGAAAAAATTCCGGAGAAGATACAGATCATCAAGCCGACGGTAAAACCGGAATGCTGGTTCTCGCCGCTTCCGGCATCGCGTTCTCGCGCCCGACCGGCCAGGGCGAGAAAAGTGAGGCCGATCACCATCACCAGGGTTCCCAGGATCAGTGCCAATCCTCGTTTCGTGGCCAGTTGATCGGGATGCAGAATCGCCATCGGCAGCAGCGACCCGAACGACGCGGTGATGCCGAGAATTAAGGCGAAGCCCAGGGCCAAGCCGACGCGGCTGATCCCGAGGCCGAAGAGTGTGGCCCCAACTCCCCACAGGATGCCGAAGAGTAAGACCTTTATCACGGCCGAGGCCGGTGCTCCTGTGTACACACGGCCGAGCTGCGGCACTGTCGCGAACGCAATCAGCCACGGAATGACCACCAGACCGGATACAGCGAATGTCAGCCAGCTGTTCTCCCATCGCCAGTCCGTCATTCGTTTCATGGGAGCTGCAAAGCTGCCGTTGAGCACTCCCGCTAGAACAACGAGACAGAGTCCTGCCGCAAGATTTTCGCTCATAGAGTTTTCGTGAGAAGGATACGCGCCCGTTTCTTGTCGTGAATAGTGATGCGCCGAGAACATGAACCATGCGGGTTCGGCAGGTCAAGCGAAATTTGCCGCAATGATCAGCCGCCTTTGACAGCTGAAGGTATGTCGAGTAGATTCACGAAGCTTTTCTCGTGCTGCGGGAATCCTTCTGAGGGCTCGAGTTGGTCATCACCTCCATTGACGTTCGCGTGTGTCGCAACCAGCCGGGTTCGGCTGCCGAGAAAGAAATGCGTGCAGGCGGCCGATCGAACTTCGATTTCCTGATCATTTCCATGAAGACCGACGCAGGAATTGAAGGACACTCGCTTGGGTTCGCGGGACGGGGCGCAGAGATGGCGGGCGCGATCGCCGCTTCCGCGCTCAAGCCGTTTTTCGTGGGAAAGGACCCGCTTTTTCGCGAACAGATGTGGCAGGAATTTCGCACCTACGATCGCTGGTGGAATCACGTCCCGATCTACTCGTATGGTCCGTTTGATATTTGTCTTTGGGACATCGCCGGAAAGCTGGCTGGTCTGCCGCTGTACAAACTTCTCGGGGCGTATCGAGAGAAGGTTCCTGTCTACGCAAGCTCGTTTGTGCTGAATTCTCCTGAGGACTATGCGCGGCAGGCACTGGAAGTAAAAGCGCGCAATTGGCATGCGTACAAATTACATCCGCCAGGAAAACTGGATTTCGATTTGGCAGCATACCGCGCTTGCCGGGAGGCAGTTGGGCCGGACTTCAAGCTGATGGCGGATCCGGTCGCTGCATATACCTACGAAGAGGCCATGCGAGTAGGCCGGGAGTTGGAGCGCTTGAACTATTACTGGTTCGAGGAACCTCTTCCGGATACCAACTTTCACGGCCTGCGGAAGCTCACGGGTGCGCTCGATATTCCGATTTGCGGGGTTGAGGTGCTCGCCGGCTCGCATTACTCCGCGGCACAATGCATTGCCGAGTCCGTGGTCGACATCGTGCGAACCGATGTTTCCTGGAAAGGCGGTGTCACCCCAGTGATGAAAACTGCACACCTCGCGGAGTCCTTTGGCGTGCGCTGCGAGTTGCACACCACCATCTATCACCCGCTGGAGATCGTGAACCTGCATTGTTGCGCAGCGATCGCGAATTGCGAGTTCCTAGAATTGCTTTACCCCGCCTCCTCGATGGACATCGCCATGAAGAAGCCCATAGAAATCGACGCTGAGGGATACGCGCATCCACCCCAAGCTCCCGGCCACGGCGTGGAATGGGATTGGGACTTCATAGATAATTGCACCGTTGAAATTCTGTGAGAGCGACGTGATGGTCGGCAGATGGCCGCAGCTTCTGGCCTGCTTCGTCTTGCTACTTGGCTGGTTTTCGTCGCACACATTCGCTCAGCAGAATCACGGCGACGGCTATGTCGGATCCGCCGCCTGCGCCAAGTGCCATCCCAGCATTTACGAATCGTATCGAAAAACAGACATGGGACGATCCATGTCGGAGATCACGCCGGCGGTCCTGAAGACAATTCCGGCCACTGCCCAGGTCGCCGCGCCCAATCTCAACCGCCATTTCGACGTCTTTGCGCGCGAAGGCCTGCTTTATCAGAGCGAGTACGCAATCAACCCGGGCGGGCAGGAACTCTTTCGCGACACGCGCAAACTGGATTTTCTGATCGGCTCAGGCGCCAACGGCATGGGTGCGTTGGTGAAGCAGGAAGACTTTCTCTTCGAAGCTCCTTTGTCCTTCTACACCAAGCCCGGCAAGTGGGCCCTTTCGCCCGGCTACGAATTCGGAGACTACGGTTTCAATCGTCCGATCCTTGCCGGCTGCGTTCTGTGTCACAGCGGACGTCCGCGAATCACCGCCAGCGAGAGCGCAAAAATGATGGACCCTCCTTTCGCGGAGCTGCCCATCGGCTGTGAGAACTGTCATGGTCCGGGAGAGACCCACATCGCCTCAGCCGAGTTGGGATCGGCGTCTTCCATCGTCAACCCCGCGAATCTTTCTTCATGGCTTGCGAGCAACATCTGCATGTCGTGTCATCAGACTGGCGATGCGCGAGTTTTCAAGGAGGGCAAGAGCTACCGTGATTTTCGACCCGGCCAAAAACTGGAAGACACGCTCAGCATCTTCCTGGTCCCGTTCGATCGAAGTTCTGCACCAAAAGATGATTTGCTGGAGCACTACCTTTCCATGCGCCTGAGCAAGTGCTATCTGAATAGCGGTGGGAAGCTCAGTTGCATCACGTGCCACGATCCTCATGTGCAGCCTGCGGCACAACAGGCGCCCGAGTACTATCGGCAGAAATGTCTGTCTTGCCACACGGAGAAGAGCTGCGCCATCCCGCTGAGCGCACGACGAAAGAAAACTCCTCCCGACGATTGTGCTGGTTGTCACATGCCCAAGCGGGACGTAACGGTCATCTCCCACTCGGTGCTGACCAATCATCGTATCGTCGCCCAAGCCGAGGAGCCGTTCCCGGAGGTTGCTTTTCATTTGACTACGGATCAGCATCCGGACCTGGTCAACCTCAGTTCTGATCCGGGCATGCACGCGGCGCCCGAGCCTCTCACGCGGCTGCAGGCTTACGCGCAGATCGTTCTGCGGCATCCCGAATATCGGCCACGCTATTGGTCACTCGCCAACCAACTGAAGACGAGTCATGCGAAGAATCTTTACGTGCTGGAAGCGCTCGCGGACGAGGCCGTTCAGAAGCACACCGAGGAGGATTCCAAGCTTGGAATTCAATACCTGAAGGAAGCGGTGGAGCAGGGCGCAACGAACCCAATCGATTTCGAAGAATTGGCTGCCCTGTTAATCGCTCTCCGTCGCGGAGCCGAAGCCCTCGATGTTCTAAAGCAAGGCATAAGCGCCGCTCCTTACGATGCCAATCTCTATCGCCAATACGCGAAAGTCTTGCTCGACGAAAAGCGGGTGCGCGAGGCCTGCGCGGTTACGGGCGAAGGGACAAAGAAATTCCCTCAAGATGATTTATTGCGAGAACTACAGTCGCGGTGCGGGAGTGACGCGCAGGACAAATCGAGCCATTGAAACTGGGCTTGTGCCGGTCAATTCCGGGCTAAGGTCAGCTTTCTGGCACGTTTCACGGTTGGCTTCGGTCCGTTTTGTGAGAAACCCATTGCCGCGGAGATCGCGTGGGCGGCTGAGGTGACGGCCCCGGCCAAAGCGTTTACGAGGCTCGGTGTGACTCGCGTGACCGGTCCAGACACACTCACAGCAGCCACCGGCGCTCCGGCGGAATTCAGGATTGGGGCACTCACGCAGCGCGCCCCTTGCACCGCCTCTTCATCGTCGACGGCATAACCCTGGCGGCGAATCTTCTCCAGTTCCTGGCGAAACTGCACGAGATTGCCAATCGTCTTCGGGGTTGCCGCTTGAAACGCAATAGATTCCAAAATCGTTCGCCGTGTTTCCTCTGGGAGGAAAGCAACGAGAACTTTGCCTAAAGCAGTCACGTGGACTGAGCGCCGCGTGCCGACCCGGGACGAAAGCCGGAACTCATGCGGACTCTCGATCACATCGACATAGAGCACAGTCCCCTGATCCAGAACGCCCAGGTTCACCGTCTCATGCGTGGACTTCCATAAGTCCCACAGGATGGGGCGGGCGACGGCTTGCAACGTAGCTTCCTGGTTGCCGCGAGCGGAGAGTTGGGAAAGACGCGGTCCAATCAGATACGCGCCCGCTTCGGTTCGCAGCAGATACCGTTCCCGCTCGAGGTGCTTGAGAAAACGATGGGCAGTGCTTTTGTTGATACCGGTCTGATCGCAGATCGCTTTCAGCCCTAATCCGCTCGACGAGCCTTGCAACGCTTCCAGGATGCGCAACACCTTCGAGATCACGCCCACAGAAGCGCCGTTCGTCTTTTCTACATTCGACATAGCCGGGCCTTAGAAAATGCCACCATAAACCGCGCCCCTCACACGCGGCATTCGCGGGACATCATTCCAACAGCCGAAACAGTAGCATGATTCTTCGGGAAGCGCGAGGCTTTCGTTTCAATATATGAAACTCTGTTCACGTGAATGAAAATTTTTGATTGACAACATTTCTGGACCAATGCTAGAAGCTTGGGCTGCGTGGGGTTTCTTTCCGGGCGAATGGGGGCCCGGGGAATCCATTTGGACAAAATTTGATCACTCAATGTGGCTCGACGCTGCAGAGGCCCAAGCGCGACCTCGTTCTTGAGGGAGGACTATGATGGCGCACCAGATTGTTTCCGTCAGACATCAGCAGTGGATTGCCGGACTGGCCTTGCTGTTCGCGGTGCTACTGGCCCTGGCACTCTCCGCCTCGCCCGCCTGGGCCCAAGCCACCGCCGCACTGAACGGCACGGTTCGTGATAGTGCCGGGGCGGTGATCGTGGATGCGACCGTGGTGCTGCACAACCGCGACACCAACCTGGATCGCACGGCGCAAACCAATAACGTCGGTATCTATGTGATGACGAGTGTTCTGCCCGGCAACTACGACTTGAAAGTCACGATGAATGGCTTCGGTCCCGCAGCCAGAACCGGAATCATCCTCTTGGTCAATCAGACAGCGACCTACGACTTCTCGCTCAAAGCGGGATCTGTCACATCAGTCGTTGAAGTCCAGGACAACCCGATCACCCTGGAAACATCGACAGCTGAGCTGGGGGAAGCCATCGTGCGGCAAGAAGTCAATGATCTCCCTCTCAACGGGCGCAATTTCACCCAGCTACTAACCCTGACACCCGGCGTGAGCACGATCAACGTCTCACAGAACGCGGCTACTGCCGGCGGAGTTTGGTCCAATCCGATTGGAACTTTTTCGTATCCGTCGGTCAACGGCCAAACGAACCGCAGCAATCTGTTCTTGCTGGACGGCGTGAATGATCAGGGATCATTCGGTAGTACTTATGGCATCCCACCGATCGTCGACGACATTCAGGAATTCAAGGTTCAATCGCACAACGACGACGCCCAGTTTGGCGGTGTGCTGGGAGGTGTGATTAACGTCGTAACCAAATCCGGAACCAGGCAGTTCCACGGGGGGGCTTGGGAATTTATCCGCAATAAGTCGCTGGATGCCAAGAATCCACTCGCCGATACGCCTCAGTTCCAGCAAAACCAGTTTGGAGCGACATTTGGGGGACCACTCCCGATTCCAGGCGAGCATGAGAAGAAGACATTCTTCTTCTTGAGCTATGAGGGTTACCGGAATCACGAGAGTGCGGCCAATCGTTACATCACACCAACCACAACCCAACTCGGGGGAGATCTTACTGGCATTAGTGGTCAAATTTACAATCCGTACTCGGGGCAACCATTCATGTGCGATGGCAGCGGCAATCCCCTGCCGGCCCCGGGGAATGTGCAAGGTGCCGGGACGCCCTGCAACAAGATTCCAGGCACCATGATCGATCAGAATATGGTCACCTATGCCACGACCTTATTCCCTGCACCGAACCTGACAGGCAACCCAAACTTCAATGGTTTGGACAACACGAAAACGATAACCCGTCAGGACGAGGGGAGCGTTCGGCTCGACCACCAGTTTAACCAGCGCAACAATGTCTGGGCGCGTTATACCAGCTTTCGGCAACCGGTGAGTGGGTCCGGCGGTTTTATCGGGATCCTGCACCAGCAGGTGACGCACGGCTACAACCTGGCGGCGAACTTCACGCATTTGTTCTCCGGAAGCACGCTGGCCGAATTCCATTTCGGACGTACGAGCATGGATATCGACCAAGGATCTCACTTCGTAAACGCGCCTCCCTCATTCGGCACGCAAGTGGGCTTCTCGCCGAATTTTGCCGGCAATTTTCGGGACGGCGTCGTAATGATCCCGAACGTAGTGATCCAGGGGTACATTGGAAATCCGAATCCCAGCGCTCACGGCGCAGCTCAGGTCGACAACACCAAGGCATCCGATATTTGGGAATATGGTGGCGATTTCACAAAGACGATAGGGCACCACACTTTCAGAGCGGGAGCAAATTTCGCGAGTAACAACGCCAATGCACTCTACCTGAACTCCAATGTTCAATTCGCAGCCGGGAATACGGCAAATCCTGCCGATCTATCGGGAGGCAACGCCCTGGCGTCGTTTCTTCTGGGCATTCCTATCAGCGCGGGACGGCGCAACGTGGTTGAGACCGAACATGGCGGCTGGGTAGATGGCTTTTACGGAATGGATCAGTGGAAGGTCACCGACAAGCTCAGCGTGAACCTCGGTTTGCGCTATGACCTCACCCTTATTCCGATTTACGGAGACAACAAGAACGCGAACAATTTCGTGGGCGACATGAACTTCCGGGATGGCACTTACATCATCGCCCGCAATGCACCGGATTGTGCCCAAACCAATGCCGCACCCTGTATCCCGAACGGTACGCTGCCTGACCACGTGATCGTGACTCCGCTGGGTGGCACCGCTATCTACCACACGGACAAAGGCAACATACAACCGAGGTTGGGCTTAGCTTATCAACTCTTGCCGAACACTGTGATCCGGGCAGGCTACGGCAGGTTCTACGACAACTGGGCTGCAATTACGCAGACTGCGCAAAACTATGAAGGCACGTGGCCAAGTCTAGATCAACTTGGTGCGAGCAATATGAATCCGGTTGCTGCCGCACCGAATCGTTTCGCCGAGGACCCGTTCGGACTTGGCAGCGGAAGTCCAGTTACGACTGCAACTCCATCCAATCAATCCACCTGGTTCGCGGATCCCTATCTGAAGCGGCCATACTCCGATCAGTGGAACGTCGGTATCCAGCAACAGGTGACGTCCAACTCTGTTTTGACAGCGAATTACGTCGGCTCCGTGGGACGAAAACTCGACATCGGTGGTGCTTACAACGTTGCGATGCAACCAGGCGGAAATGCTAACAAAGCGTGTGCACCCTACGATGCTGGTACGGGCGCTACGAACTGTGGCGCCCCGTTCACCTACATCGGAGCCACGGCCTACGATCGAAGCGTGGGCAGGAGCAGTTACAACGCGCTGCAAGTTTCGCTGAACGGTAAGCAGCAACACGGTCTCACCTACCTGGTTTCCTATACCTGGTCGAAGAGCATTGATTTGGGCTGTACCGGATGGTACGGCGTGGAAGGATGCTCCGTTCAAAACCCGTACAATCTGCAGGCTGACCGAGGACCGGCAGCCACCGATCTACCCCACACCTTGTCTGTCGCATGGGTTTACGCGTTACCGTTCGGCAAGGGCAAAGCATTAGGGTCAGACAACCGAGTCTTAAATGCTGTGATTGGAGGCTGGAACCTCAACGGTGTTCTCTTACTCAGCTCGGGAAAGCCATTCGACGTAGGGAGCGGGAAAGATATCGCCGAGACCGGGAACTACAACTATGGCAATGGGTATGGGTATGAGCGCGCAAACCTGGTAGGTAGCCGCTATCCCAGCAGCAAGGGCCCGACTGAGTGGATCAACATTGCATCGTTTCAAACTCCAGCGCTAGACACGTTTGGAGATCTGGGCCGCAATTCGCTGCGTTCGGATTGGAATAAGAACTTGGACTTGTCACTGTTCCGCCAATTTCCTTTTACCGAGCGTTTTCGAATGGAGTTTCGCTTTGAGATGTTTAACGCGACGAATACTCCGGTATGGGATACGCCAGTCTCAAGTCTAGAGAACCCCAATTTCGGAGTTGTAACTCAGACCTACAATAAGTCTCGACAACTCCAGTTCGGCCTCAAGCTTTACTTCTGAGTCGAACATGGGTTGACCATATTGGCTTCTGGGTGGGTGTGGTGAGATCAACCAATCCACTGCGCTCACCCCATCAACACGCCGTCTGGTGTTCTCCCGGCCAGCCGGATCGTGACCTTCGGCGCTAGAATGTACGCTTCT
>Ga0187824_10000255_pt1 | contig 10447 bp, 14 predicted proteins | sample NC_wetland_sal_i_13_FD_132437 | JGI IMG/M metagenome (GOLD analysis project Ga0187824, IMG submission 132437) | Wetland sediment microbial communities from Neuse River Estuary, North Carolina, USA - SourceSoil_4 | ecosystem: Environmental > Aquatic > Freshwater > Wetlands > Sediment | place... | reverse complement strand
TCGCCGACGTTCACCACGGGTGTGTTCGCATGGGGGCTCGCGTTCGCGCTAGGCGTCGGCCTGATCGGCGCGATCTACCCGGCGTGGCGCGCGCTGCGGCTCAGCCCGATCGAGGCGCTCAGGAGGGAATAGCGCCCGCGCGGAGAAGGGCGACCGGATGTCCTGGCCGCTCGCCGAGCATTCGCGCAGCACGGTTGCGCTGCCGCACCGGCGCCGACCGCCGCGCATCATGTGGGCGGTGGTCGCCGCTGCGTTCGTGTGCGGCGCCGCGGTGAGTGCAGCCGGCTTCTCCATCGGTTGGAAGCATCAGGCGCAGAAGAACACGTCGGCCGAGTCGGCGCTCGTCTCCGCCACGGCCACGGCGCACGCGCTGCGAGCGCAGCTTGCCACGGAGCGGTCCGATCTCGCCGCCGCGAACGCGCGCGCCATGCGCCTGAGCACGTCGGGCAAGGTGCTCCGCCTTTCCCTCGCGAAGCTGCGGAGGCAGCTCGCCGCCGCACGGACGTCGCTCGCGTCGACCTCCTCGGCTGCGGCTCCGCTCGCCGCGTCCGTCGACCGCCTGACGAACGAGTTGCGCGCGCTCACCTCGTACGTCACGAGCACGCCGTCGGGGCAGCTCGACGCCGGCTACCTGCAGGCGCAGGTCGGCTACGTCTCGAAGACGGTCGCCGGGCTCAGCTCGGCGCTCGCAACGCTGGCTGCTCCGCAGAACTGAGCCGGCCGTCGCGGATCTGCAGCACGCGGTCGGCCTGCGCGGCGACGGCGTCGTCGTTCGTGACCATGAGGATCGTCGTTCCGTGCTCGTCGCGTACGCGGTGGAGGAGCTCGAGGATCTGCGCCCCCGTGTCCGAGTCGAGCGCACCGGTCGGCTCGTCGGCCAGCAGCAGGCGCGGGTCGTTCGCGAGCGCGCGGGCGATCGCGACGCGTTGACGCTCGCCTCCGGACAGCGTCGGCGGATAGCTCTTGACGCGGTCCCCCAGCCCCACCTCGGCGAGCAGCTGGTGGGCGCGACGCTCGCGCTCCGCGCGCGGCCGCGTCCCGATCATCGGGATCTGCACGTTCTCGACCGCGTTCAGCGTCGTGATGAGGTTGTGGAACTGGAAGACGAACGCCACCATCTCCGTCCGGTACTGCGCGCCGCCGTCGAGCCTCGCGACATCGAGGCCGCCGACCACGATCTCGCCGGCGTCGGGGCGATCGAGCGCTCCGATGAGGTTGAGCAGCGTGCTCTTGCCGCCACCCGACGGGCCGGTGAGGGCGACGAGCTCGCCCTCGTCGAGGTGGAGAGAGACGTCCTCGAGCGCGCGAATACGTCCGCCCTCGAACGACTTCCGGACGTGCGTGACGTCGACCTGCGCGCCGCTCACTTGACGGCCGAGATCGGGTAGGTGCCGATTCCCTTGGCGTAGCCCTTTGCCGTCGCGACCGCGTGCCACACGACGTGCTGACCGATCGCCGCGGGCGGGAACGCATCCTTCCCCTTCGCCGGGATCGTCTCCCTCCAGACCCCGTTCTTCAGGACGTGCGTGCCGACCTCGCCGACGGAGAAGCCGTTGAAGAACACCTGGATGTGGACCTTGCACGCGACGGGCTTGCCGTTCGCCGTGACCGTGACCTTGTACCACCACGTGTGACCCACCACGGGGTGATGGCTTTGCGCGGTGATCGCGACCTTGAGCTTCGCCGCAGCCTGCGTCGTCGCGCCGGCGTGCGACGTTCCACCGCAAGCCGCGAGCAGGAGGATCGAGCAGAGGACGAGCGCGCGCCGCACGAGCTCAAGCCTACGGCACGAGACGGGCGAGCTTCCGTGCAGCCGCGGCCAGCGGGCGAGCGTCCTCCAGGACCGGCGCGAAGAGGTCGCCGTATCGCTCGACGCGCTCGATGACCGTCTCCATGCCGAAGTCGCGCGGCCGCACATCCTCTGTCAGCTCTTCCCAGCGAAGCGGCGCCGACACCGGCGCGCCCGGCTTCGGCCGCACGGAGTACACGGAGGCGATCGTCTTCCCCCAGCCGTTCTGCCGATGGTCGAGGAGGACGCCCTCGCGCTTCTTCTTCAGCCACTCGGTCGTGACGAGCCCGGGATGGCGCTGCTCCAACAGGCGCGACGCGGACTCCGCGAAGGCATACGTCTCGTCGAAGCCGGCGCGGCGCTGGATCGGCGCGAGCACGTGGATGCCGTCCGCACCGCTCGTCTTCACGTATCCGGGCAGGCCGACCTCGTCGAGCACGCCGCGAACGAGGTGGGCGACGCGGATCGCGAGCTCGAACCCGTCCGGCTCGTCGGGCGGATCGAGATCGAAGACGACGTAGTCGGGCCGGGCGGGCTTGTCGACGCGCGAGTACCACGCGTTCATGTCGATGCAGTTCATTTGCACGGCCCAGAGGACGGCCTCGGTCGAGTTGACGAGCGCGAAGTGCACCTGCCGCGAGCCGCCGCCGCGCGGATGCGTGGTGAACTCGCGCGTGGGAATCCAGTCGGGCGCGCCGCGCGGGATCTGCTTCTGGAAGTAGATCTCGCCGGTGATGCCGTGCGGATAGCGCTTCAGCGTGAACGGCCGGTCGCGCAGGTGCGGCACGAGCGTCGGCCCGACGCGCTCGTAGTAGCGGAACAGATCGCCCTTGGTGACCCCGTCGTCGGGGAAGAGGACACGCTCGGGGTGCGTGAGCTTTACATCACGGGCCACCCCGGTCTTGTAACAATCCCGGTGTGCACGAGGTGGGGTTCGTGCACGTCGTCAGGCAGGCAGCCTGGGCGGCGTCGGCGTACGGCAGGACCGCCGTACGCGTCGGCCTGCGCGGAACCGCAGCCCGGCTGCGCGCACCGCGCGAGGGCCGGCTCGTCTTCGTCGTCGGCTCACCCCGGTCCGGCACGAGCTTCACGGCCGGCGCGATCGGCGACCTCCCGTCCTTCGTCGACCTCGGCGAGGTGCCGCTGCTGAAGGCAGCCATCCCCGACCTCGTCGGGCAGCCGGAGCAGGTACAGGCGGAGGAGATCCACGACACGCTCCAGCGCCTGCGCCGGCTCGCCCTCGTACGCGGCCTCCGCGGAGTCGAGCAGACGCCGGAGACGGGGTTCATCCTGCCGGCGGCGCTGCGCGCGTTCCCGTCCGCGACCGCGGTGCACGTCGTGCGCGACGGCCGCGACGTCGTCTGCTCCCTGCTCGAGCGCGGCTGGCTGAGCGCACGCCGCGGCACGGAGAACGACGACGCGGGGCAGTCGTACGGTGTCCATCCACGTTTCTGGGTCGAGCCCGAGCGGCGCGACGAGTTCGGCCGGGTGAGCGATGCGAGGCGCGCCGCGTGGGCCTGGCGGCGGTACGTCACGGCCGCGCGGTCGGCGCCGGAGCGCACGGTCGAGCTCCGCTACGAGCGACTCGTGGCCGACCCTGCCGAGGCGACGGAAGATCTCGCGCATGCACTCGGCGTCGGCGAGAAGGAGATCGCGGCAGCGTTCGCCGGGGCACACGGGAACTCGGTCGGCCGCTGGCATCGCGACCTGACGCCGGAGCAGCTCGCCGACGTCGAGGCCGAGGCGGGCGACCTGCTCGCCGAGCTCGGCTACGCCTAATCCATCGGAGGGCGATGAGAGCGCTATGCTCTCCGTCCGGTGGACGTCGCCGCGATTCCCGTGATCGAGACCGAACGCCTGCTCCTGCGCGGCCCGGTCGACGCGGACGTCACACGTGGGCGAGCGTCCTCGACACCGATCCTGACTTCCTCAAGTATGTCCCCACCCGCGTCGGCGTGCCCTCCCGGGAGCGGGCGGAGCGTCGCGTCCGCATCTGCCGGGACCGTTGGGACGAGAGCCCTCTGGCCATGGGCTGGTCCGTCGCCCTGAAGGCGGGCGGCGGGGACGAGTTGATCGGGTTCGCCGGCGTCGACCCGGCCGGCGAGACCGAGGGGGAGATCGAGTACTTCATCGCGCGGCCGTACTGGCGGCGTGGTTACGCCTCGGAGGTCGCGCGAGCGGTCACGGACTACTGGTTCCGCACGACCGACGGCACACGGTTGATCGCATACGTCATTCCCGAGAACGTCGGGTCCGTCCGTGCCGTCGTGAAGGCCGGCTACCAGCGCACCGGGAGCGTCAACTACCTCGATCTGATGGGCAACCCCGAGGGAATCGTCCTCGAGACTCCGGTCGCCGACGAGTACAGCCTCACCCGCGACCAGTGGCTCGAAGCCACCGCTGCTCTCGGGTGACGTTCAGGAGCGCTTTACGCGCCTCCGGCGTCGACGAATTCCGCCCCGTACGTCGCCGATAGCGCGACGAGCTTCGGGATGTCGAGCTCCGAGGGCGGCGGCAGCACTCGTTCACGCGCGGGATCGCCAGCTTCGCGGACGAACTGCTCGAACCCCGTCGGGAGGTGATGGCCAGCGTCCGCAGCGTCCCGGGGCTCCCTGGCCAAGCCGTCGAGCGGCGGACACCGGCGCTGGCGAGGCGATGCTAGAAGTACTGCATCGGCGGTGAGGACGGCGAGCTGCTTGTCCCCGACGCGCGCGCGTGGCGTGAGTGGCTCGGGCGAAACCACGCCGATCGGGCGAGCGTCATGCTCGTCCTCGCCAAGAAGGGCACGACCTCACCGACGAGCCTCAGCTACGGCGAGGCCCTCGAGGAGGCGATCTGCTTCGGGTGGATCGACGGTCAGGTCCGCCGCCGCGACGAGCGAACGTACCTGCAGCGCTTCACGCCGCGGCGGTCACGGAGCCGCTGGTCGAAGCGGAACACGACGCTCGCAGAGCGGCTGATCGGCGAGGGCAGGATGCAGGCGTCGGGAGTCGCCGAGGTCGAGCGCGCAAAGGCCGACGGGCGCTGGGAGGCTGCCTACGCCGGCCCCGCGACGGCCCGCGTGCCCGACGACCTCGCAGCTGCGCTTGCGGCTGCACCGAAGGCGAACACGATGTTCGGACGGCTCACCAGCCAGAATCGCTACGCGATTCTGCACCGCATCGAGGCGACGAAGCGGCCCGAGACTCGCGCTCGCAAGATCGCCGAGTTCGTGGCGATGCTCGCGCGTGGCGAAACGGTCCATCCACAGACGCGGAGGACCAAGAGCCAACCCTGACCCGAGATCAGCGCCGGCGTCTCGACGTGGCCCGACGCCGCGGCGCGTCGGCTTCCGCGGGCCGGGCCACGTGGGACGTCTGGGTTAGTGCTCGACGGCGGGGTGGTGGGTCGCCGAGACGGATCGGCGCCCGGCGAGTGCGCCGAGCGCGTACACCGCGGCGAGCCCGACGAGACCGTAGACCACGCGAGAGAGCGCGATCGTCTGGCCGAAGTCCTTGCCGAAGATCCAAGCGACGAGATCGAATCGCGCAACCGCGACCAGGCCCCAGTTGAGCCCGCCGACGACCAGCAGCACCGCAGCAAGCAGGTCGAGCTTCTTCACCGTTCTACCTCCTGTATAGGAACTGTCCATATTGCTGGTGGGGACTGTAGCGGGGCGCGGTCGCTCTTGTCAAGATTTTGTCCAGAAGCTGTATAGTCTGGCCACGATGGCTGCCGAAGAGCGTTTGCGGATCGGGGAGGTGAGCCGCCGCACCGGCGTCAGCCCGGAGTTGCTCCGCGCGTGGGAACGCCGATATGGGCTGCTCCACCCGGAGCGCTCGGCAGGCGGCCTACGCCTCTACACGTTCGAGGATCTCGAGCGGGTTCGGCTGATGCGGCGCCATCTCTAGGCCGGGCTCGCCGCGGCCGAAGCGGCGCGGCTTGCGGTGGACGCTTCGCAGGAGCCAACGCCGGCCGGGACAGCGCAGTTTGATCCGCTCGCCGCGCGTGAGGAGCTGGGGGCCGTCCTGGAGCGCTTCGACGAGCCCGCTGCGCAGGCGGTGTTCGACCGCGTGCTCGCGCGGACGACGCTCGACACGCTCCTCGCCGACGTCGTCCTGCCGTATCTGCGCGACCTCGGCGACCGCTGGCAGCGTGACGAAGTGTCGATCGCCCAGGAGCACCACGCCTCCGGCGTTCTTCGCGAGCGTCTGCTTGCGCTCGCGCGCGGCTGGGGCGCAGGGGCAGGGCCGCAGGCCGTGCTCGCCTGTCCGCCCGGCGAGCGGCACGATATCGGCCTTATCGCGTTCGGGCTCGCTCTCCGCGCACGCGGTTGGCGCATCCATTTCATCGGCGCAGACACTCCGATCGAAAGCCTCACCGACGCCGCCCGCTCTCTGAACGCTGACCTCGTCGTGCTCGCAGCGACGATGCCCGATTCACTCGATGCGGTCGCCGGCCAGCTCGAAGCGCTCACGCACCATCACCGCGTCGCCATAGGCGGCGCAGGCGCCCGCCCCCTGCAAGCCGCCCCGCACGTTCTCACACTCGAAAACGGCGCGGTGGCCGACGCCGAAGTCGTCGCCGCCCGCTAGACGGGGGACGTTTTCTCCGGCACCGCTCCCGAACGCCGCGCCCGGCCTACCGACTTGCGATCACCGCCGCCGCGACCAGCAGAAGGCCGGCCGCGACCGAGCTGATGACGAGCACTGCATCCGCCTGGGACGTCCCGAACGGACGCCGCGAGACGTCGGCCGGGCCGCCCATCCGCGCGATCCCCAGCGTCCACGGGACGGCGTTCCTCGGTCCGCCGAGGCTCCAACCGATCCCGGCGACGGCGACCACGACCGCTGCGACGAACAACGCACCCGACAGACCGAGATGCGTCGCCGCCACCAGCACCCCCGCGATCACGGCTCCCACGCCGAGCCCGCCGACCGTCTGGACGACCAGCAGCCGAAGCGCATGCGCGATGTGCGTCTCCCCGGAGTGCAGGCGCATCGTCCCGCGCACACCCTACAAGCGGCCCAGCAGCCGCAGGAGCTGCAACGCGTTCCGCGGCGCGAACGCCTCCCAGTCGTTGTTGAAGTAGGCGTAGACGTCGACGTCCCACCCACGGATGCGGTCCGCCCACTCGCGCAACTCCGAGTCGCTGTAGTTGCCGTTGCGCCCGCGCACGCCGCGATGGAAGCGCACGTAGGTCCAGGGCGCCGTGAAGACCTCGCGCTCGCCGGTGAGGACGAGCGCTGCGCCGTGTGCGCGCAGCATGTCGTAGACGTCGCCGACGAACCAGCTCTCGTGCCGAAACTCGAACGCATGCTTCTCGCCCTCGGGCAGCGACTCGAGCGCTGCACGCAGCCGCTCGTCGTCGCGCGGGAAGTTCGGAGGGAGCTGCCAGAGGAACGGCTCGAGCTTCTTCAGCGGCTCGATGCACGCGCGGAATCGCCTGACCGGCTCGCCGAGGTCGCGGAGCCGCTTGATGTGCGTGATGTAGCGCGACACCTTGACGGCGAAGCAGAAATCCGCCGGCGCGGTTCGCTCCCACACGGCCACGCTCTGCTTCTTGGGGAGCCGGTAGAACGTGTTGTTGATCTCGACGGTGTCGAAGTGGCGCGCGTACAGCTCGAGCCACTCGCGCGCCGGCCGCCCGTCGTAGAACGGCTCCTTCCAGCTCGCGTAGTTCCAGCCGGAGCAGCCTATGCGGATAACGCGTTCGCGACCTGGCGGCACAGTTCCGGCGTTCCCGCCGCGGCGATGCGCGAACGCTTCTCGAGGTCGAGCTCCGCTTCGCCGAACGGCCGCGGATCGTCGAACAGGTCGAGCGACAGGCCGACCTCGCGGCAGAGGAGCTGCGCGGCGGCGATGTCGACGGAGCGCGCCTCCTTCAGGGAGCAGACCGCGTCGACGCGGCCGGCGGCGAGATGGCAGAGCGAGAGCGCGAGCGATCCCATCACGCGCAGCCGCTGGGCGAGGCCGGTGAACGCAGCGGCGCGCTCCGCGACGAGGGACGTCAGCGTCGCCTCGAAGCTGAGGATCTCGATCCGCTCCTTCGGGCGGACCGCGCCGAGCGGCGCGCCGTCGAGCCACGCGCCGGCGCCGCGCCGCGCGGTCCATTCCTCGCCCGTGCCGAAGTCGTAGACGTAGGCGAAGTGCACGTCGTCCAGGCGGTCGCCTTCGGCGACCGCCAGCGAGAGAGCGAAGAACGGGATACCTCGCTTCGCATTGAGAGACCCGTCGATGGGATCGACGACAACGAGCGTCGAGCTTCCTTCGATCATCCCGACTTCTTCCGAGACGATCGAGACGCCGAGCGGGCGGAAGTGCTCGAGGATGACGCGCTCGGCCGCCTCGTCGATCGCGGTCGTGTCGTCGCCGCCCTGGCCCCGGCGCAGCACGGGCTCGCGCTCGACCCGCGTCGGCATCGCCGCGAGCACTCCGCGCACGTCGGCGACGGCGGCGCGGCAGACGTCGAGCCACTCAGTCAACGGGATGCATGAGCAGGCCCGAGGTCAGCTTCGGATAGAAGAACGTGCTCTTCTGCGGCATGACGCCGCCCCGCTGCGCGACCCCCCACACGTCCTCGATTCGCGTCGGCCGGAGCAGGAACGCGCCCTCGGCGTCACCCCGGTCGACGGCCGCCTCCGCATCCGCGCGCTGCGGGGTGTACGTCACGCCGTCGGGGTGGATCGCCTCGACGACCTCCGGGTCGAGCCCGGCGCCCGAGAGCAGCTCGTAGCTGCCGCCGCCGCGGTAGAGCACGGGACCGGGGAGCTCGTCGCCGGGCCGTTCGATCGGCGTCCCGGCCGCTCCGTTGACGGAGCGCGCGACGCGATGGGTCGGGAAGATCGTCAGGCCCTCCTGGTCGGTCGGGACGACGACCGCGAGGAGCCACGGCTCGCCGAACGCGAGCGTCGTCTCGTAGCGGTGGTGGCCGTCCGCGATCAGCAGCTGCGCGTCCTGCAGCTCCTCCGTCAGCGCGTCGCCGAACTCGGCGTCGAGCCGCCAGAGGCTGTCGCCGCCGCTCCGCAGGTCGGGCTCGCCGAGGCCGTCCACCTCGATCGTCCCCTCCCACAGGAAGAACAGAGGCTCGAGCTGCGTCCGCGTCGCCTGCAGCAGCCGCAGACGGCCCTCCTTCGGGCCCGCGTGCGTGCGCTCGTGCGGGAGGATGACGCGGCTCTCGTACGGCTCTGCCCGGAGCGAGGCGACGAAGCCCTCCCGCCGCCGCTCGCGCCCGTCCGGGCCGACGTAGTCCTGCGCGAGCCACCAGTAGGACGGCTCGGGGTCCCGGACGAGGACGCCCTCGGCCTGCCACGCGGCGAGGTCGTTCGCCGCCTGTTCCTCCGAGTCGGGGAGGGTCAGGTGGACGACGTTGTACGGGCTGCGGTCGAGGTACCGGCGCCGCTCCTCGGCCGAGATCACGTCGTAGGGGGGCGCGACGACCGCCTCGAGGTCGGGCACGTCGTAGCGGAGAGCGCGGAACGGGCGAATGCGCGCCATCGATCGCGAAGCCTAGTGTTCTCTCGGAGGGCGTTGCCGCGCTTCTGGCGCGCGAAAAGCGCGACGCTTTGCAGCCGCCCAGAAGCCCGGAGGGACGCCCTCTGAGGGGACACATACACTCAACCTCGATGGCGACGATCGCGGAGCTGGAGGAGAACCGGACGGTCGAAGGCGTCTACGCGGTCGCGCGGAAGCAGCGGCTGAAGACGCGGAACGGTGCGTCGTACCTCGCGCTCGAGCTCGTCGATCCGAGCGGCCGCATCGGCGCGCGCGTGTGGAACGACGTCGAGCTGCTCGACGGCCGCTTCGGCGAAGGCGACGCGGTGCGCGTGCTCGGACGCGTCGAGCGCTTCCGCGACTCGCTCCAGCTCGACGTGCGCACCCTCGAGCCTGCCGCCGACGTCGACCCGGCGGCGATGGCCCCCGCGCTGCGCCGCGACGCGGACGAGCTCGAGGGCTTCCTCGAGTTCCTCGTCGCGGAGGTGCACGACGACGGCCTGCGCGCGATCGTGACGACGGTGCTCCGCGGCGCGCCGCTGCGCACGCATCCGGCGACGACGGACGGCCACCACTCCTATGCCGGCGGGCTGCTCGAGCACACGGTCGGCGTCGCCACCATCTGCCGCGAGCTCGCGCAGCTCCACCCGCGCCTGCGCAGCGACCTCCTGCTCGCCGCCGCGCTCGTGCACGACGTCGGACGCACCCGCGAGCTCGGGCCTCCGCCGGTCTTCGCGCCGACCGAGGAGGGCCGGCTGCTGGGCCACGTGCATCTCGGGCTGCGCATGCTCGAGGACGCGGAGGCGCCCGCCGAGCTCCTGCACGCGGTCGCGTGCCATCACGACGCGCGGGCCGCACGCACGGCGGAAGCCGCCGTTCTCTACCACGCGAATCAGCTCGACGCGGTCGCGGCCACGAGACCCGTCGAATAGTGGCTCCTGCATACGCGCTGCTCGCCAGCCTCGCCTGGGGCGTCGGCGACTTCATGGGCGGGCTGAAGAGCCGCGTCATGCCCGCGCTCGTCGTGATGGCCGTCTCGCAGCCGTTCGGGCTCGTCGCCGTGGCGTTCGCCGTCGCGATCCGCGGAAGCGGCCCACCCGGCCCGGAGGTCGCGTGGGCGGCGCTCGCAGCCGTCTTCGGCACGCTCGGCCTCGTCGCGTTCTACCGGGGCATGGCGGCGGGCGC
>Ga0187824_10000254_pt1 | contig 10449 bp, 10 predicted proteins | sample NC_wetland_sal_i_13_FD_132437 | JGI IMG/M metagenome (GOLD analysis project Ga0187824, IMG submission 132437) | Wetland sediment microbial communities from Neuse River Estuary, North Carolina, USA - SourceSoil_4 | ecosystem: Environmental > Aquatic > Freshwater > Wetlands > Sediment | place... | reverse complement strand
GAAACGATCGTAGCGCCGGCGTCTCGGCGGCTGTCGCGAGGGCTCCTCGCTCTCGTGGTGTTGGAGGCGGGAATAGCACCACTTCAATCGAGTCCCTTAGGTTCGGAGAAGGAGTAGGCGGTAATGCCTGAGGGAAGCAAAATCGCCGTGTGGCGGATCTCTTAGGAATCGATTTCTTCCGGAAACGAGTGGCTCGACGCACTGAGATTCCGTTCGAGCTGACGAATCGTCCAATTGCGCGCTGGCGCCCAGCGGCGGGTTCGCCTGAGCTGCGAATATGCCTTCAAGATTCGGACGCGCTGTTGCATATCGAAAGACCGGACATACTGCTGGATGATTCGGGGCATGCTCATCTGCAGCGCCGCCTTGAAGTTGTTCTGTGCCATCAGGACGAGTTGATCGGGCGACTGCAACAGCGTCGACAATTGCTGCGCAAGACTGCTTGCATCGTTGGCGACGAAGAATTCCATCGACACCATTTCCTGTTCCGCTAACTCAACAAAGTCTTCGATGTCGGGCGCTAATATGGGCAAGCCGTACTGACATGCCAGGTGGGCCACACCACTGGATCCTGCCGAAGAAGTGTAGGGAAGAACGGTCAGACTCGAAGTCCGGAACAAGTCCGCCAGGTTTTCCTCGGCCACGTAACCCAAAAACTTGATTTGTGGATTGTCCTTCACGCGATCCGCAACCGACCGGACATACCCTGGTGTCTTCGGATGATCGCCTCCCGCGACCACCAATTCGGTTTCAGGAAACGAAGGCTGGATCGCCTCAAACGCCGTGACCAGGGCTTCCAGGCGCTTATAAGTTCCCCATTTCCCGAATGCCAGTACGCGAACGGGATTTCCACGCAAGCTGAAATCGGGTGCTTCGGGGCGGCTTGCGAAAATTCCATGGTGGCGAACGTTAACAATCCCGCGGCGGTACTTCTTACGCAAGGTACGGTGGTAGGCGGGCAATAGGACCGACATCGAATTGGCCGACAGCAACAGGTGCGTGGCCACCCTTCCAGCCACACGGTAGAGTGAGGCCGATTTTTTCACCCCAGCATCCTGCAGGCTTACCGTCTCGAACAATTGGTGCAGCGTGACGTGGGTATAGCAGGAGAGGAGACGTGTCAATGCCGGAGAGGTCAGGCCGAAAAACGCCGGAATCGGTCTGCCCCCGAAGCTGGCGAATCCAAGGTTGTACCAGGCAATATCGGGCTTCACCTTGCGAATGGCTCGCAGCAGTGACACCGTATTGTCCAATCGGTTGAATCCCCAACAACGAACCACCGAGAATCCGTCCAACTCCTGGACAGGCCCCGCAACGTAGTCTCCCAGGATCGTGAGTTCCAGGCCGGGTTGCTGCCGCAGCTCATTCGCGATATGGAACCCGTACTCGTTCAGACCTTGACGGCTCGGCGGAAAAGTAGTGACCAGGGCAATTTTCATCATTGTGGGCTCGGCTTAAGAATGAATTCGCGGGAGAGCTTGCCTAGCAGTTGCAAATAATGCACGGCGACCATCGTGTTGGCTTTGCTTTTTCCGGTATGACGTTGACCGAAGTGGAAGGGGACTTCTCGTGCCGAGCGAATCCTCGCCCGCACCAGGATTTCCAGAAGCAGCTTGAACCCCTTCTTCTCGAACGACAACCCTGCGATGGCTTCTCTGCGAACGATGAAGAATCCCGACATGGGATCCTTTACGCGCGCGCCTTTGCGCTGCAGTGGGAGCGTAGCCCACGTGCTGGCTCGCGAGATCGCCACGCGCACTGGATTCCATCCGCGCACGCCGTCTTTTGCGGCGTAGCGACTGGCAATGGCAATGTCATTCCCTTTGGCAATGCCTTCCAATAATGCCGGCAGAAGCTCGGGCGGATGTTGCAGGTCGGCATCCATCACGCCAAGCAGATCAGCGTCCGTGTGCTCCCAACCATAGAGGACTGCCCCCGCGAGGCCGCGTTCGTTGTGACGCGACAGTAAGCGTACGCGCTCGTTAGATCGGTTCCATGCCCGTACGCGATCGGGAGTGCCATCGCTGCTTCCATCGTCAACAACAATCACCTCGTATCGCACACCCAACGGATCCAGAGCGGCTTCCACTCTTCCCAGGGCTTCTGCGATATTTCCGGCTTCATTCAGGGTAGGCAGCACCAGGGCCAACTTCCCGGACAACACACTGCTCATCGCGGACTCCTAGAGACAAAGTTGCTACTGAGATGTCTGTGCAACAGTTACAAGTTGTGCAGCGAATCCGTTATGAGGCTAGGGACTATTACTGAGGCTAACTAACGACACGCAACGCTTTTAAATCGTCGTGTGCCATACCAGAGTGGCTCAATACTCGTTCAAGGATCTGTCGCTGTACTTTCTCGGGAGTTCCTGCAGGAATCACACTCAACTGCGAAACCATTTTCTGCAGGGCGAGATACGCGTCCCTGTATTCGTACATAAACGAGAGCGGATACTCCGGTTTCCTTTGGAAGGCTTCGTCGGGGGATGCGTCCAGAATGAAGGCGAACCGAGGTGCCGGGGCAAGTGCGATCAGAAAACGCTTAAACATTCGTGCTGCCCAGCTGTGAGACCGAATCTGGACGATCTGGTCGTAGCAGTAGCGATCACAGATGACGTAATCCGCGTGCTGAGCACGTACTTGCGCGATCACCCGTCGAAGGGCAAACGTGTCCAGCAGATAAAACGGGCTGCGAAGTAAGGTCAAATACCAGGTTCGCACATTCTTGTCACAGCGCAGAGACGTAGGTTCTTTTCGTTTCGATCTCTGGAAAGCGCGCAGGCTCAGTCCCGCGCGAAAATCGGGAAGCACGGCGACATCGTCCCAGAAGCACACTCGTGCCACTCTGAAACCTAAACTCTTCAGATTGCCCGTGAGCTTCTCGATCTGCGTTGTCTTGCCGGCCCCATCGATTCCAGAGAAAGTGATGATCTGTGCGGACCCAGTCTTCATAAGTCGGAATACAAAACGTGTTCACTCAGCGGATGCGGAGACAACCTAGGGAGCACCCGGTGGCTTGGACGGGCTGCCTTTGGAGAGTGCAAATGCAGATCCGACTGCCACGGCTGCGCCGACCACCAGTCCCGTTTTGATGAGCAACGAGCGGTGTTGTTTCTGCTTGGCGGGTGCGATCGCCGCGCCCACGGTGCGCGATGCGGGCGTTCCCTTTACCGCAGGCGCTTTTGCTGCAGCCGTCCCCGACGGCACGGTGTTCTGATTCTCTTGCTTCGAAGAAGACTCATTCGGGCTCTGTTGAGCCATGCCTTGTGGCACCGGAGCATCTGGCAATTCCTGAATGCTTGGCTCCGCGGCGCTCGCCCCGGAAGTTCTGCCAGGAGCAGCAGCCTGGCTGGAATCACTCTGTGGTGCGCTGCTCTCATTCGAACTCGAGCCGCTGTTCTGTGGAATGGGTTCTGCGAACAGCGTGATCGCAGCACATAGTATGAAAACCGCCGAACTCTTGAATCCTCGACGGATACATAGTTTGGCCAAGGTCTCGACCCCCCTTGCACGTTGCAAACGGATTAAGCTGCCACCTGTCCCGTACCAGTCGAATCTCCGATTGATGAAATAAACGCCGGCACCTGCTCGGCCTCGGTTTCGATCATTTTGACTACAGAGGTGAGGCGCGTGACCTCCAAAATGATGAGCACCTCCGCGGAAGCTGAAACGATGGACACACTGCCGTCCGCATGCTCCACTCGTTCCGCACACTCGAGCAAGAGGTCGATGCCATCAGCTGTAAGCTCTGTTACCGCTGAGAGGTCAATCGTAACGTGCGGTTGATAAGTGTCTCCCACCAGCTTCTTGATCTGGTTCATGAAGTTCCGGGAATCAGCTCGTCCCGCTGTGGAAGGGAACTGCAACCGGTACATCGTCGTCGTGTACATCTCGGGCCCACTCTCCTGTCTTTTTACGGTCACGTTTCTGTTGTCTTGCATTACAAAGTCGTACGTCACTCCGGGGATAAGCCTCCCGGAGAAGAAATCGATTGCGCCAATCCGGCCGATAAACCAGCACGGCCGAGATCCACGGTCACTCCCCGATCAATGTGTTGCAAGCGTGTGCCATCTACAACTGCATGCCTCACATTTAGGCCAGGCGCGATATAGGTATAAGGAAGGATGCTGGACTGATCGATCGTCGTCCCAATATCGATCTCTGAACCCTCTTCAATCGAGCAATACTGCTTGATCACCACACCTGCTCGAAGACGCACGTTCCGGCCGATGAAACAAGGTGCCTGGATTTGCACCGAGGAGTGAACCTTCGCTGAAGGGTCAATCCAGATCCCGTCTTGTTGCTGAGAGCCCGCGGGTCGAATCCCACAGCTTCCATTCAGGGCATCCAGAACGAGCTGCCGGTACGAGCCAATGGAGGACAGGCGCGTGACATATCCACTGAAGTCATACCGCGCCGGCAATTTTGTAGCGTTGCTGCTACCTCCTCGATGCCGGAGCACCTCTCCACGGTCATACAAGCTGATTCCCAAAGGCCCCTCAGGATCAAATACGCGGGTCACCTGGTTTTGAGTTCGAGAGTGAAACTGCACAACATCCAGCAAATCTACTTCCGCATAAGAACCCAGCAGGATCAGGAGAATTCTTTCCACTCCCTCATTTGCCCACCCGCACATGGTCTGCAGCACGTTGGGAAGTTGGGCATCGGAACGCACGACCGACACCACGCCGGCGCCGAGATGCTGGACGCGATCCAACCATCGCTCCAGAACAGTTTTTCCGAGCACTGGCCAGGTGGAACTCCAGCTGCTTGGTGCGCCGCTCAATGCTTGTTCCGGATTCCCTCGAGTAACAACCAGTGCTCCAAGTTCCACGCGACCCATGCCCTCCCTAGGCTGCTGTCCCTGCTAATTCTTCGATCGAAGTCCCCAGGAGCAAGCTCGCCCGGGCATTCGCTGCGATTCTTTCGGCCATCTGCGTCGGCTTCACTTCCTCATTACCACCGTTGGCGGTCTCGTTGTTGGCCAGAACGGCCTTGCAGTATCTGTTTTCAGTTTTCGTCACTCTCCGCAAATGCCGTCCTAAGTGGCGTCGCGAAACCAGGCACTCGCGGATGCGTTGCTTCGCCTTGTGCAGTTGAGATTTTGAATTCCCAACCGAGCACGAAAGAAGCTTGGCGATTTCCCGGTGCCCGTACCCACCGATCTCATGCAGCTCGAAAATGGTGCGATAGCCGGAGGGGAGGGTGTCCAGCGCGCGCATCAGTGCAATTCGATCGAGGGAGTGTTTCAATCGTTCATCTTGCCGCCCGAACTCGCGCTTCGCCGAGTCCGGTTCTGTCTGATCGAGAGATGTTTTAGGAGTGGATTGACGACGAAAATGCATTAGTGCGGTGTTGACGGCGACGCGGTGAAGCCAAGTCGACAGTGCGGACTCGCCGCGAAATGTTCCTAGTTTTCGAAATGCCTGAATGAAAGCTTCCTGGGTGAGGTCATCGGCATCAGCCGTATTGTTGGTCATGCGAAGGCATACCGCGTACACACGCCCTTTGTGCACATGGAAGAGGGTGGCAAATGCATCCGCGTCTCCGCCCAGCGCTCGTTGTACCAGAGCGGTGTCGGATTCGCAGCTGGCGGCATCGTTGGTACGTGTTTTGCAATTCACAGCTTTCACGTCTCATTCTCCGTGAATTGAAAGTACGTCGTGCCGCAGTTACATCAAATCCGGGTGCCTCCGTATTCCCGTCGATGGATTCATGTAACCGTTGCATGTGGTTGAGTCTTCCGTAGATATACAAGCAGAGGGCGCGCAACATACTTGGTTTGCCGGATGGCGAGAAAACGACCTCGGGCTAAGATCAGCTTGGTGAACCGCTAAAGACCTCTAACCTCCATCCAAGGGCTCCATCCGATTCGGGCGTGGGCCGCCGCTTTGAGCGAAACGGCCTGCGCCTCCCGCCTCCTCTCCCAATTTGGATCTGGTATTAAAACTTCTGAGTATTTAATTTGCCCACATTCCTTGTGACTTTCTCGGCCTCTGCCTAGAATCGGCCCATTCCCGTATACCGCCCGAGTCGTTCCCGTCAGGGAGTTTTTGACTCCAGTCAGAGGTCTGGTCCGAAATGAAGCGGTTTCCCCCAGTTTTGCTCCTTCTCTGTCCACTTGCTGTTGCGCAAGTCTCGGTTTCAGCTCCCGCTAATAATTCGGCGGTCGCTACAACCGTGCAGTACGTCGCTTCTGCGCGCAGCACCTGCGCAAAAGGTGTGGCTGCGATGGGGATCTACACTGCCCCCAACGTCCTTGCCTACGTGGTGAACGGCGCCTCGCTTAACACGTTGCTCACTCTCAATCCCGGTACGTATCAGACTGTTGTTCAGGAGTGGGACAACTGCGGTGGCTCGCAAACGGCAAACATCAACATCACCGTCGGAGGAAATGCTCCCGAGGTGCAGGTCGCTTCGCCGGCGAACAACGCAACCGTGGGAACGCAAGTTCACTACACCGCGACCGCCTCTACCAGCTGTTCCGCGGGTGTGGCAGCGATGGGCATCTATACCGCACCCGGAGTGCTGGCGTTTGTTTCCCCAGGGGCCCGTCTCGACCACATTCTGAGTCTCAATGCTGGCAGCTACAGCACGGTTGTGCAGGAGTGGGACAATTGCGGAGGTGCCGCAAAGACTCCGGTCACCATCAACGTCGCGACTACATCGGGAACTGCGAACTCGTCTGTACTCATCAGTGCGCCCGCGAACAATGCTCAAGTCAGTCCCACTGTCCAGTTCGTTGCGTCCGCTACTTCGGCCTGCAAAGCAGGAGTCGCGGCGATGGGCATCTACACCGCGCCCGGCGTTCTCGCTTACAAGGTGAATGGCAATCGCCTGAACACCACGTTGAATTTGCAGTCGGGCTCGTATCACGCCGTGGTGCAGGAGTGGGACAATTGCAATGGCAGTGCGACCGCTCCCGTGGCGTTCACGGTCGGAGCCGGCGGTGGATCCGGAAACACCTTCGCCAATCTGCAACAGCAATCCGGATGGACCGGCTATGCGCTTCTGCCTCCGCTCTACAACATCTGCTCAGGGTGCAAAGCTGGCGGCCCGGAAACTACCTGGTCCATGATTCAGGGCGTTTCTTCGCCGACGCTTAGCGGGAACTCGTCCCGCATGGACATCGGTGGCGGCACACTCTACTCAGACGTACTGTGGAACAATCACCTCATCGGAGATTTCTCCTCCCGCGGCCTGCCCGACACAAACCACACCATCATTCCCAACATTCACAACTTCACCTACGACGTGTACTTCTACGCGACCGACGTCGAGGCGTCGCAGGCCCTCGAATTCGACATCAATCAATTCGTCAACGGCCAATCCTTCATTTGGGGACACGAATGTCGCATCGCCGGCGGTCATGAGTGGGACATCTGGGACAATCCCGGACAGAAGTGGCATGCGACCGGAATCTCTTGCAATCCGGTGAACAATTCCTGGAATCACCTTGTGATCCAGGCGCAGCGCACTTCCGACAATCATCTTTTGTTCAAGTCCATCACCCTGAATGGCCAGACAGCCAATTTGAATTATTACGAGAGTCCGACTCCGACGAGTTGGTATGGGATCACCGTCAATTACCAGCAGGATGGGAACTATAAGCAGCAGCCCTACTCGATCTGGCTCGACCGCTTGAATTTCAGCTATTGGTAGTCTGAGCTACGCAGCAAGGCTTCCGGGGGCGAATCTTCGCCCCCTTTGTTTTTCGTCCTACATTTCCCTCAGGTCTTCGCCTTACGAGCACACCCATATTTAAGCCGTTTCCCTGATGACCCTCCGTGATCTTCTGTAGTTGCACACATATAAATAAGGTTAGGACCGTAGGACGATCTCCCTAAAGGAAAGACCCGATGAGGTACCTCCCGGTTCTTCTTGCGGTAGTAGTGTGCTTGTCGGCCTGCGGCGTGAACACCGCTAACCCCGCAGCTCCGAACCTTCCGATTGCGAGACCCAGCGCAGTGCAGGCCTATGACATGCTCTCCTGGATGACCATGAGTTCCAGCTTGAGCTCAGGGCACCACATGGCTGGGTCGGCCAATCCGCTCTATACCAAATTGGGATCCACCCGCTTCTTCTGGACCAAGGCTTCGTACGGCTATCCCTGGGATATTCAGCTCTACGACAAGAACTTCGTCTACCTCTGGGTCACCGAACTCGACTGGATGAATCCCAACACCTACAAGGTCTTCCACAGCCCCACACGCGGCAATTTCAATCTTCCGCTGGTTCCGCGATATGCGACCGCAGGCTATCCCGGCTCGAGTATCAAAATCAGCGACTCGAGTTACCAGATCCATTCGAGCTGTACCAGTTACGTCACGAAGAATCTTGGACACGTCATCAATGAAGTATGGGGCCCCTACAAGGAGTCTCTTGGTGGCCAGTTGCCCAGCAACCTTCAGACACTGGTGATCAGTTATCGCTACAGTTGCGACGCGAATTATGCCAACTGTGCCAACAAGGAAGAGTTCCACGTTGCCAAGCCGTATGGCCTGGTGAAGTGGCAACATCAAAGCCTGGGAGCGAATGGAACTTACAATCCTCCCGACAACGTCACAGTGTTCAACCAGATTGTTTCGGGGCAAACCAGCCCAGTAACGACCTGCTTCTAGTGATTTAGCGCGGGCGCCCTCCCCCAGGATGGTCCGCGCAACACAACCGTATTTGTCCGATTTTCATCCACTTTGGCAGCGGAGAGAGAACCGTGGCCCAAGTGGATTTTTGTTTGTCTTCAAAAGCCCGTGATGGTGCAGCTTCCTATGCTGGACGCTATGCACTTGCTTGCCTTGCGATCTTCGCTTCAATCCCCTGTGCAAGCGCGAGTCAGGTGTGGGCGCAGAACTCCACTTCCGCGGCTCAGGCACCTGCTGCAAAAGCACAAGTTCTTGCTCCCCAAACGCAGGTATCACCCTCCCAACCGAGTCCAGCTGCAGCGCAGCAGACGCAAGTTCCTCCCACGCCCGAGCCGATGTCGCCCCCGCCGCCCGATCCGAGCCGACAAAACCAGGCGGGTCCGCCGGCGACTCAAGGGACCGAACGTGCCCAACAACCCTCTCCCGATACCCAAACTGACGCCGGGCAATTTGTCTTCAGGAAGCAAGTCGAAGAGGTTGTTCTGCACGCGGTAGTGGTTGGTCCCCAGAACGATCTCGTCTCCAGCTTGCAGAAACAGGATTTCCAGGTATTCGAAGATGGCAAGCCTCAGCAGATTACGTCCTTCCACCAGGAGAAAGTACCAGTCGCGTTAGGCATACTGATCGATAACTCAGGGTCCATGCGTCCGAAGCGCGAAGCCGTGAACCAGGCCGCCATGAACCTGATTCGCTCCAGCGACCCGCAGGATCAAATCTTCGTGGTTAACTTCGGCGAAGAGTACTACCTCGATCAGGACTTCACCAACGACGCGACCAAGCTGCAGGCTGCCCTGGGACGGATCGAAACCCGCGGCAGCACCGCCCTCTATGACACGATTGTCGCTTCTGCCAATCACATGAAGCAGGGCGCTGACCTGCAAAAAAGGATTCTCCTCGTTGTGACTGACGGAGACGACAACGCCAGCCAGGAGTCTCTCGAAGAAGCCGTGCAGCAATTGCAGCAAAAAGACGCTCCCGTCGTGTACACGATCGGGTTGTTGAACCCTTCCCGCCCGGAAAGCTCAGCCCTTCGCTCCCTGCGCACGATCAGTCAAGAGACGGGAGGAGCCGCGTACTTTCCAGCCGACGTTCGCGAGGTGGACGCAATTACGCGCAGTATCGGATCCGCGATTCGCAGTCAATATGTGATCGGCTACAAGTCTTCCAGCACTACCACAGGACACGTGTACCACCGGATCACCGTAAACGCCCACGAATCCAGTGGTCTTTCCCTGCGCGTGCGCACTCGCACTGGGTATTTCAGCGACTCCGCTGGCGCCACAAAATAACTTTACAAAATGCCCCGGCCCGCATCTTGAGATGTGGGCCGGCACAAAACAAAAAACAATCGAGATAGCTAGCTTGCCCGTGGCATCGGCTTGTCGGTCTTCTGGAAATCAGCGCTGGCTTCGCCTGCCGAAGCTACATCCTGCGCGCCAGTCCGCTCCAGAATATCTTTCGCTTTTCGGGTCCAGTCGGAACTATCCGAATGGACGGATATCAGGATCCCTCCGTTCCGGATTCGTCCTTCGTACCGTTTGGCCTCATATTCGGGAATGCCCATTCCAATCAGAGCACCGGTAATCGCCCCGACCGCTCCACCCACACCCACTCCCGCCAGCGCGGCCATGATCGGTCCGGCCGCGATGAAGGGTCCCAGACCAGGAATGGCGAGCGCGCCGATTCCCGCCAGCCATCCTAGAGCGCCGCCGACTACCGCCCCGGTTCCGCCACCCGCGGTGGCTCCCTCCGGCGCTTTGGTTCCTTTTTCGTGAGCGAAGTCTTTGGTCCCTACATTCTCTGGAAAT
>Ga0187824_10000252_pt1 | contig 10528 bp, 8 predicted proteins | sample NC_wetland_sal_i_13_FD_132437 | JGI IMG/M metagenome (GOLD analysis project Ga0187824, IMG submission 132437) | Wetland sediment microbial communities from Neuse River Estuary, North Carolina, USA - SourceSoil_4 | ecosystem: Environmental > Aquatic > Freshwater > Wetlands > Sediment | place... | reverse complement strand
CAGAGAAAATCTGGAAGTCCTCCAAAAAGATTCGTCTCCGCAATAGCAAAAAGCGCCTTCCCTGCGTTGCTCGCCGCGCATCTCTTTGCGGCGGTTCCCTTGTAAAAAGAACAGTCGCAGAGTAGTTTTGTTCCAGAAATCCGGAGGTTTCATGCGCCGTATCCTTTCGCTGCTGTTTCTATCCACTGCCATCTGCACCACCGCGCTGGCGCTGACGCACAGCGCGACGCCGCTGCCGCCCTCGCCGACACCGTCCATGCTGGCTCTGTTGTCGGGTTCTTCGCGCAAGCCGCCGGTGAGCGGTTGGACGGTAGTACGGTTGACGGGCACGCCGCAGCAGATCGGCTTCCAACACGGGTATCTGCTGGCGCCCGAAATCGCCGACCTGCAAAAAGTTTATTTATTGGAGCTGACGCACGACACCGGCAAGGATTGGAGATTTTTCCGCAACGCGGCACAAAACGTCTGGTGGCCGCACATTGAGCAGGAATACCGCGAAGAAATGCAGGCCATCGCCGACGGCGTTGCCGCCCGTGGCGTCCCGTTGGACCTGTGGGACATCGTGGTGATGAACGGCGCGGAAGAGTGGAGCTACTACGTCGATAAATACAATAAGGACCACAACATCCCGTCGCCCGCCACGGTGACTGCGCCCGATCACTGCAGCGCCTTCGTGGCCACCGGCAGCTACACCAAAGACGGCAAAGTGGTGATCGCGCACAATGACTGGACCGGCTATATGGACGGCGAGCGGTGGACCATCGCCTTCGACATCAAGCCCGCCAACGGCTACCACTTCGTGATGGACGGGCTGCCTGGTGTGATTCACAGCGCCGATGATTTCGGCATCAACTCGGCCGGCATCATCATCACCGAAACCACCATCACCGGATTTTCCGGCTACGATTTCGACGGCATTCCGGAATTCGTGCGGGCGCGCAAAGCCATGCAGTATTCCGCATCCATTGACGACGTGGCGAAATTATTCAAGGAAGGCAACAACGGCGGATACGCCAACGACTGGCTCATCGCGGATACCAGGAAAAACGAAATCGCCAGCCTGGAGCTCGGCCTGAAGAACGTAACCCTGGACCGCAAGACCGACGGCTACTTCGTGGGCTCAAACTATCCGATCAACCCCAAGCTGGCCGCCGAAGAAACCAATTTTGACGTGAAAGATGCCAGCCTCAGCGGCAACGCGCGCCGCATTCGCTGGGAACAACTCATGCAGGAGAACAAAGGGAAGATTGACGTTGCTGCCGCGCAAAAATTCCTGGCCGATCACGTCGATTCCTTCAGCGGAAAGACCGAGCCGAGCGAACGAACGCTGTGCGGCCACGTGGACTTGTCTCCGCGCGGCATGGGTTCCTGGCAGCCGCCCTATGGCACCGCCGGCGCGGTGCAGAACAAAGCCACCGATGCGACGCTCGCGGCCAAGCTGACGTTCACGGCCGCTGCCGGACACGCCTGCGGCCACGATTTTATCGCCGCGCAGCACCTAGCCGCTCATCCCGAGTTGGCCTGGCAAAAGACCGAGCTTCGCGACATGAAAGCTTATCCGTGGAGGGAAATCGCGGCCGAATAACGCGGCTAATTCATGCAGCCGCTGTTGCGCATGAAGTTGCTGGTTACCGCCGCCCGTAATTCGGCATGGAGTGATGGGCTAGTTCTTTTTTGGCGTCCGCCCGTGCGATGACTTCGCGCTGCCGCTGTACCACTCCGTACGCGCCGAGACCAACCATGGCCAGGCCCACCGCTCCCGGCAGATAAATAAACAGATGCGCGCTCGAAACGGGCGCCTTCGAATCGGTTGTAGATGTTTCGTCCGGCATCGGCCTCTGCGCCACGGCCCGGCTCGCAAAAATCATGTAGGTCTGCAAGAGCAGCAATAAGGCGCCAAACGCGATCAGCGCAATCGAATGGAATCTTCCGAATTGCATTTTCGGCTCCTCGGGCTGGTCACCGCACTGAGGTCATTTACGGAAGGTGGCTCGCAGCGATCGTCAACGTAGTGTCGCTGCGGGCGAACTGGCTTCAAGGTAGCGCCGGGCGTGCGGCAGGGCCATAAGGGAAACACTGCACGCGAGCCGCTTCAGGAAAAAGCACACCAGGGAACCTGGCTAGCGCAACTGCCCCGGCAGGATGCCCTTCTTGCGAGCCTGGTCGTACACGTCGTCAATCTGCTCCTGCAATTGCTGGCGTTTCGTTTGAAGCTTGGCGATCTGGTCCGGCACCGGCTCCATGCTGTAGCCCTTGTGCAGTTGTCGCCCGGCCGTTCCGTTGCCTTCACCGGCCTCAAAATTCTTCAAGTCGGTCAGTTGTTTTTCGGTGTCGCGCAACTGCGCTTCCAGCTTGTCCAGCCGGTCGTGAACCTGTTTGGCGAGCTTGGCGTTGGCATCGCTCGCTGGGGCATTGTCATTTTTTGATTTTGTGGCTGGGCTGTTGGAATCAGTAGCCGCGGCAATATCGTCATTCGTCCAGATCTTCTTAGGTTTCGTTGGAGGAGCGGGCTGCGTCGCTCCGGCGGTGCTGGCCACGCCGGATGAACTCGAGCCGCCTGACGGTTCTTGCACCGTCGCAAAGCTCGGCGCGCAAGAAAGCGCCAAAATTGCCAACACGAAGGAAATACTCCGGCAGGAAAAGCGCATGGGGCACACCTCTTTGCTTCATTAAACCCCAGCGCAACGCAAAAGTTACTGGCGATTCTGCGCCGATTTCCTGGATTCCAACCCGGCAATTTCCGACTGGATCTGCGGAATGGCTTCCGCCGGCGTGCCGATTTTCTTATACCCGGAATAGAAGGTCTTTTCGTGCACAGCAAAACTGGAAAAGAATTTCCGCCCGTCAAAATCGTACTGCGTATAGGACGGCAGCCAGAGGCCCGGAGCCATCTCATAGCGCTCCTGCATAAAGTGGCTGCCCTTATAAACCTTAGCCAGAAACAGGCCGAGGGAAATGTCTTCGGTCACTTCGCCTTCCACCCGGGCCAGCTCGTGGGTGGCTTCATCCACCCAAACAAATCCCTTGACCCGCGAAAAAATGGAAGTGGTGCGGTTGGTGGATTTGAAAGAAGGGTTGGGTTCCATGCGGTATTTGGAAAGCATGCGGTCGCCGCGCGGCTCGCTGTCCACATAAGTAAAAAGGAAAGCGCTTTTGGTGGCGTCAATCAGCTCGTCGCGGTCCTTCTGTTTCTTTTGCACTTTCTGGTAGGCATCGCGCTGCTGCGGCTCACCGGTCCGGGCCGCCCATTCCAGAGAATTCAGCAGCCTGGTGAGTTCGTCGCGATAGGCATCGGCGTCGCCCGGTTTGCCGTCCGCGCCCAGCGGAATCTTGGCCATACCCGTCCCGGCGGGCACCACCCGCGAAACCTTGACGAATTGTGGCGCGGCGTCGCCCGCATCCTTGCGGGATTCGACCCGTTCAATCCGCTCATACAAATAGAGTGCGTGCTCGCCGTTCTTCACTCCGGCCACGACGTCGCGGATGATGTCGCCGTTCGCCGGCTCACTGGCAGCGGCGGTGAATGCGCTGCCCTTGGCGGCCGGCTCCTGCGCCAAGCCGGGGTGGAGCCCGGCCAGCCCGGAAAACAGCGTCCCAGCCATCAGGCCAAGAGAAAGGATGCGGATCGCCAATCTTGCTCTGTGCAACACGACAGGTCCTGCGTTCTCAGACTAACCCAGACCAAACAAGCGAAAACTGTAAACTCTGACTACCCAAAACTTTACCCAATTGCCGAGACGGATTGGATTCTTGGCGTCCGCCCGGTGTTGTATCCATCAGGGTTTGCTCCGCCTTGGCATCGCATGTTTCCGTTCTCCTGGTTTAAGTCACCATAAGGCAATGATAACGCGGGCCTTATCTTTGCCGTGTCACGCAACTGTCAAACCCGTACCCAGGGCCGCATTTTCTTGCGATAATAAATACGCTCGCAGGAAGCAAAACACCCCTCCCAAACGTCTAATCTGGAACGAAAGGGTGTAGTTGCGCGTATTAGAGATACGGGCCTGCCACACGCCGCTGCCGGAGCCAGGAGAACCACAATTGGGCGTCACGCCTCTTGAGGGATTCAGCCACGTACGGGTTTCTGCCGCTGTAGCGGGAGAGCGCGTCGGGCTTGCCGCGCGCCTGACCCGGGTGCGCCGCTCGCTGGTCACCTTCTATGAGACCTTCGTGCTGGCCTTGGATTCTCTCCGTGCCCACAAGCTCCGCAGCTTCCTGACGCTTCTCGGCGTCATTCTCGCGGTCACCACCCTGGTTACGGTCATGAGCTTTGTCTCCGGCATGAACTTTTACGTTGCCGACCGGATTGCCAACCTCGGCGCGAACACCTACATCGTGGACCGTTTCGGGATCATTACCAGCAACGACGCCTGGATCAAAGCGCAGAAGCGCCCGCTGCTAACCATGGCCGAATACCAGCTGCTGCATGACAACATGAGGAGCTACAAAGCCATCGCGGCCGTGGACGACCGCAACATTGATATTAAGTCCGGCAACGAGCGGCTGGAGCGCTGCGACGTAACGGGCGCCACCCCCGATTACGCCGACATCCGGAACATCGGCGTTGCCCAGGGGCGGATGATCACGCAATCCGACGACGACCACCGCGCGGAAGTGGTTTTCATCGGACAGGATGTGGTCAACAAGCTTTTCCCCAACGTGGATCCCATCGGCAAGAGCCTGCGCGCCGAGACTCACGAGTACCAGGTCATTGGTGTCGCTGCGCCCATTGGCAGCGCCTTCGGGCAGTCGCAGGACAACTTCATGATCATGCCCATCCACACCTACGAAAAGGAATTCCACAAGCAACAGGACTGGATTACCGTGTTTGTGCAGGCTCCCAGCTCCGAGATGATGGATCCCAGCAAGGATGAAGCGCGCATGCTGATGCGCGCGTACCGCCATCTCGATTACGACGCGCCCGACAACTTCGCGATCCTCGGCTCCGATTCCATCATGAAGCTTTGGCATGACCTGACCGGCACGCTGGCTTCCGCGGCCGTCGGTATTGTGAGCGTCTTCCTGGTGGTCGGCGGGATCGTCATCATGAACATCATGCTGGCCAGCGTGACCGAACGCACCCGTGAAATTGGAGTTCGGCGCTCTTTGGGCGCCCGCAAGAAGCACATTCTGCTGCAGTTTGTTACGGAATCGGGGGTCCTCGCGCTGGTAGGCGGCGTCATGGGTTTGCTGATTGCCTACCTGGTGGTGGCGCTGGTTCGCGCGCTGATCTCGCTTCCCATGAAGACCCCGATGAGCGCCGTGGTCATCTCCCTGGTCGTTTCCACCGGGGTCGGCCTGTTCTTCGGCATCTATCCGGCCATGCGAGCGGCCAAGCTCGATCCTATCGAAGCTTTGCGGGCGGACGGCTAGGAGCGGCTCATGGCTCAGGCACACGGCGAAAACCTGAAACAAGCGATGGACACGCTGCGAGCGCACAAGATGCGCAGCGCGCTGACGGTGTTCGGCGTGGTGCTGGGCGTCAGCGTGATCATGCTGGTGGCGGCACTGTTAACCGGTTTCGACTATCAAATCCAGGAAAACATCAAGCAGTTCGGCGCCGACACTGCGTTTGTGTCGAAGTGGGACCAGGGCTTCCACGGCGGGAGCGCCCCGCTTGAGGAACGTTTGCGCAAACCGCTCACTCTGGAAGACGCCAGAGCTATTCAGGAGGGCGGCCCCGCCGTCAAGAGCGTTACCACCTTCATTCAGACCAACTGGCAGCAGACGCATACGGTGCGGACCAAGGCTGGAGAAGTGACGGCCATTGATTTTCGCGGGGTGCAACCCAATTTTGGTCAAGTGTATGCCAACGCCGCGACGTTGGAAGGCCGGTTCATCGCGGAAGGAGACGACCTGCACCGGGAAAAAGTGGTCATGCTCGGCGAAAACGTCGCCCCCGTGCTATTCCCGGAAGGCCATCCGATCGGCAAGGACGTAATGATTGACGGCACCGACTTCCAGGTAATCGGGGTCGTGGAAAAACCGAAAGGCGGCTTCGGCATGGGCGATGAGGACCGCCGGGTGCTCATTCCGTTTAACACTTTCGCCAAGACCTACCCGGCAGCCGACGAAGTCAACATGCGAGTGCAGGCCTACCCGGGCCAGCTGGATGCCATGGTCGACCAGACTACGGAAGTGTTGCGGCGGCGCAGAAACGTTGCGTACAACGGAAAGAATAATTTCTCCATTCAGACCGCCGAGCAGTCCGTAGAGGAGTTCCACAACATCATGATGATGGTGTATCTGGGAACCATGGTCCTCAGTGCCATCGGTCTGCTCATCGGCGGCGTGGGCGTTATGAACATCATGCTGGTCAGCGTAACCGAGCGCACGCGCGAGATCGGCGTTCGCAAAGCTATCGGTGCCAAGAGCAAGGACATCACCTGGCAGTTCCTGCTCGAAGCGATGACCCTGACCGGGGCCGGAGGCCTGCTGGCACTGGTTTTGGTCAATGGCCTAGTGTTCCTGATCCGCGTCACTCTCAAATGGAAGGGTATCGTACCGATGTGGGCCGCCGCGCTCGGCATCACCGTGAGCGTCGCCATCGGCCTTATCTTTGGCGTGTGGCCCGCCATGAAAGCCGCCAAGCTCGATCCGGTCGAAGCTCTCCGCTACGAATAGCCATGGAGTGCAGGAGACCAACTCCCGGGTTCATCAACCTCAGCCCATCGCAGACCGCATGACCGGCAACCCCGCCCCAACCAAACCTCTGCGATAGTTCCTACTTCAAGCCTTCGACCAGATAAATGTCGGAGAGGAAGCGGCCGTAACCATAAGCGAATTTCTTCCCGTCGTGCGACATTAAGATGGGCGCCAGATGATCAATGCCTGCTGGATCGGAAGGCAGCAACTGCTTAAAGGGCGTGCGCCTACCGCTGCTCAACTCCAAGCGGTAAATCTGTGCCGGCATCAGATGGTAGTTGTAGAGAAAAATGGACTTGCCGTCCGGATCCCAGGCGACCACCCATTCGCCTTCCTCGTATCCGGGGAACTCCATGGCGTCCCCGCCTTCCACCGGGTATAGATACCCTTTGTGGTCGGGACCTTCCGCCGCGGCCCACTTGCCATCTGGCGAGATCGAGAAGGAAGTAGCAAAGATGCCTTCGGGGGAGATGGCGCGCGGTTTGCCGCCGGTGACGTCCTGCACGAAGAGACGCGCGCCATGACCGGGCTCGCTGCCGATGAACACCACGCGCTTGCCGTCCGGCGTGTAGCTGGCAGCTACATGGTCCATGCCATCGGGAGGAAGTGGGCGGGGAGCGCCTGCCCCGGTGGGAAGAAAAATCAGAGGTGACTGCGCGCCGATGGGCGAAGAAGCCACCCAGTTCTGGTCGGGCGAAAGAGCGAGCGCGTAACCGTCGCCCAGCCGAATCGCCGGTGAGCCATCGGTTTTGCGGAGGTACACGCCGTAGGTCGTGCCACCGCCTTCGCCAGTCTCGGTAAAGAGGGCGGTTCCGCCGTCGGCGGAAAAATCGGCGAGCGTGGAGAAATCAAACCAGGAAAGATCGCGCTCGTGTTCTCCGGCGGCAGTGCTGATGATGCCCTCGCGGGGAGTGTCGCGGCCGAGCAGCACGCGGCCGTCGTGCCAAATGTCATGCAGGGTGAGCATGCCGGGTACGCGAGTGACGAGGCGCGTGTGGCCGGAAAGATCCGCGGCGTTGAGATAACGGCCGAAGCCGACGGTGGCGCCGGTGCTCCAGATTTCCTTGCCGTCGGGAGTCCACGCCAGGCCCTGCACGCTGCCCCATTTTTCGCCCAAGTGCTGTTTCTTGCCGGAAGAATCGACGACCGCCACGTAACCGGCGTCATCACCGAGCAGCGGATGATCGAGAAACCCTACATACTTGCCGTCGGGAGAAACGCGCACGTGGCTGATCCAACCGTCGGCCTGGCACAGCACTTTGCCGATAGGATATTCGAGCTGAATGCGTCCAGCGAGTTCGCGCACTACGGCGAGGTTGGCGCCGTCAGGCGACCAGTCCGCCCACAGCACACGCTCGAGCAGAGAACGCGGAGCGCCCCCGGTGAGCGGCACGCGAGCCAGCGTGCCGGAAGTCATGAATCCGGCAAAGGGCCTGCTGCCAAGAGAGACGGCGGTTTCCCCGGAAGGCGAGATGGCCAGAATTTCCGCGCCGCCCAGCCCGAGCGAACGCGACTGCGGGCTTTCGGGGCGGGTGGTGAAAATCTCGACGGGATTGCCTTCCCAGGCCGCGCTGTAAACGATGGTTTGTCCATCGGGAGCGAAGCGCGCGGAGCGAATGGTGCCGCGGCGAAAGGTGAGCTGGTGATAGACGGGCAGAGAAATTTGCGAGCTATTTTTGCCGAAGTACATGCCCATAGCAAAACCAGCGGCGATGGCGAGAAAGGCCAGCAATGCCGGCCAGAGAGAACGCTTCGCCGGGGGCGCAGGCTCGACAACTGGAATGGCCGCGACACCGCTCGCCTGTGAAATTGCGTGAGCAGAGGAAGAGGAATCACCGCGGACGGCAATGGGAACGGCTTGCGAACTGACGCGGGCAACGGCGCGCGCGGAATCCAGTTCGCGCTTGAGGCGCTTCAGACTGGCGACCAGTTCCCCGGCACTCTGGAAGCGCATGGTGCGATCTTTTTCCATCGCGGTGTTGATGATTTCCTCGAGCTTGGGAGGAAGCGAGGGGTTGAGGCGAATGGGCGCCGGCGGAGTGCGATTCAAAATGGCATCGAACACCACGCCGGACGTGTTTCCAGTGAAGGCCTGATTGCCGGAAGCCATTTCGTAGAGCACGACGCCAAAGCTGAAAACGTCGGTGCGCATATCGAGTTCCTCGCCGCGCACCTGCTCCGGCGACATGTAGGCGATAGTGCCAACCGCCTGGCCGGGATTGGTGAGCAAGGCGTCTTGCGTGGCAGCTACGGCGGAAGCATTGCTGCGGCCGTCGCTGGTCATGTGCAGGGATTCGGAGGCGGCCAGCTTGGCCAGGCCAAAATCGAGAATCTTGGCCTGATTGCGGGGCGTAACAAAAATATTGGCGGGTTTGATGTCGCGGTGAATGATGCCGCGGGCGTGCGCAGCTTCGAGAGCTTCTGCGATCTGAATGGAGAGATTCAGTGTGTCGTCGCTGGAAAGTGGCTTGCCGTTGATAGCATGCTTGAGGGTGCGGCCCTCCAGGAATTCCATGACGATGAAGGGATGGCCGTCATCTTCGCCAACTTCGTAAATGGTGCAGATGTTGGGATGATTGAGGGCGGATGCGGCGCGAGCCTCTCGCTGAAAACGTTCCAGAGCTTGCGCATCGCTGGCGATGCCGTCGGGCAAGAATTTGAGCGCGACGAAGCGGCGGAGCTTGGTGTCTTCGGCCTTATAGACCACCCCCATGCCGCCGCCGCCGAGTTTTTCGGTGATGCGGAAGTGTGAGACTGTCCGGCCGATGTAGGACTGGGAGTCGGACATGCGGCGTAATGGTATGGGCCACGGTTTGGAAAGTCAACGCGGGCGCGGCCAGTCGGCAGATTTGCTCGGAGCGAAATTAAGCCGAGCGCAACAAACGGGAAGCGCGATCGCGCAGCGAGACGGAGGCCGCTGCAGGCTGCTTTGCGGGAGCCGATTGTTGCGGCACCACCATTTTGCGGCGCGCGTGCGGATAAAGCAGTTGCGCCAGAGCTTCGCCGGAGGCCATGCGCTGATCGGGATTTTTGGCCAGGCAAGAGGAGATGATGTCGTCGAACGCCGCGGGGATGGAAGGCTGAAGCCGCGACACCGCGTTGGGAGTGGAAGAGAGAACGCGATTGCAGATGCCCTGCAGCGATTCGGCGTCAAAGGGGCGCGTCCCGGTAATCATTTCGTAGAGCACCACACCCAGAGAAAAAATGTCGGAACGGGCGTCCTGCGGGCGGCCCATGATCTGCTCGGGGCACCAGTAGGCCGGCGTGCCAAGGAGAGCGGAGTCGCGAGCTTCGCGGCGCGCGACGCGGGCCATACCGAAATCGGTAAGTTTCACTTTGCCGTCGTTGGTGATGAGGATATTGGCCGGCTTGACGTCGCCGTGAATGACGCCGCGTTTGTGGGCGATATCGAGGGCTTCGGCGGCGTGGGCGATCCAGGCGCAGGCGCGCGGCAAGGGCAGCGTGCCCTTTTCGAGGACGCGGTCGAGAGGCATGCCTTCGACGTATTCCATCACCAGGTAGGGAGTCTGGGAAGATTCTTCGATGCCCATGTCGTGCAGCGTGATGATGTTGGGATGGGAAAGCTGGCCGACGACGCGAGCTTCGCGCAGAAAACGTTCGCGGGCTTCGCCTTGCGCGATTTCGCTGGGGAAAAGCTTGACGGCGACCGGGCGGCCGATCATGGGATCGAAGCCGCGCACTACGCGGCTGGTAGCGCCGACGCCGAGTACTTCAAAGAGCTGATAACGACCGACTTGCATGGGGACGTACCTTTCTTTCTGGTGGCAGAGTAAGGGCAGGGCAGGTAAGGACGAATGGAACAAAAGTCCTGAATCGGCAAACTGTTGTACTAGGACGGAAACATGGCTAAGTATAAGAAAAT
>Ga0187824_10000251_pt1 | contig 10542 bp, 8 predicted proteins | sample NC_wetland_sal_i_13_FD_132437 | JGI IMG/M metagenome (GOLD analysis project Ga0187824, IMG submission 132437) | Wetland sediment microbial communities from Neuse River Estuary, North Carolina, USA - SourceSoil_4 | ecosystem: Environmental > Aquatic > Freshwater > Wetlands > Sediment | place... | reverse complement strand
CAGGATCTCAAGCGTCTTATTCACCACCTTGTCTTCCAGGCCAAAAATGTCGTTAGCGGTAGCAGTTATGGTGCTTGCACCCAGCTGGCGCTGGGTGGAGGCGTCCACCAGGATGCAGTTGATGCGCAGCTGCGAGCCGGATTGCTGCAGGCTGCCCTCCAGCACCCAGTCCACGCCAAAGTCACGGTGAGCTTGTTCCGCGGTTTTGATGCCCTGGGCCTCGATTTCGTGGGTGGAGACCAACTGCAGGGAATTACGATCGCTGAATTGGGCTAACTGCGCGGTCAAAGTCTCAGTCATGCCCGCGCCCAGCGCGCCGGTGGCCTTATCGCCATCCACCGCTTGAAAGAGGAGAATCGCCAGAATGCGGGGTGAAACTTGCGCCGGATGCAGCCGGCTCTTTAAGCGAAACCCGATCATGGCCAGTACAACAGCCAGCACAATAGGCAAAGCGAAAAGAGCTCTGCGGGTTCTTGTGCCCCGGCGTGCGACTGCTCGCGATGCACTCGATTCCCAAGCCGTCCCGGTGCCGCTGGGCATCAGCCGCAGCAGGTCAACCCGCAATTCCCGTGCGGACTGGTAACGGCGCTCCGGGTCCTTGTCCAGAGCCTTGAGGATAATGGCCTCAAACCCGGGCGCAAGGCGGGGATTGATGGCGCTTGGGGGCTTCGCGGGTTGGCGTAAAATGTCATCAATCAGTTGCGGGGGATGGCGTTCGGGAAACGGCCGCTGTCCGGTGGCCATTTCGTAAATCACCGCACCCGCCCCCCAGATGTCGCTACGCTCATCCACCTGCTGGCCGCGAACCTGCTCCGGCGACATGTAGGGAAGGGTGCCGGAGAGAATTGGATTTTGGCTCAAGTTCTCTGTGGGCAGGGTGGAATCGAGAGGGCGAGCCAGCTTGGCCAGGCCGAAGTCCAGCACCTTCAGTTGCCCCTTGCTGGTAAGCCGCAGGTTGCCCGGTTTCAGGTCACGATGCACCACGCCCTGCTCGTGCGCGGCTTCCAGCGCTTCCGCCAGTTGGACGGCCAGGCTCAGCGCCTGCGCCTCCGGCAAAGCGCCGCCCAGCAATTTCTCGTTCAGGGTTATGCCTGTGATGTACTCAGTAACCAGGAAGTCCACGCCATTGTCGGCGCCGAATTCATGCACGGTGGCAATGTGCGGGTGGTTGAGGCGGGCCAGCGCCAGGCCTTCTTTGTGGAAGCGAGCCCGGGCGCCGCTGTCGCTGATAGTGCCGGCGGGGAGAACCTTGACGGCTACGTCGCGCTCGAGCTGCAAGTCGCGGGCGCGATAGACGATGCCCATCCCCCCGGCACCAATCTGCTCCACTATTCGATAGTGCCCGAGCACCTGTCCGATGCTGGGGGAGGGGGATGACATTGCGGAGATGTTAGGCCCATGCCGGGCGTGGGTCAATCGGCTGTCTTTCTTCGCCTTTGCTTCGAAACATGCGACCTTTTCCCAGGAGCGGCCGGCTCCCCTCTCAGCTCGTGATTGCCCGCACCCGGCAGTGGGCATTAGAATCATGGTGTTTCAGGCGATTCCCGTATCCATCGAGGCGGATTGAAGCCCGTCATTGCCATCTATCCCGGCTCGTTTGATCCCCTGACCAATGGTCACCTGGACCTGATCGAGCGGGGCGCCAAGATATTTGACGAGCTGATCGTGGCCATCCTGCGAAATCCGGAGAAAGAACCCTTGTTCAGCCTGGACGAGCGCACGGAAATGATCCGGGCGATGACGCGGGAGCGGGACAATGTGCGGGTGGACAGCTTCGATGGCCTGATGGTGGACTACGCGCTCCAGGTGGGAGCGACGGCGGTGCTGCGCGGCATACGCGCCATCAGCGATTACGAGTACGAGTTGCAGATGGCCTTGATGAACCGCAAACTGGAGCCGCGTCTGGAAACCGTGTTCATGATGCCCGCCGAAACCTATTCCTACCTGAGCTCGCGCCTGGTACGGCAAGTGGCAACGCTGGGCGGGTCGGTGCGCGGGCTGGTGCCGGAGCTGGTGGAGAAGAAATTACGGGAAAAGCTGGCGCCGGCTATGGCCCGGCAGGCGCGGCATTAACCAGCCAACCTCGAGAGAATGAAGGCAGAGCGATGGCGACCACGGAAGTACGACCTACTGAAAGCTTCGCGGACCGCATAAACCGGATCGAGATTTCCGCCACACTGGCGGTGGTGAACGAGGCGGAAAAGCTGCGGGCCCAGGGCATTGACCTGGTGGACTTCGGCGCCGGCGAACCGCACTTCCCCACCCCCAAACACATCAAGGACGCGGCCATCACCGCCATCGAAAGCAACTTTACCAGGTACACGGCAGTGGGCGGAACGGCGGAGCTGCGCGACGCCATTGTGCAGCGGCATGCCGCCGATTTCGGCTCCCACTACCGCCGGGAAGAAGTGATCGCCTCCGTGGGCGGCAAGCACGCGCTGTTCAATGCCATGCAGGTGCTGGTGGACCATGGCGACGAGGTCATTCTGCCGGTGCCCTACTGGGTGTCGTTCAAGGACATTATTCGTTATGCCGGCGGCCAGCCGGTGATGGTGGCCACCGATGAGAGCCGGAATTTCGCGCTGACGGCGGAGATGGTCGGCCGCGCCGTCACCTCCCGGACCAAGCTCATCATTCTGAACTCGCCGGGCAATCCCTCGGGAGCGGTGATGAAGCCGGAGGACATGACGGAAATTGCGCGCCTGGCGGCGCAGCGCGGCATCTGGGTGCTCTCCGACGAATGCTACGTGTACCTGAACTACACCGGCAGGAAATTCTCGCTGGGCTCGCTGAGCGAAGGCCGGGCCCGCGTGCTGCTGGCCGGCTCGCTCTCCAAGACTTACGCCATGACGGGATGGCGCCTGGGCTACGCCCTGGGGCCGGAGGCGGTGGTGAAGGCCATGCAGAAGTTGCAGAGCCAGTCCACTTCCAACCCCACTTCCATCGTGCAGAAGGCGGCGGTGGCGGCGCTGAAGGGCTCGCAGCAGTGCGTGGAAGATATGCGGCGGGAATACATTGAGCTGCGCGACCGGGTGGTGAAGGGATTGCGGGGCATTCCCGGGATTCTCTGCACCCAGCCGGAGGGAGCCTTCTACGCCTATCCCAATATTTCCGCCTACTTGGGGCGGGGTGGGATGAAGTCGGCGGCCGACGTGGCCGCGCGCTTACTGCGCGAAGCGCATGTGGTTACCGTGCCTGGCGAGGGCTTCGGCACGGGCGAGCACATCCGCATTTCCTATGCCACTTCCGCCACGGAACTGGACCGAGGTCTGGAGCGGATGCGTAAATTCTTTGCCGCCGTTTAATGGCGGGAGTCCGGCAAGCCGCTGCTTTCGGGATAAGCAAAAGTAAAACGGGCGGCAACTGCTCTCCCCGGAGCTGCTTCTATACAGGTTGCGTTCAACTGCCAGCTACCGAACCATGGAACTGTATCCATTATTGCTTTTGCCGGAATTCAGCCCGCGGCCATGGGGAGCCACGGACTTGTCCCCCATCTACGCGGGGCGCAAATTTGCGGAGAAAATCGGCGAGGCGTGGCTGACGGGCGATGAATGCCGTGTCGCCAACGGACCGCTGGCGGGACAGCGCCTGGCCGACCTGGCGCAAGACTACGGCCGCGACCTGGTGGGCGATGCCGCACGCGAGCCGAACCGCTTTCCGCTGTTGCTCAAGTTTCTTTTTCCCCACGATAAGCTCTCGGTCCAGGTGCATCCCGACGACGCTTGCGCGCAACGCGTGGGCCAGCCCTGGGGCAAAACCGAGTGCTGGTATGTTCTGCATGCGGAAAAGGGAGCGCAGGTGGCGCTGGGCCTGAAGCCCGGAGTCACGCGCCGGCAATTGGAGCAGGCCATCCGCGAGACGCGTGCCGACGAACTGCTCAACTGGATTGATATCCACACCGGGGAGATGATTTACGTGGCTGGCGGCACGGTGCACGCCATCGCTCCGGGTTCCATTCTGGTGGAAACCCAGCAAAGCTCGGATACGACGTACCGGCTTTACGACTACGGGCGGCCGCGGCCTTTGCACCTGGAACAGGGCATGCAGGTGGTGAAGGAGCAGACGGGTTCCGGCAAGGTGAAAACTGCCAGCAACAACGGCGCGCGGCAGCTAGAGCAGCAGGAGCTGATTGCTTCCCCATTTTTCGTGGTGGAGAAGTTCGCCTTGAAGGAGCCGAGCTTGTTCACGACCGTAGAGGCGGGACAGCGCCTGGTGGAAATCCTGGTGGCGGTGAACGGCTGCGGCGTGCTGGAAGCAGCCGGGGCGCAGCCGGTGACTTTTGCTCCCGGAGAGGCGATCGTGGTGCCGGCCTGCGTGCGGGAATTCCGCGTGCGCCCGCAGTGGTCAGTGGAGTTTCTGCGGGCGCGGGTGCCGGCCCACGCGCGCCCGGAGCCAGCCGTAGTTTAGGATGTCAGGTGCGTCCCGGAGGCGGTCAGCAATTCCGTCTGCGGGAGAGTCCTTGCGAGTTTCCTTAGAACCCGCGTGAATCTGTGGCCAAACAGAACGCTCATTTCTATCCCGTAATTCTGGCCGGGGGCCGGGGCACGCGCTTCTGGCCGCTGAGCCGCAAACGCCGGGCCAAGCAACTGCTGGCGCTGGACGGCAAGCGCACCATGATTCAGCAAACTGTGGCGCGGCTGCGGCCGCTGGCGCCGGAGAAGCAGTTCTGGATCATCACCAATGAAGAGCTAAGCGCGGAAATCAGCCGCCAGTTGCCGGCCCTGACCCGGCGGCAGATGGTAGCTGAACCGGCGGGTCGCAACACGGCCCCGGCCATCGGGCTGGCGGCCTTCATCCTCATGCGCCAGGATCCGGCGGCGGTGATTGGGATGTTTCCCTCCGACCACGTGGTGGAAGATGAGAAGGGCTTTCGCGCCGCACTGCAGCGCGGCCTGGAAATCGCCGCCGCCGGGGAAAACATCGTGGTGATGGGCATTCAACCCACGCGTCCGGAGACCGGCTATGGCTACATAGAAACCGGAGCCAAGGCGGAAAAGGACGTTCTGCGGGTGCGCCGGTTTACCGAGAAGCCGAACCGGCAAAGGGCGGAAGAGTTCGTGGCTTCGGGCCGCTATTATTGGAACAGCGGAATGTTCTTCTGGCGCGCCGACACGCTGGCGCGGGCCCTGCGCGAGCACCTTTCCGAAACCGCGCCTTACCTGGAGCAGATCGCGGCCGCCTTCGGCACTCGGAAATTTGCGGCGACGTTCCGCCGCCTGTACCCGAAATGCGAAAACATCAGCGTGGATTACGCTGTTCTGGAGCCGCGTTCAGCCAAAGGGGAACACGCATCTAACCTGTTCTGCATCCCGGTGGATGTGGGCTGGAACGACCTGGGTTCGTGGGCGGCGCTCTATGAATACCAGGCCAGGCTGAAACCGGATGGGACGGAGAATGTTATTCACGGAGCCAACAGCTTTGCCTTGAACGCGGAGGGCAATTACGTCCACGCGCCGGGAAAATTCGTGGCCACCGTGGGCGTGAATAACCTGGTGGTGGTGGAGACGGAAGACGCCCTGCTGGTCACCACCCGCGAGCAGGCGCAGGATGTGGGTAAGGTTGTGCAGTACCTGGATGAAAAAAAGATGGCGAAATTAGTTTAGGAGCAAGTTCTTGCCTATTAGCCGTCGGCTGTTAGCCCCTGGCTTTCAGCTGGAAATTAAGGGTGATGAGCCCAAAGCTAAGGACCACGAACCAGGAGCCAATGAGCGCAATCAAATTCGGTACCGACGGATGGCGCGGCATAATCGCCGACGATTTCACTTTGGAGAACGTGCGCCGGGTGGCCGGCGCCATTGCTTCCTACGTTCTGAAGCACGAAGAGGCGGGCCGCGGCGTGGTGGTGGGCTATGACACGCGCTTCGCCTCGCCGCGCGCCGCCGAAGTCGCGGCGGAGGTGCTGGCCGGAGCCGGAATCGCGGTCATGCTAGCCGATGATTACACGCCCACGCCGGCTGTCTCTTATGCTGTGCGGCAACAAGGCGCGGCCGGCGGCGTGATGATCACCTCCAGCCACAATCCCTACAACTGGAACGGGGTAAAGTTCAAAGGCCGTTTCGGCGGCTCGGCTACACCCGCCATTATGAAGAAGATTGAAGCCGAACTGCACGCCGGAGCCATGCCCAAAGGCGTGCCGGCCAAAATTGACCGGGTGGATTTAAAGCCGCCTTACGTGGAGGCTATCACCCAGTTTGCCGACCTGGAGAAGATTGCCAAGGCCAACTTCAAGCTGGCCATTGACGCCATGCATGGTTCGGGGCGGGGGGTGTTGGCCGGCATTTTCGACAGGCACGGGGTAAAGTACGTGGCCATCCGCGGGGAAGTGAATCCGCTGTTTCCAGGAATCAATCCCGAGCCCATCGAGCCGCACGTGGCCATGCTGCAGGAAACGGTGGTGCGCGAAGGCTGCCACTCCGGTCTGGCCACCGACGGCGACGCCGACCGCATCGGAGCGGTGGCCGAGGACGGCAGCTTTGTGGACTCCCACAAATGTTTTTCCGTGCTGCTGCGCTGGGTGCTGGAACGCAAGAAATGGCCGGGCGACGTGGTGCGGGCCTTCAACACCACGCGCATGCTGGACCGCATTGCCGCGCGCTACGGGCGCAAGCTGCTGGAATGCCCCATCGGGTTCAAGCATATTGCCGACCTGATGATGGAGCGTGAAATCGTGGTTGGGGGCGAGGAATCAGGCGGCATCGGCTACTCGCGTTACCTGCCGGAGCGCGACGGCATCCTGAATTCGCTGCTGCTGGCCAATGTTATGGCTGATGAAGGTAAGACTCTGGGGCAACTGGTTCTCGACTTGCAGCGCGAATTCGGCGAACATCATTACGGCCGCCGCGACCTTCACATTCCGGATGACGTGAAGCTGGCGGCCATCGAACGGGCGCGCTCGGAGCAGTTCAAGGAATTGGGCCACTATCGCGTGGTGCGCAAGGAAGGCCTGGACGGGGTTAAGCTTTTTCTGGACGCGCCCACCAACGGCAAGGGAGCTGAGGCCTGGATTCTGCTGCGCGCCTCCGGAACCGAGCCCCTGTTGCGGCTTTACGCCGAGGCGGCCTCGCCGGAGCTGGTGAAGGAGATGCTGTCCAGCGGCGAGAGCATGGTGATGCAGAAAGCGGCGGCGTGAGAAAATCAGCGGTCAGCACTCAGCACCGAGCCAGCGAACTGACCCATTCACTAACTTAGTAGCGATGAAATAAGGACGGTCGAGGGGCCGAATGCTGACTGCTAAGCGCTGATTGCTTATTTATGACTTATTCTTCCACCAGCACGACGCCAGCCGATACGCCCGCGGCGCGGCGCTACAACCGCATCCGGCGGCGCCTGGGCATAGCCGATTTCGCCCTGGGTTTCGCCATGCTGGTTGTGCTGCTGGCTACGGGCTGGACGCGCGATCTCCGCGACATCTCCTACGTGGGCGCCTGGCAGATCTACTCCCTGGCCGTTTTCTTCTACATTGGAATATTGCTGGTCATCGGCAAGGCCCTGGGCTTCGGGCTGGACCTGTACGGCTTTTACCTGGAACACCGCTTTCATCTATCGAATCAGAAGCTGGGCTCGTGGCTGTGGGACCAGGTGAAGGGATTTCTGGTCGGCCTGGTGTTTGCCGGGATCGTGGTGGAAATCATCTATTACGTGCTGCGCATGTGGCCGCGGCAGTGGTGGCTGATGGCCTGGGGCGCTTTCATCGTGCTGTTTGTGGCCCTGGCGCAGATTGCGCCGGTGGTGCTGTTTCCCATCTTCTACAAGTTTCAACCGCTGCAGAAAGAGGAATTGAAGCAGCGCCTGGTCCACTTGAGCGAGCGTGCGGGCACGCGCATTCGTGGTGTGTACGAATGGAAGCTTTCCGAAAAGAGCAAGAAGGCCAACGCGGCCCTCACCGGCCTGGGCAAGACGCGGCGCATCATCCTGGCCGACACGCTGCTCACGAATTACTCCGACGACGAAATCGAAGCCGTGCTGGCGCACGAACTGGGCCACCACGTGCGCCGCCACATCCTGAAAGGCATCCTGCTGGAAGTGGCGGTAACGTTTGTGGGCTTCTGGGCGGCCAACGAAGTGCTGCGCTGGGCGGTTTTCGACCGGCACATGTTCGAATCGCTGGCCGATTTCGCCAACCTGCCGTTACTGGCGTTGGTTTCCACCGTGCTCTCGCTGGTGTTGATGCCGGTGCTGAACGCCTACTCGCGGCAGAAGGAGCGCGAGGCCGACCAGTATTGCTTCGAATCCATCAGCAGCGTGGAGCCCTTCATCAGCTCCATGAACAAGCTGGCTGACCAGAACCTGGCGGAGCGCTCGCCCTCGCGGCTGGTTGAGGTGCTGTTCCATTCCCATCCCGCGATTTCCAAGCGCATCGAGGCGGCGCGCGAGTACGCCGGGCACGAGGGCGAGACGGTCAGCGCCCAGTAGGGAAGGCCTTTGCGAGCGATTCCTCGGCGCGGCGCAGGTCATCTTCCGTATCCACTCCAATGGTGTCCAACGGCGTTTCCGCCACGTGGATGGGAATGCCGTTTTCCAGGAACCGCAGCTGCTCCAGGCGCTCGCTCTGCTCCAGCGATGACTCCGGCAGGCTGACAAACCGGTCGAGCGCGGCTTTTCGATAGGCGTAGAAGCCGAGATGTTTGTAGTAGCGGGCGCCGGCGCGGTCGCGATCGTAAGGAATGGTGGCGCGGGAAAAGTAAAGAGCGCGTCCGGCGGCGTCAGTCACCACTTTCACGGCATGAGGATTGTTGATGTCGGGTGCCGCGCAGGGAGTCTTGAGCGTGCCGACCTGCACGGCGGCCTTCTGCATGAGTTCGATGAGGGAGTTGATGTGCTCAGGCCGGGCCAGGGGCTCGTCGCCCTGGACGTTGATGTAAACCTCGGCGGGCACCTCCTGGGCAACCTCGTGCACGCGCTCGGTGCCGCTGCGGCAGGAAGCGGAGGTCAGGCGCGCGTGCCAGCCGCGCTCGCGGCAGAGGTCGAGGATTTCATCCGCATCGGTAGCCACGATCACGTCGGCCAGCGCCGCAGCCGCGCGCACGCCCTGGTAAACGCGGGCGAGCATGGGCTGGCCGGCGATGGGCAGCAGCACTTTGCGCGCCAGCCGGGTGGAGGCCAGCCGGGCAGGAATGACGGCAATCACTTTCATGGTGAGCAGCCAGTTTGGCGTGCCAGCCCGGGAGTTGGCAAGTCAGCGGCCAGGTGCGGCCACTGCGCCCGCTAATTGACAGTGTTTTGCGGCGGCTCTTAAAATCAAATAGCAGGGCGCCTGTGGGCGCCTTTTCCCTTCTACGCGTGGCGGTGTAGCTCAGGTGGTTAGAGCGACGGTCTCATAATCCGTAGGTCGAAGGTTCGAGTCCTTCCGCCGCCACCAAATGTTCCGAACTGTTAGGCTCGATTCCGGGCTTCGATTCTGAGAGCAATATAAAGGCCACCCACTTCGACAGCGCGTTTTCGCGCCTGTACTCGTGCTTCTCCTGTCCTTCGCCTTTGCCGCGGTCGTCGGGCAGCTTGCCGCGGATCATGGAGGCATCGAGCACCAGCAGGATGTTGCGGTTGATCAGATTGCCCAGCTGAGGTACAAGCACCCGAAAGCCTGTTAACGTCAATGGGCCTTTTCCCTTAAAAACCCGTACTGAAAACCTGTTACTGACGGTATGCTTTCTCGCGTATTTACATCACACAATGGGTATCTACGTCGAAATTTCCATTCTCAGCAGCATAGACGAACTCTGGGAGAAAACTCAGAACCCCGAACTGCATCAGAGATGGGACCTTCGTTTCACGGAAATTGAATACCTGCCTCGAGAAGCCGAGGAGCCACAAAAATTCCTTTATCGCACCCGGATCGGTTTCGGCTTAAAAATAGACGGCAAGGGAGAGAGCACAGGCACCAGGAACGGTGACGACGGCACTCGTACCTCCAGTTTAAGATTCTGGTCTGATGATCCGAAATCCTTGATCAAAGTGGGTTCAGGATACTGGAAGTACGTTCCCGCCAGCGACGCTGTCCGCTTCTTTACGTGGTACGACTACGAAACGCGTTTCGGTTTGCTGGGAAAAGCAGTGGATAAGTGCCTGTTCCGTCCTCTTCTCGGCTGGGCAACAGCTTGGAGCTTCGATCGTCTGCGCCTCTGGACCGATCGTGGCATACCACCGGAAGTCTCTCGTGACCGGGCGCTGGTCTATTCGATGGCACGCGGCATTGTGGCATTTACCTGGCTCTATCACGGTCTGGTTCCAAAGCTCCTGTATCACGACGCGGCGGAACTGGATCTCATGAGCCGTATCGGAACACCCGCATCTCGGTTGGTCATGGCCGTAACCGTCGCCGGGTGGGCGGAAATCTTCTTTGCGTTGCTCTTGCTGGTGTTATGGCAACACAAGTGGCCGCTGTGGCTCACGGTCGTGATGATGTTGGTGGGCATTCCGGTGGTAGCCGCTAGCGCGCCCGCTTACTTAGGCGCGGCGTTCAATCCCGTAACCTTAAACCTTGGACTGGCTGCGCTATCGGCTATCGCCATAATCGCCGGACGCGACCTTCCGACAGCGACGAGT
>Ga0187824_10000250_pt1 | contig 10546 bp, 9 predicted proteins | sample NC_wetland_sal_i_13_FD_132437 | JGI IMG/M metagenome (GOLD analysis project Ga0187824, IMG submission 132437) | Wetland sediment microbial communities from Neuse River Estuary, North Carolina, USA - SourceSoil_4 | ecosystem: Environmental > Aquatic > Freshwater > Wetlands > Sediment | place... | reverse complement strand
CCTGCTTAGCGCAGCGGCATACCACTGGTTCATAAGGAACATCCCGATCCCCCCATCTTCGCCGCCGGTGACGTCGCGAGCGGGCGGACAGTTGCGGCAATGCGCCTCTTCCTTATCCACGGCGCCAAAGTTGGCCACTCGCGAGCCTTGCGCCCTCGACGAGCGCTTGAAGCTTCGCCCAGGCGACGTCCGGGTGGACTTCGTCGCCCGCCGCGGATGTCGCAAACCCGCAATCTGTGCCTGCGATAACATTCTCGCGACCGACGATCCCGGCGTAGCGCACGATCCGCTGCGCCACGAGCTCGGCGTGCTCGACCAGCGAGACGCAATGCGACACCATGCCGGGAATGAGGATCTTGCCGTCAGGGAGCCTCACCTCTTCCCAGACCTGCCATTCATGGTCGTGGCGAGGGTTCGACGCCTCAATCGAATAAGCGCCGGCGCGGATCTTGAGCATCAAGTCGACATAGTGCTTTAGCTCGAGATCATGCGCTCTCGGCGCGATGTTAGTGCTGTAGCAAGTATGGAAGCGAATGCGGTCTTCGGGAATGCCGCGCAAGGCATGATTTAGTAGTTCGACTCTTCGGGCAATGAACTTCCGGCATTCCTCGATGCTGATGCCGGGCGTTCGGTCGTAGTAAGTGACGAGCTGCGGATCGTCAATCTGTAGGATGAATCCCGAATCCGCGATCGCCTTGTACTCCTCATGCATCGCATCGGCGAGTGCGACGAGATACTCCTCCTCGGTCGAGTAATATTCGTTCCTGTAGAAGGCTTCAAGATTGTTCGGCGAGAGCGCCGTGATGAAGCCGTCCTCGGCCTTCACGCCCTTGAGAGCGATCCTAAGATTTTCAACGTCCGCCTGCACCTCGCCATAGCCGATATACTTAATCGGACCGGTGCAGGCCGCGTTTCGCGTGCCTGCCATGGGTCGAGGCACCGCCGAAGGCCGTGCCGCGAGCATGACCCGTGCTTCCTCGTAGACGGCCGGAAACGCCAGATAGTCCCGCGTCCGGCGATTTGCGACATAAGGCTTGTCGGTCTGGGAAAGGCCGGCCAAACGCGTGCGCAAATAGGCCGTGAAGCTGGATTTGCTGTGCTCGCCGTCATCGACAACATCGATGCCGGTCGCGGCCTGCCGGTGCACGACCTCTTCAACGGACTTTCGGACACGCGACACCAGAGCCTGTTGGTCGTAATTCTGGCCGGCGTCTTTGGCGCGAAGCTGAGCCAATAGCTCGGCAGGCCGTGGTAGGCTGCCCGCATGCGTTGTGATGATCCGATCTGTGCTGCGTCGCATCGTGGCTCCTCTAAGGCCTTGCCACAATAAAGGCTGTCGCGGATATCGCCAAAAGCCTAGCGACCAAAACCGCGTTCCTCAACCATTTGCCAGGAACGCAACGTACTCTGTGGATTGACGTCTCCACGAGGACCACGCTAGCATTTGTTGGCTGCCCTACACTCATCGGAGATATACGATGCTCGTTTGCCTCTCAACGAACGGGCCACTCGTCTACCGTGGCGGCACGCCCCCGGCGCGGCTTCTCGCGGCAACACTTGGGGGCATCGTGATCGTCGAGCGCTCGAGCTTGGATCAGCCGTGGCGGATCACAGGCAGCGCGCTCGAAGGCAAGCATGTCAGCTCGCTGATGTTCGAGCCACAACATCGTGGGCTCTTCGCTGGCATTCACGATGGCGGACTCTACTTCAGTCCGGACAAAGGCACGACCTGGGAACCTCGTTCCAACGGTCTCACAATCGAGCACGTGTTTTCCCTTGGCTATGTCACCGAACTCGAAAGCGTCGCACTATACGCAGGCACCGAACCCGTCTCACTGTTCAGCAGCAAAGACTACGGCAAGACTTGGCGGGAATTGCCGGCGCTCGCACGGGTGCCCGGCAGCGACAAATGGTCATTCCCCGGTCCGCCACAAATCCCCCATACAAAGTCCTTCGCTTTTGATCCGCGTGACGCCAAGACGTTCTATGCCTGCATTGAGCAAGGTGCGCTGCTGAAAACAGTGGACGCTGGCGTGAGCTGGCACGAAATCGATAGCTATTCGCGCGCCGACGATGTCTGGTACCGGGACGTTCATCGGCTCACATTGCGGCCTTCCAATGCGGATGAGTTCTTTCTAACCACTGGAGTTGGGCTTTACCACAGCACCGATGCCGGCACGAATTGGCGGCACTTGACGGATCGGAGTTTCCGCATCGGCTATCCCGACCATCTTGTTTTTTCGCCTTCGGACGACAGGGTGATGTTCATGTCCGGCGCCGTACTAGATCCTACCAGTTGGCGGCGTTCGAAGCAGGCCAAAGGCACCGTGCTGCGCAGCCGCGATCTCGGCCGCAATTGGGAGCCGGCCAACGACGGATTGCCCGTGGATGCACGCGCGAATATCGAGGCTCTGTGTCTCTATAGCTATCCCGGCGGCTTCAGCCTTTTTGCCGGCAATACGGAGGGCGAGGTCTATTGCAGCGAGGATGCCGGCGAACGCTGGTCGCGTATTGCGAGCGGCCTTAAGCCGATCTCAAAAGGGGGCCATTACCGCCTCGTCACGGATCCGGCCGTGAACGCGGCGGGCTAAAGCGTCCGCCGTAACGCAGCCCGTGGGTCACAAGGGAAAAATCAGACTGTTCGGTACGAGCATGCTGTCGAAGATGCAGATTTTCTCTTGGAATTTCAGGCGGCCGTCTTCGACGGTTATGAGGTCGTGATAGGCACCGACGTTGAACACGCGAGTCAAGTCGTCGAGCGACGTCTCGAAGGCTGCGTAATCAGCGCGTACCTCCAACAAGTCGCCTTTCCACCCACAAATGCGAATTCCGGATACGATCCGACGAATGTAGCGAGGCGCGTAGACTGAAGTCTTCCGAATCGAAACGACACGGTCTTTGAGATAGCCCCTGCTCTCGCAAAGCCAAGTCGCTAGAGGCAGGCCGCGGTCAAAATTTTCACGCGGCACGATCTTGTACAAACAGCGCTCGACAAAAAAGTCGGGCCATTCCTCGAAACGTTCTTCGTTGAGGCAACCGAGATACTCGGCGTATAGCGCCTCAGCTGCAGCGCGCAGCGCAGCGGGGCTTTCTTGCCGTAAAGCCGTCATTGAGCCAATCCTTCAGAGCTCCATGACCTTTCGGTAGTGCTCATACATTGCGCGAATTTCGCCTTCCGTCACGGCATGCGGTGTTTCCTGCGCCCAATCGCACCCATCCATCTCAAGGACGCCGTCCGCCTCCGTGGCGCAACTGGTCCCGCGCTGGACGAAAGCCAAGACCTCGCTGTCGTCGATCGACACGAAACCGGCCGGACCCATCAAGTTCGCTTGGCGCAGGCGGCGCTGTGTCATCGCAGCATCGTCGGTCGCGTAGCCAAAAAAAGTCCAAGCCAACTCGAAGGCGGCCGGTCCCTTGGTAATGACTTGACGCATTGCAAGCGTATTTGACTGCTGCTGCATGACGAGATTGGGCCAAATCGTCATAAGGACGATCGTATACCGCTCGTACTCTTTGACGGGATCAAGCATCGATGGATCGTTGAGCTTCAAGTCCTCAAGTAGCGAGCGCATCTCGGCATTGTCGGTGGTACGCTTTTGCTCGCCGCGCCAGGTCATGCCGGCGGCATGCCGCCCGCTCGGATCGATAACAAGTCGATTAGGCTGATCGGCGCGATTGAGCCCGAATGAGAGCAAAAACACGTGGAGAAGGCTCGCGTGATAGGGATCCTTAATATTTTCCATCACGAGCTTCCAATTGGCGGGCGTGAGCTGACGGGAGTAACCGAGAATCTTCAATTGGCGGCCGTCGAATACGCGATCAAACAGCTGCAGTATCTCGCACCCAAGATATTGCTCGAGCGGCTCGATATCTCCCGCGAATGAGGCAAAGATTACACCGTTACGGCAAGCGACCCTAAGACGTCTGAGCCCATGCTCGGCAAGACTGAACTCGGACGGCATGCCGCCCTGCGCTTTGATGCCGCGCCTGAAAGGAACGCCGAGAAGCTTGCCACTGAGGTCGTAGGTCCACTGGTGATACGGACACATGAACTCGCGCACATGCCCGAGATGTTGCTGACAAAACTGTACGCCTCGATGCGCGCAGCGGTTCTCGACGACATTGACGCAGCCTTCCGAATCGCGCGTCACCACGACCGACTTGTCGCCGATAAAAGTTCGCTTGAAGTCTCCTGCCTCAGGAATTTCCGCCTCGAGCGCTACGTAATTCCACGTCGAACCGCAGAAGATACGCTCTTGCTCGCGCGCGTAAATATCGGGATCGGAATAGACCCAATAGGGGAGGCGCGTGCTGCCTTCACGCGGCCATGACCGGCGTGCCGTCATTTGTTTAGGTGGTTGTACACGTCGCTGAACGTGTAGATCTCTTTGTTGATAAGCTCGCCATCTCGCCGCTCGATTTGGCGGATATAAATTGGTTGGACGACGTCGCGCGTTGCAGGGTCGATCTTGATAGGACCGCGGGGGCTCTCAAACGCAAGGTTTTTGAAGGCTGCCATCGCTTTATCGCCGTCGATGATCCCGTGAAGCTGCTCGACGACGCGATAAATACCGGCCATTCCATCGTAGCCCGACACGGACATAAAATCGGGATGGAGTTCCGTACCGAAATATTTCGTATAGTTCTGGACATAGGTCTTGTTGAGCGGGGTATCGAGCGTCCACGAATAATTCTGGACCGAATAAACACCGAGTTCCGCGTCGCTCGTGGCTTTCGCCGCTGCCGGTGACTGCGGGAAAAGGTCGGTGGCGCCCAAAAGCTTCGTCCCAGCCGCTTTGAGGCCGAACTGCACATAGAGCTTGCTGAATTCCTCGGATTGCTTCGTGCTCGCGAGGAACAAGAAGATTGCTTCGGGCTTGGCGTCAGCGATCCGCTGGACATAGGCGGCGAGGTCAAGACCTTCGAGCGGCACGCCCATTTCTCCGTCGATCTGGCCGCCGGCGGCGGTGAAGCTCTTTTTGAAAGCATCTCCCGCGGCATGGCCCGCCACATAGTCCGAGACGACGACATAACACTTCCTAATGCCGTTCTTGGCCGCCCATTCGCCAAACTTTGTTTCAAGCGCCTCAAGCGTGGAGGCGAAGCGCACAAAATAGGGAGAGGTATCGGTGATGCCGAGAGTCGCAGCGTTCATGATGACGGTGGGTTTCTTCGACTCGGTGATAAGCGACGCAATCCCGAATGCGGTCGGACTGAAATCGATGCCGGCGAGGAAATCGACCTTCTCGCGGACGATCAGCTCCTGAGCGAGCTGCTTTGCGCGCTCGGGATTAGGACCGCCTTGGTCGCGCCGGATGATTTCGACTTTCTTGCCAGCGACACTGTCGCCGTGCTCGCGGATATAAGTCTCGATCCCATTGCCAATCTGCTGGCCAAAATCGGCGAACTGGCCCGAAAACTGTGCGATCACCCCGATTTTGATCGTGTCTTCGGCGCTCGCATCGAGTGCGCCGACGATACATCCACTCGCCCCCAAAACGGCTAATGCAGATAGCCGCCAGCCGTTTCTTACCGTACTCATCTCGTGTATCCTATGTGCAAACCGACGTTAGGCCAGACAGTTCCGGTAGCCCGGTGGCGATTCGTTGGAACGACTCGCCAAAATCACGGCTGAGCCACAGTTCTCCATCCTGCATCCCGATCATGACCCAGCCAGCCGTTGCGGAATCGCCAGCCACAATACGCGGCGCTGCGCGTATGTCGTTGGGTAGACCACCCTTTAAGGCGTGCCAACTCCGCCCCTGGTTCTCAGTGCGATAGAACTGTGATCGGCAGCCTTCGACACGCCGCCATAGCGGCGGCGGTACCTCAGCGCCTGCCGTGAATAACACTTGCGGCTCGTCGGAATGGAACGCTAGTTGTGCCAGATAGCGACTATGCAGCCCGTCATTCGCAGGCGCGAAATGGTCACCCCCATCTTCGCTTCGATAGGCGCCTTTGCCACTTGTTGAGACCAATACTTTCGCATCGTCGTGCATCGCGTAGACGGTGTGGGAATCGAACTCCGGCCCCTCGGTCAAGTTGGACCACGTCGTGCCGCCGTCGATCGAGCGCACGAGCCATCCCTCCTCGATCGCACCTAGAATGAGCTTCGGGTTTCCGCTGGCGAGGCTGATGGCCTTCACATGCGGGAAATGAGGAGCGCGGGGAAACGTCCAATGCTTGGTTCCCTCGAGCGCATGGAGACCATCGAAATTGGTCCAACTTTCACCGTAGTCCGAGCTCTTGAAGATCGAGGCAGGCCTCGTACCGACATAGAGCTCGCCCGTCACCGGATGCTGCGCCAGGCAAGAGACTTCCTGGTGATAAAGTCCCTCGCTCTTCTTGTGCCAGGTGTCGCCTGCATCATCGGAACGGAACACGCCACCGCGCGTGGTACCAGCGTAGAGTCGGGCTGGATTTCGGTGATCGACCACCACTGACCAGACGCGGCCATACTTCTCGAGCCCCAATGGCCGCAATTCCGTGAGCGTGCCGTTGAGCCGACCGCGCATCAGCCCGTGTACTGTTGAGATATAAAGTGTGCGGCTTGCGTCCATCGTTGACCCTCCACACGATTCCTGCCCTAGGTTGCGCCCTTCGCGAGCAGCGAGCAAGAGAGCTGTTAGCCTTCGTACCGCGGACCGAGTTCAAGCCCGCGGCGCTCAAGCCCTTTCATAGCTGCGCCGCGAGATACCTTGATCGAAATATTGTTTGATCAAGTATTTGATCGGCCTTTCTACGCTTCCCTTCATGCTGTTCTCGAGGCAATCACCGCGCGCCACGACCGCCGACCAGATATAGAATCATTCAGTATAGGTGGTTCCGCTCCCCCGGGAGCCCCCCGAGCAGTTAGACGTCGATCCGGGTGGAAATTCTTAGAGACTGAGGGCCCAGCAAGCCAACCTAACGCTGGAACGCAGCGCGCGGGACGGTTCGTCACGAGCCGGCGGGGGCGTTTCCATAGCGAACTAGGTTCCCAGATCTCGAGATTTAATTCCCTGATATACGTTTCAGGTTTCCCTGTTGCCAGGAGTAGGGAATTTACCAAGAAACGCAGATGACTCGGGCACTTCTGAACACCGACTTCGCAGCTACGACGCCCAAAAATCAAAAAATTCCCTGTAAATTCCCTGTTTATCAGGGAATTGAACGCAGAGACGGGTTCGCGGCAGACTGTGTGCTCCACCATTCAGTCTGGTGGGCGCCGACCTCTCCGCGATAGATAGCGAAAAGCGCCGCGTTTGCGGCGCTTTTACGTTCGGCTCCGGGTCCCGAGACGCGTAGCAGCAGAGATTTTGGGTTGCAATTCGCGGTATATCTCTGGCGGGGCTTTCGGGGCCCCGGTTAGCCGGTGCGCTTAACCCTGCGCACTCGGCGAAAGCCTTAGATAACCGGCCATTTTTCCCTTGATCGGCAGAGTGCCGCTCTGAGCGGATCGCAAAGACATAACCCACGATAAGCATCCGGATTCGATCGACGGACGACCCATCGACGAATAGTGAGGTGCCAGGATCGAAGGGATTCCGAGGGTACCTCACTTCATTGCGCGGTCGCTCCAAAGATGACAGCACCGTCACCCAAGTGTGATGACGTGGTAAACCGGTACGTGAGCCCAGCCATAACCCGGATAGTAAGCGCAAGCTTGTGTTTCTCCAGATTTCGGCGGTGTCTCGCTGCAGGAGGATTCGTTCGTAAAACCGATGCTGGCTGCGCAGGCGGCTAGGAGGAAAGCGAGCCCAACGAGATGCCCTGTCGTTTTCATATTATTCCTCCGCCGCACGGGGTGGTGACTTTCGCTATCAAGCCCGTGCCCCGCATGAGCTGGTGATATCTTGCCTGCAGCCAGCGGAGAGAAGCACTCGCGGTGAGTACGATGGCGCCGATGAGATCGAGTGTTATCATGGGTTACTCCTCTTGTCATTTTAATCATTCGTGGAAGGACGGCGGCGTTTTGGGTGGCGCGATCTTGTTCATTAGCGGCACTGTCATCACTGCCAGCACGAAGCAAACCGCAATTGCGCGATAGGCATCCGCGAAGGTCTGCACTTCAGCCTCCCGGTAAGCGAGCAGCCACAATTGCTTCAACGCCGCCTCATGGCCATGTGCGAAATCGCCCCAGACTTGGCCGTAGCGCCGCGTTAACTCCCGCAGCAATTCCATCATTGTCATATTCGCTGAAGTCAAATGCTCGGCAATGCGCAGGAAATGCAGGTTGGTCCGATCGTTCAGAATCGTGCCGCATGCCGCGATGCCGATGGCACCGCCGAGATTGCGCATCAGGTTGAACAGGCCACTGGCCGATTTGAGGCGTTCGGGGGGCAATGCGCCCAGTGTCAAAGTCACGATCGGCGCGACACAGAATTGTTGGGCAAATCCACGAAAAGCCTGGGGCACAAGTAGCTCGCGCCAACCCCAATCATGTGTGACCCCCGCATATTGCCAAGTCGCGATACCGAAACAGATAAGGCCGAACATCATCAACCAACGCAGATCGACGCGGTTGGCGAGCATCCCATAAGCGGGTACGGCGAAGAGCTGAAAGATACCGGCCGACAAAAGCGCGGTGCCAATCTGCCAAGCGTCAAGCCCACGGACATGGCCGAGGAAAAGCGGTGTCAGATAGACGACACCAAAGATGCCGATGCCGGTGACGAAGGAAAACCAGCAGCCAAGGGTAAAATTGCGAATTGCAAGCGCGCGGAGATCAACGACTGGGTGGGCAAAAGTCAGGCTGCGAATGACGAAGCCGATGCCGGCGAGGGCGGAGATCCAAGCGCAGGTCCGGATCGTATCGTCGCCAAACCAATCCCAGCGCGGTCCTTCCTCGAGGACATATTCGAGGCAACCAAGGAACGTCGACATCAATACGATGCCCAGATAGTCCGCATGCTTGAGCAAGGACAAGTCAGGCTGGTCAACCTTCACCAGCGCTGGCACCAGGAGCGTAACGAGAGTACCGGGTACGAGATTGATGAAGAAGAGCCAGTGCCACGACCAAGTATCGGTGATCCACCCGCCAATGACCGGCCCCAGCGTCGGCGCGAGCGAGGCGAGGCCGCCTACGACTGAAGCGGCGATCACGCGTTGCTTGCCCTGGAAAAAGATGAGCGCGGTCGTAAAAACGGTCGGGATCATGGAGCCGCCCAGGAATCCCTGGAGCGCGCGAAAAGCGATCATGGACTGAATATCCCAGGCCGAGCCGCACAACAGGCTGCTCAAGGTGAAGCCAGCTGCCGAAGCTGCAAATAGCCAACGCGTCGACATCACGCGGCTTAGCCAGCCCGAAAGCGGGATCACGACAATCTCGGCAATCAAATACGAGGTCTGCACCCAGCTGACTTCGCTTTGGCTTGCCGACAATCCTCCGCCGATCTCCTGAATCGAGGCGGCCACGATCTGCACATCGAGATAGGCGATGAAAAAGCCAACGCACATAACCCCGAGCGCGAGCGCCTTCCGTGCCGTCGCAAGCGGCTCAGCCAATGGAAGCGGTGCGACCGAGACATTTCGGTCTGCCGCAGGCGCGAAGCTCGTGGTTGGGGGAAGCGCGGTCATCGCCTGGCGACGCGCGTTGCCGCGTCGCTCCGCTCGTCAATGACCGCCGTTACCGAAAGACCGGGGCGCAACATACCGAGTTCCGCGGCATCGCCGTCGAGGGTAATCCGCACCGGCACGCGCTGAACGATCTTGGTGAAATTCCCGGTCGCATTCTCCGGCGGAATCACGCTGAACTGGGCGCCGGTCGCGGGCGCAAGACTTGCGACGCGACCGTGAAACGTGGCGCCAGGATATACGTCGGCCGAGATGCCTACCGCTTGGCCCTCGCGCAGAAACCCGATCTGGCTTTCCTTGAAATTGGCGTCGACCCACAAGCCGCGCGCGGGCACGATGGACAGGAGTTGAGTGCCCGCCGTCGCGTAGGCACCAATCTGCGCGCTTCGATTGCCGACCATGCCGTCGATGGGCGAGCGGATTTCCGTATAGCCGAGATTGAGCCGTGCGATATCGCGCTCGGCTCGGGCTTGATCAAGCGCAGCTTGGATTTGGCGTTTCTTTGTGTCGATGACGTCGAGCTGCCGCGTCGCAGCGTCGTGCGCGGCGCGCGCCTTTTGGTCCGCGGCAAGGGCCTTTTTGTAGTCCGTATCGGCCTGCTGGTAACGCTGGATCGAGGCTGCTTGCGTGTTGCTGAGAGCACGGTAGCGCTCGGCGTCGTCTTTAGCGCGCGTAACCTCCGCTGTGGTCGCAGCGATTTCAGCGCTGGCCTGGTCGATCATCGCGAGCTGCAGCCGGTGGGTCGCGTCGAGATTGGCGAGTGACGCCTCTTGTGCGGCGACGCTTGCCTCGGTTTGTGCGAGCTGCGCGGCATAGTCGCGATCATCGAGCTTGACCAAGAGATCGCCCGCCTTGACGGTTTCATTGTCTGCAACGGCTATTTGGGCGATGAAGCCCGACACTTTGGGCGCAATCGATGTGATATTGCCGCCGACATAAGCGTCATCGGTCGATTCAAGAAACCGACCGACGCTCCACCACGACCAACCAT
>Ga0187824_10000249_pt1 | contig 10604 bp, 12 predicted proteins | sample NC_wetland_sal_i_13_FD_132437 | JGI IMG/M metagenome (GOLD analysis project Ga0187824, IMG submission 132437) | Wetland sediment microbial communities from Neuse River Estuary, North Carolina, USA - SourceSoil_4 | ecosystem: Environmental > Aquatic > Freshwater > Wetlands > Sediment | place... | reverse complement strand
CGCCGTCGTCCTCGACGACCACCGTGACGGCCCCCCGCTTTCGCCCCAGGCTGATGCTCACGTGGCTCGCGCGCGCGTGCTTGACGACGTTCGTCAGCGACTCCTGCACGATGCGGTAGAGCGCCGTCTCGATCTCCGGCGGCAGCCGCTTCTCCGGAAGGGCCGACTCGAATGCGAGCGCGATGCCGGTCTGCTCGGCGAACCCTTCCGTCAGGCGCTCCAGGGCGGCGACGAGACCGAAGTCGTCGAGCGCCTTCGGCCGGAGCTCGACCGCGAGCTGGCGGACGTCCTGCAGCGTCGAGCGCACGAGCTCGCGGACGCCGCCGACCGCGGCCCGCAGCTGGTCGTCGCCGCGCGCCTCCTCCACCGTGCGCAGCCCGAGCAGGATCGACGTCAGCGCCTGACCCGTCTCGTCGTGCAGCTCGCGCGCGAGCCTGCGGCGCTCGAGCTCCTGTGCGGCGACCACGCGCCGCAGCGCATCGCGCGCGACACGCTGCGAGATGTCGACCGCGACCGCGGCACGCTGCGCGAACAGCTCGGCGACGCGCACGTCCTCGGCGCTGAAGCGCGGATCCTGGCCGACCTTGTCCTGTGCGGTGATCACGCCGATGGCCTCTCCGCGGAGGACGAGCGGGACGTACAGGCCGGCCCGCATCTTCATGCGCCGCACGGTCTCCTGGTCGATCTCGGGGTCGTCCAGGACGTTGTCGACGCGCTCGCTGTGCCGCCGTTCCATCACGCGCCTCGTCTTCGATCGCGCGGGGATCGACGTTCCAATGACGTCCTCGTCGCCGGCCGCGGCTTCGATGCGCATGCCGTCGCCGTGGGGCAGCGCGATCGACACGCTCGACGCGTCGAGCAGCCCCCGCAGGCGCTCGGCGACCGTCTGCAGCAACGGGCCGAGCTCGAACTCGCTGACGAGCGCGACCGCGACCTCGTTCAACGCCTCGAGCTGCGCAGACCAGCGCGTGGCCGACTCGTACAGGCGCGCGTTCTCGATCGCGACCGCCGCCTGCGCGGCGAGAAGCTGTGCCGTCTCCTCGTCTTCGTCGGTGAAGTCGCCTTCCGCCTTCTCCGTCAGATAGAGGTTGCCGTACGCGATCCCGCGCAATGCGACGGGCACGCCGAGGAAGCTGCGCATCGGCGGATGCCCCGGCGGGAATCCCACCGATCGCGGGTCCTCGGCGAGGTCGTGCAGCCGAAGCGGCTTCGCGTCGCGGATCAGGACGCCGAGGATGCCGCGACCGGTCGGCAGGTCGCCGATCGCCGCATGCGTCGCGGCGTCGACGCCCGTGGTGAGAAAGCGCTCGAGCCGCGTCCCGCTCGGGTCGATGACGCCGAGCGCCGCGTACCTCGCGCCGGTGAGCGATGCCGCCATCTCGACGAGCCGCTGCAGCACGGCTTCGAGCGACAGCTCGGAGCTCAACGCGATCCCCGCTTCGACGAGCGACCGCAGCCGCTCGTGCGCCGCCGACTCGATCATGCCCTCAGAGGCTTGCACGGAGCTCGGCTGGACGCAGGATCCCGCTCCCAAGCTCGTTGCTCGCCGGAACGAGGTCGCGGACGACCCGGAGCACGACGTCGGGCTCGTCGCTCAATGGGCTCAAGAGCTTGTTCCCCTTGAGCAGCGCCCTCCCCTTCGGCGCGGCGAAGACGGCGAGGTCGCGCTCGGCGTACCCGCGCTCCCGCAGGAGCCCGTTCGCCACCTCGATCGCGTCCTCTGCCACCTACCGAGGCTAACCGAAGAGGTCCCGCTCCGGCGGGATGGGGATGTCGGTCGCGCGGCCGTCGCCGCGGAGATCGAGACCGCGCACGATCGTCACCGGGACGCGGTCGAGCTTGCCGGAGACGAGCTGCGCGGCGCCAGCGACCTCGTCGGCGACCGCGATCACGGTCGCGTGCAGCTCGTACCCGATCGGATCGCGATGTCCTTCCAGGTCGCGCAGCACCTCGACGCCCGCGGCGCCGATGGCGACGTCGGTCGTGCCCTGCCTCCACGGGCGGCCGAACGAGTCGGTGACGATCACGCCGAGCTCGCATCCTGACCTGCGCATGAGCTCGTCGCGCAGCCGCGCGGCGGACGCGTCGGGATCCCGCGGCAGCAGGACGAGCGCCCCCGGCTCGGGAGAGTTCGACGCATCGACGCCCGCGGACGCGCAGATGAAGCCGTGCTCCGTCTCGCAGATGACGAGCGGCGGACGCACGCGCACGATGCGCTTCGCCTCGCGCAGGATCACCTCGATGCGCCTGGCGGCGTCGTCGCCGCCGCCGGCGATCTCCACCGCCTGCGGCGACGGCTCGATCCCGTCGAGCCGGATGACGCGCCCTTCGACCTTCGAGATCGCCTTCTGCGCGACGACGACGACGTCCCCGTCGGCGAGGTCGACGCGCTCGAGGATGAGCGTCGCGAGGTCGTCGCCCTCGACGAGCTCCGGGATGCCGGTGACGGGAAAGACCGAGAACCCGGTCACAGTCCGACGATGCGCACGCCGGCGTGGCCCTTGTAGAGGCGGTTGAGGTTGACGATCACCGCGGTCATCCCCTCGAGCGCGCGCGAGCTCGACAGCGGGCCGGCGTCGAGGGCCCGCCCTGCGACGATCTTCGCGGCGAGCTGGAGCGCGAGCTCCTTCGCGGCCGCGTCGTCGCCGCAGACGAGCGCGTCGCCGTCCGCCTTCCCGCCGGCGAGCGACGACGCCGCGAGCGAGTGCAGTCCGGCGACGACGGGCCCGTGCAGCAGCTCCTGCGTCCGCTCCGCGATCGAGCGGTCGCCGGCAGCGGGATGCACGCCGGTCTTCGTGAAGCGGAGCTCGCTCGCCACGCTGAGCACCGGCGTCGCCCCGATCGCATCGGCGAGCTCCTCCGCCGTCGGCAGCGCCGCTTCCGCCTTCACGGCGAGGACGACGAGATCGACGTCCTGCACCGCGTCGGCGTTTGCCGCTCCGCCGGAGGCGCCGGCCACCGATGCCTTCTCGCGCGCACGGCCGGCGTCGCGCGAGCCGATGACGACGCGGTCGCCGGCCTCCACCAGCCGCTGCGCGAGCGCAAGTCCGAAGTCGCCCGTTCCACCGACCACCGCGACCTTCATGCGGGCACCGCGCCGAGCGCCGCCTCCGCGAGGCGCCTGCGCGCGTCGGCGTCGACCATGAGCGTGCGCGCGACGATCGGCCGCACGCCGGCGAGATCGTCGACGTCGGACGCGTCGGCCTCGTCTACCACGATCGCGTCGATCAGTCCGGTGTAGCAGCCCGCGACGTGCTTCGGCCGCGTCCCGCCGGCGAGGCGGGCGAGCATGCGATCGGCCGGGCCCCTCACGGCGCGGCCGCCGATCAGCGGGCTGACGGAGACGCACGGCGCGCGGCGCGCGGCGAGGGCGTCGCGGATCGCCGGCACGGCGAGGATCGGCCAGATGGACACGTACGGATTGCTCGGCGCGACCAGCAGCAGGTCCGCGTCCGCGATCGCGTCGAGCACGCCGGGCGCAGGCGCCGCGTCGCCTTCGAAGCGGACGCCGTCGACGTCGTCACGGTGGCCGCGCGCGACGAACCATTCCTGGAACGTCAGCTCTCCGTCGGCGGTCGCGATCCAGGTGCGCAGCCGGTCGTCGGTCGCGGGCAGCAGTCGCGTGTGCACCCCGAGCGCCGTGCACAGCCGCGCCGTGACGGACGAGAGCGGCTCACCCGCGTGCAGCGCCTGGGTCCGCAGCAGGTGGACGCCGAGGTCGAGGTCGCCGAGGCGGAACCACGTCTCGCCGCCGAGCGCGGCGACGCTCTCGAGCACGCGCCACGTCTCGCCGGCGCGCCCCCAGCCGCGCTCCTCGTCGTTAAGGCCGGCCAGCGCGTACATGATCGAGTCGAGATCGGGCGACACGGACAGCCCGAGGACCTCGAGGTCGTCGCCGACGTTTCCGACGACGGTCACGTCGTCCGGCGGCAGCACGCCGACGACACCCTGTACGAACCGCGCCCCGCCGACGCCGCCGGAGAAGACGGCCACCTTCACCGTTCGGCTCCGGCGAGAACGGCCTGCGTGCGCGGCCCGCAGCGCAGCTGCAGCCGCTCGAGGTCGGCCATCGTGTCGACGTCCTCGGCGATGCGCGGCACGGCGACGGACACGACGTCCGAGGCGAGCGCGAGGAACCGGCGTGCGCTGTCGGGGCCGTACACCGGGCTGAAGAGCGCCGCGGACGACAGACCGAGCGCGTTCGTCGTGCCGTCGAGGGCCTCGACGAGCGCGATGCCGTCCTCCGGGACCGCGGCGGCGACCGCACGCAGGTCGTCCGGGACGACGCAGGGGAGGTCGGCGTTGACGACGAGGACCGGCCCGTCGAGCCCGTCGAGCGCGGCTTGCACGGCGGTCCCCTGGCCGCCGCCGGGATCGACGACCGTCTCGGCTCCGAGCTCGAGCGCCACGGCAGCGCCGTCCTCGTCGCCGGTGACGACGAGCGTGCGGCCGACGGCGACCGAGGCCGCGACCACGTCGCCGAGCATTGCGAGCGACAGGTCGCGCCGCAGCCGACGCGGCGCGTCGAGGCGCGACTTGCCCGCGGCCCCCGCGAACGGCACGACCACCGTCGTCATGGACAGAGCGTAGTGGTCGGAGCCGTGAGGAAGCTCCCGCTATGGCCAGCGAAAACCGAGCGGCGCAGGGACGCAGGGAGCGGACGTAGCCGTAGCTACGGCCGCGACCGAGGACGCCGCGATGCGACGGTTTGCAGCCGCCAGAGCGGACAGCTCTCCTCGCGGCTTCGGCCACGTATAGCGTGGCGCCGGTGAAGGTGAGGGCGACCCGCGTGCTCCCCGGCCCGGCGTGGAGCGAGCTCGGCGACGTCGAGATCGCGCCCGCCGACCGGCCGGGCCCGGACGTCGACGTGCTCGTCGTCGTCAACGAGCCGGTCGACCTCGACCTCTTCCCTGCCCTGCGGCTGATCGCCAACTTCAGCGTCGGCTTCGACCGGATCGACGTCGCCGCCTGCAGCGCGCGCGGCATCCTCGTCACGAACACGCCGGGTGTCCTCGACGCGGCCACCGCCGATCTCGCCATGGCGTTGATCCTCGCCGCGCGCCGACGCCTCGTCGCGGGCGACCGGCTGATCCGGTCGGGCGGATGGGGCGTGTCGTGGGCCGAGGTGCAGCTGGAGGCGCGCGAGGTGAGCGGCGCGAGGCTCGGGATCGTCGGGCTCGGCCGCATCGGGTCCGCGGTCGCCCGTCGGGCACGCGCCTTCGACATGGACGTCGCCGGCGTCACCAGCAGGGAGGGCGACATCGACGAGCTCATGCGCAGCTCGGACGTCGTCTCGGTGCACGTCCCCCTCTCGCCGGAGACGCGCGGCCTCATCTCGCGCGAGCGGCTCGCGCTTCTGCGCGACGGCGCGACCTTCGTGAACACCGCGCGCGGCGCGATCGTTGACGAGGACGCGCTCGTGGACGAACTCGTCTCCGGCCGCATCACCGCCGGCGTCGACGTGTTCGCCCACGAGCCAAACGTGCCCCGGGAGCTCCTCGGCCTGGACAACGTCGTCCTCACGCCGCACATCGCGAGCGGCACGGCGGAGACGCGTGCGGCGATGACGCGCGTCGTCGTCGACAACGTGCTTGCGTTCGCGCGCGGCGCGGCGCCGCCGAACCCGGTGGTCTAGAAGGTCGACCCGGGCCGGCCGGCTCGAACCCAGTCGCGCACCTCGAACCAGTGGCTCGAGCGCAGCGCCTCCGCGACACGCTCGTCCGTGTGCGCCGCGTAGAAGACGTTGTGGTCGAGGTCGCAGCAGATGGCGACGTCCCCGAGCGAGACGTCGGTGACGTGCATGAGCGCGTCCGCAGGCAGCTGCGCCTCCGCAACCGTGTAGTGCTTGAACTGGAGCTCGGCGGCGATCTCCATCAGGTCCGGCCAATCGGGACAGGTGCGGCTGCTCATGACCACGTTCCTTCGAGACGCACCAGCCCGCGTCCTTCGTCGGCGGGATAGACGATGAACACGAGCGCGTCGTCGAGCGAGTGGTACTGCGCTTCACCGAGGTCGTCGCCGACGTCGAGCCGCAGGTGCAGGCGACCGTCGGAGAACGGGGGACGCTCTGAGCGGAACGTGAGGGGCAGTGCCCGCGTGTCGCCGTTCCAGCCGAGCTCGGACGTCGAAACGGCGCCGGCCGCGACGAGGATGGACGCGTCGTCGCGCAGCTCCCAGCCGAGGCGCGGCGGCGTGATCGCGCGATCGGCGACGAGGTCGAGCGCGATCGCGAACGGCTCCCCCGAGAGGAGCTGGCTCCGTTCACCGCCGTCGCCGGCGAGCAGTCGCACGTTCTCGACGCGCGCCACGTCGCCGCCCCACTCCTTCAGCCCGGCGGCCCGCTCCTCTGGGTCGCGCTCGCCCGCGAGCAGCCGCCGGTACGCGACGACGGCCTCGTGCGTCGGGCCGTCGAAGGCGACCATGCCTCCGCTCAGCAGGACCGCGCGGTCGCACAGCCGCTCGACGGCGCCCGCGTCGTGCGAGACGAACACGATCGTCCCGCCGCGCTGCTTGAACTCGAAGATCTTCCCGAAGCACTTGCGCTGGAACGCCTCGTCGCCGACTGCAAAGACCTCGTCGAGCAGGAGGACGTCGGCCTCGATGTGGGACGCGATCGCGAAGCCGAGCCGCATGTACATCCCCGACGAGTAGGTGCGCACGGGAAGGTCGATGAAGTCCTCGAGCCCGGCGAACGCGACGATCTCGTCGAACCGCTCGCGGATGTCCGCCCGCTTCAGACCGTGGATGGAGCCGTTGAGGTAGACGTTCTCCCGGCCCGTCAGGTCCGGGTGGAAGCCGGCGCCGAGCTCGAGGAGCGAGCCGACCCGGCCGCCGACGGCGACGCTTCCCCCCGTCGGCTTGATGATTCCCGACAGCAGGCGCAGCAGCGTCGTCTTGCCGGAGCCGTTGCGTCCGACGAGCCCGACGGCGCTGCCCGGCTCGACCGCGAACGTGACGTCGCGCAGCGCCCACACGTCAGTGCCGCGCGTGCGTCCGCGCGCGACGACGAGATCCTTCAGCGCGCGGCTCTCGCGCGGGTACACGCGGAAGCGGCGCGCGGCGTGCTCGACCTGGATCTCGCCGGACCTCATTGCAGCTCTCGCCTCACGATGTCCGCGAGGGTACGGACGAACGCGGGGTCGGCGTTCGGCATCTCGATCCGCTCGAGGCGCATCCCGAGCTCCGCCGCCTTGTCCTGCGCCTCGACGTCGATGTCCCAGCGGATCTCGAGGTGGTCGGAGACGAACCCGACGGGGCAGACGAGGACGTGGTCGACGCCGCGTGCGTGCAGGTCGTCGAGGTGGTCGAGGATGTCGGGGCCGAGCCAGGGCTCGCCGGTCGGGGACTCGCTCTGGAACGAGAACGACCAAGCGGCGAGCTGTGCGCTCGCCGCTATCGACTGCGAGGTCTCCAGGAGCTGATCCTTGTAGGGGTCGCCTTCGTCGAGGATGCGCGCGGGCAGCGAGTGCGCGGTGAAGACGACGTGCGCGTCGGTCCCGCGCACGCGGTCGGCGAGAAGGCCGATGAAGCCCGGCTCGAGGTGCCAGCTGTCGACGAACGCGAGGCGCGCGCCGTCGACGGCAGGCTCGAGCTGGTCGCGGTAGCCCTTGATCGAGAGGCGCGAGAAATGGGGAGCGAGCACGAGGCCGACGATGCGGTCTGCGCCCGACGCGAGCGCGGACTCCGCCGCTTCTGCGATGTGCGGCGTCCAGTGCTTCATCCCCGTGAAGACCGGCAGACCGAGCTCCTGCTCGAGCGACGCACGGGTCTCCTCCGTGATCGCGTTCAGCGGGTTCGAGTCCTCGATCCCGAGCCGGCGGTAGCGCTCGACGAGGTCGGCGAGGTGCTCCGGCGCGATCGGCCGGCCGCCGCGGATGTCGGCGTAGTACGCCGGCACGTCGTCGACGCGCTCCGGCGACCCGTATGCCATCAGCACGACGGCGTCAGGCATGGACCGGTTCCTGCACGAGCGCGGCGAGACGCGTCAGCACGTCGGGATCGGTCTGCGGCAGGACGCCGTGGCCGAGGTTGAAGACGTGCGAGCGGCCTGCGCCCTGCGCGAGGACCTCGAGCGCCGCGCGCTCGACGTGATCCCACGGGCCGAGCAGCACGGCCGGGTCGAGGTTCCCCTGCACGGCGCGATCCTCGGGCGCCGCCGACAGCGGCAGCCGCCAGTCGAGGCCGATGACGTCGCCGCCGGCGCGCGCCATCGCCGCAACGAGCTTCTCCGTCGCGCCGGTGCCGAAGTGGATGGTCGGGACGTCGACCGCCGCGAGCACACGGGCGGAGTACGGCTCGACGTACTCGGCGTAATCCGCCGGCGAGAGCACGCCGACCCACGAGTCGAACAGCTGGATCACGTCGGCGCCCGCCTCGGCCTGTGCGCCGACGTAGCGCGCGAACTGCTCGGTGAGCTTCTCCATCAGCGCGTGCCAGACCGCGGGCTCGGCGTACATGAGCGCCTTCGTGCGCGCGAAGTCGCGGCTCGGGCGTCCCTCCACGAGATAGCCGGCGACGGTGAACGGGCCGCCGCAGAAGCCGACGAGCGCGCGCTCCGAATCGAGCTCGCGGCGGACGAGGCGGATCGCCTCCAGCACGTTCGCGTCCGGGTCGCCGACGGAGAGCCGGTCGACGTCGTCAATGCCCGCCACCGGTCGCGCCGCGACGGGCCCGACGCCCTCGACGAGGTCGACCCGGATCCCCATCCCGAGGACGGGCGTGACGATGTCGGCGAAGAGGACGGCCGCGTCGACGCCGTGACGGCGGACCGGCTGGAGGGTCACCTCCGCGCACAGCTCGGGCGTACCGGCCAGCTCGAAGAACGAGTGACGCTCGCGCAGCGCGCGATACTCCGGCAGCGAGCGCCCCGCCTGCCGCATGAACCACACGGGCGTGCGCTCGACCGGCTCGCGTCGCGCGACCCGCACGAGAAGGGGCTGGGCCATGCATCTACAGTAGCCCGGTGCCAGGCGCCGGCCCTCTCGTGGTGCGTTGGCGGGAGCTCGATCTCGGCGCGGTCGAGGCGGGCGCGCCGTTGCGCGCGACGATCGACGTGGAGAACGCGGGCTCCGCGGCGTGGCGTTCGCGTGGTCCGCAGGACGGCATCTTCCTCGCGTACCACTGGCTGGACGAGCGCGGCAACGCGATCGTGTGGGACGGCGAGCGGACCGCGCTCGAGCGCGTCGTCGAGCCGGGAGAGGGAATCCGGCAGGAGATGGCGGTCCGCGGACCGATCCCGCCCGGCCGCTACCGGCTCGCGATCGATCTCGTCGAGGAGAACAAGTTCTGGCTGGCGGAGCTCGGCAACCCCACGCTCGAGCGGGACGTCGACGTCGTCCCGCGCAACGCCGACGCTGCGCGCACGTTCTTCCCGGAAGGCGCCGAGCCGGCCGCGGACTGGCACGAGAGGGCCCGCGCGCTGCACGAGGAGGGCTTCGCGGCCGTGGGCGGCGCGGTCGAGATCCGCCGCGCGCCGGACGCGCTTCGGCCGTACGCGCCGGGCGGCGGCCGCCATCCGCGCTTCCCGCATCCGCTCGTGTGCCCGTCGCTCCTTCCTCCGCTCGAGCCGAACGACGAGGTCGCGGGCCTCCCCGCCTACCGGCCGGATGGCGACGAGCCGTGGATGTTCGACGGCCGGCTCGTGCTCAGACTTCGACGGCGATGACGTCGTCGACCCGCGTGAACACGAACGCGCCGAGCGCGAGCGCCGCGAAGCAGGCGACGAAGAGATACAGGACGTCGCCCCAGAACGGCATCTGACCGAGGAAGAGCGGAGCGCGCACGGCCTGCACGGCGGGCGACAACGGGTTCGCCCAGTGGATGACGGCGACGACGTGATGGTGCGCGGCGATCGACGACAGCGGATAGATGATCGGCGTGAGGAAGAACCACGGCACGAGGAGCGCCGCGACGATGAACTCGACGTCGCGGAAGACGACGTTCAACGACGCCGTCGCGAGCGCAAGGCCGGAAACGAGCCCGACCGCGAGCGCGACGAGCGGGACGGCGAGGAGCTCGGTCGCGCGTGCGCGCGGAAGCGCGATCGCGTTGACGACGAGCAGGATGACGAGCATCGCCGCGAAGCTGACGAGGTGCGCGCCGACGACCGAGAGCGGCACGAGCTGGCGCGGGAAGCGGATCTTGCGGATGAGCGGCGCGTTGTCGAGCATCGAGCGCGTCGCCGACTGCAGCGCCGCGGCGAAGAACGTCCAGATCGCGAGACCCGACAGGAGGAAGAGCGGGTAGTGGCCGCCGGTCGAGAACCGCGTCTTCCAGACGACCCCGAACACGAGCAGGTAGACGCCCATGAGCATGATCGGGTTCACGATCGTCCACAGCACGCCGAGCGCCGAGCCGCGGTACTTCGCCTGCAGGTCGCGGCGGAAGAGGTTGCCGAGGAGTTCGCGGTACCGGACGAGGTCCGCGTAGACGTTCATGCCGGCTTCCGCGCGTAGACGGACACGCCGCAGTAGTGCACCGCGCTCAGGTGCGTGAGCGTTCCCAGCGACAACCCGATCTTCGGGATCTTCGACAGCACGCGGCCGTACGGCGACGGCGGCCAGCCGTCGGGCCGCTCGAGCCGGCGGACGCGAAGGCCGGCTGCG
>Ga0187824_10000247_pt1 | contig 10627 bp, 8 predicted proteins | sample NC_wetland_sal_i_13_FD_132437 | JGI IMG/M metagenome (GOLD analysis project Ga0187824, IMG submission 132437) | Wetland sediment microbial communities from Neuse River Estuary, North Carolina, USA - SourceSoil_4 | ecosystem: Environmental > Aquatic > Freshwater > Wetlands > Sediment | place... | reverse complement strand
GCTGCGTTACACCTTGACCGCCGATGGCCTGCTGGTGGTCGGGTCAGAAACCGGAATTGCCGATCTGCACGGCAAGCGTGTTGTCGAACGGCAACGCCTCGGCCCCGGGCAGTTGCTGCTGCTGCAGAACGGCGAACTCCTCCGCCCCTGGCAGTGGCCGGCATTGACGGAAACGGGCGAGCAGTCCGGCTATCCGCCCAGCCTGCCGATTGGGCCGCCTGCAGCGGCGCCATCGCACACGCCGAACCGTACCCGCGCGATGACCGCCCTGGGCTGGACCGAAGACCGCTTCCGCTTGCTCTTTCAGCCCCTGATGCTCGAAGGCAAGGAAGCGGTGTGGAGCATGGGCGACGATGCTCCGCCCGCCTTTCTTTCCCGCCAGCGGCGTCCACTTTGGGATTTCTGCAAGCAGCGCTTTGCCCAGGTCACGAATCCATCCATAGACCCGTTGCGCGAGCGCCAGGTGATGTCGCTGCAGGTCTACACCGGGAAGAACTCGGTGCTGCCCTCGCCGCTGCTCGGTTCCGGGCAGATGCAGGCCCTGGCGGAAAGCCATGGACCCTCCGTTCGCGTTGACCTTACTTTTCCCGCGAATGAGGGCGTGGAATGCGCTCTGGCGGCGTTGCAGCGGGTGGGTGAGGAAGCCAGCCGCGCCACCGGCGAAGGAGCGGGCCTGGTAATTCTCAGCGACCGCGCCGTCAGCTGCGAGCGAGCGGCCCTCCCGGCCTTGCTGGCTACGGCCGCCGCCTGGAAATCCATGATCGAAGCCGGGGGATGGCAAATCCCGCTGGTGGTTGAAACCGGTCAGGTGATTGACACCCATCATCTCGCGCTGCTGGTCGCGGCCGGTGCCGCGGTAGTGGTGCCTTGGCTGGCCCTGGAACTGGCGGCCGAAAAACCGGATGGCGCGGCCTGCTTCCGCGCCGCGCTGGAAGCCGGTTTGCGCAAAGTAATGGCCCGCATGGGCGTCTCTACCATGGCCAGCTACCGCAACAGCCAGCTTTTTGAAATCGTCGGCTTGGACCCTGACCTCTGCCAACGGTTCTTTGAGGATGCGCACTGCGCCCTGGGCGGGAAGAACTTGCCCGAGCTTCTGCGGGACGCCCTGGACACTCACACCGCGGCGTTTGCCGCCGAAAACGGCGAGCTGCGCGATGCCGGCCTGTACCGTTTCCGGCATCAGGGCGAAGCGCACGGCAACTCCCCGGAAGTGGTGCGCCACATGCACCGATATATCAAGTCGCCCAGCGAAAACGCCTACCAGGCATTTGCTCAGGTTGGGGAGGGGCAAGAAACTTCAGTTCGTGACCTGGTGGAAATTATTCCGGCAGCCGCGCCGGCAACTCCGGCTCATGTGGAGGGCGAGGCTTCCATCCTGAGCCGCTTCAGCACCCAGGCCATGTCTCTGGGAGCCATCTCGCCGGAGGCGCATCGCACCCTGGCCGTGGCCATGAACCGGCTGGGAGCGCGCAGCAATACCGGCGAAGGCGGCGAGGACCCTCGCGTTTACCGCCACGGCGGGTTGGCCAACAACCGGGTGAAACAAGTGGCCTCAGCGCGCTTCGGCGTGACTGCGGAATACCTGGCGCACGCCGATGAACTGGAAATCAAAATTGCCCAGGGCGCCAAGCCCGGCGAAGGCGGGCAACTGCCGGCCAGCAAGGTCACGCCCTACATCGCGCGCCTGCGCCATGCCGTGCCTGGCATGAGCCTGATTTCGCCGCCACCGCACCATGACATCTACAGCATCGAGGACCTGGCGCAATTGATTTACGACCTGCGGGCGGTGAATCCGCGCGCCCGCATCGGGGTGAAGCTGGTCTCCAGCGGCGGCGTGGGCATGATCGCCGCCGGAGTGGCCAAGGCGGGCGCCGATGTAATCACCATCAGCGGCCACGATGGCGGCACCGGCGCCTCGCCCATGACTTCCATCAAGAACACCGGGTTGCCCTGGGAAGTGGGCCTGCGGGAGGCGCATGCTTCGCTGGTGCGCGCCGGACTGCGCGGGCGGGTGCGGCTGCGCGTGGATGGCGGGTTAAAGTTTGCCCGCGATGTCATCATTGCCGCGCTTTTGGGCGCCGAGGAGTTTGGTTTCGCCACCGCCGCCCTGCTGGCCATTGGCTGCGTCATGGCCCGCCAGTGCCACCTGAATACTTGTCCGGTCGGCATCGCCACCCAGGATGAAAAGCTGCGCACCCGCTTTAACGGAAAACCGGAGATGGTGATGCAGTATTTCCGGGCGCTGGCCGCCGATGTCCAGCAGTTGCTGGGCAATCTGGGCGCCGCCTCCATTGATGAAATTGTGGGCGCGGTGGAGCTGCTTCGTCCCCGCGACGCGGATGCAGGCCGGGCGCTAGGCGGCTTGCTGGAGCCGGTGCAAGGTCCCGCCCAGCCCGCGTGTCCGCACGAAGACCTCAGCCCCCTGCAGGACGAGATGATGCAGGCAGCCGAGGGGCCGGAGCAATTTTCGCGCCGTCGCCGCTTCCGTATTGCCACTTGCGATCGCGCCATCGGCGCCCGTTTGAGCGGCCATTTGGCCCGCCGCGGAGAAGCGGCAGAAATCGCCCCCGTGAGCTACGAATTCGTCGGCACGGCGGGGCAGAGTTTTGGCGCTTTTCTCAGTCCCGATCTCCACTTCCGGCTGCTGGGAGAGGCCAATGATTACGTCGGCAAAGGGCTGAGCGGGGGCACGATCGTAATCACGCACGGCCCGGAAGCCTCTCGGCGTGGGGATGTGCTCGCCGGCAACACCGTGCTCTATGGCGCGACCGCGGGGGAACTGTATGTGGCGGGACACGCCGGCGAGCGTTTCGCGGTGCGCAACAGCGGCGCCCTGGCGGTGGTGGAGGGCGCCGGGCAGCATTGCTGCGAGTACATGACGGCGGGCGTGGTGCTGGTGCTGGGCCCCGCGGGCTCCAACCTGGGAGCGGGCATGACCGGAGGCTTGGCTTATGTGCTGCACGGCTCAGCCGGCGCTTTCAACCGGGAATCGGTTCGCCTGCTCGAAGTGGAGATGACGGAGAGGCGCTGGCTGCGCCGGGTGCTGCGCAATCATGTCCGCCTCACCGGCAGCCCCAAGGCTATGACCCTGCTCAGCGACTTCAATCTTCCACTGCTCCGGGTGGAACCGTTGCAGCTGCCTTGTAGCGTGGCCGACACCTGGGCCCCGATTCTGGAGAGATTGCATCAGCAGGAAGCCACCTTGCCCGGCGGGGCCTGGGTCATCCCAGCACAAGAGCCCCTGGCGAATTGATCGCGACGTAACCACTTGCGTCTCTACGAATTTTTTGGCGCGGGTATGTTTCTGCCGAACTTTTGTGGCGCGGGCGCCTCCGCCCGCGAGTCAAATCTGGCGGCGGGACGCCAGCGCAAGAGGTTGGTCAGGGCGAAGGCCAGCCAACACGGACTATAATCACGCCAATTTATGGATTTCGATCAGCTGGTCACATTCCTGGAGGTCACCAAGCAGGGCAGTTTCTCCCGCGCCGGTGAAAAGGTGTTTCGCTCGCAATCGGCGGTCAGCGCGCAGATCCGCCAGTTGGAACAGGAATACGGCAGCAAGCTCCTGGACCGCTCCGGCAAGCTGGTGCGCCTGACGCCGGCAGGGCGCGTCCTGCACGATTATGCCGAGCGCCTGCTCAAGCTCAAAGATGATTCCCTGCTGGCCATCGCCGACCAGGGCAAGACGCCACGGGGCACTCTCCTGATCGGCGCTAACGAGGCCACTTGCCTTTACGTGCTGCCCGAAGTCTTTGCCGAGTATTGTCGCCTCCATCCCCAGGTGCAGATCAGCATCTACCGCAATTTCAGCTACAAGATCGTGGAGAAACTGGAGAACGGCACCATTGATGTGGGCATTGTGACCCTGCCCGTCAAATCGCCCAGCCTGAAGGTGCACCCGATTTTTCGCGATCAGCTCATGGTCATGGTCGGCCGCCAGCACCCGCTCAGCCGGCGTGAGGTGCTGACCGTACGCGACATCGCCAAAGAGCCCCTGCTGTTTCCTAAAACCGGGCATACCCGGCGCGTGCTGGACAAGATATTCCGTCCCTTCAACGCCGACCTGCAGGTCAGGATGGAACTGCCCAGCATAGGAATGATCAAAAGCTTCGTCGCCGCCGGCCTGGGGATTTCGCTCATCAGCGCCAGCTTTGCCCGCGATGAAGTACGTGCCGGGTTAGTCAAGCTGATTCCCCTCGAGGACGCCCAGCTGTGGCGGGAATTGGGCCTGGCCTACCGCCGCGACCGTACCCTCCCCCGCGCCACAACCGCCTTTATCGCTACGGTGCGGCAGCTGGCAGCCGCCCGCAAGCCTCCGGCAGCCGACTAAAACAGTGCCGGCCGTGCTGGGCCACCATTGCCCCTGCACTATCATCTAAGTTGTTGCAGCCTAGGGGGTTAGAGATAATAGCGGGGAATTGTAAAGGAAATTTCCGGAATCCGAACAAACCTGAAAAACCAACAGTTTAGCCGGGCAGGAGCTGCTATGCTCCCGCCCGCTTTGGAAATTCTGGCCGGGCGCTGCCGCAACTGTCGCTCCCACAGGCTTGGGCTGTCTCTGCTCGCGCTGTGGGCCGAAGGTAGCGCCCGATAAACGTGCGGACGAGGTACTTATTAGATCGCCTCGACTATGTAATCGCACGTAACGACCGCTCTGGCAATGGCACGTAGGTACCCTTGGCGGATGTTCCCTTCGTGCGCGCCCCAGGCTGGTCGCACTGCTACGCGGATGTATACATGATTGGATGCAAGTTGCGCAAATTCAGCCCCGCTCGACTCCTGTTTTTCCCCTCCTGAGCCACTTTTTTGTCAGCGTTCTGCTTACCCTCCTGCCGTGGTGTCTAGAATAGTCACGGAGCCCTCTGATGCGAACCTTGCTGGACACTTTGGGGGAGATTGGCCGCGCTCTTTGGGCGCACAAGCTGCGTTCCTTTCTCACCATGTTCGGCATTGCCTGGGGCGTCGGTTCCCTGCTTCTGCTGGTGGGCGTGGGCGAGGGTTTTCGCTCCGGTAACCGGCGCGAAATGTCCACCCTGGGCAATGACGTCATGTTCATTTTTCCCGGGCGCGCCCCCAGCGTTGAAGGCAGCTTCGTGGGTATGCGGCAGTACTACCTCACCCAGCAGGACTATCTGGATATCGCCGCCCAGGCGCCGGCGGTCAAGGAGGTCTCTCCGGTGTTGCAGCGCAGCGATATCCAGGTGGTCAGCGACTACACCTCTACCAACGGCCAGGTTGCGGGTGTCACCCCTAATTACAATCTCATTCGCTACATGCCCATCGCTTCCGGGCGCTGGCTCAACCTCGACGATGAGCAGCAAAAACTCCCCGTGCTGGTGCTGGGCGACGAAGCCCGCCGCATTCTTTTTCCCCATGAAGAGGCGGTAGGCAGCTACGTGCTGCTCAACGGTGTGCGTTTTCAGGTGATCGGCATTCTGCAGCGCATCGGACACGGGCAGAATAACGATTTCAACCTGCGCATGTTCCTTCCCTTCCCCACCATGCGCGACCTTTTCCCCGCGGAGAAAGTCGGGGAAACGCTGAACGCCATTTCCTACATCAATTACCAGCCCCGCAACCGCGCCGAGCACCAACAGGCCCAGATGGAAGTGCACCGCATCGTGGCCCGCAATCACCACTTCGACTGGCGTAACGAAGATGCCTTTGACGAGTGGGACAGCGTGCAGAGCTTCGACATGGTGCTGAAGATTTTCACCGTAATGGATTGGTTTCTGGGCAGCGTGGGCCTGATCACGCTGGGATTGGGGGCCATCGGCGTGATCAATATCATGCTGGTCACGGTGAGTGAACGAACGCGCGAAATCGGAATTCGCAAGGCATTGGGCGCCACCCGGCGCAACATTCTTCTGCAATTCACGCTGGAGGGAGCGCTGCTCACCCTGGTAAGCGGCAGCATCGGCATAGGCGGGGCGGCGCTGCTCACTCGCCTGCTGCGCGGCCTGCCTGCGCCGGAGGGATTTGATCCGCCAAAAATCGTGGCCTGGTCGGCGGTGATTGCGGTGGGCGCGCTCGCCCTGGCGGGCACCGCGGCCGGACTCTATCCCGCCCGCAAAGCCGCCATGCTGGAACCGGTGGAGGCGCTGCGACAGGAATGAGGAAGCGCGAAATCCTGAACGAGGCGCTGCAGGCGCTGCGCTGGAACAAGCGCCGCAGCTTTCTCACCCTCCTGGGCATGGCCTGGGGCATCGCCACCGTGGTGCTGCTGCTGGCCTACGGCAACGGATTCGGCGTCGCCATCAACAATATTTTCAGCAGCTACGGCTCCAAGGCAGTGGGTATTTTCCCCGGCCGCACTTCCCTGCAGGTGGGCGGCAGCAAGGCCGGCCGGGAGATTCGCCTCACCAGCGACGACGTGGATGACCTGCGCAGCAGCGTTCCCCTCCTCCTGCACATTTCCCGCGAACTGGACAAAAACTTCAACGTGCAGAATCAGGACCGCGTGGCCAACGTGCCCATTACCGGCATTGATCCGGAAGCGCAGCAAATCTGGGCTCTCAAGCTGGCTGACGGCCGCTTCTTCACCCGGCGCGAGGACGAGACCCACGCCCGCGTCGCCGTCCTGAGTAACGACATCAAGGAGAAGCTGTTCTCCGGCGCTCCTGCCATCGGCCAGAGCATCCGCATCAACGGCGTGAGTTTTGAAGTGGTCGGCTTGCTTCAGGTGCGCATGCAGGAGGGCAACGACGATATCAATCGCATCGTCTACATCCCTTACACCGCCATGGGGGCGTTGCAGGACAACCGCTACCTGGGCGGCATCTGGCTGGACTATAACGGCCTGGCTAACGAGGCGGTGGTGAGGTCGGTGCGGGAAACGCTGGCCCTGGTGCACGGCTTCAATCCCAAGGATGAGCGCGCGCTCTACATCTTCGACCTGCGCAAGCAGCTCAAGCAGTTTGTCATCATCACCACCGGGCTGAAGCTGCTGCTGGGCTTCATCGGCACTCTGACTCTGGGCATCGGCGGCATCGGCCTGATGAACATCATGCTGGTGGCGGTCTCGCAGCGCACCCGCGAAATCGGCATGGCCAAGGCGCTGGGGCTGCGCCGCCGCGACATCCTGTTGCAGTTCCTGAGCGAGGCGCTGCTCATCACCGCCGCCGGCGGCGTGCTCGGCATGGCTCTCTCCTACGTCGCGGCCTACAGCCTCGGTTCCCTCACCTTCTACAGCGCCATGGCCAAGCACGCCAGCGCCGGCGATATCCACCTGGCCGTGTCGTTGAATGTATTGCTCGTCGCCACCGCGATTCTGGGCGTGGTCGGGATCGTAAGCGGCCTGATCCCCGCTCTGCGCGCCTCCAATCTTGACCCCATCGAGGCGCTGCGCTACGAGTAGCCGATCTATCAGCCACAATCCCGCCTCACTTTCCTAAATCCCGGCAAAGCGGTTATGCTGAGGAGATGTGCGAGGCGCCGGGCGGCGGGCAGGGGTAACGGCCAGGCGCAAGCCGGCACTAGGGGACGCAAACCATGAAATTCAGCTCCATCTTCCTCCTGATCTTGGCAGTAGGCAGCTTGCCGGCCGCGGCTCAGGCGCGCGGACAGAATGCGGCCACGCCGCCACCGGTGCCCTACGCCACCGCCAACCAGGTGAATGCGCTCCTGTCGCAATTGGAGTCCAACGCCACTTCTACCGCTTCCGACCTCAGCCGGCTGCGCATCAGCAAGTGGAAGGCGCCGGGCGGCGCCAAGCAACAGTCCGAGTCCAACCGCCAATCCATTTTGCGCAACCTGGAAACTGCCCTCCCCGGCATGATCAGCGCGGTGCGCGCCAATCCTGACGACATTGCCGCCAGCTTTACCCTCTACCGCAACCTGGACGCCCTTTATGACGTGCTCAGCTCCGTAGCCGAGTCCGCCGGCGCTTTCGGTCCCCGGGATGATTACGAGCCTTTGGCCAACGATTTGAACTCCGTTGAACAGATCCGGCGTGAACTGGCCGACCGCGTCTCCACCATGGCCAGCAGCAAGGAAACCGAACTGGCCCGGTTACGCAGTGAAGTCCGTGCCGCCCAGGCCGCGGCCCAGGCTGCTCCCCCCAAGAAGGTTGTGGTTGACGATAATGAGCCGGCGAAGAAGCCGGTGCGCAAAAAGCGCGTGGTCCATCATCCAGCGGCGAAAACCACCAAGGGCGAAGCGGAAAAGAAGCCCGCCACCACTCCAAATCCCCAGTAAAGCGGCAGGGTGGTTGATGTGGGGTTGCGGGCAGGCCGTCCTAACATCTCTCTGATTCCTGCCATTTGCCAGGTGCCTTTGGCCCCCCGTAACCCCGATTCTGGTTACCTTTGCCGGAACCTAGTCCTAAGTGCAACCATTTTCAGCACTTTTCCAGGGAACTCTCAACCCTCTGGCGGGGTCTATTGTAGTGGGGGTAAGCAGGAACAGGAGTGGTTTGAGTTCCTAGGAGTTACGACCCGGAGATCCTATAATGAGGGTTGTCGCCGTCAAAGCAGGGGCGGGAGCTACCACCTTGGGAGATCTGGCCAGCGCGATTGGGATTCGAGCCGAAGAATCCGCTCTTGTGGCGGAACTGAAGGCCGGGTCTGAGGAAGCTTACTCGTGGCTGATTGGGCAATATCATCAGCCCATTTACAACCTGGTTTATCACATTGTGAATGAACCAGCGGACGCCGCGGACACGGTGCAGGAGGTTTTCCTCAAGGTGTTCCGGGGCATGAAGAATTTTAACGGGCAATCCAGCTTGAAGACCTGGATTTATCGCATCGCCCTGCATGAGGCCTCCAACCACCGCCGCTGGTGGTTCCGCCACAAGGGGCGTGAGACTTCGGTGGATGTGCCCGAACAGAACCAGGAGGGGCAGGAACTCCGCGCGGAACTGGTGGATGCGCGGGAGTCGCCCTTCGATAGCGCGGTGCATGAGGAAGTGAGGGCGCGGGTGGAAGAACAGCTGCGGCATGTTCCGGAACCGTTTCGCACCACGCTCATCCTGCGCGACCTGGAAGAGATGTCCTACGAGGAGATCGCGGAAATCACCCAGGCCAATCTGGGCACGGTGAAATCGCGGCTTACCCGGGGACGCGAAGCTTTGAAACAACGGCTGGCGGAGTATATCCGCCAGGCTGGACCGCAGTTGGGGCTGCTGCTGCCGGAAACGCGTAAGCGGCCGCGGGCTACGGGAGCGCTGGGCAGGGGCGACCAGCTTGAGGTGACGTCATGAATTGCACCCAGGCAAAGGCTTTGTTCTCGCCCTATCTTGATGGGGCGGTAAGCGGCAAGCAGATGCGCACCGTACGCGAGCACCTGGGCAACTGCTCCGACTGCAGTCGCGAGTACGCGCTGCTCACTCATTCCCAGCGCCTGCTCGGCATGGTGGGCCGAAAACAGGCTCCCGCAGACCTGGCGCTGCGCCTGCGTGTCGCCATTTCCCAGGAAGCCGCTGCCGTGCGCCGGCCCTATTTAGCGGGCGTGTGGATTCGTCTGCAGAACGCCCTCGATGCCGTGATTGTGCCCGCCGCCGTGGGCGCGGTGGCCGCGATTCTGGTCTTCGGGCTGCTGCTCGGCTTCTTTGCCCTGCCCTCGCAGCTGCAGGCTTCCAGCGAGGATGTGCCCCTCGGCTTCTATACCCCGCCTCGATTGCAGTCCTCCGGCCCCGCGGGCATGGGCGTGGGCTCCATTAACGCCGATTCGCTCGTGGTGGAAGCTTATGTGGACGCCCAAGGACGGGTTGAGGACTACCGCATTCTCTCCGGCCCCAAAAACTCGGATAAATTTCTGCCTGAACTGAACCGCACCCTCATCTTCACCACCTTCCGTCCGGCCACGCAGCTGGGCCGGCCCACCTCCGGCCGCGCCGTGCTGACCTTCTCCAAGATCAACGTCCGCGGCTAGCCGCGCTTTCGCAAGCAGGAGCTTTTGCGGAATAGGCCTCTTGTGACGCGCGCACCCTCGCCCGCCTTACCGGGCCACGTCCAAACCGCATCCGGGCGTTCCCGCCACTTCGTAGTGCCGCACATTCGGCGTGCGCTCCTCTTCCGGAAAATAGCGGTCGTCTTCGGGATAGTAAACGGCTCGTTCCGGCTCCGGCCCGGCGAAGCGACGCACCGCCTCCATGCTCTCCCAAAGCGTGATCAGAACGTACTCGGTCACATCGCCCATTTCGCGGGTCAGCACCAGTACGTCCTTGCACCCTTTGGTGGCCTTGTATTCCTTCAGTCCCGTCTGTTCCAGATATGACATGTACGCTTTGCCCATGCCCGGCCGGGTGCGGGCTTGCCAAATCCTGGCGATCATGGTGTTCTCTCCCTGCTCATGTTTTCCGCTTGCTGATAGCGCGCAAACATGCAGCTCAACCGCAGTCCTGATGAGGCCCTGAGCGAATTCCTGCAGACAGCGTAGTGATGCGCTGCCTGGCAAAAGCCCTGAAGTCACCCGCCCCATCGCTGAGTTAACCGCATCAGCGATGTATGGCGGCGCAGGCCGCGCTGAAATCGGAATAAGAGCCAGGGACGAAAGTGATGGGAACAATGTCCGGCGTCGCAGGGCGATTCGGAGTTTTGCCCCGGTAGACGCTGCCGTCCGCCTGAAACGCTTTGCCGATGCTGCCCTCGTCATCCATCACCAGGTTGGGATTTCGCCAGTGCCCGCG
>Ga0187824_10000246_pt1 | contig 10637 bp, 8 predicted proteins | sample NC_wetland_sal_i_13_FD_132437 | JGI IMG/M metagenome (GOLD analysis project Ga0187824, IMG submission 132437) | Wetland sediment microbial communities from Neuse River Estuary, North Carolina, USA - SourceSoil_4 | ecosystem: Environmental > Aquatic > Freshwater > Wetlands > Sediment | place... | reverse complement strand
TGGTCTTGCCGTTCGACCCGGTCACGGCAATGAGGCGCCCGCGCAGAAATCGCCAAGCCAGTTCGATCTCACTCCAGATGGGCACGTGCGCCGAGCGCGCGGCCACCAATCCCGGATGATTCGAGGGAACGCCGGGGCTGGGCACAATCAGGTCTTGCGCCGCAAAGTCAGCAACAGGATTGCCGCCGAAAGCGAGTGCGCAGCCCAAGTTGCGCAATTCGTCCACGGCTTCGCCAAACTGCTCCGCATCGCGGTCATCGACCGCGGTCACGCGAGCGCCCCGCGCCGCACAAAAACGTGCTGTGGCAACGCCGGTTCGCGCGAGTCCGACGATCAGCACGCGTTTGCCTTTTAGTTCAATTCCCGGACGCACGGTTACCTCAGCTTTAACGTCGTCAACGAAAACAGCGCGAAAACCAGCGCCACAATCCAAAAGCGCACGATAATTTTCGACTCGCTCCAGCCGGCCAGCTCGAAATGATGATGCAGCGGCGCCATGCGGAAGATGCGCTTACCAGTCAGCCGGAACGAAGCTACCTGCAAGATCACGGAAATCGCTTCAAGAACGAAGACGCCGCCCACAGAGAACAGCAGGATCTCCTGCTTGATAGCCACAGCGACAACGCCAATAGAGCCACCAATGGCCAAGGAACCTACGTCGCCCATAAAAACGTCGGCGGGATGCGCGTTGTACCAAAGAAACGCGAGGGCCGCACCGACCAGCGCGCCGCAGAAAATGGTGAGCTCGCCGACTTGGGGCAGGTGCTGAATATCGAGATAGGCGCTGAATCCGGCATGGCTCGTGACGTAGGTCAATATGGTCAAGGCACCCGCTGCCACTACTACGCAGCCGATCGCCAAACCATCCAAGCCGTCGGTCAAATTCACGGCATTCGATGAACCCACCATGACCAGAATCACGAAAGCCAAAAACGGCAGAAATGCCGCGGGCCAAAAATACCGGCTCCGCAGCAACGAATGCACGACCAAGTCGGGGCGAAAATTCTTGACGAAAGGGACGATCAGTTGCGTCGAGTAGACGCGATTAACCGTCATAAGCAGAAGCGAGAGCGCCGCGGCAAAACTCACCAGCACCTGAAAAAGGAGCTTCGAGCGGCCGGTCAGGCCCAGATTGCGGCGGCGTACCACTTTGCTGTAGTCGTCCGCGAACCCAATAGCGCCGAAAGCCAGCATTGCAAAAATGGAAAGCAGGACGTACGTATTGGAGAGATCAGCCCAGAATAAAACCGGCGCCAGCGTGGCGGTGACGATCAGGATGCCGCCCATGGTCGGCGTGCCGGCTTTATTCTGATGCGAAGCCGGCCCCTCTTCGCGGATGAATTGACGAATCTGCAATGCGCGAAGACGCCGGATCATCCAGGGCCCCAGGATGAGGCCGAGAAACAGAGAAGAGATGCTGGCGAGCGCGGTGCGGACGGTGATATAGCGAAAGACATTCAGCACGTGCGCGGCTCGCGGAGGAACGTGATAGACGAGGTAATAGAACATTTCAGTGGTGGCCCTGAGGGACGGATGGAGCGGGCACCTCGTCCGAAAGCGGATACTTCGCGCGTAGCGCGTCAACAATGCGCTCCATCTTCACTCCTCGCGATCCTTTCACCAGCAGCAGATCGCCCGGCCGTATGACATCGGCTAGAAACGCCGCGGCCGCCGTTGAATCGCTGAAGAAATGCGCCTGCGACGCGGGTAGACCAGCCTGGATGGCGCCATTCACGATTTCCACGGCGTGGCCCTGAACACCGACGATGCAGTCAAGCTTACGAGATGCTGCATAACGGCCCGCCTCGCGGTGCAACCTGGCGGAATCGGGCCCAAGCTCGAGCATCTCACCCGCAGCCAGGATGCGCCGCCGGTAATTCCCCGTCTTCGTCCCTGCACGAGGCGCCCCTGTATTCGCCAAAAGATCAACCATCGCAGCGAGGGCGACTGGATTCGAGTTATAGCTATCGTTAATCAGCGCGAAGCCCTCGGCAAAGTTCAGCAACCGGCCTCGCATTTCACCGACTTTGATATCGCGCAAAACGTCTGCAGCCTCGGCTGTCCCGATGCCCCAAACACTGGCGGCGGCCAATGCCGCGAGCGCGTTTTCGAGGCTGTGGCGGCCGGGAAGCGCAAGCGCAAGTCGCGCGCGTTCGCCAGGACCGATGAAATCGAACTCCGACCCGGCGGCGCCGTGATCCTGAATTTTCTCCGCACGAAATTGCGCGCTCGCGCCGCATCCGAAGGTCAGCACGCGCCCGGGTGCGACCTCGGCGAAGCGCGCCACGCGAGGATCGTCCGCGTTCAAGACTGCGACAGATTCGGGACCGGCGAGGCCTTCGATCAATTCGCGTTTGGCCAGCGCAATTTCGTCGATAGAAGCGAAGAATTCCAGATGCACCGGCGCTACGCGCGTGACCACGCCCACTTCAGGCTCCGCAATCTCAGCAAGGCGCCGCAACTCGCCGCGATGCGACATGCCCAATTCCACGACACCAGCCTTGTCCTCCGGTTCGAGCCGCAGCAACGTGAGCGGCAGGCCGTATTCGTTATTCAGATTGCCCTCGGATCTCAGGACGCGGAATTTCGCGCCCAGCAGCGCCGCCAGAATCTCTTTCGTAGTGGTTTTTCCCACCGAGCCGGTGACCGCCGCGATGCGCCGGCCCCAGGCGCGCCGAACCGCCCGCGCCAGTTCTTGCAGCCCGGCCAAGGTGTCGCCGACCGCGAAAAGCCGGCTGCGAATCTCATCGGAGTAACCGAAAAGGCGGTCGTTCGCGACCACCGCGGCTTCCGCTCCTGCCCGCAAAGCAGCCGCGACAAAATCGTGTCCATCGTGTCGCGGACCGCGTATGGCGACAAACAACTGGCCTCGGCCCACCGCGCGAGAATCAATCGAGACGCCGGCCACCCGTTCCAAGGGGGAGAGCCCTGAGGGAACTTCGACACCCAAAGCGCGAGCAATCTCTTGAACCGTCCACCGCATATCGTCCTCAGCGGTCTGGCCCTCACCGCGTTCGTTTCATTCCTTAGCCGCCATAACCGCGCTGGCGCAAAATGCGCCGTGCCACTTCCCGGTCGTCGAATTCGATCGTGCGATCTTTGAGCACTTGTGTGGTCTCGTGCCCTTTACCCGCAAGCAGCACCATGTCGCCAGGCCGGGCTTGTTCGAGCGCCAGTTCAACGGCGCGCTCCCGATTGGGCTCGACCAGCACTTTCGCGGGCGTGCGCTGCAGGCCTACGACTACGTCGTTGATGATCTTGAGGGGATCTTCGCTGCGTGGATTATCGCTGGACAGAACGACGACGTCGCTCAGCCGCCCCGCGGCCTCGCCCATCAGAGGACGCTTGCTACGATCGCGTTCCCCTCCGCAGCCGAAAAGAGTAATCAGGCGGCCAGCCGGATGCAGTTCGCGCGCCGTCTCCAACAGCTTTTGCAGAGCGTCGTCGGTGTGCGCGTAGTCCACAACCACCATGAATGGCTGGCTCAAATCGATGCGCTCAAATCGGCCGGGCACGGCAGCAAGCGCAGAGATGCCCGCTTCGATGGCTTCGCGCCGGAAACCCAAAGCGATGCCGGCTGCGATAGCTGCGAGCAAGTTGTAAACATTATTGCGGCCCACGAGTGGAGAGCGAACCGTGATTTTGCCCGCCGGTGTCTCGGCGATAAAGTCTAGTCCGCGCAGCGTCAGGGGAAACTTTTTCGCGGTAATCTGAGCTCCCGAACTTAAACCATAAGTGATCGTCTGCTCCGCCACATTGCGAAGCTGCGGGCCGTAGGGATCGTCAATATTGACAACGCCACACACCGCGCGGCCCGCGCCGGTGCCGTCGAATAAGCGGCGCTTGGCGGCGAAGTAATTCTCCATGGTCTTATGGAAATCGAGATGATCTCGGGTCAAATTGGTGAATATGGCGGCGGCAAAACGGCAGCCCCACAACCGGTCAAGTACCAGCGCGTGCGAGCTGCTTTCCAGAACTGCGTGCGTTCCACCCGCGCGAACGATTTCAGAAAAGAACCTGTGCAGGTCGAGAGATTCCGGCGTGGTGGTTTTCGCGGGATACGTTTCCAACGGAGTGCGGTATTCGATAGTGCCAAAAAGGCCGCTGCGACAACCGGCGGCGTGGATGATCGAATCGACTAGAAAGCTCGTCGTGGTCTTGCCGTTTGTGCCGGTAATACCAACGAGCTGCAGCTTCTCCGCGGGTCGCCCGTAAAAATTCGCCGCGACGGTAGCCAAGGCCTTCCGCGCATCCGGCACTTGCAGCCACGCCACTGAATCGGGGCGAGGTCCGGGCGTGATCTCTTCAGTTTGGGAGCGACCATTCGGGATGAGCGGCGGCATTTCACTGATGATTGCGGCTGCGCCGCGCTCAATAGCCGCAGCAATGAATTGATTGCCGTCGGTTTTTTCGCCGCGAATGGCTACAAAAAGCGAACCCGCCCTCGCCTCGCGACTGTCGTAAACGACCGAGGAGATTTGCGCCTCGGGGTTCAACAAAAGCCCTTGCGCCCCAGCACCCGCAACCAATTCCTGCAGTTTCATTCCCGCGCCTGTAAGTATAGGGCTGCCGCGACGCGCGCTCAATTTTGGGGCAAGCTCGTGTTCCGAAGAATCCAACAGGGCTGTTGGCAGGGGCCTTCGACGTGCTGACCGCATTATCGCGCTGCCGCCTTGCGGAGCTGCGCTTGTGCTCGGAGTTCTGCATGCGTCAAAGCTGGCCGGCCAAAGCGAAAAATTATCGAAGCGCCACGTCGCACTGCCGTGTCAGGCGGCGGCGACTGCTCCTGCACTGTGCCTGTGCCGACGAGCACCGGGTTGACGCCAAGCTGGACGCAAATCTCTGTAACCTGCCGCACCGTTTTTCCGGTCAAGTCCGGAACGGATATGCCTGCACCTTCGGCAAGCGCCAGGGTAGGCGCGGCAGCGGAGACAGGCAGCACCGAGGCAGAGATCTGCTCAAGCTGAGCCGAATTACCAAAGTCGGCTGCACTCAATTGGCTGGAATCGAAATCAGACACATCGGCGGCATCGGTGGCCTGGGAACGGCGCGCGGCCCTCAGCGTGGTTCGAGAAACCGGAATATCGTGAGGCACATTGAGATAGGGCAGGACTTGCTCGGCAATGCGCTTGAAGACTGGAGCGGCGACCGATCCGCCTTCGTGCAGTCCCACGGGCGAATCGAGCTGCACCAGAATGGTGACCGCCGGATTATTGACGGGAGCAAAGCCGACGAACGAAGCGATGAGTTGCGTGGCCGAGTAGCGGCCGGTTGAGGGATCGATCTTCTGCGCTGTGCCGGTCTTTCCGGCAGAAGTGTAACCATCAAGCTGCGCCTTCGTACCCGTGCCATTCAGGACTACGCCTTCGAGCATGGCACGCATGGCCGCTGCCGTCGTTTCGCGGACGACCCGGCGTGGCGCAGGCTGCAACTCCTGCTCTACTTGAGAGACGCGGCGTAGCGCCAACACAACGTGAGGGTGATACAGCAGTCCGCCATTGGCAATCGCCGATACCGCGTTGATCATCTGCAACGGCGTCACGCCAACTTCCTGGCCCATCGAAATCGAGCCCACTGAAACCGGAGTCCAATTTTCAACGCGCCGCAGGAGTCCCTTATTTTCTCCTGGCAGATCGACGCCTGTCGCTTCACCGAAACCGTATGCGCGGATGTATTCGTAGAATTTAGGAGCGCCCAAGCGGAGCCCAATCTTGATCGCTCCCACATCGCTTGAATGGGCGAGGATTTGCGAAACGGTAAGCAGCCCATAGGCTTTGTGGTCGCGGATGCGATGTCCCGCAATATAAATGGCGCCCATCTGGCAATCCACCACTTCGTCGGGCGTGGTGATGCCCTGATCGATGGCGGCGGAAAGCGTCACGATTTTGAAAACCGATCCTGGCTCATAGAGCGCACCGACGGCGCGGTTCATGCGCGCTTCCGCGGGGCTGCCGCCGGGAGCATTGGGATTGAACTTCGGCCAACTGGCCATGGCCAGAATTTCGCCGTTCGAAGGATCCTGGACGAGCACTGTCCCCGCCTTGGCGTGCGTTTCTTCGATAGCGGTGGCAAGCTCTTTTTCGACGACGAACTGGATATTCTCATCGATGGTCAAAATTACGCTCGAGCCGGTCTCGGGAGCCTTGTCCGCGCTTTCGTACCAGCGATTGTGCGCGTCAGTGAGGATCAGCATGCGCGAGGCCTTGCTGCGGATGCGGTTGTCGAGCTGATACTCGATTCCGCCGAGACCCTTTTCGTCGATATCGACATAGCCGAGAACGGCCGCCGCCAAATCGCGCTTCGGATAGAAGCGCTGATTTTCCTTCTGGAAATAGATGCCTCGTAGATTGAGTTGGCGGATGCGGGCCACCTGGGCCGGCGGCAGCTTGCGCGCAATCCAGACGAACGAATGCGAAGAGCTAAGCCGCGCCGAAATTTCATCTGGCGCCACGCCCAGGACGGAACCAAGCAAACGAGCCGCGAGGTCGTTGTCAGCTATTTCCGCCGGCACCGCGAAGCAGGAATCGAGGGAAGTACTCATGGCCAACTCTTGCTGATTGCGGTCGAGAATGTCGGCGCGTTTGGGACTGATTTCGACGATATGTTGCTGCTGGCGTTCGGCGCGAGCGAGATAATCGCTGTAGCGCAAAAGCTGCAAATCCGCGAGCCTGGCGAGAGCTGCGGCAGTCCAGAGGCCGAGCACCGCGGCCACGATCAGCAAACGGATCTGAGGGCTGCGGAAATCCATTCCCGTACCCCGGCCGTGCATTCCTTTAGACCAGATCTTCTCTGAATTCTTGCGCGGAGCGATTCGCTCGTATCAGCGAATTTATTGGGCCAAGCCGCACGATTACGAGGCAAGGCCGCGAATTCATTGAGTCCTGAAATTTCCTGAGGGACGGGCCTGGGCGACCACGGGCTCGAATGGTCCCTCGAGCGGAGCCACCTGGCCCGGGACTGGCGCCGTGAGCCTGAGTTGTCGCCGGGCAATCTCATCTATCCGCGAAGGCGCGCGCAAGCCGGCCATTTCCAACTTCAATTGCTGATTCAACTCAGAAGCCTGTGAGCGCTCCGACTTGAGAGATTCCAACCGATAGCGAAGCTGCAAATATTCGAAATGCTGCCAGGCATAAAACAGCGCGGCTGCGGCGAGCAAACCGCCCAACCCAATCAATCGCGCCATCTCCCGCAGGCGATGCGAGCCGACCGGCCGCTTCAGGCGCGAATTGTCGATGCGCTTGATAGTGTGGAACTCGGTACGTTTGACGGTGCGAGATCGGGTCACGACGCCAACTTTTCCGCCGGCGCTGCCGGCATGAGTTTCTCAGCTACGCGCATCTTCGCGCTGCGTGCGCGCGGGTTTGACGCAATCTCCGCATCGCTTGGACGCACCACTTTACGCGTCAGCACGTTCAGCACGCCTTCACTCGAGAGGCGGCGAAATTCCTGTTTGACCATACGGTCTTCGAGCGAGTGATAACTCAACACCACCCAACGTCCCCCGGGAGCTAATGTGGCAGGGGCGCGGTCAAGAAACTGCCCGAGTTCCTCCAACTCTCGATTCACCGCAATCCGCAGCGCCAGAAACGTTTTTGTCGCGGGATGCAGTTTCTGCCTTCCCCTTGAAGTACGAGCCCCTGCCACAACCGTTGCCAGGTGTTCGGTGCTGCGAATGGGCCGCGCACGCACTATTGCCCTGGCGATTCTTCTGGAATCCCGCTCTTCGCCTAACCGATAAAGCAGGTCGGCGAGTTCCGTTTCGGCAGTTTCGTTCACGATGTCTGCCGCGGTGATCGCGCTTCTAGAATCCATCCTCATGTCGAGAGGTCCCGCAAATCGAAAGGAAAAGCCACGCTCGGCCGTGTCCAGTTGCAAGCTCGAAACGCCCAGGTCCGCCAAGATTCCTTGTATTGGCGGCAGGTTCAATTCCTGGGCCACTTCGCCGATCCTCGAAAAATCCGCTTGCACCAGCACGACTCTCTCCCCGAAATCCTTCAGCCGTTCCCGAGCGACTTCCAGGGCACCAGCATCTCGATCCAAACCGATCAGCCGCCCTGTTGTCAGCCGCGAAGCAATCTCCACGGCGTGCCCGCCTAGACCAACCGTCGCGTCCACGTACGTGCCACCGGGCTCAATCCGCAGCCAGCGCAATGCCTCTTCGGCCAGCACCGGCGTATGACTTGCAGTCAAAACCTAAAGCGCGGCCCGCGCCACACGGTTAGATGCCCAATTCGTCCAGCGTCTTTTCATCTTCATCCGTGATCGGGCTCGCCTTTAAGCTGTCCAGGAACCGCGTATGGTTCCAGATCTGCAAGTAATTCAAATTCCCGAGCACGTCGACGTCGCCACGCATCTGTGCAGATTCGCGCAAGATCGATGGAACCAAGATGCGACCCTGGCCATCGAGCTCAACAACCTGCCCGTAATAGTTGGTGCGAGTCAAAAATTTCTGTTTCGTCCGGTTATGAGACGAAAGGCGCGCCAACTTCTCCTCAATCTCGTTCCAGATCTTCATCGGATAAACGCGCACGTAATCGCCGTTTTCGCTCGTCACGTAGAACTTGTTCCCGTATTCGCGCAGTGCTTCCAGAAAGGCTGCCGGGATCTTCACCCTGCCCTTCTCGTCTACCTTCGCCGGATAGTTGCCACGAAGCACTGGAGAAATCGCCACGCAACCGAGAATTCAGTTCGTTTCTCACCACTTCACTTCACTAATCGCCACTTTTTACCACGTGGCCCCACATCTTAGACTCTCTTCAGTGCTTGTCAATAGGAAAACGAAGAGGAAAATACGAATCTGCGGAAATGAGAACGTCTTGGGCCCGATATACCACAAAACTACCAGCTATTGTACTTGGCCTAGTTCGGCGCGGGATATGTGGGTTCCGTGTTTCTCAAGGAGCCGCGGCAGCATGTGTCTAATGAGTAATATTTAGCGACAAAAAGGCGAATCCTTGCGACAGGCGTGAACGGTCATCACGTGGTGCACAATAAGGAGCCCGGGCGTCTGTGCTACGATGCCCGATTCATGCAAACAGGAATCGTCGGCTTACCACAGGTTGGCAAGACAACTCTTTTCCGCATCCTTACGCGAGCGCACCTGGAAGAAAAAGCAGCCCGGGGCGCCACACATATTGGCGTGGCGCGAGTGCCGGAGCCGCGTATCGACCAACTCGCCGCGCTCTACAAGCCCCGCAAAGTCACCTACGCGACGGTGGACTACGTGGACGTGGGAGGGATCGTCCGCGACCGCGCGCGCGATTCCGCAGTGCTGGCGCCCTTGCGGGAGGTGGACGCGCTCGCGCACGTCCTGCGCGTTTTCGATGATCCCGCCGTGCCGCATCCGGCGGGTAGCATCGACCCTTTGCGGGACGCGCAGTCGCTCGATCTGGAGCTCATGCTCTCCGATCTCGAACAGATCGAGAGACGGCTCGAGCGCGTGGAGAAAGACCTCAAAAAGAAAAAAGATGCGGCAACGGAACATGAGCACGCGCTGCTCGTGCGCTGCCGCACTTCCATCGAGAGCGAGCATCCGCTGCGCGAGATGGAGTTCACGCCCGAAGAACGCAAGATCCTGACCAGCTTTATGTTCCTTTCACTTCGGCCGATGCTTTACGTCCTGAATCTCGGCGATGACGAAGTGGATAAATTAGAGACAGCCATCGAGCGGCACGGCTTGGAGAAGTTGCGAGGGCGGCCGCAAAGCGCCGTGGTCGCGGTTTGCGGCCGCATCGAAGCCGAACTCGCAGAACTGGACGACGCTGCGGCTGCGGAGCTCCTCGGAGCCTACGGCCTGAAGCAGCCGGGACTGCATCGCCTTATCCACGCGACCTATGATCTGCTGGGGCTGATCTCGTTTTTCACCGCCGGGGAGCCCGAAGTGCGCGCCTGGACGATTCGCCGTGGCACGCCCGCAGTAAAAGCCGCCGGCGTGATTCATACGGATATCGAACGCGGTTTCATCCGCGCGGAAGTAGTGCGCTGCGAAGATTTGCTGGCCGCAGGGAGCTTGCCGGCAGCGCGCGAAAAAGCGCAAGTGCGGCTCGAGGGCAAAGAGTACGTTGTGCAGGAAGGCGACGTAATCCTCTTCCGTCACTCCGGCTGACGCTGCCGCTCTTCCGTTCTTCCTTTGGCCGTTCTTGCGTGCTTGCCGCTGGCGCGGGCTGACCGCGCTAGCGGCTGCCGCGTCGTTGACGGCCGGTAGAGCGGTGCGAGCGGGTGGTGGCACCACGACGCGCTGCCTGCGCCCGGCTCGCACGGCTGCGATGCCGGGCGGCGCTGCGGGCCTGGCGCGATAATGCCGAACGCGATGCGGCGCTGCGCGGTTCGCGCTTCAGTGCGCGCTCGGTAGCACGCGACCGGCGAGGTGACGGCTTGCGCCGGGACGAACTTCGCCCGCGACTGTAATCGCGTGCGGCGCGCTTGCGAGTGCTCTCAGATGCACGGCCGCTCCGCGGGGGCGGCAAGGGCACGCCAGCGCGGCGAGCCTTGCTCAACCCAATAGCAATGGCTTGCTTCGGCGATCGGACGCCGTGTTTTCCTTCGCGGACGTGCTCGATCTCTTCGCGCACAAATTCACCCGCGGCAGTTGAGGGCGATTTGCCTTCGCGCAAGTCTTCTTTGGCTTTTTCTACGGT
>Ga0187824_10000245_pt1 | contig 10641 bp, 10 predicted proteins | sample NC_wetland_sal_i_13_FD_132437 | JGI IMG/M metagenome (GOLD analysis project Ga0187824, IMG submission 132437) | Wetland sediment microbial communities from Neuse River Estuary, North Carolina, USA - SourceSoil_4 | ecosystem: Environmental > Aquatic > Freshwater > Wetlands > Sediment | place... | reverse complement strand
TATGACAACCAGCGCAAGACAGCGTCTCATCAGCACCTCGAAAGAAGCGCGATTTTGTGTCTCCGCCGCTGGTTTGTCAAGGCAGGCCTTGACGCTCCGGGGCTGCGCGCGCCGCAGACCAACCAGCTGCGGCTGACTTCAGCTGGCCTGCATTCGCGAAAGCCTGCCGGAATCAGCCATTGGCGGCGGGAGTTACACCTCCGAGGTGATGGCGCGAGTGGACCGGTCGTGAACATGAAATCTGGTAAGTTGATGAAATGAGTATTTCGGCCCTCCGAATCGTAATTCCGATCCTGTTCCTGGTTACCCTTTATCTCTCCCAGCGCTACTGGGTGCGGAGCGCGCGGCGCGCCATTGCTGCTGTGCGGCACTCCCTCTGGCGGAAGGTGCTGCGCGTCGCATGGAACGTGACCGGCATCCTGCTGCTGCTCGCCGTCCTGGAACGTTTTGCCGCTTTCCATAGCGCCGGCTGGCCCACCCCTTCTGTTTCGCGCTGGTCTTCTGAGTTTCTGGCCTTGTGGTTCACCTGGTCCATCGTCGGTTTTCTGTCCATTTCTCTGGTGCGTGGCGTTGATTGGATTGGCCGCAACAGCGCAGCTCTGGTGCGAACCCGCCGCACCGCGCCTGAGGTGAGCGATTCACCCGCCGATCCCCGCCGCCGCTATTTCCTGCGCACCGCCACTTATGCCGCGGGAGCGCTGCCTCTGGCGGGAGCGGCTTACGGCTTCGCTGTCGAGCGCTTCGATTTCCAGGTATATCGCGTGGATGTGCCCATCGCCGGGCTGCCCTACGGCCTTGACGGGTTGCGCATCCTGCAACTCAGCGATATCCACGCCAGCAACTACATGCCCATCAGCCAGGTGCGGCGCATTGTAGACAAAGCGGCGCAATTGCCCGGCGACATCATCATGATCACCGGCGACCTGCTCACCGGGCACGGCGATCCCCTGGATGCCTGCGTTGCTGAGCTGAGCCGCTTGCGTCCGCCCCTGGGCCTATGGGGCTGCAACGGCAATCACGAAATCTACACCCACACCCAGGAAAAGGCGGCGGAATTGTTTCGCCAGTACGGCATGACCATGCTGCGCCAGGAGAATGCGCAACTGGCATGGCAGGGAGCGAAATTCAACCTGATCGGCGTGGATTACCAGCGGCAACACTGGTTCGGGAAGAACGGGCCCATGCTGGAAGGAGTCGAGTCCCTGGTGCGGCAGGACATGCCCAATATCCTGCTGTCCCACAATCCCAACTCTTTTCCCCGCGCCAGCGAGCTGGGCATTGACCTGATGCTGGCGGGCCACACCCACGGAGGCCAGGTGGAAGTGGAAATTCTCGACCACCGCGTAAGCCCGGCGCGTTTTATTACTCCCTACATTGCCGGCCTCTACCGCAGGCCGATGAGCGGAGATGCCGCCTCTCTGTTCCGCCATCGTCATGCTTCGCTCTACGTCAGCCGGGGCCTGGGCACCATCGGAACGCCGCTGCGACTGGGTGTTCCCCCGGAAATCACCCTGCTGACTTTGCGCCGGGCATCATAGTTCGGCGGCGCCGGGGGAATGATGGCTTCTCGGCGCCCTAATCGCGGATGGCCGCAAGATGGCGCCGCTGGCCTATTTCCCGGGGTGATAAAAAGCGGTTATCAGTGGGTATAATAGCGCCCACATTGGCGGGCCCCGGGCGGAGCACATGGAACTGGACCAGGTGGAAACTTTTCTCGCGGTAGCCACGTTCGGCGGCTTTCACCGCGCGGCGGAGGCTTTGCGCGTCACCCAGCCGGCGGTCAGCGCACGCATTAAAGCGCTGGAGCAATCCCTGGGGGTGCCTCTGTTCGAGCGCGGCGGCCCGGAACTGGTGCTCTCTCCCGCAGGACGGGCGCTGCGGCCACACGCGGAGCAACTGTTGCGAGCCGCGGCCCTGGCCCGGCAGGCTGTGCACGAACTTCGCCCGCTTACCGGGGGCGCGCTGCAGGTTGCCGCCGGGCTTTCTATCTGCCAATACTTTCTCCCCGACGTGCTCAAGCGCTTCCAGGAGGCGCACCCCAAGATCATGGTGACGGTTCGCTCCGGGCACTCCAAGGAAGTGCTGGAACTGGTGCTGAGCGGAGAAGCCGAAATCGGCATCGCCCGCTCCCTGCATCATCCGGAACTGGAAACGCTGAGCCTGCGTGACGACCCGCTTCTCCTTATTCGACGTACGGTGCAGCGCCCCAAACTGCCGCGACGCGCCCGCCTGGAGGAGGTGGCTACCTGGCCCCTGATTTTCTATGACCGCAACTCCAGCGACTGGATGCTCAGCCATGGGCTCTTCCGCCGTTCCGGGCTGGTGCCCAATGTGGTGCTGGAGGTGGAAGCCATTGAAACCGCGAAGAAGATGGTGGAACGGGGGCTGGGGCTGGCTTTCCTGCCCCACTTGGCGGTGGCGCGGGAGTTGCGCCGCGGCACTTTAATGGCGGTCGAAATCGCGGATGCGGAACCAGAGCGGCGCAGCATTGACGCCTTCCATTCCCGCCATCGCCCCCTTAGCCAGACCGCGCTGGCATTCCTGCAACTGGTGCGCAACGCTGCGGGCAAGGGCGCCTATGCGGCGGGATAAATGGCGTTGATGGTCGGAGCTTGCCAATTGCAGATTGGGATTTGCCCGCCGACGGCGTTGCGCCGGACGGTAGATTAAGACACGGAGTTCGGCTTGGCTTGCTTCCACTCACCGTTGGCCGTGCGCCTGCGCGTCATTTCGGCGGTAATCTTGCTCATTGGCACAGCCCTGTTTTCCAGCTACAGGCTTCTGAAAGGCACGAGCGCGCTCTCGCAGAGGACGGGAACGGACGAGGTAACCGCTTATGAAGCTCGCTTTGCGTCCGCCAGGCAGGTCCTGCCCCAATATGGCATGGTGTGTTACGTTCCCGACTACACCAGCAGCGATGTCGCCAAAAAAGACTTTTTCCTCGCCCGCTACGCACTGGCTCCGCTGGTGGTGCGGAATGTCCCCGACTGCGATCCATTGATAGCCGACTTCCCCGGCGGAACCCCCGCCTCTTTTTTAAACGGCCGGTACGCTGTGCTGCGAGACCTCGGGCATGGAGTCCTGTTGCTGAAGAGAAACGGCCGGTGATGTTGCTTCCTTCTCTCCTGATCGCCGTGGCAATCGGCTTGGCCATTGCCTGGACGCTGCGCCCCTCTTTTCATGGGCTAAGGCGGGAGCTTCCGCTCCTCGCTTTTCTTTCGGTGGGCCTGGGATTGGGGGCGTCTTCTCTTTGGTTTTTCTTGTGGCTGGTGATATTCAGCCCCCACCGGAGTGCGTTCATCATCAGCGAAATCGGTATCCTGGCGGTCCTGGGTGTTCTGGCGTACGCTCGTACCCGCCGAAGTAAGCCCCTTTTGCCCCATACGATTTCCGAAACCCATGGGCGATGGCGCTATCTGCTGGCCCTCGCTTCCGTGGCCGCTCTGGTGGCAGCCGCCATCGCATTTGCCCGGTACTCGGCGGCGGCCCCGCACGGCTCCTGGGACGCCTGGGGAGCCTGGAATCTCCGGGCTCGCTTCTTGTACCTGGGTGGAACCCACTGGACCGACGTGTTCTCATCGCTGGGCACCATGCCCCACCGCGACTATCCCCTGCTGCTCTCCGCCAGCGTGGCGCGCTGTTGGACTTATCTGAAGAGCGACACGCCCCACGGGCCGATTGCCATTGCCTTTCTGTTCACCTTTGCCACTGCCGGCGTGCTGTTCTGCTCGCTGGCGCTTTTGCGCGGCCGCAGTCAGGGGCTGATTGCGGTGACCGTTCTGCTTGCCACACCCTTCTTTCTGGTTCTGGGCTCATCTCAGTATGCGGATGTCCCCCTGGCGTTTTTCTTCCTCTCCACCATTGTTCTGCTCTGCCTGCACGAACATTTGGCGCCTGAAAAGGGCGCGCTGGCCCTGGCCGGCGCTATGGCCGGCCTGGCGGTGTGGACGAAGAATGAAGGCGCGCTCTTTCTTTTATGCCTGCTGGCGAGCCATTTCGCCATTACGGCCCGCGGGCGGGGATGGAAATCTTACGGACGCGAGCTGTTGCCTTTGATGGCGGGCGCGCTGCCGGCGCTGGTGGTGGTCGCTTTGTTCAAACTTCACTTTGCATGGCACACCGAATTTGTTGACCCACGCGGGCTGTTTCATCGGCTGCGTGATTTTTCCAGGTACAGAGTGGTGGCCAGCGCAATCGGCAGCGGGTTATTCCATTTTGGAGCCTGGCCTCTGAGCATTCCTCCCCTGTTATTCGCCTATGCGCTGCTCCTCGGCCCGCAAAAGCAGGAAGGCCGTCTGGCGGCGAAAATCGGCCTGGCTACGGTGGCTTTGACTGCGTGTGGCTATTTCTTCATTTATGTGACCACGCAGATGGCCTTGCAGTGGCTCCTTTTGACTTCGCTGCCGCGGCTCTGTATTCAACTCTATCCTGGTGCGCTATTTCTGATATTCCTTCTCCTTCGAACTCCTGAAGAAGCTCTTAGGCGAACTCCGGACTGACCGCAAAACCGCAAAAAGCGCGCCGGGGCATGCCGGAATTCGCGCCTTGGTACAATACTCGGCTTGTTCAAAACCATCCGCAAAAAGCTGACGATAAAAATGAACACCACGTTCCTGCGCCGCGGCGCGGCCTCTGCCCTCCTGGTTTGTCTTTTTGCAACCCTTCCCGTCGCTGGCGCCCAATCGGCTCAACCGGCTCCTGCCTCCGCCCCTGTGGCGCGCACTGAGCAGGAGAGGCGGGAATATCGCAAGGCGATGGAAACCGCCGACCAGAAAATTGCTGATGAGGTCCAGGCCCATTCTGAGTTGCTGAAGAACCTGGAATACCTGACCACCCAGATCGGGCCCCGCCTGACCGGTTCGCCGCAGATGCAGGCGGCCAGCCAGTGGACGCTGCAGCGTTTCCGCGCTTACGGCGTTGACGCCCACCTTGAAACCACTCAGATCGCGCACTCCTGGACGCGTGGCCGCGACACCGCCGCCATTGTCAGCCCCATCAGCCGCGCCGTGCCCATTCGCTCTTTCGGTTGGGGCAAAGCTACGCCCGGCGACATCACCGGCACAGTGAAGGCGCTCGACATCAAGACTCTGGCTGATTTCGATAAATACAAAGGGCAGCTCAAGGGTGCGGTCATAATGGCCAGCAAACCATCCACGCTGCGCCCGGAAAATGAAGCAGCGGACAATGCCTATGACGCGGTGATACCTCCGGCGCGCGGCGTTCCCCATCCCCGCATGTCATTTCGCGAAAGACTACAGCTGCTGAAAATGGTCGCCGCCGAGCAGCCCGCGGTGGTGCTGCTGGACAGCGACAAATGGGACAACCTGTTCAACATGGGTGGCGGATACAACAAGTACCAGCCCTCGGAAGTGCCCCTGGCCTTCATCAGTCACGAAGATTACGACCTTATCTACCGCCTGCAGCAGGCTGGGCCCGTGACCATGAACGTGAACCTGACCGGCACCTTCAGCTCCGGCCCCGTGCCCGCGTCCATTACAGTGGCGGAAATCAAGGGTACGGAATTTCCCGGCCAGCGGGTTATCATCGGCGGCCACCTCGACTCCTGGGACCTGGGTCAGGGCGCTCTGGATAACGGCACCGGCGCCATGGCCGTGCTGGAGGCGGCGCGCACACTGAAGGCCCTGGGATGGCAGCCCAAGCGCACCATCACCTTCATCCTGTTCACCGGCGAGGAGCAAGGCGGCATCGGCGCCGAAACTTTCCTCAAGAATCACGCTGCTGAAATTCCCGGCATGGACGCTGTCCTCATCCACGATACGGGCACCGGCAAGGTCTTCAGTATCGCGCTGGAAGACGAGTACGAAACCGCTCCCCTGATGAGTGAAATCTACCTCCCCCTGCAGGAGGTGTTCGACCTCCGGCCCCTGAGCACGCGAGTGTTCGGCGCCTCCGACCACGTGCCCTTCATGAAGGCCGGCGTGCCGGGATATTTCTGTGTGCAGAACCCTGCCCACTACGGGCAGGCTCATCACAGCCAGGCTGACACCTTCGACAAGGTCATTCCCGACCAGATTAATGAAGGAGCAGCCCTGCTGGCGGCCTGGGCCTGGAACGTATCAGAGATGCCGTCGCCGCTGCCACACCACCCCGCAAGTGCTTCCGACGACATGTTTTAGAGAAGGCCACGGCGGAACAGCGGGATTCGCGGCAGCTCATTTTGGGATGGTTTCCCGGAATGGCACCGAGGTGCCATTCTGCCCTCCCGCCGCCCCTGCTATGCTTCAGCTACCTTTTGGGCGCCACTTCCTCCTTCGTCCCCCTCGCCCCGGGAATGACAACATGACCAATCCTTTTCGTAAACTCTGGCCAACAGCTGCAATCTCTTCCTCCCGCAGGACTAAGCATTCGGTAAGCAGGGCCGCAGGCAAAGTTTTGCATCTGGACGAGCGGCGCCTGGTAACCCGCCATTTCCAGCCTCTTCCGGCTATGCTGCGCTATGGCATTGCCGCCACTGAGACCCCCGTGCGCATTCATGATCTTAGCGACAAGGGGTTGTGTTTCCGCGGTGAAGTTCGCCTGCCCATCGGGGCCGCGGTGGAGATCACGACCATGCTGCCCCAACCGGCTTCCTTTGGCCGTAAGGTTCGATATCTGGCCCACGTGGTGCGTGTAAGCAGGGAGCCCGGGAAGTTCGTCACGGCTGCCTTGATCTTCGGCTGCGAGACTCTGCCCCAGGAGGCAGATGCGGTGCAGGCCGGCGTCGAAGCAACTGCGGCTGCGAGTCCCAAGGACCGGAAGGAAGAGACTTGCATAGCGCCAACTGCTCCCGTGCCACATCGGCAGCGGGCGGAGCCAAAGACGCGGGATAGCCGTCAGTTCTCCCGCTACCTCTGCGCTACCCAGGTGCAGTTTCGAAGCTTGAATGCGGAGGAGATCACTTCCGGTGAGCTCATGAATCTCAGCCTCGCCGGTTGTTATGTCCAAACCTCCCAGCCTTGTCCGCCGGGAGCCGCTGTGGAGGTCGTGCTGCAGGCGGGGAGAGCGCGCATTTATACCCATGGCCGGGTGAAGGCGACCCGGGAGAACGAAGGTATGGCGTTAGAGTTTGAAGGCGATCTTTCACAACGGTTGCAGCGACTTCCCCAATTTGTCCGCTTGGTCTCTGCCAGGCGATGCAAGCCTGATTTCGGCAACTAAATGCCCTTCCCGGTGCCGGCACGCGGGGCGGAGGAGCTACTTGCCCTTCAGCTCGCGGGCGGCGTCGTAAGCAAATTGCAAGAAGTCAGAGAGAGCCACGGCGGAAAACGCCTCCATCAGCACTCGGGTCCGGCGTGGCTGCAGAGCCAGGCCGGTCATCAGAGCGCCGGCCACCCAGGGTGCAAAACACCAGCGGCAGGTCAGCAGGTCGCCCAGCGCGCGTTGCAGTCCTTGGCCGCGGCTGCTTTCCCCTACTTCTCCAGCGCCCACATTCTCTTTGAATTTAGTAAATGGAGCGCGCAAAGGAGCTGTGACCCAGTCGCGGGTAGCGATACGAGTGAGCTTGTGAGTGGCAATCCCCAGCAGCAGCAGATCGCGAAATCGCAGGCTGGAAGGCAGGCGACGCTGGCTGGCAGCCAGCAGTGGAATCCCAAACAGAGCGGCGTAGCTGGCCAGCAGCACCGCATACCCGCCCAGCGGCCAGTCCGCGCCATAGCCGGCAAATATCGCAGGCCGGTTGCTGGGCTGTTGCGGAGGAGTGGGAGCGGCAGCCATGGACTCACCTCTGAATTCCTACGATGCCGGGCTGAGTGGCCGGGTGGCCGTTATTTGCGGCAGGGTGCGATTCTGTTCCAGCAGATGGCAACGCCGCCTGCCAAGCCATCGTTCCAATCAGCAGACACGGCAGTTTCGGTCCCGGCGCGAAACCGCGCCTTTTCCCCCGACTCTGCGCGGCGGAGGTCACAATGAGCGGCAGCGACGAATCCGAATGTCGGGGAGCTTTGCAATCAGGTCTGCTGGTCAAAGACCGGATGGGTGTCCGCAAGCGCATCACCCGGGTGGAGGATGACACAGTGTATTGGGAGTACGTGAACCAGCCTCCCCAAGGCGAGCCGCGGGAAAAAGCCACCGCGTACGAGGACTTTGCGGATACCCACTTTGTCTTGCCGCAGCCCAGCTCTTCGCGTGGAGCGGCGTAGCAGCTCTCCCCTCTTGCGCTCACCGGCCTGAGCGCCATCCCGCACAATTCAGCCACGCATCTATCTTCCTAAGTTTGGGTGATTAATCAGGAGGTCTGTATATATGCGCCGCGCGAGTCTAGCAGTTTCGATAACCGTTTTGCTGGTTGGCCTGTGTGCGTGGGCCGCCGACGTTCCCATGGTGGCCGGCTCGCAAGTGCCGGCAGCGGCCGGGAAAATCAGCTATCAGCATGATCGCAATGGAAACGTCAAGTTTACCCTTTCCACCAAGAACCTGGCTGCTCCCAGCCAGTTGACCCCGCCGAAAAACGCCTATGTGGTCTGGGTCGAGCCGCGCGACCAGCAACCGCAGAACGCGGGCGTGCTGGCGGTCAACAATAACCTGGAGGGAAGTTTTTCCGGGACTACTCCCTCTAAAACCTTCAACGTAGTGGTAACCGCTGAGGACAGTCCTACGGTCACGCAACCCAGCGGTCCCGAAATTCTCCACGGCACGGTACAGGTAAGATAGATAAGCACCGGATTGACGGGCAGCAGCCGCAAGCGCCGCTGTCCGTCGCACCTGTCTTAACCTTCTTCGGAAGAATAATGCCAGTCCGCCTAAGCGGCGATCTTGCGGCGGGCATACTTGCGAAGCCGCTGCAGCGGGTCAGGTTGACCCACGGGCACGCTGGCCGGCCACGGCTCCTCTATCCCCATCAGTGCCAGGGACGCGCCCAGCAACGCCATATTTTTGCTGAAATTGACCATTTCCGCCTGGCGCTGCGACGGTTCCTCGCGGGTCCAGAAATCGTGCATCACAGGTGAAACTCCCGCCAGAAAACCCAGGAGAGCCAGCGCTCCCAGCCTGGGTTTGATGCCCAGCAGAATGCTCGCTCCTCCCCCAATCAGCGCCGCGCCCGTGGCCATAACCGCTACATCGGGCATGGGGACTTTTTTGGAGGCGGCGTACTCTGAAAGCGCTTTGTTATCGAGAAAATGATGGATTCCACTGTACAGAAAAAAACCACCAAACCCTAGACGACCGAGCAGGAACGCAGCTTTCATGGAATCAACCCTCCAGGCTGGACGGCTGCTGTGATTCCCGCCCGCAAACCGGTGTTGCCTGCCCCCTGAGCATGCAAAATATGAGAAACCCGCGGTTGCAGGCCGCGGGTTTGCTTTTGGAAGAATTACTGCAGCTGCAGGCTCTGCAACATCCGTTTGTAAGTGGATTTGAGGCGGCCAAAATCTTTTTGGGGAGCGACAAAGACGGCATAGACAAGCTGATTGTTGGGACCGGCAACCGCGACCAGCCAATCCTGCTCGCGCAGCGGCTGTCCGTTCTGCTGGACGGGGGAATTACCCATCAGCATTTGCGACCTGCCCTGCATGCCGTTGACCTGGACATTGCTGGCTGATCCGGAGGCCTGCAACCCGGGATTAGATTGTTCCATGCTCTGCACCAGACTCTGCGTGGCCTGGTCCAGATTCGCCCCGTTGGGGATTTGTGCCGCTCCCATGACCACCCCGTAGGCGACCGCACCCTGTGAAACCGCGGCCTGGGGGGCGATGGTCAGGCCACCCTGTCCGGCAGCTGCCTGCCAATTGCTGGGATATGAGATGGTGATCCCGTTTTGCTGGTACTGGCTGAAGCTCCCGCTGGGCTTGACCTGGTCGTAGCTGACGTTCATCACGGCGACGCTGCCGGGCGCCGTACCGTTCTGCCCCGCTGGCGAGGTGGAGGTCACGGGCACATTGCGGGGAACCGCGCCGGTTTGCTGGTTCTGCCGCGCCCATTGCCCGCTTTTTGCACCCTGCGCAATCTCCTGCGCCGTGTACGACTTCACCTTGGTCGCGTCCTGCCGGGCGGCCACGAACGCCGGCGTGTTGTTCTGGAATGATTTGGGAGGCCAGTCCTTAATCTCGTTGTCCACCGCCTCCACACGGTTACCAGGATTGGGGTGGTCGCTGAGGAACTGGGGGCCGCCGGAGCCGCCTTGCTTCTCCAGCTTCTGGAAGAACTCAGCCATGGCTTTGGGGTTGTAGCCTGCCTTCCATAAGATGATGGCGCCCACCGCGTCCGCCTGGGCTTCATCTCCGCGCGAGTACTTCATGCTCCACATGCCGCCGGCGATTTGCCCGCCCATACTGGCGATAGCGCCCCCAACACCTCCGACCATTGAGCCCAGGATCTGTCCCAGCCCGGCCAGAATGCTGGGGCCCATGTTCTGCTTCATCTGCTTGGCCGAGTGCTGCATGTACACGTGCGACATTTCGTGGGCCATCACCCCCGCCAGCTCGGCTTCGTTATCGGCGGCGGTAATGGTGCCCACGTTGATGAAGATGGGGCCGCCGGGCAGGGCAAAGGCGTTAATCTCCTTCTGCGGGATCACGTGGAACTCGTACGGCCACGAGTACTGCTTGGGGATGACGGCCTCCAGCTTGGCGCCCAACTGGCGAACGTATTGCGTCTCCGGGCTGTTGTCGGGCAGCACCGGCATCTGCTGATACACCTGCGACG
>Ga0187824_10000244_pt1 | contig 10654 bp, 6 predicted proteins | sample NC_wetland_sal_i_13_FD_132437 | JGI IMG/M metagenome (GOLD analysis project Ga0187824, IMG submission 132437) | Wetland sediment microbial communities from Neuse River Estuary, North Carolina, USA - SourceSoil_4 | ecosystem: Environmental > Aquatic > Freshwater > Wetlands > Sediment | place... | reverse complement strand
CGGTGGTGCCCACGCCCAGGATCTTGATGGTCGCGCCCTGGTCGGTCACCTGCTTGGCAATTTTGCCGATGACCTCCTGCGTGTCCTCGATGGGATTGCCCTTGGAGAGCTGGTAGGTCTTGCACAGAATGTTGCGGTTCCTATCCACCAGCACCGCTTTGGTGGAGGTGGAGCCGCCGTCTATGCCGATAAAGCCTTCCACCACCTGCCCGGGCTGGAAAGTGGACGGCACAAATTTCTTCTTCGCGTATTTCCGCTTGAAGGCGTCCAGTTCTTCCGGAGTCTTGGCCAGGGCCTGGCCGCCGCCCTTCTTGGCTTTCTCGATAGCGCGGCCCTCGGTGATGTACCACTGCAGCTTTTCGTAGCCCAGGTACACGCCCACGCCCGGATCTTCCTGCTTGCCGAATTCGACCGCGCCAATGCAGGCGAAGTACTGGGCGTTATCCGGCGTGCGCACCAGGTCTTCAGGATTTACGCCTTCGGGCAGCGGGTAATTGCGTTCTTCCCAGATTTTGGGGATGTTGTGCTTCCAGCAGTCGCGCATGCCCTTGATGTAGCAGTTGGGGCCGCCCAGCAGCAGCACCACCGGACGCAGGGTGTTGCCGCGGGTCAGAACGGAAAGGTTCTGCTGCACGATGGACTCGAACAGCGAGGCCATCAATTCCGGCGGAGGCACGCCCTGTTTCTGCAGGCTGTTGATGTCGGTTTCGGCGAACACGCCGCACTTGCCGGCCACCGGGTGCAGCTTCAGCCCGTTGTAGCCCATCTGGCAGAGTTGGTCGGAGGGGATGCGCAGCTTGGCGTTGATCTTGTCAATCACCGCGCCGGTGCCGCCCGCGCACTTGTCGTTCATGGAGGGCAGCTTCTTCTTTTTGCCGGTCTCGGGATCTTCCTTGAAAATGATGATCTTGGCGTCCTGGCCGCCCAACTCGATGACCGAACCGCATTCCGGGTAGAGCTTCTCCACCGCCAAGGAAACCGCGTTCACCTCCTGCACGAACTTGGCGCCAATGTGCTTGGAGACGGTGCTGCCGCCGGAGCCGGTGATGAAGACGCGGTAGTTTTCGTTCGGGGTGGCGGGCAAATCGGCCTGGATGGCCTGCAGCATTTCCAGCGCCTTCTCCGGCTGCTTGGTTTCGTGGCGCTGGTAGTCCTGCCACAGAATGTCGTCGTTTTCGCCGTCAATGACCACGACTTTCACCGTGGTCGAACCCACATCTACGCCCATCCACAACAGCTCGTATTTCTTCTGCGGATTCGCTTTTTCGGTTAGTCCCGGCATTTACACCCCGTTGTGCGTCGTTGGCTATCGTTGGCCTGCAGATCACGTAGTAGCGCCGGCGTCCCGCCAGCTGGGTAAGGCAGAATGCCCTCACCACAGCGGACAGGATGCGCGCTACTTCTCAGTGCTCTTCCATGTGATACGGCACCTGCGCGCCCATCTTCTCCGCCACATGGACGGCGAAGTTGGCCGCGGTCCCGATCACGCCTTTGTACTTGGGCACATGGTAGATGGCCTTCGACATCTCCGGATGCTCGGCCACGTAGGCCTTCAGCTCATCCGTGGTCTTGCCGATCTTTGCCAGCACATCCTTGAACTCCAGCTTGGCCTTGGCCTTGGCTTCGCCCAGGGCCATCTGCACCCGGCTGTGGGCGTTGATTTCGCCTTCGCCGGAGGTCTCAATAGGCAGGTAGATCATGTCCTTGTAATGCGCCACCACGGCCGACTGCGCGCCGTCCGACTGCGTGGAAGGCATGCAGCCGAAGGGCTTGAGCGAGAGCACCATGTGGGCCAGTTCGTGGTTGGTGTAGTAAATGTTCTTGGCCACTTCCAGGTGGCCTTCGCCGCCTTCGGCCCGGGTGTTGTAGTAGGGATGGCCGACGCGCTGCAATTCGTACTGATTGACCAGCTTGTGCGCGGTTCCGCCCAGGGCCTCTACGATCTTATGGTACTCGCGGGCGAAGATCTTTTCCGCCGCTTTCAGCTTGAGCAGCTTGTTGCGGTACGCCCACTCGATCTTGGCGTGCTTGTCAATCCGCCAGGCCGCGGGCATGACGGCTCCCTCTTCCAGGCCGCGACGGTCGCGGCCCTTCTGGATCACCTGGTGAATCAGGTAGTTGATCCAGGTGGCGATGGGCTCGACGATGATCTGCGCGCCTTCTTTGTTCAGGAAGCGGAACATGTTGAAGTTGCCGTCGCCTTCCGTGGTCTGGGCCCAGAACTCGCCCGTAATCTTCACGATGGGCTTGACCTTGAGCCGGTCCACGGGAATGGAGTTGAAGCGGTCGCGGCAGTGGTGCAGCGCTTCGACGTAGTCGTCGCTATAGAGCTGGTCCAGGAACTTGCCCAGATACTCGACCGCGCTCTTGGCGGGCAATTTACTGGCAAACTTGCCCAGCCTGGCCTCCACGCTCCACGGCGACTTCTTCTTGAGCACCTCGTGCATGTAGTCAATCACTTCGTCGAGCACGGCATCGGTCTCGCCCGGGTTCAACTCGAAGGCGCGCACCTGGTGGGCCAGTTCGTTGATAACGTCGCCCATGTTCAAGCCGTTGAGAATGCTGAGGAAGAAGTCCAGGTTCATGTCCAGGCCGGCTTCCGCCTCGGCCTGGTTCAGGCCGCCGGACTGCTGGAACAGGAGCACCCGGAAGCCGTCGTAGCCGGCATTGCGCAGGGCCAGACGGTACTCGGATTCATACATGCCGAAGCGGCAAGGACCGCAGGCGCCGGCGGTAAGGAAGACGTAATTGTTAATCAAATCCTGGCGCTTCTGCCCCGATTCTTCCAGCGTCTGCAGGTACTGCACCAGGTTGCCGACGGTGAAGTAGGTGGGGTTGCATTGGCCGTTGTTGCCATACTCCTTGCCCAACTGGAAAGCCTTGACGTCGGGCGTGGGCACCACCTCGCAGCGGTAGCCCAGGCCTTCCAGGGCGCCATGGACCAGTTTTTCGTGCTTCCAGGTGAGGCCGCCGAAAAGCAGGGTAGTGCGGTGACGCTGGTCGGCGGTAAAGGGACGCTCGATGGGCTTGTGGAAGTGGTGGACCTGCTTTTGGACTAAACCGGCTTCCGCCTCCAGGCGGGCTCTTTCTTCAGCCACACGCTGGCGGATCATGTCTTCTACTGTGGTGATCTGCACGAGCTCATTGCCGGACACAGGATGCGTCGAAGTGCTCATAACCTCACCTTCCCTGGCACGCAGTGTGAATCATTGATATTCAAGGACTTTTGCTGGGTACACTTTTCCCGTGATTAAAAACGTTACATATTGTTGCCCGGTTTGCCTGTTAACCGAATCGCTTTGTAGCGAACGGCGGAAATTAGTGGTTCAAGCGCCCGCTGAGGCTGCTGAGCGGATGCCAACCGGCTGCAATTCAGTGACTTACAAGCCGTTATCACAATCGCTTGTGATAAGCCCCAGGCTAGCAACAGCTGCCCTTGGCCGGTAAGTTATGGCTTCTGAGCCGGGCCGGCAAGCGGCACAGACCGGCAAGACTGCGATGTCGCGGTTTGCCGCGTGTTCTGAGGCCCTGGCGGGGTGCGCCTGTTGCGGCAAAACGGCTGTTAGCGTCGGTAGTGGACGGGGATGCGCGCCATGAGTTGCGCAAATCGGGGGTCGTTGCGCAGGGCTCGGGCAGCCGGTTCGGTCCAGAGGTAAACCAGGTAGTCGCAGCGCTCGTCATACGCTTTCTGCAGCCAGGCGAACGCCTGGTCCTTATCGCCCAGCCCGGTGTAGATTGCCGCCACGTACAGCGCGGGCACGTACCGGTGCTGTGAAATGCGCTGCAATTGCCGCAATCTGGCGCGAGCCGCCGCCCCGTCCCCCGCAAGGGCCTGGTCATATCCCAGCAGCATGAGCAAGCCTGGATCTTCCTCCCGCCCCTTTAGAGCGTTGCCGAACAGGTGTGCCGCCTCTGCGTATCTCCCCATCTGTATCTCGGTGCGGCCCAGGTTGATAAGACAGACCGAAAAATCAGGATCGAGTTCGAGAGATTTCTTGTACTCGTCGCCCGAGCGTTCAAATTGACCTGCCAGGTAATAAGCTTCTCCCAGGGATGCTGTGATCACCGGGGATAACGGGTCCAGTTCCTGAGCTCGCTTACGTTCGTTAATGGCTTCGTCCAGGCGTCCCGTAGCGCTCAGGTAGTAGGCATAAAACTGATGGGCGGTGGCGTAGTCGGGGCGCAATTGCAGCGCCAGCTGCAGTTCCCGTTCAGCGCCGGCGGCGTCCCACTCGTAAACCAGGTCAACATAGCCGAGCGAAACGTGGGCCTCCGCCAGCTTTGGATCCAGCGCCAGGGCTTTTTGCGCGGCGGCTTTGGCCTTGGGAAAGGCTTCCCGCGGAGGCAGAACCGCGTAGGGGATGGAGCCCAGCAAACCATAGCAGTCGGCCAATCCCGAGTAGGCGGCGGCATAATCGGGTTGATCGGCTATGGCTTGCTGAAAATAGTCAACCGCCTTGAGCAAACTTTCCGGACTGCGCTTGTTCCAGAAATACCGGCCCTTCAAGTAGGCCTCGTAGGCGGCCGGCTCGATTTGCGGCGCCGCCTGGGACGCGGCCGGCAGCCTGGCGCTGATGGCGCGCGCAATGGCGCCCGCCACCTCCGCCTGGATGCCAAGCACATCGCGCAAATCGCGTTCGTAACTCTCAGCCCAAACCTGGCTCTGGTCTCGCACCTGCTGCAGCTCCGCGGTAATCGCCACCCGGTTCCCATCTCGCCGCACGCTGCCCTGCAACACGTAATCGGCTTTGAACTCGCTGCCGATCTGGCGCAAGCTCCGGTCGCGATAGGCGGCAGTCAAGCGGACCACGCGCAGCTTCTCCGGAGCCACCTGGGCCAGCCGCGCCATCATCTCTTCGCTCAGCCCAGCCGCAAAATACTCCTGCCCAGGAGCGGCGGCGTTCAAGTCGCGGAAGGGCAAAACCGCCACCGTCACCTGGCCGGAGCGGGCCGGCCAGATGCGCTGGCGCAGCAGGCTGATTCCCGCCACAAGCAACACTCCCGCCGCCGCGGCCAATAGCCAGGGCCAATATCGAGTGTGGGATTCTTCAGCAGCCGCCAGGGCAGCGGCATTGATGGCGGGCTGGGAAGCGCCGCCGGTCGGCGCAGCGGTTTCGGCCACCGCGCTGTTAGCCTCCCGCCCATGCCACCACTCATCGAGTTCCGACTGGTAGGCGTAAACCGTTCCCTGCTTATCGTGCAAGTGGCGATGCACCGGCAGGCCTTCACCGCGTTCCCAGCGCTGCACGGTGCGCACATCGCGGCGCAGATAGGCGGCGATCTCCTTCCACGAATCCAGCCGCTGGCCGGCGCGCTGCTCTCCCGAGTTGGATTGCACTTTAGAACCTGGCTCCGACATATGCGGTCCGCGCGCCTGCGCTCAAGTTTGGGGAGCGCGAGAAATTGCAGCGAGTGTACCCGTGCGGGTCCGGCTTTTCAACGCAGGGTGAGGAATCTGGTGAGGGGGCGCGCAACATCAGCGCTTGCCGGTTGCGGTCACCACGCGAAGCAGCATAGGCTGTGCTGATCATGCCAAAAGCTATGTTCACCATCGGCGACCCTGTGTCTGACCGCGGGGAAAGCCCCGGTCTGGCCGACTCGGGCAGCTTGTTGAGCCGGCAATGGCGCGTGCTGGGGGTACTGGCTCTGATCAACCTGGTCAATTACGTTGATCGCCAGATCATCTTCCCTTTGTTCCCCTTTTTGCGGCATGAATTTGGGCTCAGCCACCTGCAGTTTGGTTCGCTGGCGACGGCGTTCACCATTGTGCTTTCGGTGGGCAGTCTCCCCCTGGGCATGCTGGCGGACCGAACCTCGCGGCGCATGGTGGTCAGCGGAGGCGTGCTGTTCTGGAGCGCGGCCACCTTCCTGAGCGGACTGGCGACTTCCTTCCGCTCGCTGCTGCTGGCCCGCTCGCTGGTGGGAGTTGGGGAAGCCGCCTACGCGCCCGCCGGGGCCGCCATGGTCACCGCCAATTTTCCAAAGCACATGCGGGCGCGCGTGCAGGGCATTTTCGATATCGGCATGTTCGCCGGGGGTGCCATTGGAATAGCCTTGGGCGGCATCATGGCGCAGTACTTCGGCTGGCGGGCCGCGTTCTTCCTGGTGGGCGTGCCCGGAGTGCTGTTGGCGTTGTGCGCTTTGCGCCTGCCGGAGGTCCCCAGGCAGGCCTCCGAGCGCCGCTTTCCTCTGCGCGCCCTGGTGCATGTACCCGCCTACGTGACCATGCTGTTGGCGGGATGGTTCAGCAGCTTTGCCGGCTACGCCTACGTGGTATGGGGGCCCGAACTGGTGGAGGAATACAAGGGATTCAGCGCCGGCCAGGCAGGATTGGTGCTGGGGGTCACGGTAATAGTGTGTGGCGGATGCGGCGTGGCGGTGGGAGCCACGCTTTCAGACTGGCTGGCCCGCCGCGCCTCCTGGGGGCGCGCCTGCACCATACCGGTAGGATTTTTAATTGCCGCCCCCCTCATTTATGGCGCTTTGCATTCCACTCAGCGCTCGCATTTTGTTGCCTTGTTCGGGCTGGGAGCTTTCTTCCTGAGCTGGTATCACGGTCCAGTGACGGCAACCATTCACGACTTAATCCCCGAGGAGGGGCACGCCACTGCCCTGGGCATGTACTACCTGTTCGTGAACCTGTTCTCCATGGCGCTCGCGCCGGTGGTGATTGGCGGAATCGCGGACCGTTCCAATCTTATTTCCGCGCTCCATGCCGCTCTTGCGGCGCAGATCATCGGCGGACTCCTGTTCGTCATGGTGGTGCTGCAGGTGCGCCAGCGCAGCGCACCCAAGGACGATGAGTCCGACGGCTGCTCCGCGGGAAACGCGCTCGCCTGAGCTGACACACACCCTGCTGACAGCCATCGCCGCCGGTTCAAGGTTTTTCCAACGACCCGGCTGCAAGCTTCTGCTAAGATTGAGGCAAATCCCTTCCCGCATCGGCATTATTGGCCTCCCGGCCCAGGTTCGCGCGGACGGGGTCACAAGGAGCGTCTCCCATGGCGAAGAGCGTCAACAAAGTCATCCTCATCGGCAATCTGGGCAAAGACCCCGAGGTCAAATACACGCCCAGCGGCACACCAGTGGCGAAATTCACCCTGGCTACCAACGAGCGCTACAAAGATAAAGACGGCCAATGGCAGGACCGCACCGAGTGGCACAACATTGTGGCCTGGCAGCGCACCGCCGAGATTGCCGGCGAATACCTGAAAAAGGGACGCTCGGTTTACATTGAAGGACGCCTGCAAACCCATTCCTGGGACGACAAGACCAGCGGGCAGAAGAAATATATGACGGAGATTGTGGTCAGCGACCTGGTGCTGCTGGGCGGCGGTCGCGAGGCCGGCGAGGGCTCTACCGCCGGGCGCAGTCGTGGAGCCGCAGCCCCGGGCGGCGACTTCGACCAGCGTGCTCCTGAACCGGATGTGGCCCACTCCACCACCATCACCGACGAAGATATACCGTTCTAAAACTCGATGCTTGTGGCGCGGGCGAGGGCGCCCGCGCCACATTTGATTATTAATTCAGCTGATTATTGATTCAGCCGCGTTCCTGGTTTCGTTTAATATTGCCTCTGCGACCTCTGCGTTGGTGTTTTTCTTTCCGCAGCTCTGACCAACACCGCTTCCCTTCCCGCCATCTAAGAGCCTTGAACCTGCTCTTATGAAAATCGGCCCTTATTGGTTGCGCTCTCTGCTCTATTCCTGTGTTTTGGCCGCTGCGCTGATGCCGCTGGCTTCCTGCGCCCGGCAAAATCTAAAGGAGAGTCTGCGGGCCAGCACCGCCGCCGCGCCCAATTCCTGGCCCGTGATGCTGGCCGCCTACCAGCCCTGGTTTGGAAAAAAGAACCACACCAGCGTGGGCTACTCCTCCAACGATCCGGTGGAGTTGCAGCGGCAGATCAATGAGGCCAGGAACCTGGGCATCGCCGCCTTCGTGGTGAACTGGTATGGCCCGCGCAAGAGCTTTGAGGACGGCAATTACGCCCTGCTGCAGAACCTGGCCGCCAAAAATGACTTCAAGACAGCCCTCCAGTATGACGAAACCGTGGATTCACCGGGTTCCACCACCGACGCCGTGGTAGAAGACCTGCGCTATGCCTACGACCACTACATCGGCCCGCAGGCCGGCCCCTCGCGCGACGCTTACCTGCGCTACGATGGCCGCCCGCTGATTTTCATTTTCCCCAAGAACTCAGGCACGGACTGGAACCAGGTGCGGCAGGCGGTGGATTCCTGGCCGGAACCAGACCGGCCGCTGCTGATCACGCAGGCCTACGGCGGCCGCTATCCCGATGCATTTGACGGCTTCTACGCCTGGGTGGGGCCGGGCCCGGAAGGCTGGGCGCCCGATGGCAGCCACTGGGGCGGACAGTATCTGGAAAATTTCTACAACACCATGATTTCAAAGTATCCGGGTAAGATCGCGGTAGGCGCAGCCTGGCCGGGTTTCGACGACTCCAAAGCCGCCTGGAGCCAGAACCGCCATATCAGCCCGCGCTGCGGCAAAACTTTCGACGACACCTTGCGCATGTTCCGCGCTTACTACAACAACTCCCGTCCCCTGCCCTTCCTGATGATTGATACCTGGAACGACTACGAGGAGGGGACGGCGATTGAGAAGGGATTGCCGAGGTGTTGAGACAGCTACTAGCCACTAGCTTCTAGCCGCTAGCTTCTAGCTAGGGACTAGAGGCTAGCAGCTTGCTCATGCGGCCCCGCTGGCCAGCTTCTGGCGCAGATCGGCGGCGATGAGCTGGCCGTGGAAGCGTCCATTCTCGATGAAGATTTCATTGGTGCGCGAGCCGGCCACGATTACACCCGCCACGTAGATTCCCGGCACATTGCTCTCCAGCGTCTCCGGGTCGCAAACCGGGCGGCACTGCTCCGGCGAAAGCTCAATTCCCATGCTGGTCAGGAAGTCGTAATCGGGGTGGTAGCCGGTCATGGCGAAAACAAAATCGTTCTTGAGCACGCGCGCGCCTTCCGGCGTGTTGATGCGCACCGCCTCGGGTGTGACCTCCAGCAGGTGGCTGCGGAAGAATGCCTGGATTTCTCCGTTCTTGATGCGATTCTCAATGTCGGGCTTGATCCAGTACTTCACGTGGCTGTGAATGCCCTCTTCGCGCACCACCAGGGTGACGCGTGCTCCATGGCGCCACAACTCCAGGGCGGCAATGGCGGCGGAATTTTTGGCCCCCACCACCACCACATCCGTATCGTAATAAGGATGGGGCTCGTTGTAGTAGTGCATCACCTTGGGCAGCTCTTCGCCCGGGATGTTCATGAAGTTGGGCAGGTCGTAGTAGCCGGTGGCCACAATCACCTTGCGCGTGCAGTAGTCGTGGATCGCATCCTTGCGGTCCACCGTAGTCACGCGAAAATCGCCATCTTCCCCGCTCACGGTCTGCACCAGCTCGTACTGGTGGACGCGCAGGTTGTAGTGCTGGGCCACGTTGCGATAGTACTCCAGCGCCTCCTGCCGGGTGGGCTTCATGTTGGCCGTATTGAAGGGCATGTCGCCAATCTCCAGCAGCTCCGGAGTGGTGAAGAAGGTCATGTTGGCGGGGTAGTGGAACAGGGAGTTGACCAGGCAGCCCTTGTCAAGGACCGCCACTTTCAAGCCCGCGCGCTGCGCCTCGATGGCGCAGGCCAGGCCGGTGGGGCCGGCGCCGATAACCAGCACATCGGTCCAGGCATCAGGGCGGGCGTGGGCCTGCTTGCGCCCCAGCGGTTCGGAAGACTTCCTGGTCTTGAGCACGGATTTCCGCGCCTTTTTGCGGGAGTTGCGTGGCAAAGGTATTCCTCTACGCACGCGATTCTAGCATGCGCATTTTTTCCTCCCCGCGCAGCTACACACGTCACACAGGCGTGTGCGCTGCTGCCTGGGCGGGCGGGGAGCGCTTGTTATAATTTTTGGTTCTCGATGGCCTCATCTTCGCCATTGCGTTCATCCCTCTTCAGGAGCTAGTCATCATGGCGACCGCGACCAAAAACCTCACGCGCACGGAAAAAGATTCCCTGGGCACCAAGGAAATTCCCGCCGGCGTTTACTACGGCATCCAGACCGCGCGCGCGGTGGAGAACTACCCCATCTCCGGCATGCGCGCCCATCCCACCTTCATCCAGGCGCTGGGCATGATTAAGCAGGCCGCCGCCGAGGCCAACCAGGAACTGGGGCTGGTGGATGAGAAGCGCGCCCGCGCCATCATCCAGGCCGCCAAAGAAGTGCAGCAGGGCAAGTGGGACCCGGAATTCGTGGTGGACGTGTTCCAGGCGGGCGCCGGGGTGAGCCTGCACATGAACAGCAATGAGGTAATCGCCAACCGCGCCATTGAGATTCAGGGCGGCAGCCTGGGCGACTATTCGGTTGTGCATCCCAACGACCACGTCAACTACGGGCAGAGCACCAATGATGTGATCCCCACCGCCATGCGCGTGAGCTCGCTGCTGGAACTGGAGAAGCTGTACCCGGTGCTGGACAACCTGGCGGCGGCGTTTGATGCCAAGGGCAAGGAATTCTGGCACATCCTGAAATCCGGCCGCACCCACATGCAGGATGCGGTGCCCATGCGGCTGGGGCAGGAGTTTGCCGCCTATGCCGGCGCCATTCGCCGCGCCAAGGATGCCATCCGGCAAAGCTCAGAGATGCT
>Ga0187824_10000241_pt1 | contig 10697 bp, 7 predicted proteins | sample NC_wetland_sal_i_13_FD_132437 | JGI IMG/M metagenome (GOLD analysis project Ga0187824, IMG submission 132437) | Wetland sediment microbial communities from Neuse River Estuary, North Carolina, USA - SourceSoil_4 | ecosystem: Environmental > Aquatic > Freshwater > Wetlands > Sediment | place... | reverse complement strand
TCGTGGGTCAGCACGCATCCCTTGGGGCGCCCGCCGGTCCCGGAGGAATAGACGATGCAGGCCACGTCCTGGCGCTGCCGCGGAACGAATACCGGATCTCCTTTCCGCCGAAAGTCCTCCCAGCGGAAAGCGCCCGCGAGATCCGCTCCGGGCGGCGCTTCGGTCACCAGGACCGTCTGCACGGTGCGGGCTTTGAACTCCGGCGCTTGCATCATCGCCCGCCACAGGTAGTATTCGACCACCAGAACCTTGGCTTTGCTGTGCGCCAGCAATTGCAGGTGCTCGGGTGCGGTCAGCTTGTAATCGAGCGGAACCAGCACTCCGCCGCCATGAAAAATGGCGTACGCCGAGATCAGCCACTTCGACTGATTGGTCATGATGATCGCCGCCCGATCGCCCGCGCCAAATTCAGAGTCTTCCAGCGAACGCGCCAGGGGCATCGCCATTTCTTTGAAGTCGGAATACGTGAGACGGGTCTTTTCCTTGTCGCGATCGGATTCGATCAGGCAGGTCTCGTTCGGCCAACGGTCGAGCGCCTCGCGCAGTGCTGCGCCCAGACAGTTATATTGGTCGAGGTTAAGCATGAATGCTTATTTCACCACAGAGATAGAGACACTCGAAGAAAACGCCTAGTTATCAACTTACCACCGCCCCGCACCTGAGAACCGGGAACTGCAAGCTGACAAATGAGTTTCTTATCTGTCGGTCACTTTCCCCGAGGGATGATCGATCCTGCAGCAGAGCCTATCCGCAGCCTTACAGCCTCGCCTGGATCCGGCTGGCCAGGGTCCTGAAGTCGGACACGCCCTGCAATTCGTAATCGGGAAGCTCGACGTTGAAATGATGCTCGAGCCGGGTAAGCAAATCGAGGGCCTGCAGGCTGTCAATCCCGAGCGTCTTGAAGAAATCGTCGTCGGGAGTCAGTTTCTCGCGCGGCACCTTGAACTGTGCCGCCGCCAGGTTGAGGATCTCTTCGAGCGTCTTCTTGTTATTGTCAGTCATTGCTCTCTGCTCGTTCTATTTTAATCGAAAGCGATTACGGCAAGTAGGGTTGGGCGTCTGTGCTCTCCACGAACTTCTTCAATCCAGCCTCCACCGCCGGCTGGGTAAAGAGGTCGCAGAAGATATCAATTTCCTTTCGTAACTCTTCATACGGGATCGGCTTAATAAATTTCTTGGCTGCAATCGCGGTGTGGCGATCGAACTTTCCCAGTTGGACCGCGGTGCCGCGGGCCGCTTTCAGCGACTCGCCTTCTCCCACCACCTGGCTTACCAGTCCGATCTGCTGAGCCTTGGTGGCATTGAAACTGCGTCCGGTGAGCAACAGGTCGCGGACCACTGCGTTTCCCAGATCGCGCTTCAGCCGCGGGATGCCGCCGAATCCGGGAATCAGGCCCAGTCGCAGCTCAGGAAAGCAGAAGCGCGCCATCTTGTCGGCGATCATCAGATCACAGACCAGGGCCAGCTCGAATCCGCCGCCGAAGGTTATGCCGTTCAACGCGGCGATGGTGGTGAGCGGAGCGCTGTCAATCGCATTCATCACCCGGTGAATGCGTTCGAGAAATTCCCGGACGCCGCGGGCTGCCGCCTTTCTCTCCATCCCCTGCGCGCCGTGATAGAGCTCGCGCAAGTCAGCGCCGGCGCAGAATCCGGATTGCAAGCGGCTGTAGATGATCAGCGCATGAGCATCGCCCTGCATGCGTTCCAGGGCAGAGGCAAATCTCTCCAGTTCCCCGAGCGTGAGCGAACCGATCTCATTGCATGGGCTGCGATGCAGAGCCAGCTCGATGACGCCGTCTTTGAGCTCCCAGGAGAGCGTTTGGCCTTGGAATTGGTTCATCGTCTATTGCTCGCATTCACAGCTTAAATATTGCGCTGGCGGTTCGAGGGCAAGATGCCTCGAGACAGCCGGCAGGACCCCGGCGCTACTTTATGAGGCCTGCTTTACGGCGTACATTTCTTCGATTTCACTTTGCAGTCGCGATGCAATCTGGTCACGCTTGAGCTTCCCGTTCGCGGTCAGCAGTCCGTTTTCGATGGAGAAGGGCTCGGCATGCACATAGAACGCTCGAACCTGCTTATAGTGCGGCAAGTTCGGGTTGATCGCATCGACCGCCGCCTGCACCTGCTCCCGGCTCACACTTCCCGTCACGATCGCCGAAAGATAGCCCCGCCCGTTGCCCACCAGCACCGCCTGTTGAGCCTTGGGCAAGTTCTTCAGCAGCTCATCTTCGATGGGCTCTGGAGCAATGTTATGGCCTGAACCAAGAATAATCAGGTTCTTGATGCGCCCGATAATACGCCAATTTCCCGTCGCATCCACTTCTCCCTGGTCGCCGGTATGAAACCAGCCATCGCGCAGCGATTTAGCAGTTTCCTGCGGACGGTTCCAGTATCCGGGAAAAATATTAGGGCCGCGCACCATAATCTCGTCGCTTTCTCCGAGCTCCATCTCGATGCCGCGGATGGCCGGCCCCACGCGCCCGGGTTCGACGTGGCGGGGATCGTCCATGGTGCAGATCGCCGTGGTTTCGGTGAGTCCATAGACCTGTAGCACGGGAATACCGAGCATATTGAAATAGAGCTGCGTATCCAGATTCAGGGGAGCCGAGCCGCAGATCAGGGCCTTCAGGTTTTCACCAATCATTTTCTTGCGGATGGTGGGAAATATCGCGGCGTTGGCCATCGCCAGCCAGCCTGGGTCGGAGAGGCGCGCATGCCCGTCCCGCCTGCGCATCCATGCTGCCTTGGCGCGCCGGTAGATGACGAGTGCGACACCGCCAGTTTTCCAGAGCTGTTCGTCCACGGCCTTGCGCATGCGCTCGAGTAACGCCGGGACGTTAAGGAAATAATCGGGCGCGGCCGCGCGCATCTCGCCCGCCAGCTTTCCCAGGTCCATGTTTAGCGTCAGCAGGCTGCGCCGGAGAAGGCAAGTCAGCAGCATGATCCACGAACCCGCAAAACAAAAGGGCAGGTAGTGGAATACGCGGTCCTGCCCCGGCTTGTTCTCCATCAACTGATCCAGGCGTTCTGAAGTGCAGCCCAGCATGTGGCCGACATTGCCCGCGGTCAAGACGACGCCTTTAGCCTCGCCCGAGGTTCCAGACGTATAGATGATCGTGACCGGATCGGATTCGGCAAGCTGGGGGTTGCCGTTAACGCTTGCTCCAGGGTTCGAGAAGATTTCGTCGAACAGATATTGCGGAGGCGCGTCCGGCCACGCGTGCAGAATGCCGTCGCGCAAGGCGGCATCACCGCAGCAGATCAATGCCGGCGCGCAGTCTTTCATCATGGCGGTGAGTTCCGACGCTGCCTGCCGCGCATACAGCGGAACTACGATCAGGCCTTCCGCCATGATGGCGAGATCGAGCGCCACCCAGTCGATGCTATTTTGCGCCAGCAGGGCGCAGCGGTCGCCTTTTTTCAAACCGCGCGCCGCGAGAAAGGCCCGGGCCTGCCCGACCAGAGTCGACAGATCTCTCCCCGTGACGGGTGTGACCGGACCCTCGCGAAGCTCCTGAAGTATCGGAGTGCCGTCGGCCGCATTGAGCTGCGCGAAAATATTTTCGAGAAAGTTCATCTGCTTGCGTAGGGGCAGGTGTCCCCACCTGCCCGGCCGAGCGACGCTCGGCGGTCTGACCGTGCGAAGCCCGCAGTTCCTGCGAGTTGGCTCGAGCGGAGCTTTGCTCCGCTGGGCAGGTGGGACACCTGCCCCTACGTGATTCTTGCTAGCCGAATGCTTCTACCAGTTGCCGCAGCCCCTTGCTGATAGGCGGCAAATAATCTTCCCAGCTCCATTCGCCCTTGCGCGTGGGAAACTCGGGATATCGCCGCTGCACTTCCTCCTCGAAGTACACGCCCATGCGAGCCATCACTTTCAGGTTCTTTACTACCGTCTGTCCGATTCCCACCGAGATCGCTTCGCCTTGGGTGGCCAGCTTTTCGAGTGCGGCCATCAATTTCGGCTCTAGGTCAGGATCGTCCACGTTCATGAGCAGGTCATGATGTCCACGTTCTCGCATCAGGTTGCGGATACGTTCGTCCATGGTGATTCCGGCCGACGGCACCAGCCCGGGCATCGAAGTTACGATGCCGTGATAGCGGGACGAAACCATCATGTGGCAGGCCCGCAGAATGCTGACCAGTTCATGCATCTTGTAGTCTTCGGAACTCAGCACGGGTACGCCCCCGAGCTTTTCCGAGATGCGGCCGGCGGGTCGGGCGTCCAGGCGTTCGGTGGCAGCCAGCAATACAAAAACTTGCCGCTGCTTGCGGAATGCGTCGACGGCGTTGGCGATGGCGGTAAGGTAGTGCTCCAGCGCCCGATCGGCGGCCGGCCCCGAATTGTGAAAGTAGACCGACCGGTAGTGGCTGTCCTTGTAGGCTCCGGTCAGGCTGCGCGCCGCGAACTTGGCTACCGATGCCTTGACCGGCCACTCAAAAGGATTGATCGGACACACCACCAGCACCGGCGTAGTACCGTCCCAGCCAATTTGCCGCAAGACTCCCTGTCCGTATTCAGCCGGGGCAGGCTCGAATGTCCACGCCGTGTCGGTGCCCAACTCGGTCGGCACTCCCAGTTCGCGCAGCAGGGTCCGCGATTCTTCGTTGCGGGTGATCACCAGGGAATTCTGGCAGTAGCGCGCGCACATCTTGGCGATCAGCGGATCCATGTGCCCGGCTTCCGCGCCATAGCCAACGGAGAGCTTGTTCTGGGCGGCGGCAATGCCCAGCGATCCGATCATCATGGTGGTCAGGGCGTTTGCGAATTTGCTTTTGAACATCGAGCCTTCGCACGCCACCACGCCGTGATGCCGCGGCACCTCGTCAGAAAGGAACGGAGGGAAAATATCCGGCAGGTGCACCTGTCGCGTGCCTTCGAAATAGCCGTCGGTAAATTTGAAGTTTTGCGTCATTACGCTGAAGGCGGTATTTTCCGCGCCCAGAATGTGACGCGTCTGGCGCAGCATTTCCGACACTCGCACGTCAGAACCCATGTTGCGCGTGCCGTTATAGCCGGCAAACAGCAGCTTCAGTTTTTCACCGGGCTGCCAGGACTTGCCTTTGCCCATCATCCAGCCCAGCTTCGCGGCTTCAATGCTGCTGCTGACCCAGGCTTCCAGGACCAAATCCATCATGCCGCGGATCCTCCGGCTTTCGTGCTGGGCCAGTCCCGGTATGGATAGGTGAAGTTGGTCTCACGGCTGAATTTGAGCAAGGGGTAGCTGTACTGCGAAAATGGCACCGGCTTGCGTCCAAGTTCCTGCGTGACCCGGCTGTTGTCGAATACCGTATTCCACACCAGATACGGCATGAACACTTTCATCAGCGACGCCCCGTGACCCAGAGATCCGCCTCGGCCGGATAGAAAATTGACGGTCGAATCGAAGGGCCGCTCCAGAAAGGGCATGAAAATGGGGCCGCGCTTGTTCTGGGCCGCAGCCAGGGCGCTGGTCAGCTGGCGGAAGCTCTGCGAATCCACGCCGGATGACAGATGATAAGTATCGTGCAGCGGGTTTTCTTTCTGGTGCAGGGTGGCAATGGCGTCCGCGACAAAATCCACGTTTACAATGTCGATTTTGTCTTTGGCGCGAAAGGGCAGCACCGGCAGGCCGGCCAGAAACACAAACGCCTTCACCATGTCGAACTGCGTCGTCTCCGGATGGCGGCTGTCGCCCAGCACGATGCTCGGCCGAAAAATAGTGATCGGCACCTCGGGAAGAAGCTGCCGCATCATGTGCTCGGTAAATTTCTTGGTGCGCGAATAGGGATCGTAGTCCGAACGGTCCCAATCGATGGAAGCGTCTTCGGTCACAACCTCGTCCTGGCGTTTCCCGGCCACCGCCACCGTGCTCACCTGGCTGAAGCGGCGCAGCCCGTGATAGTAGTTCGACTTCTGGGCCAGCAGCAGGACCTCCAGCGTGCCCCGCAGGTTCACGTTGAGGCAGCTCTTTTCCGATTTGCGATTGAGCGAGGCGGCGCAATGGATCACCGAGTCGGTGGTATGGATCAGGCGATCGTAATCGTCAACCGTAAGTCCGAAGCGGGGCGCCGTGAGGTCGCCGCAAAAGACCCGCATGCGAGTCTGAAAATAGTCGTAGAAGCGCGGGAAATCCAGATGCAGCTGCAGCCCCTGCCACAGCCGGCCCGCCGCTTCCTGCGGATCGCGGGCGCGCACCAGCAGGTTCAGCGAAGCGCCATGTTGCTCCAGCAGGTTGGCCGCGACGTGCGCGCCGATGTATCCGGTGGAACCAGTCAGGAATATCGCCACGTTGCTCCGTTGGTGCCGGTTTTGACTACTTCTCCGTTTTCCGGAACGGCCGCGGGCTGCAGGCTGCGCGAGGGGCGCGCTTCCAGCGGACGTCCTTCAATCAGAGGATACGTCCACTTGCGCAAGGCTGGAATGTGGATATTGATCCAGTAGTCCCACCAGTCAATGGAGCGCGTGTCGTATCCGAATGCGGCTTTCTCGTTCTCGGTCAGGGCATGGGAAAGCCTTTCCACATTGTCGGCCGAGAAATCCTGCTCGTTGTGCAGGATGAACGGTTCAAACAGTTTGATCAGTTTCTCCACCTTTTCCAGGTTGCGTTCGGCCCGCACCAGGGGAGTTTTCTTCAACGGCAGGGGGGACATGATGCGCTGAATGGATTTCACAATCGCCTTCTGCGCCGGCGCTGACATGCGGTTGTAGCGTTCCTTGGAGACGGGGATGGCATCGAGTCGCAGCCGCAGCCAGTATTCCAGGCCTTCCTGCGCGCGATAGTGCTTGCGGTGGGCCAGCGAAGTCAGCTCGATGGAACGCCGCATATCGCAGGGATTGGTCACGGAAGTGGCCAGCTGATAAAGCGGTTCGTGCCGCCTTTCCACGATGGCCGCGGCAATCAGCGTCATGCCCCGGCAGACCGAATCCACAGGAATAATGTCGAGCCGCTTCTTTTCGTTGCTGGGAAGCTGGCGGAACGAGGTCCCCAGCAGATACGAAAGCGATGCGGAAGTATTGATGCCCTCATTCCAGCCGACAAAGGGCTCGCTGACCGAGGTTTCCACGATGGCGGGCCGCACCACCGCGATGGGCAGACCGGAGCCGTACTTCGCAATCAGCGACTCGGCCAGGCTCTTGGTCAAGGTATAGGTGTTGGGCCATCCCAGTTCCGCCGCGCGTTTCATCCCGTACTCGGTCAAATACTCGCGCAGCCAGCGGAAGCGATTTTTCCGGATCTGGTTTTCCAGGGCAGCTCCGCCCAGGTCCTTGGCCGCGTGCTCCTTGCTTCGGGCCTGCCGGCGAAGCTCTTCGGTCACCTCGGCGCCCTCCGCCAGCTGTTCGGTCTGTTTCACGAAAGCATGCAGGGCGCGCCATTCGCCTTCCGCGTCGAAGCCGGTAACTCCCGCGGGAGTGTAATCCTGGCGCATGGTCTCGCTCACCCGGCCGTCTCGCGCTCCCGCCACGTAGCAGGTGGAGAGATGCAGAAGCCCGGCATGGTCCGACTGGCGCACGAACCCCGTGACGTTCACCGCCGCGTCCACGTTGGTGGCTAACGCATCCCGCAGATCGGGATTGAAGTCAGTCAGTCCTGAACTGTTGATGATGAGATCGAGATCTTTCTGCAAAGCCTGGCTGACTTCGGGGTCGAGCCCCAGGCCAGGACGGCAAACATCGCCCTCGACCACTTCGACTCGTTCCCGCAGGAATCCCGCAAGCCCGGCGCCGTAACGCTCATACAACGGATCGAAGACGGGAGATTCCTCCACGAGTTTTTCGAAACGCCGCATCGCCGGATTCGACTTCTGCCGCCGGATGAGCAGATAAATACGCCCAATCTCAGGCAGCTCCATCAGCGTGTTCACCAGCCAGACCTTGCCGATGAAGCCGGTCACGCCAATCAGCATCACGCGCTTCCCGGCAAGCGCCCGCCGAACCGAGAGCGGGGCGCTATGCCGAACGCCGTCGAAGTAAACGATCGGCCGCTCCAGGACCGGGGTTTGACGTGAGGCTGCAACCACGGCGGTCTCCAGGGCTCGCGTGTTCGCCAGGCCCAAGTCGCGAACTAGTCGCGCTTCGGCACGCCTGCCGTCGGGTCCGGCGCCGTTGATGCCGGCAAAGATTCCACGCGGCCTCACCACCGGTTCCAACAGTCTTCCCGTGGCAATGCCGTCGCGGAATTCCAGGCGATTGGCGATGATCCATTTCACGCCCAGGTGCTGCGCCAGCGGCCGCATCACATGTTCCAGTCCCTGGCTCACCAGGACGATCTCATCGCCTGCCTCGATTCGCGATTTAAGCAGCTCCATACCATCTACTTTCAGGTAGGGCCGCAACTTGTACTTGAAGTATTCTTCGCCCAGCAGATCGAGCCGGTCGCGGCTGATGCCGCGCAGCACGGTGTGGACCACGCGGGTGGCAAAAACGCGGTGCGCAGCATAAAGAAATGGCCGCAGTATCGCCATAACCAGGACCAGCCCGCGGCGCACCCAGCGCTCCAGAAAGGTCTGCGCATTCCAGGTGAAAAAAGCAACTGGCCGCACCGTGGTCAGATCGGCGAGGCTGCCCTCCACTCTCCAGTACACCCGGGAGGCCGCGTTAGGTTTGTGGTTGGGCTGTTCCAAATCGTTTTCGTCCTGATACTTAGCGGCCTTCAAGGCGGCCGGGGCCGAAACCTATTGTAAACAATCGAGTCAAAAGGACGAAGAAGGTAAGCCTCCGTATATCCCGCCTGGTTACGGTTTGGAGGCAGAGGCGACGTGGGAAACCTTGCCATAGGCCAGCAGCGCCAGAATGCCACTCACCGCCAACAGGCCGCCGACAGCGAGCAGGCCGCCGCGGAAGCTTCCTGTCAAGGTGCGGATGAGGCCGATTGTGTAAGGTCCGAGAAACCCACCCAGATTGCCCAGAGAATTGATCACCGCGATGCCGGCCGCTGCCGAGGTTTCAGTCAGCATTTCGGTCGTGGTGGCCCAGAAGGGTCCATTCATCGAGAATGCTCCCATCAAGGTCACGCTAAGGAAAATCACGACGGCGGTGGTTGAAGTGGAATAGGCAGCGCAACCCAATGCGATGGCGCAGGCAAATGCAGATCCCGCCAGGTGCCATTTCCGGTCCCGGGTGCGGTCCGAGCTGACGCCCACCAGCACCATGGCCACAACGGTAGCCAGGTATGGAATCGCCGAAAGCAATCCGACGACTAAGTTGCTGGTGCCGGATACGTTGCGCAACAGGCTGGGCAACCAAAGGCCGATGCCATAGGCAGCGGTGGTGACGCCCAGGTAAACCACCACCAGCATCCACACTCTCAACTGTGTGAGGGCGGAAAAGACGCCACCCGAGGCGCGGGGATTGGGCTTCTCCTCGCTCGCCAGTTGTCCGGTCAACCAGCCACGTTCCTCGAGGGTCAGCCAGGTTGCGATTTCCGGCCGGTCGGTAAGATAGGCGAACGCAACGGCTCCCAGGATTACCGCCGGAAGGCCTTCGATGAGAAATAGCCATTGCCACCCCATCAGATGGCCTCGATGCACGCCCAGCAGCAGGCCGGAGATTGGACCGCCGACCACCCCCGCCAAGGGTGCCGCCGTCATGAACAATGCGATGGCCCGGGCCCGCGCCGCGGATGGAAACCACTGCCGCAAGTACAGGATCATTCCCGGGAAAAATCCAGCTTCGGCGGCGCCCAGCAGAAATCGCAGCAGGTAAAAGTCCCGCGGGCTGCCGACAAAAATCATCGAGGCAGAAATGATGCCCCATACCACCATGATGACGGCCATCCACCTGCGCGCGCCAAAGCGGGCCAAGGCGAGATTACTTGGCACCTGAAAAAAGAAATAGCCGGCAAAAAAGATTCCTGCCCCCAGCCCATAGACTTCATCGCTGAATCCCAGCTGCCCTTTCATCTGGAGGGCGGCAAAGCCGACATTGATCCGGTCCAGGTAGGCGACGATATAGAGCAGAAACAGGAAGGGCAGCAGGCGCCGGGTAAGCTTGGCGACGACCCTGGTTCCAAGGTCAGTCGGTCCGAGGTCAATTCCAGTTACCGATTGCATAGGGTGCACGCTTGTCGGGTCACAGGATCATCGCCCATCACATCATGATTCTTTACTCGCGCTGTCCGCGCCAAGCCGTCGCATGATCTCGGCGACAATCTCGTCCTCGGTCTGATCAATATCCACGGTGATCGCGTCATCAGGTTCTTCGAGCGCGGCGAATTGACTGGCCAGAATCGCCGCGGACGCGAAATGACCGTGCCGCTGTCGCAGCCGCTGGTAGATGAGGTCGTAACTGCCCTTCAGATAGACAAACTTCGTCTGCCCTGTGACACAAAGCTCATCGCGATAAATTCTTTTCAGCGCCGAACATGCCAGCACCACGTTCATGCGCTCCACCGCCCAGCCTTCCATGGCTTCGTGCAAGGACCTGAGCCACGGACCGCGGTCGGCATCGTCCAGCGCGATTCCCTGCTTCATTTTTTCAACATTCGCCGGCGAGTGGAAACTGTCGGCATCGACAAAGTCCCAGCCGAGCCGCTGGGCCAGCCGGACCCCGATGGTCGTCTTGCCCGCTCCGGTTACTCCCATCAGCACTACGATCACAGGAGTGCGGCGGGAGAGCCGAGGGCTTTGCACATGTCTAGATCTTTTATCACTGATTGGCAGATTTGGGGTAGGCAGATGGCGGAAACCGGGAAACGACACAACCCGAATAAGACGGT